>ERZ777305.139-NODE-139-length-117626-cov-13.284041_pt1 | contig 117626 bp, 95 predicted proteins | sample MGYA00374965_ERZ777305 | MGnify/ENA primary metagenome ERZ777305 (study PRJEB29328, sample SAMD00013331) | mouse gut metagenome | study: EMG produced TPA metagenomics assembly of the Metagenome analysis of fecal microbiota from mouse which was promoted... | reverse complement strand
AAGAACCGGATAGAATCCTTTCGTTTAAGGTGTCTATGCTGGCGGGGGCGGGTCATCTGACGCGATTACCGGTACTGCTTGGTTTATACACAGATGAATTGTTTAAGACACGAAAGCAAGATGGAAGTGATGCAGCTAACGATAATAGCGTTGAAAGAAATCATGGGCGTGCAATCAGGAAATATGTGAATTTAATCACAGGACGAGAGCAGGTTAGTGATATAGCGTATGAGTATGTCCCTGGACCTTTTATGAGAGTGTACGTGAATGCTCTAAAGGGTGCAATGGCTGGAGATCAGAGGCCTCATTTGTTGATTATCGAAGAGATAAACCGAGCAAATGTTGCAGCAGTGTTCGGAGATGTATTTCAGCTGCTTGATCGCGATGAAGATGGGGTAAGTGAGTATCCCATACAGACAACTGAAGACATCAGAAAATATCTGGCGAAGGAACTTGGTGGGAAGCCGGAAGATTATGCAAGAATCCGTATACCAGATAATATGTTTATCTGGGCAACTATGAACAGTGCCGATCAGGGAGTATTCCCGATGGATACAGCATTTAAGAGGAGGTGGGAATTTACTTATCTCGGCATTGATGATAGTGATAAGGATATTAGGGGTAAGTATGTGACTGTTGGTTCAAAAGAGAAACAGCGCATTGAGTGGAATGAATTGAGAAAAGCTATAAACGAGTTTCTTGCTGAAGAAAAGATAAACGAAGATAAACAGCTTGGACCATATTTTATAGCAAGAAACATTGTGGTACCATCCTCAGGAAATGAAATTGACAGCAAGAGGTTTTGCGATGTCTTTAAGCATAAAGTTATCATGTACCTCTTTGACGATGCGGCAAAGCAAAAAAGGGCGAAGTTGTTTGAGGGAAGTGCAAAAGGACAAGCGAGGTACTCAAAAATCTGTGAAGCCTTTGATGAACAGGGCATAGGGATATTCCATGCTGATATTCAGAATCGCGTCAAAATTCAAGACCTTGTTATCAATGAACACGATGTAGATGAAAATGGGATGGTGAAGACTGAGACGAATACCGAGTCTGAAGAGTAAGGGGGGTCTTATAGTATGATCTCAAAGTTTTTGAGAGAACAGAAAAGATATACGCAAAAAGACCTGTGCGGCAAGTTTGAGTGCTCTGAGGAAAAAGTGGTTCCGATTATACGGAAACTGAAAGAATTTGGTGTGCTAAAAGCAGTTAAGGCTACGGATCCTCAACGTGATATGTCTGACTTGATAGACGAGGATATAGAAGTGGCTGATGTTGAAGTGGGTGAGAACGAATACCTGTATGTCTTTACATTCGTTGGTGTAATTGTAGTTGCTGGACGTGCATTGAAGTGCTATCCAAAGTATCTCCTCGGTAAAGAAAATCCAAAGGACGAACTGAAGCAAGTTCTCAAAGTCCTTGAAAAGTATAACTCTAAGGAGCAGATAATCAGGATGTTTAATGACAGCAGTGAGAGCAGTTCGTTTAATCTGCTCGCGGTGTTGTTATTCCTGATCCAAGACTATTATGAAAACGGAGTATACAGTAATACTGAGGATATCATTGAGAGCAATGGCTCTGGTGAGATTCTTTGGGACAAAACGATAAATGAAACTTTTTCATTGCTTTCCAATAATCGCCCTTATTATATTGATCTCCAGACGAAGAAGCGCATTACAAACGATTTTGACTATTTCAAAAGGTTGCATGAGTGCATCCTAACAAATGCATCTAAAGAGATGAAGGAGGCTGATCTTCTAGATCTGTTTGAAATCACAGAAATTGATCTCACAGATGAGGAACTGGATGAATTTGGGGATAAGGAATATATTCTTTATCGTATCGAGAATGAACTTAATACACAGTTTAACACAAGAAAGCAGCTTGTTCTGAAAACCATATATGCATACATAGATCATAGCGGGAATCTGCATGATACGGATTGTCTTTCAATGTTCGGTACGAATAGCTTTAATCTGGTATGGGAAAGCATATGTGCTGAAATCATGGATAATCAGCTGGAAAAACAGTTAGGAACGCTTAGTTTGCCTAGTCCATTAAAATCGGAATATGATCGAAGCTGGAAATTGATTGACCTGATAGAAAAACCGCTTTGGAGTGCAACTGGAAAAACAGCGAATGATACCTTGATTCCAGATTTGATAACGATAGCAGGAAGTCAATTTATTATTTTCGATGCAAAGTATTATAATGCCAAGCTTGATGCAGGAGCGGTGCCAAAAGGTCAACCGGGGATCGAATCTGTAACAAAACAATACCTCTATCAGTTGGCATATCAGAGATTTATTACTGATCACGGATTTTCGATAGTGAAAAATTGCTTCTTATTACCTACAGAAGGGGATGAGGTGGTTAATAAAAAAACTGTTCACATGGATATGCTTTCTTTGCTTGGATTGCAAGATCTTGAAGTTCGCCTTCTTCCTGCAAAAGTGGCATATGAACATTATCTAACAGGAAAGTACCTGGATATAGGTTTTTTAAGTTTATAAGGAATAAATATAAATACTATCAAGGAGGATGCATAGAGTGCAGGTGATCTTGAACTACAAGTCATTTTATGAAGCGGTTAAGATCGGCGTAGTGAACGATGGTTATACGCCTGTTACTCGTATGCTCTTTTTTCCGGTATTTGATGTGAATTGGGGGATACAGCCTTGTGATGCGGATGGTGTTCCTTATGAAGTAAATAATCAGAATGCAAATTCCTGGTGTAAGGGCGAAGAACCGATACCTGCACCGGTTAAGACGGCGGTGGGGAAAAAGACTACGCTGGAGGCTCTGATTAAATATTATAAATCAAAAGACTTTACCGATCAGCTATATGAAGCAACCGAGGACGAAATGTACGAAGCAGTTATTTATCTTGTGAAAAACTGCGATATCCCGGATTCTGCGAAGGATAAGTTGCTGAAGGTATATAATTCCGGAGATCATCTGGCGTTTCTTGCACATGTGTTTCAACGTGCGATTCGTGGAGAAAATAAAGTTGTCAGCAAGCAACGGAAAAAGAAAGCGGCGGATAAAGAAGCCGACTCAGTAAAAGAATTTAACAAGTTGGTTCGCAAGAAAAAACCGGAAACAGTTGTACCCGCAACGGTGCAGCCCCCAGAGCTCACATATGTCACTCAGCTTTATGCTGCATATAACACAACCGGAAACGGACTTAATATAACTAAACCGGAGGATCTGGATGCCCTTGATTTTAGGGAACATTTTGAACATCAGAGGAAAAGTTTTTATATGGCAGAGACTGTCCATAGTGAAACAAGAGATGCTGTTTTACCTGGAGAAAGAGATCCTTTTGAGGCACTGAAAGATGAAGTAGAGTTTGGCATTTTTGCAGAAAAAAGAAAAACATATCAGAATGCCGTGGATAAGGTGGATGCAGTTGTCGGAAAAGCGTCCGAACTGTCCATTTCTTCTATGGTGGACGATGCGACAAATCATTGGATTGGCGTCGGCGAGAAAGCCGGTGTCTGCCATATGTTAGTAAACGACGAAAGATTAAAGTGGGTGGATATATGACAGAAAGTGTTTTCAACTCAACTTTTGAGATAGAATTACGGATACTGCTTCTTCTGTCGGCGGCAAGAAAGAGGGCTTATGCGATAGAGCGAATTGTGGCACTTGATTTTATTACCTGCTATGCTGGCAATTTCCAGATGCCATACCTCAATCCGCAGGGAGATAATCAGTTTATGTTTGCGGAGTTGGCAAGCCGACGAGAGAGAATACGCGATGCAATAAAAAGTCTTGTGACGCAGGGTTTGATAGAAGTATCGCTTGATCAGGGGTATACATTCAGCATCTCGGATGCAGGGAACGGTTTTGTCCGTAAACTGAAAAGTGAGTATGCTGTGCAGTATAAGAAAATTGCTGCTGACGCCATTAAACAGTTCAAATCCTATTCCGATCTGGAACTTGACAGGATGATAAACGACAGTGCGGTAAAAGCAGTGAGAGGAGGCCGCTGATGTATTACATAAAAGAAATAATAATCACCAGCGAAGGTAATAATAAGGAGAAGGTAGTTTCCAGATTGCCGTTAGAGCCTGGACTGAATATAGTCTGCGGACCATCCAATACAGGGAAAACCCATGTGCTTGACTGTGTTGACTTCCTTCTTGGTGGAGATGCGAGAAGGCTGTATAAGAAGGAACTAAAAATTATAGGTGTGTCTCTTAAAATTGATGTCGATGGTGCGGAATTATCAATGTACCGCGAACTGGCAGAAGAAACAAAATCTGACATTATAGTATCGAGTGGGATAGAAGGGATACATTCTGGAACATATACGGCAAACAATCAGCCGACCAAGGAAAAAGATACTATAGGTTCATTGTGGCTGCGGTTGATGGGTATTGATGATGAAGTAAAGATTATCAAACAGATAGAAGATGCTCAGTGGCAGCGGCTAACTGCAAGAACCTTTTATCATATGTTTGTAATCAACGAGAACCGTATTTCAGGTGAAAACAGCATTCTGAAAAGCGGAACAACATGGACAAAAAATATTCCTGTACCAACAATCACTTCCCTGATCTATCTTTTGACCGAGCAGAATTATATTGCTCCGGGAGAAAAACAGCAGACGCCAAGTACAACAATAAAAATCAAACGGGCTGCTGCGAAGCAGATCGTGGACGGAAGCGTTGCCGCTATCAAAGAAAAAGAGTCGCTTGGAATCCAGGAGGAAGATAGCCGCTCTGCCATGGAAATTCAACAGGAAATCGATGAACTTCTCAAAGAAATCAGTGCGGCTGAGGATTCTCTGGAACAGACTACAGAGCATGATGAAGAAATGTCGCAGATGATTATAAAGCTCAACGGCAGCATTGCGGAAAGTACGATGCTTAAGGGAAGGTATGATGCACTCCGTACAAGATATGAATCGGACATGCGCCGTCTAACTTTTGTTGCTGAAGCAGATATTCACCGTGATAGTATACAGAAGCTGGATCATTGTCCGTTTTGTAATGGAGAACTTCCAAAGGAGAAAACGAAATCCTGTCTGGAAGCGGCAATCGCTGAAGCTGACAAGATTGAAATGAGAATCAGAGATCTGCAATCGGCAGATGAGGCGCTTTCTGCAGAGATAGAACGTCTGCAGAAAAAGAGAGATGTGTATGTTCGTGAACAACAGCAAGTGCAGGCATCCATTCGTGGAGAACTAAGACCTCAGGTAGATAGAATGCGGGAACGTCTTGTGATGTATACAGCTGCTCTGGAAAGAGCTAAGGCTAAAGAGATGGTCAAGTATTTTTCCGAAGTTTTAAATGACCAGCTTCTGAAACTACATAATGAAGATGGGGATCTTAATGTTAACTTTGATGTAAGGGCAAAGATACGCGAAGTTTTACAGAAGCCTTTGGAAAGGCGTCTGACGGAAATCCTTGAAAAGTGCAAGTATGAAAATTATACCGGTTCCCGATTTGACGAGGAATTGTGTGATGTTGTTGTGAACGGAAGCGAGAAGATGTCACAGGGGCAGGGATTCCGAGCATTTTTGAATACAGTTATGGCCCTTGCGGTGCAGGAGGTTATGAATGAATTCAAGCTTCATAAGACTCATCTTCTGGTAATGGACTCTCCGATTCTGTCTCTGAAAGAGCGGGGAGAGGATATCGGAACAGAAATCACTTCTGATTCGATGAGGGGTGCATTGTTTCAATATATGATCGATCATGAAGATGATCGGCAGACAATAGTTCTTGAGAATACGATACCCGCTCTTGACTATAAAACAGCAAATGTCATCCGGTTTACCAGAACTGTTGGAGAAGGAAGATATGGTCTGATCGACGGATACACAGAATAGAAAAATTATGCAGGGCTACTCCTAGATGGGGTAGCTCTTTTTTTTATGCTCTTTTTCAAAACTAGCCTTTGCATATTTTACCTTATTTTGCCCTATTTCGCCCCGATGAGGGCTTTTTTTATTTGAGATATAGTATCGGCAAGATAGAAAAACACAGACTGTGAGGTGCAGAAATGACACAGGAAGAGAGAAATAACTGGATTATGAATATCGAAAATACAGCCGCTTTTATTGCTTCGGAAATTGGAGATGAGACTGTGGAAGCAACCTTAAATAAGTACGGGGCGAGATCAATCGAGCGGATTGCATCGTCTGATTTGTCGGAAGTTTTCAGCGAGTTGTATGCGATTGAAGCTGATTTACGTTCTGGCTGATTTTACCGGAAAAAGTCCAGAGAAAGCCGCTTAGAAAGATAGGAGGGTTGCAAATATTTCAGAGAAATATAGGAAAGAAATCGGAAAAGTAGAGTTTCTCATACCTATACCAGTAGAACGGTGGATACGGATCAGAGTCCTCATCCGCAGATGAAGGTTCTGATGGGTATCCGGCGGATATCCAGATAGCTATTAACAAATTTTATATCGGCCCATGATGCGCAGTGGACAGGATACGAACATATTGCATTCCAGACAGTTGCTGATAATGCAACAGCGGGATGCGGTGTGTATGTACCCGTGGTTTACTGCGCTCTTTTCGCATCATGGGTACGTCGGGGGATAAGCCTGTCGGTGTCTTGTCTCACTGTCTCCGGGTCAGAAACGGAGGCAAAAGATGTTATTCAGAAAAACACCGACAAATGAGAGAGGCAACTATGTGTACAGGTTCAATGATGGGACGGTATCCGTTATCGCGGAAGGAAGCGAGGCGGAGGTCTGGATCAAGTCGCTACATTCCCTTGATGATGCGGAAGTCTACAACAACATTAAGAACAGCAGGCCGCAGCTTGAAGCCTGGCAGAAGAAAGCGTTGGAAGAGTGGAAGGCGCAGCATCCGGGAGAAGAGCCTGAGAAGAACTGGAACCTGTCTATGGACGGGCTGATGATGACGGAGAATCCGGATACCAGCACCTATGCGAAGCAGCTTGCAGAGAAGACGGCTGAAGAATCCGATCCGCTGAAGGAATTTCTTTATGAGATGGTTTCCACGCTGCCGGAGGAAGATCAGGATCTGTACCGCCTGTATTACACCGAAGGCTATTCGCAGGAAGAGATCGCGGAGATGAAGGGCGTGTCGCAGAACACGGTATCCAAGAAGCTCCGCAGGATCAAGAAGCAGCTGACGGAGATGTGCAGGAAAGCAGTATAAGGCAAACGAGAATATTCTTAACTGACATTACTATCTGCAGGTGTAGACATACAGATTCGAGATAATAAATCTGATGCTATACGGCTGGTGTTCGCAGGTCAGTATAGCGCAGGGAAGTCGTCTATATTGAAGATGCTTACAGGTAGAGCAGATATAGCGATTGGTGCCGATATTACAACGCAGCAGGCGCATACATATGATTGGAACGGTATTGAGGTAGTGGATACTCCGGGTATTCATACACAGCTTAGACCGGATCATGATGAGATATCTTATGATGCCATTGTTTCGGCTGATATGCTGGTATTTGTTGTCTCTAATGAACTATTTGATTCTTATATGGCTGATCATTTCAGAAAGCTTGCTATCGATAAGGACAAAGCCGGCGAAATGATTCTTGTTGTTAATAAGATGGATAGAACAGCGGAAGGTAACACTGGTGAACAGCAAAATATCATTCGCGAGGATCTGAAAAAAGTTCTGGAACCTTATACTCCGGAGCAGCTTAATTTGTCTTTCCTGGATACTGAATCGTATCTTGAAAGCATCGAGGAGAGGGATGAAGATCCGGAATTTGCCGATGAATTGGTGGCTCGTAGTGGTTATGCTCAGTTTATTGATACTTTGAACCGCTTTGTTGAAGAGAAGAGCATTCCGTCAAAGCTTACAACAGAATTGTATGTTATCGATGATGGCTTGGAGAAGGCAATTAAGGAATTACAACCGAAGTCATCCGATGCGGATATCGATGCTCTTGAAGAAAACTTTATGCAGCAAAGACACTTGCTTATTGAAGCAAGTGGGCGTATGCAGCAGGAAGTAAAGGATATATATACCACAGCTGCATCTCAAATTCGTGATATAGGACTTGATGCAGCCAATCTTCTGGTAGATGGTTGCAAGCAGGATGAAGTCGAGGATAAACTATATAAGTCAATCAGAAAAGCTGAGGATATTATTGAAAAGTGTCAGTCAGATGCAATAGAGGTAATTGACGCTCGCCTGAATGAGATGGGACAGCAACTTGAAGTGATTGAAAATTCCGAATTTTCAAGGGACTTAAAGTTAAGACTGTCCGGTAAATTTGAAGGACTTCCTGAAGGTATACAGAAAATAATAGCAAATGCTGGACCGGGCTTTCAGAAGGCTGGACAAGCGGTGCTGAATAATGCCTATAAAGCAGGAACGCAGGGCGGATTAAAGCTTACGAACTTCTCAGGAAGTACAATACATCAGATGGTATTGAAGGTTGGACACGGAGTAGGTTTCAAATTTAAGCCTTGGCAGGCAATAAAGATAACAAAAGGAATAGCTATTGGCGGACAGGTCTTGAGCGTTTTGGGTGTTGGGTTCTCAGTATTTATGCAGATAAAGGCTGATCAGGACGAAGAACGCATTCGTGAAGATCTGAAGAACAATCGTCAGAACATAAGAAGCCGGTTCAATGTTGCGGCTAATGAATTGGAAGATTATGCACGACAGTATATAAAGGACAATGTGAATCGTCCATTAGAGACATCGATTGCGACAATAGATGGAAACATTCAGAAAATTAGAGACGCACGATCTAACAGAAGTGAATCGTGCCGTCAGTTGGAAGATCTCCAAAAAGAATGTAGATTGCTGATTCAGGACATACACTCTGAAAAAGATATTGAAGAAGTATAATTATAAGCGGCCTCCGGCGATGAACCGGGAGCCGCTTTTCAGATTCAGTCTTTTTTATAAAATTGTGTTTCATATCTATCAGCCCGGAGCAGGATATCCGGCATCCAGTCCGGTGATCGTCCCATCTGTTCGCGGACGGCTTTCAGGTCAACGCCGGGGCTGCATTCAATTATTAGTTCATCGTGGACATTAAGGCGAAGATCAGCGGAGCCTATGGAGAGAAAATTACTGCAAATCAGCTATATAAAATTCTCCTAAATTTTGATAAAATGTATTTCAAGATGACTGACCTAGAAAAGAAGCAGTTCATGAGGGAGTTCATCGAAGAGATAGAATTGTATCCTGAAAAACAGGAAGACGGACGCATATTAAAGCAGCTAAGCTTAGGATTTCCGGTGTTTTATGAAGGTTCTGAGGGCGATACAATTCGGTTGCACAAAGAAAACACAGTCGAATGTGTGGTGTTGATACAAAGGAACATATCTAGAAATCCTTTATTTTAAGCAGTTTTACAAGCATTTTGTGTTCGTGGAAGATGAAGAGGGGAATCGGAAAAAGAGCGTTGAGAAGTATTTTCAAAAATTATTGTTATTTGGGAGGATAATATGCCATTAGAAAAAGGTGGTAGAGCGGACAAAAAAGGTAACCAATATGAAATAAATTGCATTATTTATGAGGTTCTGAAAATTTTAGACGAAAAAAATTATAGCATTGTTATAGAGGCACTTGGTGTAGATGAAATAGGAACAGATATTCTTGTAACAACTTTTGAAGGTATAAAAGAACATCAGCAGTGTAAAGCACGAAATGCCAGTAAAAAAAGTTGGGGGATTTGTGACTTAAGAGCAAAAAATATATTTAGTGCATGGAAAAAACAATTGAATCGAGATGATGGTAGGAGGGTTGCGTTAATTAGTCCAATGGAGTGTTCTTTTTTAGTCGATTTAAACGATCGGGCGAATAACACAAGTGGTAAAGCTGAAGATTTTTATGCGGTTCAGATTATGGAAAGCGGTAAGGAGTTTCGAGATTTTTATAAAGACTTTTGTACGGAAATGGGTTTGAGCTTTGAGAAAGATATGGATATATTAAAAAGTATAGATTATCTAAGAAGAATTAGTTATAAGCCTATGCCGGAATATACGCTTTTAGAACTTATAAATCAAAGTATACAGTTTTTGTTTATAAGTGAAAAGGATATGGTATATAACGCTCTGGTATCTTTGGTAGTTACAAAAGATATATTGGGAAAAGAAATAACGCAACCCATATTATATGATTACTTCAGGAATCAGAAAATTGAGTTCCGTTTAAGAGATAATGATGATAGGATTGCTCCAAGGATAAATGAAATTAATCAGGAATACAGAGAAACTTTTAAGCCCTTGCAAGAAGGATTGATAGATAGAAAAGAATTTGACAGTTGTATAGAATCAATAAAAAATGGAAAATCATTTATTATTTGTGGTAGTGCAGGATATGGAAAAAGTGGATGTACGGAAGCAATTTTGAATTACTGTGAAAGAAAAAGAATGCCATATATTGCTATAAAACTTGATAGGAGAATACCAAGAGGGAATTGTGAGAAATGGGGACAGGAGTTGGGTTTGCCAAGTTCGGTTGCCTATGCAATTCATTGCATTTCAAAGAATGAGAAAGCTGTAATTGTACTGGATCAGTTGGATGCTTTGAGATGGACACAGGCAAATTCGAGTGAGGCAATTTCCGTATGCATGGAAATGATTAGGCAAGTAAAATACCTGAACCGTGAGCGGGAAAAGAAAATAATTATGGTATTTGTTTGCAGAACCTATGATTTCGAAAATGATAATAATATAATTTCCTTATTTAAGAAAGAAGAGGCAGAAGAAAGCGATTGGGTAATTGTTCATATAGAAAATTTTGATGAAGATACGGTAAAGAGAATCATTGGTGAGGAATATAATAACTTATCATTTAAGTTAAAAATGTTATTAAGAATACCGAGTAATATTTATATTTGGCAACATTTAGATAAAGAAGAATCATATAGTGATTGCTTAACTACAAGCCACTTAATTGAAAAGTGGTTTCATCAGATTCGCAAAAAAAGTATTACGGAGGGATTACAGGAGAGGACTATTATTGAAACAACGTCTGGCATAGTTGATAAGCTGGAGAAAATAGGCCGCTTGTATGTTCCGAAGAATATTTTAAATGTTGGGGAGGCCGGAATAGATTATCTAATATCATCGGAAATGATTGTAAATCAGAAAAATAAAATTGGATTTGCCCATCAATCTATTTTGGATTATTTCATATCGAAAAGAATGATGGAAAGATATTTTGAGGGTGAAAATATTGAAAATATCATAGGGGAAAAAAGAAAGCAAAATCCAGGAAGAAGATATCAAGTGCAGATGTTCTTACAGAATATCTTGGAATATGATAGCGTAGATTTCATTAGAGCAGGAGTAGCAATGCTGCTTTCTGACAGTATAAGATATTATGTGAAATATGTATTTTATGAAATTCTGGGACAAATTTTAGAGCCTGATGAAAATATTATTCAATTTATAATAGAAAATTGTGAAAATGAGGTTTATGGAAAATATTTATTGAGTAATGTTATCTACTCTAAAAAGCCGTATGTTTCTATTTTGAGGAATCAAGGGATATTAGATAGATGGTATCAGGACGTAGACAAAAAGGAAAAGGTTTTTGACTTGTTGCAAAGTTTAAGTCCAGATTTGTCTATGGAAGATATCATGTTTATTAAAAAGTATATTTTGAAAAGTGAGGAGGATGATAAAAAATTTATTAGATGTTTTTGGCGCGGTATTACAGAAGAAAGTGAAGACATGTTTGAGTTGAGGATGTTGTTATACGAGCATTATCCTGATTTGGCTCAAGAACTTTTTATAAATGTAAAATCTGTGATGGAGCAATGTGAGATGCGTGCTATCAGACTTATTTCTTTTTGGATGAAACACAAAATAAAGAGTCATGGTAAATACGTCTATCGTTATGAAGAAGAATTGTTTGACGCAGACCATTCTTTTTTGATAGCGAATGGTGAGTCTGTACTTATGGAATTACTTCCATATATTCCTAAAAATAATTCAATAGAAATAAAGTACAGTGAATGGTCAGGAAAATACTGGCACAAAAGGGGAATAGAGAGAGCCTGTGTAGAATTGATAAAAAAAGCGAATGTTGCAGTGATATCAAAATCACCAGAAAAATTCTGGAAGTATTATGAAACATATATGGGAAAAGGATATTTTGTATTCAATGAGATAGTTTTGCATGGTTTAAATTATTTGCCGGGTTATTATAGTAATCAAATTATACGTTATATTGGCAGTGATTTGGATAAGAATATTTTTGACTATACCAGTGGAGCAGAAGACGAATTAGAATTGGTGAAAAATGTTTTACGAGTTCATGGGAAGAAATGTGAAAAGGAACAACTGCTTTGGCTGGAAAACATGGTTTATAAATATATTTCACCAAGAGCAGTAGAATGGTATCAAAGAAGAATAGAATGGAATAAATCAAGACAAAGCGAATGTGTGTATTGGAGCTTCTGGGGAGATTTACAGTATGAATTATTATCATGTTTACCAGAAGAAAGAATTAGTAAGAAAAGTAAAGATTTGTTACAGGTGCTTAACAGGAGATTTGATAAGGTTCAATCACGTTATTATAATAAGGAAGGGCATTCGGGATGGGTAAAATCGCCTGTTTCTGGAAAAAATATTGGTAAAAAGCAGTGGCTTCAAATAATAACCAATTGCAAATTAAAAGATAGAAATCGGTTTAGGAGTATTGAAGTAAAAGGTGGATTTATTGAAAGTTCTTATGAAATGTATGTAGATGATTTTCGCTCAGTTGTACAACAGGAACCACAAGTAATGATAGAGCTTGTTTTAGAGCATAAAGATAAAGTATTACCTGCTTTTATAGATTCGCTATTTTCAGGTGTAGCGTTGTCTAAGAATTTGATAGCGGTTGAACCTAATACAATAGAAAAAATGTTTCACACATTTTCCTGTGACTTGAAAACTCATAGAGCATCTTATTTTTGCGGTATTATTGAAAATATGAATTCTTCTGTATGGTCTATGGAAGTGATGAATCAGTTGAAAAATATCGCATTAAAACATGAAAATCCTGCGTTAGATAAGCCAAATGTAACAAACCCGGAAGATAAGGAAATGAAAAGCTGTCAAATGTTAAGGAGTAATGCCTTAAATTGCGTAAGGGGACGAGCAGCAAGAGCAATAGGGCATTTATTATGGGAAGATAAGAATTTATTTGAAGAGTTCAGAGAAGTTATTGAAAAGCTGGTATTTGACGAAAATCCTGCAGTACGTTTTGCTACATTATATGTTTTATGGCCTTCATATAATATCGAACGGGAATGGGCAGAGGAAAAAATTATAAAAATTTATGAATCGGATATACGGACTGCAAGTTTTCATGATTCTAAAAATATGTTTTTTCGTCTATACCCGAAATATAAAGAGCGGGTTTTAAAAATCATTGAAAAATGTTTCAATGATTCTGACAAAGAGCTTATTGAGGTGGGTGGACATGCTGTATGTGAATTCTATATTCAATATGGGAAGTTTGACAATATTATGTTTCATATTGAAACATTAAATGGAGAGCAAATAAAAGCTATTTTGAATATGGCTATTCTGTATTTAGATATTGGCGATTATCGGGAGTTGGCAAAGACTATTATTCTTAGATTTATAAATATCAATTTGGATTTAGAGTTTCCATTGATCCGCATTTTTAGTAAAGAATATATTAAGTTGGAAGAGGATAAAAAGTTCTTGCAGGAAATCGTGGGTTCAAAGGCAAGTAAAAAGATAGTGTGGTCATTTATTCATTATTTAGAAGAAAACGCATTGTCTATTGTTGACTATGCAGATATTATTATAAAATTGTGTGAGAATATTTTGTGGATGGAAACGCAAGAATTAAGAAACCAATGGGGGATAGAGGACGAAATCTCAAAGTTAATTATTTCTTTATACGATGAAACTGCTAACTCTGAAAAAAGAGATGATAAGCAAACTGCTGAAAAATGTCTGGAGTTATGGGATATTATGTTTGAAAAACAATTGGGTTCCGTAAGAGAGATTAGCAGAAAATTAATGGAAAGATAATAGTTTGAGATTAGTAGTTACTACATAAATATAAGAAATTGAAATTTTGAAGGAGTAGTATATGGAGGATAACAAAAAAGAAGACCGAAGTGAAATCATCATATACCAGACAGAAGATGGAAGTACAAAAATAGACGTTAAATTTGAAGAGGAAACGGTTTGGCTTACGCAGGCTCAGCTATGTGAATTGTACCAAACCAGTAAATCCAATATCAGCGAGCATATTAAACATATATTTGAAGAGGGAGAATTGGAGGAGGTTTCAGTTGTTCGGAAATTCCGAACAACTGGTGCTGATGGCAAGAATTATAATATTACCCATTATAATCTTGATATGATAATCTCTCTTGGATATCGTGTGAAATCTTTAATTGCTACGCAATTTCGGCGTTGGGCGACAGAACATTTGAAAGAATATATGATAAAAGGCTTTACAATGGATGATGAGCGATTGAAAAATTTGGGTGGGGGAAATTACTGGAAAGAGTTATTAGACCGTATACGGGATATTCGTTCATCGGAAAAAGTGATGTATCGGCAGGTGCTTGACCTCTATGCTACCAGTGTGGATTATAATCCCAAAAGCAGTGAATCTATTGCATTTTTTAAAATGGTTCAAAATAAGCTGCATTATGCAGCGCATGGGCATACGGCGGCAGAAGTAATATATGAACGAGCGAGTGCAGAACAACCATTTATGGGACTTAGAAATTTTTCGGGTGATTTTCCAACATTAAAAGATATCGGTATTGCAAAGAATTATTTAAATGAGGAAGAATTGAAGATTTTAAACAATATTGTATCTGGATATTTTGATTTTGCAGAAATTCAGGCTATGCGCCATAGTCCCATGTATATGTCTGATTATGTAGAGCATCTTGATAATGTGTTGAAAACTACTGGAGAAAAACTATTGCAGGGAGCAGGAACGGTTAGCCATGCACAGGCAATCGAAAAAGCAACAGAGGAATATAAAAAATATCAAGTTCAGAGCTTATCACCAGTTGAAGAAGAATATTTAGAAAGCATTAAAAACATACATAGTATAGTAAAGAATAAAGTGAAGAAGTAATAATACAGAATTGTATTCCTATACGAGTGACGAGGCTGAAAAATTGTGTTTACATAGTAGTTCCGACACATGTGGAGACGGTAGTACTCTTATCCAAATGGCAACTATATGACAAAATACGGACGCGAAGCAGCCACACTGTCCAAAGGATAAGGAATGACTGATTATTGAAACGCTATAGCATTCTAAGATGGTACAAGAGTGAGTTTTTAAGAGAATAAAAGTGTCAAACATACAAGTGATGCAAGCTTCTGCTTTTAAAATCCATCTGCAAGGATTAAGATTCACTTGCAATGAAAAATCATGAATTTTCACTTTCTATCACTTTACTAAATGAAAAATTTGGGTATAATATAAAGTGAACAATTTGCAGGGGGGGAGTCATCATGTATTTTGAGACCGAAAACATCGAGTTTAAATCTCAGTTTACAGAGGAAATATATAAAGAGGTCATAGCCTTCGCCAATACGGACGGCGGAATTCTTTATGTCGGCATCGACAACGAAGGAAATGCTATCGGGCTTACGGATGCGGATAAGGAATATACCCGTATAACAAATGGCATTCGCGACGCTATTATGCCGGATGTTACCATGTGCGTAAAATTCACAATTCAGGATAATAAGGTGGTCCGCATTACCGTAAATGAAGGCGCGAACAAGCCATACTATCTCAAAAGCAAGGGATTAAAGCCAAGCGGTGTTTATGTTCGCCAAGGTACATCTAGTGTTGCAGCTTCCACTGAGCAAATCCGCCAAATGATTAAGGAAAGCGATGGAGATACCTTTGAGGAACTCCGCTCTCTTGAACAGAATTTGACATTTGATGAGGCAGAGAAGGCATTTAAGCGCTATGGCGTAGAGTTTGGTACAGAAAAATACCGTGCACTCGGGATAACACAGAAGAATGACAGACTTTATACAAATCTTGCACTGATTCTATCCGATCAGTGTCCTTATACCATAAAAATCGCGGTGTTTACCGATGAAACCTGTACCGTGTTCCGCGACAGCAGGGAGTTCGGTGGATCGGTTTTTAAGCAATTTGAAGGTACCATCAGCTATCTGGCTCTTTGCAATAAGACCAGCTCCATAATCAAGGGCGTTGTCAGAACGGATAGGCAGGATTACCCCGAGGAGGCCATTCGTGAGGCACTGCTGAATGCCCTTGTTCATCGCGATTACAGTTTCTCAGGCAGTATTATCATCAATGTTAACGACTCCAAAATGGAGTTTATTTCCCTTGGCGGATTGCTCCCCGGACTTTCCACGGATGATATTCGTATTGGCATTTCACAACCGAGAAATAAAAATCTTGCAGAGGTATTTCACCGTCTGCGCCTGATTGAAAGTTACGGTACTGGCATCCGTCGTATTTATAAGCTGTATGAAAAATGCGAGGTGCAGCCGGTCATTGAAGCGACATCTGGTGCTTTCAAAATTGTTCTGCCGAATATGAACGAAGCATCCCCGATAGCACCTGATGAAAGTGCGATCACTTACAAAATGCGTAAGGTGATGGATTATATAGCAGATAACGGTCAGGCTACGGATACCGAGCTTGAAGAGTTGCTCGGTGTAAAACATACTCGTATCTATAACCTAACCCACGAGATGAAAGATCTCGGTCTTCTGCGCATTGAGGGAAGAGGAAAGGATAAGAGGTATTTGCAGAGGTGAGGCAAGTACATTTTGTGAGGCATTATTAAGTGTCATGATGAACTAAATTAGGCAATTGCGAAACAATTCCTCAATCTTGATTTTGACAGGAAAAGAAACGGCAGCACCGGATTTGGAGGAAGGGATGCAGCGGACTTGGTATTTAAGGCATAAAAACAAGGCAGATAAAACGATCTGCCGGTAAAACAGAATGTTAAGCGGAGGCTTACGCAATCAACGGTTTCAAACTGCGGATATACTGATGCTTATGGATTTTATCTGCAACCATTACGGTAATCAACTGGGTAATTCCGGCAAGCAGCAGGTCTGCATGGAGAGTCTTTTCATTGTGGGTTTTGCGCCCGGCAACACAGAAACTATCCTTGAAATGGCTGATAGACTTTTCTACATTCACCCGCATTTTATAGACGGAATCCCATTCCGGCGCGTCACGGACTGTTCCGGGATAAGTACGGAGGTTCTGTGCCGGATAGATATAAATCATTCTTCCGCAGGAAGAAGCCGTACATGGGTGATCACAATGACACACTCGTTTTGTTTTCTTTGTGATGCTGTCCCGTTCCCATTTCATTTTGGGGCAGACAAATTTCATGGTCGGGAGCCCGCAGCGTAAATGGGACATGCTCCCTCACGCTTCATGGGAAGCGAAACATCATGAGGACAGCATGGAATGCCGTCTGCATTGACGGTGAAATGAATGCCTTTGATTTTGAGTTTGTTTTTCAGGGGGATATAGGCTTTTACAAAGGAGGTTTCGTGCAGCAGGTGCTTATAAATCCTGATGGAATCGAAAGCGGCATCTCCCAGAAAGGTCATGGGATTGATAAGGGGATGCTTCTGAAAGAAATCCCTCAGCGTCGGAACCAGTGCTTTGGAGTCTGTGAGGGACTTGTCCCACGTCCGGGGAGGCGGATTTCTTTTCAACGATGAATTCAGGATGGGATTCGAGAAAGTCTTTGTTGTAAAAAGAGATATGCCTGACGATACCCAGCCCGTTTGTGACAATGCCGAACTTAAAGGTATAGCAGAAACGACCATTGATGTACATCTGCTGTATGGCAGGATTAGCGGCGGCATGGGAAGGCATGGAGGCGTAAGCCGCCCTGTAGGGATCATAGGAATCAGAAAACCCTTTTGCCTTTTGAAAGCTTGAGCTGTCTGAAAATCCGGTTAGCATACTTGGGATTGTTTTCGGTGACCTAGGTTTCAATGCCGGAGGTGTCAAAGAGCAGCATGGAGGCTTTTTCCGTATCAATGCGTTGGCAAGCCGGTTCGATCAGATCGACGAGATGGTCGAACATGGCTTGTAATCCTGCTTTTTTCATCTTGCACGAGCAGCTCACGATAATCGCTTCTGGCATTACCAAAGATATAAGGTCCACATCATTAAAGCGAAATGCTGAACTGGCTAATGCGGTCAAACATACTGAAACAATAATTAAAGATGTAGACGCTGCGCTTGCCAATGGTGTTTCCTCTAACAAAAAAGAGTTAATCACTCATAGACTTGTTGGGGCGCAGGAACAGTTATTAGCTTCCAATCCAAAGAATGAATCTGATGAGTATTATCAAGAAATTGCTTTTGAAGAGTTGGATATGCTTATTGGTACACTTAAGGGGGCTACGGCTTATAAAGCTATAAACACATTGGAATCACTAAATAAAACAGAAAAAAAGATTCTCGAACGTGTTTTTAGCGTTATTGTTAATCACTTGGTTCTGAAGCAGATCACCTGATTGATGCCTTAATTGAAGATTTTGCCGGAAATATTACTTCTTTCGACCCGTAAAGAGAACAAAGTGTTATAATATTTCGCATATGTTGTAGAACATATCTCACATATATATGTCCTTGAAATGTAAAGGGCGCATTTGATATAAAGAGAATGCAAGAATATCGGGAAAATCTTTCAAGCGAGGTGCTTTTGTGGAAAAAATGACGGGAATATATTTTAGCGGAACGGGCAACACAAAGTTCTGTGTGGAGCGTTTTTTGAAGAAGTCCGGCGGCATGGCGTATTCCATTGAGGAAAAAGAGGCGGTAAAAGCGCTCGCCGAAGGGACGAACATCGTGTTGGGTTATCCGGTTTATTACAGTAATCTCCCTGTTATCATGCGAGGCTTTATCACACGAAACGCGGCTCTTTGGAAGGGGAAAAATGTTTTTATCATTGCGACCATGGGGATGTTCAGCGGCGACGGTACAGGAGTTTCAGCGCGGATCTTAAAAAAATGCGGCGCGAATATCGTGGGCGGGCTTCACGTAAAAATGCCCGACTGTATAGGTGATGTAGCTTTGCTGAAAAAAACGCCTGAGCAAAACCGCGGAATCATAGTGCAAGCCGCAAGGAAGATCGATTCTGCTATTGAGAAATTTCAAAACGGAGTGCCGCCGCGCGAAGGATTACATTTTTTCTGTCATATCGCGGGGCTTTTCGGACAGCGGCTATGGTTTTGCTCAAAGACCGGCGGCTACACGAAAAATCCCAAAATTGACTCGGAAAAGTGCATTCGGTGCGGCACGTGCGAGCGTGTCTGCCCAATGAAGAATATCAAGGTTGAAAACGGGGAAGCTGTTTCGGGAAATCAATGCACGATCTGTTATCGATGTGTATCAGAGTGTCCGAAAAAAGCGATCACGATTATCGGAAAAGAAGTTTTGGTGCAGTATAAATTTGACGATTACGCATAGTGCCTAAAAGTAACCTTATATTTTGAAATGTTGAATGAGCAGGAAAAGATCCATTTAGCGTTTTGCTTATGAAATTACTGAAAAAGTGTAGATTAAGTTTGCGAAAAAATATTGACTTTAAGTGAACAGGATCAACAGGAATATGATTGGATTTTTAATGAATGGATGAAAAAGATAAAAGAAATACCTGAGTATGAAGAACGCCACCCGGACGGAGTATATGTCCTTGGAGGGGGATATAACGAACCATATACTGAGTTCGAAAAAATTTGCAGACCACAACTGGATAAGATACTTTACGGGGGCAGATAATGTCACGCTCCATATATGATAACTATCAGCATATAAGTTTAATAAAAGGGAGGCAGTGTACCATGAAAAAATTAGGTTTAGTCGGCGGGACAGGGCCGGAATCGACACTGATATACTATAAAGAGATCAATCGTCTGATTCATGAGAAAACAGGCGGTAAGGCATTTCCGGAAATTGCCGTGGAGAGCGTTGATCTATATAAAGCTTTGGAATATGTGGGAAGTAGAAAATATGAGGAATTAAGCGCTTATTTATCAAACGCGGTAAATAATCTTGTGAACGGTGGTGCGGAAGTGGCTGCGTTGACTGCCGGGACGATGCACATTGTATATGCTGATCTGAAAGGAAAGATAAAGATACCGCTTATCAGCATCCCGGAGTCAGTCTGTGAAGCCGCCATGCAGCGCGGTTACAGAAAGATTGGTCTTTTAGGAACAATCTTTACGATGCGGGAAGATTTTTTTAAGAAACCTTTTGTGGACAGGGGCATTGAGATTGTGATTCCGCGGGAGGAAGAGATGATTCATGTGAATGAGAGAATTTCCCAAGAGCTGGAGTATGGGATCGTGAAAGATTCCACAAGGGAGGAACTTGTGAGTGTGATTACGGCAATGCGGGATCAGCATGGGATCGAGGCGGTCATACTGGGATGCACAGAGCTGCCGCTTATACTGAATGCAGGAAATTGCCCGGTAGACTGTCTGGATACTATGCAGATTCATATCAACAGGCTGGTGGAATTGCTTACGGAGTAACCAATCAAAATCAGGAGGTCTTTTATGACAGACTACAAATTTTGGGGTTGGGAAAACGCGGATGCAGAGGCGGTCACTGATGAATATACGGGAATCCGCAATCCGCGCCAGCTCTACGACGCATTATCGGAATTATGGTGCGCGGACACCTGCGCGCCTAGAATGCGAAGTGACTGGACGAAAGAGAACAGGACGCTGGGGCAGTGCTCGATCACTGCGTTTCTTGTACAGGACATTTTCGGAGGAAAGGTATACGGGATACCAAGAGACGGGGGGAACTATCATTGCTACAACGTGATAGGGGATTGCAAGTTTGACCTGACCAGTGAGCAGTTCGGCGACGAAAGACTTGACTATGAGAACAATCCGGAGCAAGTCCGGGAAATCCATTTTGCAAAAGAAGAAAAGCGTCTGCGATATGAATATCTGAAAGCGGAATTGAAGCGGCATTGTGGGCAAACGAAGAGAGAAACCGAATTAACATAGCGCTACAAATGTCGGAAGCCAATAGAACCGCGCTTCCTGCAACTGCCGATCAACCGACCCGCCCGTAACACGAAACAGTCCGTTCATGGCATAAACAACACGCCGTCGTCAATTCTGCCGATAACTATATAAACACGATTAAGAAGGTGAAAGAATGCTGTCGATCGCAGTATGTGATGACGAAGTGTTAGAATGTTGTGATTTGGCGAGGAAGGTCACGCAGATTCTTACAGAAATGAAGGTACCCTGTGTTGTGAGGCAGTTCCGGAGCGGCAGAGAATTGCTGAAGGCGACGGAAAGCTTTGATGTGATCTTTCTTGATATTATCATGTGTGGTCTGGATGGGCTTAAAACAGCGCAGATGTTCAGGGAAAAGGCGTATAACAGCATATTGATCTTTGTGACATCCAGCCGGAAATATGTGTTTGATGCGTATGACGTGGAAGCATTTCAATATCTTTTGAAGCCGGTTGAGGACAAAAAATTAAAAAGCGTATTGCAAAAAGCCGTTCTTAAAACCGAAAACCGTCCCGGGGATTATCTGATTGTCAGCCGGGACAGGCAGAACCGGAAATACTTTTTGGACAGAATCTATTATTTTGAAATCAGAGGAAGATTGATAGATATTCATGAAACAGACGGCGTTTTTACTTATTATGAGCGGATCGGTGATTTAGAGGAGCGTCTGCGGGATAAAGGCTTTTTCAGGTGCCATAAGAGTTTTCTGATCAACTTAAAATATGTGGAGGAATACAACAGACAGGAGGCGGTTATGGAAAACGGTGAAACGATCGGGATATCGAAAAGGCGCTATGAGGCATTTTGTCTGGAAATGCTGAAGCTTATGAGAAAGAGTGAAGCAGATATATGAAACAGATCTTACACGTTGCGGCGGCGCTGATCATGGTATTATGCTATTCCGGTTATCTGCTCGCGTCACTTCAGTTTTGTAAAGGTTACGTATCTATTTCAAAAAAGAAGGAGCAGTTATTTGTCATTTTTTCACTTGCCTTATGGCTGTTACTTAATTTTGCTGCCGGTTATGTTCCGATTCCGTATTTCATTCTGATGCTTTTGGGAAGATTGTTTTTTGCCGGATTTGTGCTGCTGTTTTTTTCGGGCGCGTTTGGGGGAAAAATTTTGGCGGCGTCTCTGCTCATGGCGGTCATGACTTTGGTGCAGACATTTTGTGAATCGCTTCTATGGTGTCTGCTTCTTTTTTTTATCCATATGGCAGGAATACCGTATCCGGAACAGGCGGACTATCTGATCGCATGCGTCAGTCTGGGAATGGCGGCATGGGTGGTATACCGTCTGTCGAAGCGCCGCATGGCATTATTCGTCTGCGGGGGTGGAAAATGGCGCGCGGCATTGGCAATTCCGCTTGCAGTACTGATCGTAATATTTGATATGGCACAACTGGGTGCGGCAAATGGAATTCTTTTAAGGAGCGGAGGAAATTTAGGAGCATTTTATGATCAGATGCTCAGTCATTTAGGATTCTGTGTGCTGGCGTTGTTAGCGATGTTTGCGGCGGGAGCATATGTGATCGGGTTAGAGCGGATTTTTTTGGAACAGGAAAAGGGCAGCCGGTATCGTGCGCAGATCGCAGTTTATCAGATGATGGAGGAGCAATACAGCCGTACAGAGCGGATGAGGCATGACATGAAAAATCATATCCTTGTCATGTCGGGACTATATCATAGTAAGGAATGGAAGAAACTGGGGAATTATCTGAAAAAAATGGAGACCGGATGTCTGGAAAACAGCGCGGATATCACCGGGAACAAGGCGGTGGATGCGCTTTTATACCAAAAACGCAGGCAGGCTGATCAAAAAAAGATCGTGTGGGAGTGCGACGTGCAGATTCCGAAACCGTGCGGCATCCATGAATTTGATTTTTGTGTCCTGTTCGGAAATCTTCTGGACAATGCGTTGGAGGCATGTGAAAGGATGCGGCATGCGAAAACGCACGGTCCTGCGGAATGCTTTATCAGCATTCAGGCAAAGACGGTTAAGAAATGCTTTTTTCTTATAGTAAAAAACAGTGTGGATGAGGCGGAGCAGCAAAATACGGGAATTGCCCGAAAAAAGAACCCACAGGGACATGGAATCGGACTCTTGAATGTCCGCGATGTGGTGCGTCAATATCAGGGAGTAATCCATATGGAATCTGAAGGCGGCATTTTTGTGATTTCCGTCCTGATACCGCTGGATGCCGCCGCACATAACATGGAACGGATTGTTTGAAACAGAATACTGATATGTCCTGTCCATGCTGCCGAAACATAAGTTGAAAAATAAGATAAAGGAGGCGGCGTGATGAACACAAAAACAATGGAAGGACTTGTAGGGGCAAGAACCAATATGGAGCTTGTAAACACACCGATGCGGGTCTATAAAGAGGCCAGACGCAGAGGCGATACGGCGACGATGGACCGTGCAATGGGATATGTCAGTGATCTTGAAGACAAGGCGCAGGATTATAAGGTAAAAGCGGACGAAGGGATGAAGGCGGACGCGGAGGAAGCGAGGGAAGAAGCAAAGGCAGAGCGCGAAAAGGCGATCGAGCGGCGAAGGGAAGAACGCGAAGAGCTGAATCAGAAATTGGATGAGAAAGCGGAGGCAGACAGAAATGCACAAGCCGGTACAGATACTGTTGAGATCAGCGAAGAAGGAAAATGTCTGTTAAAACATAACAAGGAAACACAGCAGTCAGACTCGGAGGTACCGGATACCGATATCGGGAAAAATCCGATGACTTATTCTAAGACAGGCGGGGCGGTCCCGGCAGATCAGAGTACGGGCAATGTGGTTTCCGTATCTGTATAAAAACAGCATATTTGCAAAAAGGCGTCCTGACGGAAGATTCCGGTGGGACGCCTTTTACTTGTATAATAAGAAATTTACCGGCGGTAGAAGTTATGCATATGCAGATTTCTCTACTGTGCTTATTAAAAAATCAAAGATGAAGGTTACCAACAGTGGGCGTATCTACCCCTGCCGCAACCACGATCAGTGCCGTATTTCGTGCAGTAAGCCTCACATGTGCCGTCACAATAGCCGTCTTTGTGGTCATAACCGCAGTACTCATATCCATCGTGAAAGTGCCTGCCGTCTACGATGCAGTCTTCTACGGTGCAGACAGGGCAGTCGGTATTCCATACTCCGTTGTCAGTGGTATCCGAATCCGTGGTGGATGAATTTCCCTGATAACCGTGGTGCCCGTGATGACCGTGGCCATGGGCGGAAACCGGCATTGTAAAAAGCGTGAATACAAGTGCAGTGGTCAAAACTGCGGTAAGTAGTTTTTTCATGCGCATAGCGCGAACCTCCCCTCTGTTTCTTGAAAAAGTTGAGCTCTTTCCGGGCGTAACCGGAAAGTCTCAGGTCAAATCCGTTGTTTGCCTCTAGTATAGCATGTGCCGCAATGGGAATCAAGAGCCGGAGCGGATTTTGCCGTCTTTCTCAGGGCAGATTCTGATGGCGTTTACCTTGACGGTTTTACAGTAATAAATTATGAAAGCAAACTTGTGCTGGCGACTATTTTGAATTTCTAACCGATTTATAGATTCTCTCATTACAGAAAGAGACTGGAAACGTAGAAAGTGCTATGATATAACGTTAGAAAAGCACATAAATATAGTGCCTGAACCGTGCAAAACGAAGAATAGAGGGGAAAGACTGCTAATATGGAAAAGACAATGGTCGTAAACCAAAAAGAATACAAGATCGTCAGGCTGCTTGTCATGGAAAAGGCGGATATTCGTATCTTGCGTGTCGAAGTGAGGATGTCGGGAAAGACAAGCGTGAAAATGCATATGTGCTTAAACAGATCCATCACGAACCCTGCGAGTATTATATGTTCGGGGATAAGATCGCTGCGGAGCAAAATGATTACAGACGCCTGCGTGAAACAGGAATTCGTATACCGCAAATGATCGATGTGGACGTACCAAACGAGCGGATCATAAAAGAATATATTGAGGGTCCTACGCTTTCTGAACTCTTAGAGGCGAAGCGGCCCGTTCAGGCATATGTTGACCAGATCCGGCAGATGGCGGGACAGGTGCGGGTGTATGGCTTAAACATTGATTATTATCCCACAAATTTTGTGGTGAGGGACGGGCTGGTTTATTACATTGACTATGAGTGTAATACTTATTCGGAGGAATGGAGCTTCGAAAACTGGGGGATCACATGCTATCTGCGTGAGTAAAGCGCTCCGTTTCCGGGAGAATCCGGTTGTGAAAGCGGTGGCGGAAGCTTAAACAAGGAAAAAAATACGGCATACCAGAGACCGATTCCGCTTCCCGTACATCTAATCTATGAAAACAGCAAGTGACATCCCCAGGGAAGCGAGGGCAGAGGGTCACGGTATAAAAGCTGATCAGCGCGCAAATAAAATTTTAAGTTCATTGTAGAAATGCCGGCGGAAAGGACATTATGAAAAAAGAACAGTTGGGACAAGTGATCATTGCATCGGAGGATATGATGTATCATGTAGCAAAGACATTACTTTACAGCGATGCGGATTGCGCGGATGCCATACAGGAAGCGATCGCGAAAGCATTCGCCAATCTTCATACACTGCGGCAGGACGCCTATGCAAAAACGTGGCTGACGCGGATTCTGATCAATGAATGCTATACGATCATGCGAAAAGCGAAGAGAGTGGTGTCTTTGGAGGTGTACGCGAGGGAGGAGGCGGCTTCGGAGTCGGAAGACTATTCGGAGTTATACGAAGCGCTCAGCCATCTGCCAGATGAGATACGTCTGTGCGTGACGCTTTATTACATGGAAGGGTATCACGTCAGGGAGATCGCAGAGCTTTTAGACACAACAGAAAGCACTGTCAAAAACAGGCTTGCACGGGCGAGAATGCGCTTAAAAGAGGAACTTGCGGCAACGATGTAAAGAAGGAGGCTATAGTTATGCATTTAGAGGATATAAAAGCAGAATTTCCGGTGATGCCGGATGATATGCGTGTAATGGTAAAGCAGGAAGTGGAAAAGCAACTGAAAATGGCACCGGCTGCTGGTGAACGAAGGAAAGGGATGCCAAAAAAATACTTCCTTGTGGCGTTCGCGGCAGTCATGGTGATGGGGATGACCGTGTTTGCAGGAAGTCTTTACCGGATGCGCACACAGGATCATGGAAAATACGGTTTGGATGTCAGTGTGGAACGGGATGGTGAAGAAGGAATACCTGTCGTGGCGGCGCAGGACGGGAACGGTCAGGAAAATCCGAAAGATCAGGGTGCATCAGGGGCGGACCTTAGTCAGGATGCGTATACGATCGATCCGGTGAAAGTGACGCTGTCTTATCTTCCGGAGGGGATGGTTCAGATCGAGGGAGATTATGGAAAATACTGTTATGCCGACGCAATGTATCAGGGCGGTGTTACGGTCTGCCTGTATCGCATGGATACCGGAAGTGAGTCGTTTGCCATGCAGTTTACGGATATTGCCGACAAAGAGGAGATTTCTGTCAACGGGAACGAAGGTATCTATCTGAAATTTGCGGAAATCTATGAGGACGGAGTCAGCTTCAACCAGCGGATCTATGTGATGTATCCGGATCAGCATTACGTGCTCGAAATGTTTGTCGGTTCCAATGTGTCAAAAGAGGATGCGGTTGCAATCGCGCAGGGAATACAGCTTACGCCTTCAACTGAGGAGGAATGCGTCAAATATGCAAGCGTAATGAATTGGAGCGAATATATGCGGTCGATGGGGGAAATGGAGGCGCAGCAGGACGTGCAGGATTCTTATGATGAGGCGGCGGAAGTGTCGAAAGACAGAATGAATCATACCCATGCGGTCGGGGAATCCTTTTCCCTCGGAGAAGACAAGCCGTATAGCGTAAAAGTTTCACAGGTACAGATCCTTGACAATATTGGTGTTTTGAACCGGGATCTGCTGGATTCGGATGAGAAAAGCGAATTATCGGAAGCAACGGACGCGGACGGAAATCTGCTTCCCGGGACGATGGAATATGTGAAATATGGAGACGGCGTGGATACGCTGACGGAAGTGGTCAGACAGGAGGAAGTTGCACAGAAACTGGTTTACATTACAGTGGAATATACGAATACGGGAGATACCCGTCTGACGGATATCCTGTTTTGGGGAAATCTTATGAGAATTGAGGAAGTAGGCGGAAATGTCCGCGTTCGAGAAGGAAAAGAGCCGGGTGAAGGCGATTCGTGGGATGTTACCCGTATGAGAGGCGCAGCACGTGCGAGGGAAATGTTTTACTATGACGTTCATGGCGGCGAGCGCAGTAACAACTATATTCCGGTCATAGAGCCGGGTGAGACCGTTACCGTACATCTGGCATGGGTCGTGCCGGAGGAGGAGCTTCCGTATCTATATCTGAATCTGGATAGTGAAGGAGATTTCTATAGCTTTTCTGACCACTCTCTGGAAACCGGGTATGTGGATATCCGTCAATGATACAGGAGGATACCGTTCTTTAACAAATGACAGTAGCATACCTGTCAGATACTAAAAAGGGAAGGAGCTTAGCGGGTGTAAAAAAGACAGAATTCAGCAGGAAATGACAAAGAGGGCGGTATTTCAGTGACACGGAAAAAGGGTCATGGAATACCGTCCTTTTATCTGATTCACCGGCATTTTCCGTGAATGATCCCGCATCCGATCTTTTCGCCCGCGTTTCCTGAAGGCTGTGTGTGAAAATCATCACTCATTTTATGCACAATGACCGCCCTGCCCAAGATTTCATTGACCCAAAACCGGTCGGTGGTAAATGCAAGGAATGAGTTTCCGTTTACGCTAAACAGCGGCGGCATATCTCCGGCGTGATACGGATGCGGGCAGTCGTGCGGGTTATAATGCCCCATCGCGTCCGCAAACGGATCGCCTGCATCTCCCGTGCATGAGGTGCCCTCGTGGATATGAAATGCAAAAATTGGTTCATCACAAAGAGTATTTTCGGAAGGCAGACCGCTGAATTCCGCCATAACAAGTACACTTCCGCAAAGCTGATAAAATTCCACGGTTCCTTTCAGGCCGGGATAGCGGTCACTGCCTTTGATGCAGGCGGAAGCGTCGGCATTCCTGCGGAAGGTGGAATGAAGTTCGTTTATAAAGTTCATAAATTCTCCGGTTAAGGTTCTTTTTGTATATTATGATGATGCAGAACGAATTGTTAATTTACTTTTTGGCTTTATTGTTGTAAAATCATAAGCAGGGCAATGTCTTCGAAATCACTTTTAGATGAAATGGCAAAAGGGAATCTGTATGAATACAATTTGCAGAGATATCTTTCGGGCGATACACGAGGGGAAATGGCTAAGCATTGAATATCTGAACAAAGAGGATAAGAATACAAAATACTGGATTGGGATTCAAAATCTGGATGTTCAAAGGCGGACGTTATCGGTCGAAGGACTTCATTTGGGAGAATATACGGTTTGCAGACTTGACAAAATCAGAATTGACGCGATTCAGGCATCGAAAGTAGTAGAAGGTTCCTACTATCCTGTGAACAAAGAGCTTGTTCAGGATATTTACTTAAACCCTCACAAGTATTATGGGCTGTTTGACAATTCGGCAAATCTTAAGATATTGAATTATCTTGAAATGTGCAATCGGCTGGATTCCGTGCCCTATCAGTCGGATTATAAGCTGATTCAATATTTGGATCAGGATCAGATCAAGGGTGAAGTTTATCAGTTGAGTGCAGAGCAGTTTCGGGAGATCGTCAGGAGCTTCCAGATTCAGACGCAGCAAAATGAGCGTGCGGATGGGAGATTGTATATTAAACAGCTTGCGATGAATGTCTTAAGCGTTCGTCATATGACAAAGGGATTACATGTACTTGCGTATCGCAGATTGAATTTGGATGTTAAGCAGCGCGTCTTGAAGCCGGATGATGAAATCACAATTTGTACCGAATTCAAAATAGACGGGATAAAGCAGAGTATCCGTAAGTTTTTGGATGCGGAGGAATACGAGCTTCTTGAGGATTTTGAAAACAATCAGGAAAAGATAAAAAATTGTATTGCCGGACATTTGAAACATGGCGGCAGTCATGTGGATGATATGCCGTATATCATCGGACTGGAGTCGGAGGTTCCTTTGGATCTGCATAAGGAATATCAGGCAATCATAAAAATGTATCAGAAAGACGAAGTGACCGTGCCGATCAGGGCGTTCTTTGGAGATTTGTTGGAGCGTCCGAAGAAAACAGCGACATACCCGATCATGTTGATTAACCGAAAAATCAATTTGGATCAACTGCTTGCGATTCACCATGCCATGAAATATCCGATTGCGTATATTCAGGGTCCGCCGGGAACCGGGAAAACGAATACAATTGTTAACACGCTTGTGACGGCGTTTTTCAATAATCGGACAGTTTTGTTTACATCTTACAACAATCACCCAATCGATGGAGTTTATGAAAAACTTTCTTCTTTGGAATATCGCAGAAAAAGGATCCCGTTTCCGATTCTGAGGTTAGGCAATCAGGAAAAAGTAAGGGAGACGCTTGTCACAATCCGCAGGCTTTATGAAAGCGTGCGAAATGAAACAGTGTATGAAAGTACGTTGAATAGCAATAAGGATGAGCGGAGAAGCCGTGCAAAGCGGTTATCTGATATTTTAAAGCGCTATGAGGAGCTTTTAGACCTAAAAGAGCGTGAAGAAACAATCGACAGGATGCTTGAGTTTGAGGAGAAAAAGGGAAGTTCCTTACAAATGCTGTCGTTTGAGCAGGATTTGAAAAACCGGCAGCGAAATATGATCAGCAAAAAGATCGAGACAACGGGTGAAGTTTCGGAAGAAGAAGCAATCCGTCTTTTGGACGATAATATTGAAAAGGTAGAAGAATGTATTTATTATGCTTCGGTAGAATGTATTAAAAAAATTAACACGCCAAGATATTTAGACTTGCGGATGATTATTGAAACGGAGGACGAAGAAAAACGGTTAGAGGCATTTACAAAATATTTGCAGGAAAAGGACAATGTGGTAAAGCTGCTAAAAATTTTCCCAATCATTGCTACAACCTGTATATCCGCACACCGGTTAGGGGCGCCGGAACCGATTTTTGATATGGTGGTCATGGACGAGGCGAGTCAGTGCAATACGGCGGTATCGCTGGTACCGATCGTACGGGGTTCGAATCTGATGCTTGTGGGAGACCCCCAGCAGCTCAATCCGGTTATTTTATTGGATGAAGTAACAAACCTTAAGCTGAAAAAACGCTATTCCATCACGGACGAATATGACTATTGTAAGAATTCTGTCTATAAGACATATCTTGCCTGTGATGCCGTCAGCGACGAGACGTTACTGCACAATCATTATCGGTGCCATAAAAAAATTATAGATTTTAATAACAAGAAATACTACCACTCCCGACTTTGTATAAAGTCGAATAGCAAAGAAGAACAGCCTCTTGTGTTTCGGGATATGACGGGAGTGCATTCAGGTGATAAGAATACGGCGTTTGAAGAAGCACGTGAAATTGCTCAATATGTTCTGTCAAACCGGAATCAAAATATTGGAGTGATTACCCCGTTTGCAAATCAACGGAAGCTGATTTTGGAAGAGCTGGAACGGGTAAATATAAAGGATGTGACCTGCGGAACAGTACATGCATTCCAGGGCGATGAAAAAGATGTGATCCTTTTTTCAACGGCTATCACGGATCAGACCTATGCAGGAACCTATGAGTGGTTAAAAAACAATAAGGAACTGATCAATGTAGCAACCTCAAGGGCGAGGAACAAATTGATTATATTGTCCAGCAGAAAGAATTTGGAGCGTCTTCATCAAGGAGATGGTGAAGATGACCTATATGAACTGATGCAATATGTATGGTCAAATGGTGCAACGCAGGTGTCGCCGAAACAGACAAACTCCAGAGCGTTAGGCGTGAAGCCGTTTAGCAGCGTTACGGAGGAAGCATTTTTAGAGAATCTGAATCATGCGCTGGAAAATATCTGGCTGACGCAGAATCGCCATACAGTAAAAAAAGAAGTTTCCATTGCGCATGTTTTTCAAGACAATACAAGTTATAATGATCTTTTCTATAGCGGGCGGTTTGACTTCGTTGTATATGAAAAACAAGGACTACAGGAAATTCCGGTTTTGGCGATTGAACTGGATGGAAAAGAACATTATGAAAATGAGGTGGTAAAAAATCGCGACAGGAAGAAAAATGCGATCTGCAAGGAGCATAACCTTCAGCTGATCCGTGTGGAAAATTCTTATGCAAGAAGGTATCAGCACATTAAGACGATTTTAAGCAATTACTTTGCAATTAAGCATTAGACAGGAAAAGGATTCTTAATGTGGCAATCATCTGACAGGAGGAAGACAACATGATCAAAGCAGTATTTCTTGATTTTTACGGAACCGTTGTTCACGAGGACGGCGAGGTCATTCAGAAGATCACGCAGATTATTCACGAAACAGGCGATATGGAGGAACCGTCTAAGATCGCCGCATTCTGGTGGAAGGAATTTCAGGAGATGTGTGACAAAGCATACGGTGATGCGTTTGAGACACAGAGAGTGTTGGAATTAAAATCTCTGCGCAATACAATCTCATGGTTCCACTCGTCGGCGGATGAGGAAAAACTGAGCGGACAGATGTTTGAACATTGGCAGAATCCGCCTGTTTTTGAAGATACAAAAGAGTTTCTTGAACAATGTTCAGTACCGGTATACATTGTTTCTAATACGGATAATGTGGACGTTGAGGAGGCAATGCGGTTTCACGGACTATCCGCCGCAGGAGTATTTACGTCGGAAGACGCCAGATCCTATAAACCGAGGCGGGAGCTGTTTGAACTGGCGCTGAATACGACGGGATGTAAGCCGGAGGAGGTCGTTCATATCGGCGATTCCTTAAACAGTGATGTCAAAGGAGCGTCACAGCTTGGCATCCGCACGATCTGGCTGAACCGGAACGGAAAAGAAGTGCCGGAGGGAGTGAGCGCTGTGAACAGTCTGACAGAGGCGCTGGAAATCATAAAGACTTTATAGGGCGATCATACACAGATCGGATAACGGTGCAGACAGTAGAAGTATCAAATTGCGAACGGAGCAGATCATCTGAAAATCGCAACCTTCACATTCAATTCAAAAAAGTATGGTAAGATATCAAAAACGGGATGTCTTACCATATTTTTAATGAAAACATTATTTGACAAAGAAACTTTTGACAAAGAAACTTTGATAAAGACATTATTTGATAAGGACATTTTGTGTTTCACTATGAGACTTTGTTTTTTCTTTGCTTTTAGTATGGACACTCTGTTTTTGGCAAAAACATTCTGAAGCGGGGGAGGCGGGCAATGTCTGACGGAGCGATTCTTTTACAGGAGGGCGGGGGCGTGAAAGAGCATACAGATAAGAAGAAAATCCTGATCGTAGAAGACGATCAGCAGATCCAAGAACTGCTGCATGATTTTTTGATCGAAGCAGGTTATGAGGTCGTAACGGCGTCCGATGGAGTGGAGGCGCTTTCCGAGTTTGAAAAGGAGCCATTCGACCTGATCCTGCTGGATGTGATGCTGCCAAAGATCGACGGCTTTGCCGTCTGCGAGGTCATCCGTCAGAAATCCGATGTGGCGATCGTGATGCTGACAGCGCTGGACGATGAGGCGCATCAGATCCGGGGGCTGGACCTGCAGGTGGACGATTATCTGACGAAGCCGTTTTCCATGCCGATCCTGATACGGAAGATCGCGGCTGTGCTGCGCAGGCAGAACAGAAGGGAGGAAGCGCCTAAGACGCTTATCTATCGGGAGATGGTGCTCGATCTGGATGCTTATAAGGTTACTATAAATCAAGAGTGCGTAGAATTGACGCCGAGGGAATTTGAAATCTTAAGGGAGCTGCTGCTCCATCAGGGCAGAATTTTAACACGCGAGAATCTGCTTGCCTCGCTTTGGAAATATGAATTTTTCGGGGATGAGAGGATCATTGACACGCATATTAAGAATATCCGCAAAAAGCTCGGCGGCGCGGATTATATTGAGACGATCAGAGGGGTGGGATACCGGATTGATAAAGAGGATAAAAAGTAAATTGTCGGTAAAGGTTTTTATAATGACGGCGGTGCTGACGGCAGTCTGCTGCGGCATCACGTATTTCTGTATTGTCCGCTTTGCACCTTATATTTATCAACACAGAGTGGAGGAGGCAGACGGCTGGCAATTCGAGCTTGCGGCACAGTTGGATAATCAACCCAGAGAGGGGATTCCGGAATGCATCAACTTCCTTAGTGAGCTGCTTGCCGATAATCTGGATCATGAATATGCATTTCATATTTTCGGGGATACGGGAGAAGAGCTTCGGCTGCCGTACTTAGACGCCATGACGGGGAAACGCATAGAAGATTATGAAGACTGCGAAAAAACGGATATCAGCACGTTTCGGATGTGGGACGGTGAGGAAACATATGTCGTGTTTGTGGCAAAGAATACAGAGCTGGAAAGTCAGACAGCGGATGCGATCAGGAAAGCACTGCCGGTTCTCAGTGTAGTGGTTGTTCTGGTATCGACGGCCGCCGCCATTTTTTATACATGGTATATGACAAGACCGGTCAAAAAAATCAGCGCGATCGCAAGGCGGATGGCGGATATGGAGTTTGACGTGCGCTGTCCGATCCGCCGTTCGGATGAGGTCGGCGTGCTCTCTGACAGCTTAAATGAGATGGCGCACAGGCTGTCGGCGGCGCTCTTGGAGCTTCGGGAGGCGAACGGTAAGCTACAGGAAGATATTGACCGTGAACGACAGTTGGAACAACAGCGTCTGGCGTTTTTTTCCGCGGCGTCCCATGAACTGAAAACGCCGATCACGATCATCAAAGGGCAGTTGGAAGGCATGCTCTATCAGGTGGGGCGCTATCAGGACAGAGAGACCTATCTCGCGCGGTCGCTGGAAGTCACAAATACGCTGGAAACAATGGTGCAGGAATTGTTGACGATATCACGTTTAGAAACACCGGGCTATATTTGCAAAAAAAGCAGGGTGGATATGAGCAGGCTTGCGGCTGACCGGATCGCAGTGCTTTCCGAATTGTTTTTGCAGCGGGAACTGACGCTTGAGACTTTTCTTTCGCCCGATATGGCCGTGACGGGGGATGCGCGCCTGCTTGAAAAAGTACTGGATAATCTGCTTGGCAATGCGGCGGCGTATTCTCCTGCCGGAAACCGCGTGACGGTGAAACTATGGAAAGAGGCGGGAGTCATGATTTTTTCAGTTGAGAATACGGGGGTACAGATTCCGGAGGAAGCGCTGCCGAAATTGTTTGAGGCTTTTTACCGGGTCGATGCATCACGCAGCCGTCAGACCGGAGGAAGCGGTCTCGGTCTGTACATCGTAAAGACGATCCTTGATCTTCATGGAGCGGCGGTCAGAATTGAAAACACGGAGCAGGGCGTGGCGGCGACGGTGCGGATGCCCTGCCTGTGAAAATGGCAATGTTGGGTCCTGCGTTGTGCCGCCAGCACTGTTTATCTCCACATAAAAAACATATTTGTTTCAAGCGTACTCCAAACACTTCCGTTATTCTAAAATAAAAAAGAATCACGGAGGTGTTTTTATGAAGGAAAAAAGAAGGATGACAGGAGGGGCGGCGAACGAGCCGGGAAAAAGAGCCGTGAAAAGGGACGGAAGAAAAGGACACAGGATTCTTATGACAGCGGCGTCGGTTCTAACGGCTGCCGCAATGCTGGGCGGATGTGCAGCACAGTATAGTGCCGCGCAATATTGTGCTGCACCGTACAGTACCGCACAGCTTAATACTGCATACAATGCATCCACGCCGTGGCAGTCCGATACGGAGAGCGTGCTGCAAACGGCGGGCGGAGACAGCCGGCTGCCATCGGCGCCCGGAAATATGCCGGGATTTACGGAGGAAGAGTATCAGAAACTTGAGGCGCTGCGGTGGGACGGCTATGAAGATATGAGCATTTCTGCATACCGAAATGCAGTCGCAGAGCTGACGGATTCGGCGGAGTATATGAATTTGCTGGACCGGTTTTCCGCGAGCAGGACGTTTGATGCGATGAAGGACAGTGATGGGACTGCTTCGTTCTTTTTTTATATTTTAGAACCGCTCACTGCCGAGCGGTATCGGACAAGAAGCTTTGGCGGATTTGCGCAGAGCAGTGAATCCGCGGATGCTGACAGGGCGATCATGGAGTTTTTTATCACGCTTACGATTCTGGACGGTGATAAACTGACCGTGGGGGAGTATAATGCTGCGAGGATCGGCGTGACGGACGGCATGCAGGGGCTTTTGGAAGGGAGGCAGAACAGTCAGCTTGCGGAGGAAGCTTCCATGCGGGAAGTGATCGACGATGAAATAACGCGTCTGACCGCAGAATGGGGAAGCAGCGCGCTTCAGATCAGTGTGGAATATGTCTATATGCCGCTCGCTGCGTATGACGGATACCGCGGAGATTCGCAGGAGGGGCAGGGAATGCGGCAGAATGACCCTGAGAGCGGGGAATTTCAGCAGGATCAAGAATGCCGCGAATACCCAAATGGGACAAAAGAAGATTATGATTCGCTGTTTGTTTTGATGAAGCCGGGGTATGAAAACATGCTCCTTTCGGATTTTAACCGGAAGCTGCTCGATTGGGCGAATGAAGATTACGAGCGGGCGGAACGGATCGGCGGCGACGTGGGGTATTATGATTTTGCGGTTCCGCTCACGAGAGAAGAACGTCATTTTGTTACGGTGAGCGCGAATTATTCCCATATGGAAAATGCAAAGATGGTTCAATCGCATTATACGGGCAGGGAGGAAGAGGATCCGTATGTCAATCAGGATCTTGGCTATAAACAATTGGAAGAATGCGGACGCGGCGCTTATTGCGGGCTTTGGTATCAGTTTTCCTATCATATTGACGATCGTAGCAAAATGACGGTTGGCGAGCGTGACCGCTGTATTGAGGGGATGACATCTGAGATACGCTTGTTTTGGAATGAGACGGGGATCAGAACGCTGCTGACAATGGAAGAAGAGGATGTTGCACAGATTTTGCGGGAGATTGCAGATCAGAACAGCACGGAACGGTTGACGCTTTCCATCGAAGCCGTCAGCTATGAAAAAAATGATGAGCGGTGGGAAGCGGAGGAAGCCGGAAGAAGAGAAGCGGAAGCATGCATGCGGGACAGCCTTGCCGCATATGACAGCCTTGCTGCATACCGGACGGATGGTTATGAGGATAAAACCGTTGCAGAGTTCAATGCAATGCTCGCTTCCGATGATGATCAGCTGGGTCAGGCGTTGGAGGCATATGCTCTGGCAACGGTTTCTGATTCGGATGAAAATGCTGAGTTTTTTCAAGTGACGCTTAGAGCTTCTTTGAGTGAATTGTATGGTGAGAAGTTTGGGGAGCCTGCTTTTTTTTCTTGGAATCCGGTGAAAAAAGGACGGTCATATATAGATCCGGTCGAAAGGGAACTTCTATATGAGAACTATTATGTAAACGTCAATTTGGAATACCGCATCCGGAAGCCAAAAGAGGTGACGGTTGGCGAGCGGGACCGGGCGCTGACGGCAGTCCGTGACGGACTTCAAAGCTATCTTGACAACTTAAGCTGGGAAGAGATCATGGAAAGAAACATGCAGGCAGAATTGGAATGGAAAACTGCGGAGCTGATCCGGCAGTACGTACCTGAGGGAATGGAGATTTCGTTTGACATCCTGTTGGATGACTTTATCTGACGGATCTGGGAAACGGAAAAACTGCATATTGATGGAAAGGACATTCATTCAGAAATTGATGGATGTCCTTTTTTGCGTAAGAAATGCGCGTTTTGGGGGGAGAGCTATAAATATTTTTTGAGCTATAAATATTTTACAAAAGTATTATGCATTTGTAAAATATTGTGATATAATAGTAGGTAATATGGAAAGGAATACCCCAATGAGTATAACGGTGAATCTGTATTATACAGGCAAAAACGACAATGCTCGAAGATTTGCGGAAGAGATGGAGCAGAGCGGAACTGCCGATGCTGTGCGTGCCGAGGCTGGAAATCTCCGTTATGAATATTTTCTTCCACTGAAGGATCCGGAGACAGTTCTGCTGATTGATTCATGGGAGGATCAGCATGCGATCGACCGGCATCATGCATCGCCGATGATGGAAACAATCGCGGCACTGAGAGAAAAGTATGATTTGCATATGAGAGTGGAGCGTTATCGTTCGGATGAGGAGGGAATACCGTCCTCGGATGAAACATTTATCAGAACATGAAGGGGAGTCATATATCGGCGATACTGCAGGGGCAGGGCCGGCACAGGCATGATAAACGAAAGAGCCTGCAAGGATATGATACGGGGGAGTAGTATGACGGGACTGATCAACTTAATGGAAGAAACGGTCTTAAGTAAGATCAATGAATTGTGGCCGAAAACGGATTATTGCAAATGCGAACAATGCCGGATGGACATCGCGACTTATGCGCTGAACCGCCTTCCGGCGCAATATGTGCAGTCAATGAAAGGCAAGGTACTGTACCGGTTTGAGTCAAACTCGATACAGCGCGACATTGAGGTAACAGTAGCGGTGAGCAAGGGAATCGAGATCGTTGGAAATGCGCCGCATAAAAATGCGAAGAGCGGTGCGGCGGGGTAAATGAGGCATTTATGAAAACAAAGATCATTGCGGGCGCATGTATACTGCTTGCGGCCGTGTTGTTTGTTCCGCTGTAAAGTGAGAGGGGTTCCGCCTTTCCTTTTTGATCAGGGTCAGAGTTGTCTGCCCTGATTTTTTCTGATTAGACGTCCGTGATTTGATGAAAACTGGCTTGTCCGGGAGCGGGTGTAAAGGAGAAGGAAAACGATGGAAAAAGCCCGCACAGTCTATGCGATTCATACAAAAACTGAATGGCGTTCAGAACGAGAATGTTCTTGACATCAGTTTCTGTCAGTGCTATAGTACCCCTATCGTAAGGCGTTTTGACAGACGGCTGATAAATGGAGGCTTGCTATGAATCGTATTTCGCTGCGTAAACCGCACAGGGACGACGATATGTAGCGCTTGTAGTTGTGCATGGCACAGGTACAGGCGCTTTTCGGCTTGTACCTGTGTGGAGATATCTGCAGTGAGATCATAGATGATAGATCAAGGCTGCAGGGGTGAACCGGCGGCAGATAGCCTGATCAGGCATATTGTTTGTTGCAATGGAATCATTCAAGATCCTATGAGATCATATAAGAAAGACCACACCGGTAATGAAATATGGTTACGGCGTGGTCTTTTTTGCGTGCTGTCAGACATTTCCGGGAAAGAGGTGGTTGAATCAGCGCTTCCCTGCAGAGGCATGTGTTTCACGGTCATTTGTCAAACGTCTGTCAAATAGAGAGATGAAAGGAGTATGAAAGAAATGGAGAAGGACATGGAAAGGAAAGGGAGCAGCCAGATGAGAAACGAACCGGAGGCGGAAGGGAGCGGTAAGATGAGAAGCAAAACGGAGAAAAAAGCGTGCGGCAAGACGAGAAATGAAACGGGGAATGAAACGAGCAGCAAGACAAGGAACGAAACAGGGAAAGAAGGGAGTAACAAGATGAGAAACGAAACAGGGAATGAAATAGGCAGCAGGACGGATAACAAAACGGCGGAGGAAGCGGGCAGCAAAACATGGAACAGAATCGCGGGAACAACAGGGCAGCCGCCCCTTACCTCAGAGGAGATCGGACAGTATGCGGGCGGGACTGTGCGTATTCGCGGCAGTATTTATAAGATCAGAAAAATGAGCGATTTTGCGTTTGTGCTGCTGCGCACGCCAGGGGAAGTGCTGCAATGTGTTTACGAGCCGGTATATGCGGCGTTTGATTTAGAAATGTTGAAGGAGGAGAGCTGCGTGATCCTGACGGCAGAAGTGATACCTGAGGAGCGTTCTAAAACAGGGTATGACCTGCGCTTAAAAGAAGCGGAGATTTTGTCCGTTCCGTATGAGGAGAGCCCGATCGTGATCAATCAGAAGCTTGTAGACACTTCGCTGGAAAATCTCTTGAATTACAGGCCTGTCACGCTGCGCAACAACAGTCAGCGCGCCATTTTTAAGCTTCAGGAGGGAGTTGTGAACGCGTTTCGGACATTCCTCATAGCAGAGCGCTTTACGGAGATCCATACGCCGAAGATCGTACAGGCGGGTGCGGAGGGTGGCGCAAATATTTTCAAGCTTGATTATTTCGGAAGACAGGCATATCTTGCCCAAAGCCCGCAGTTTTACAAACAGATGATGGTGGGCGTGTTCGAGAGGGTGTTTGAGATCGGACCCGTGTTCCGCGCCGAAAAGCATGATACGAAGCGGCATCTGAATGAATATACCGGCGTTGACTTTGAAATGGGATATATCGAGAGCGATACGGACATCATGGAAATGGAGACGAAAATGCTCCGGTATACTGTGGAGTACTTAAAAGAGCATTGTGAAAAAGAATGCAGCCTGCTTCAGGTGAAACTGCCGGTGATCGTTGATATCCCGGCAATACCGTTTGAGGAAGCCAAAACGCTGATTGCGGACACTTATAAAAGACACGCACATGAGGCAAAGGATTTCGAGCCGGAGGAAGAACGGCTTCTCTGTGAACTGGTGCAGAAAGAGACAGGGAGCGAGTTTGTGTTTGTGACGCATTATCCGGGAGAAAAACGTCCGTTTTACGCAATGGATAACCGTCAAAATCCCAATGTAACGGATAGCTTTGACTTATTGTTCCGCGGGCTTGAGATCACGACGGGCGGGCAGCGCATTCATGACTATCGTGAACAGATCGCAAAAATGAAACGGTTCGGACTTGACCCGGCACAGTTTGAGAGTTATCTGATGCTGCATAAATACGGAGTTCCGCCGCACGGCGGTTTGGGAATCGGACTGGAGCGCTTTACGAGCCGCCTGCTCATGCTCGATAACGTCAGATATGCCTCACTCTTCCCACGGGACATCAACCGGGTCGCACCGTGAGTGTTACTGAAAATGTGAGGCAGACGCGGAAAAGTATATGCGGAAGAAAAAGTCTATAACTTTTATAGGGGATATGCTATAATGAACGTTAATCACGGGATCATCGGGTCATATCCATGATTTGCAGCAGGCACGAGGCTAAAGGACGGTGCGCCTGGTACCGGACAGGATGCAGGAAAGCGCACGAGAGAGAACGCCCCTGCCGATGGGAGACATCATGAAAAAGCTTACGGGACGATTAAAAAATGGAATTACGGTGCTGTTTTTGGTTGTGGCGGCAGTCTTTCTGGTACGGACGTTGAAAGGCAATTTTGCGCAGATCCGCACAATGGAGTTTCAAATCAACATTCCCGTTTTTATCATTTCGATGCTGATCTACTTTGCGTATTTTGCGTCACTGGCTTCGCTCTGGCATTATGTCACGGTCTTAAACCGTTCATCGATTCCTTATTCCGAGGCGATCACTGCCTATGCGTTTTCGGTGCTCGGCAAATATATACCGGGTGAGGTGTTCATGCTGATCGCACGGTTTCCGGCATATGAGCACAGAGGCGTCAAGGCGCGGAAGGTCACGGTCAATTTTTACCTTGAAAATCTGGGGACGTTTCTTGGCGCGGCGTTTTTATTTCTGATCTCGTTATTTTTTTTCCCGAATGAGATCATGATGAAATATACGAAGCTCATCGTAGCGCTCGTGATGCTTCTGATGATCGTGATACATCCAAAGATCGTCAATGCGCTGCTGCGTTTTCTGGAGCGGTTTATTAAGGGCAAGGACTTGCAGATCCCAATCTCCTATCCGCAGTTGTTGTCGGTGGTTGCATTATTTATCTGCAACTGGGTACTGGTCGGGGCGGGATTTTATCTGCTCGTCTGCTCGATCTACCCGATTCCGGCATCGCAGTTTTTGTTTGCGGGCGGCATCTTCGGTCTGGCAGTCATTATCGGCATGATTACGTTTTTTGCACCGTCGGGGCTCGGCGTGCGAGAGGGCATTCTTGCCTTGGGGCTCGGCATGATCATGCCGGAGGAGTACGCGCTGATCATTTCTCTGCTTGCGCGGATCTGGGCGACTGCGGCGGAGCTTTTATTTATTCTGATCATTTATATTATTTATCAATGTCGAAAGAGAGGGCGTAAAAAAGTGAAAAAAGCATGGTGGAAAGAAGCGGTCGTCTATCAGATTTATCCAAAGAGCTTTTGTGACAGCAACGGTGACGGTGTCGGAGACATTGAGGGAATCACGGGAAAGCTTGACTACTTGAAAGAGCTCGGTGTTGACGTGATCTGGCTCTCGCCGGTCTATGAGTCGCCGAATGTGGATAACGGCTATGATATCAGCGATTATCGCAAAATTCAGGAAGAATACGGAACGATGGAGCAGTTTGATCAGATGCTTGCAGAGATCCATAAACGCGGCATGAAGCTTGTTATGGATCTGGTCGTCAACCATACATCCGATCAGCACAAATGGTTTGTCGAAAGCCGAAAATCAGTCGATAATCCATATCGCGATTATTATATTTGGCGAAAAGGGAAAAAAGATGAGCAGAGCGGAGAGATGGCGGAGCCGAATAACTGGATATCCTGGTTTTCGGGACCGGCATGGGAATATGATCAGGCAACGGACATGTATTATCTGCATTTGTTCGCAAAGCAGCAGCCGGACTTAAATTGGGAGAACCCGGCAGTGCGCGACGAAGTGTTTGACATGATGGACAGCTGGTTTCAGAAAGGCGTGGACGGTTTTCGCATGGACGTCATCAGTCTGATCAGCAAAGTTCCTGCGATGCCGGACGGTAAAAACGGGGACTTCGTGCCTTTTGTCGCAAACGGGCCCAAAGTGCATACCTATCTGCGCGAGATGCGCAGGCGCGTGCTTTCTAAATATGATTCATTCAGCGTCGGCGAGACTTCCTGCGTGACGATTGAGGAGGCAAAAAAGTATGCGAACGAGGATGAGAGCGAGCTGAACATGGTATTTCAGTTCGAGCATATGGGATTGGACGACGGAGAACACGGGAAATGGTCGGACCGTAAGATTTCCCTGATGGACTTAAAGCGTGTTTTGACTCAGTGGCAGACCGAGCTTTACGGGAAGGCATGGAATTCTCTGTTTTGGGACAACCATGACCAGCCGCGCATCGTGTCAAGGCTGGGGGAAGAGGGCGAATATCGTGAAATGTCGGCGAAAATGCTTGCGACCTGCCTGCACATGATGCAGGGAACGCCATATATCTATCAGGGTGAGGAACTTGGTATGACCTGTATGAATTTCACGGAGCTGTCCCAACTGCGTGATGTGGAAAGCCTGAATGCCTATCATGATTTGGTGGACAGCGGCATCTACACGCATGAACAGATGCTTTCCTATATCAGCCGCAGGGGCAGGGATTCCGCGCGTACGCCGATGCAATGGGATGATACGGAGAATGCCGGATTTACGACTGGAGTGCCGTGGCTGAAAGTCAATCCGAATTATATGGAAATTAATGCGGCGGAGCAGATGGGGCGGGAGGATTCGGTCTACCGCTATTATCAGAAACTGATCCGTCTTCGCAAAGAGCATGAGATCATTGTCTACGGGCGGTATTACCTGATTCCCGACGGCGGCGACGAGGTGTACGCGTATATGCGTTCCTACGGTGATGAAAAACTGCTTGTACTCTGCAATTTCACCAGGGAAGAACAGCATTTTTCCTATCCGCGCGAGCTTGACGGAAAAAAGAACGAGCTTCTCACCGGCAACTATGCGGACGCACCGTGGCAGACCTCGACGGAGTATACGCTCCGCCCGTATGAGGCGGTCGTCTACCGGTATCACGCATAAGAAGGCGGCTGCGAAAGCGTGCCTGCATGGAACGGTATCTTTTCCGTGTTTCCGTATGATGGAAAGGCTTTCAAAGCCGCTTAAATTTTGATTACGAAGGAGCGCCGCATGGGCTTAAAATTTTACTTCGGCGGTTCCGGTTCGGGAAAAAGCATGCGCGTCTATCAGGACGTGATCGCATGGGCGCTCCGCGAACCGGAGCGCCGGTTTTTCATTATCGTGCCGGATCAGTTCACGATGCAAACACAGAAGGACATCGTGACGCTGCATCCCGACCGCGGAATCATGAATATTGACGTTTTAAGCTTCGGACGTCTGACCCACCGCATTTTAGAGGAAGTCGGCGGAGAGGACATTCCGGTTCTGGACGATACGGGAAAAAACCTGGTTCTGCGCAAGGTGGCGGCGGAATGTAAGGACAAGCTGAAAGTGCTTGGAGGCAGCTTAAACAGGACCGGCTATATCCATGAAGTCAAGTCCGTGATCTCTGAATTGATGCAATATGGCATACAGCCCGGACAGGTCGGTGATATGGCGCGGGACGCCGGAAAAAGAGGATTACTTTCCATCAAACTGAACGATGTTCAAATATTATATGAGGCGTTTCTTGCGTATATCCACGAAAAATTCATCACGACGGAGGAATCGCTGGATTTATTGTGTAAGGCGCTGCCGAAATCCGCGCTGATCGCGGACAGCGTGGTTATATTCGACGGGTTTACAGGTTTTACGCCGGTTCAGAATCGTGTTTTGCAGGAATTGATGAGATTATGTAAACAAGTATGTGTTACTATTCTTATAGACAGCTCGGAGAATCCTTTCCAGACCGGAGCTGAGCAAAAGCTGTTTTATCTGAGTCAAAAAACAGTATCATCATTATGTAAACTTCAAGAGCAGGAGGATGTCGGACGGGAAGCGGATGTATATCTGAAAGGAACACCTGTGATCCGGCATCGGAACAGCCCCTTTTTTTCCTATTTGGAGCAGAACCTGTTCCGGTATGGAAATAAGGCTTTTGCAGAAAATCAGGATTCCTGCGGTCTCTATAAGCTTGACACTCCACAGCGTGAGGTACAGTTTGTCTGTCGTAAAATCAAAGAACTTGTGCGTACGAAAGGTTATGCGTACCGTGACATCGCGGTCGTGACAGGCGATCTGGGAGAATATGGGGATATTCTTGCCGCAGAGCTTTCCGGTCATGAGATTCCTTTTTTTATCGATCGGACTAACGGTATTATCTTAAATCCCTTTGTTGAGGGCATCCGCAGTGCGCTTTTAGTGCCGCTTAAAAATTTTTCTTATGAATCGGTTTTCCACTATTTGCGCAGCGGTATGACGCCGCTTTCGATGGAAGACGTCGATCTGCTTGAGAACTATGTGCGCGCAACCGGGCTTCGGGGAAGGAAGAAATATGGAGAGCTCTTTACGAGACATACGAAGGAGACAGGCGGTGACGGAGACAGGCTGACATATCTTAATGAGATAAGAACGCAGTTTCTGGCGTCGCTGTCCGTACTTCTTGTTCCGGCTGAGACGATGGGAGAACGTGTGCGGCAGCTATACGCGTTTATTTTGCAGGCGGATATGGAGGAAAAGCTTGCCGGATATGAACAGCGTTTTGCGGCGGAAGGAAGACCTGAAAAAGCGAAAGAGTATGCACAGATCTATCGTCTGGTGATGGAGCTCTTAGAGCAGATGGACGGGCTTCTCGGCGGTGAAAAAGTCGGCGCGCAGGAGTTTTATGAGATTTTGGATGCCGGACTGTCCGAAATTCAGGTCGGTGCGATCCCGCAGAATGTGGACCGGATCGTGTGCGGCGATATGGAGCGGACGCGCTTTCAGGAGATGAAAGCGTTGTTTTTTATCGGGGTAAATGACGGCATCATTCCCAAGACCGGCGGGGGAGGCGGACTGATTTCCGATATGGACCGGGAGTTTTTAAGCGCGGCTGACTGGGAGCTTTCTCCAACGCCGCGGCAGAAAATGTATATCCAGCGTTTATATTTATATATGAATCTGACGAAACCGACAGAGTATTTAATCGTGACTTATACGGCGATGGGAAGCGACGGAAGATCGCGCCGCCCGTCTTATTTGATCGATGTTCTGAGGCATATGTTTCCGGCAATTACAATATCAACGGTCGAACCGGAAGAAGATGCATACGAGGCGGAATCTGCGGCGGATGCCCTGCGTGCGTTTACGCCGCTCCTGCGCGATTATGCTGCGGGGATCAGCCAAAGGGATGAGAATACGGTTCACCGTGTCAAGGGCATGTACCGCATGCTGGTTAAGAACGAAAAAACAAGGGAGCGCATGGAACGCCTTGTTTTACAGGCTTTTTATACTTACCGCGAGGCCGGACTGCCGCGCGCGGCAGCACAGGCACTTTACGGAGCGATGCTTATGAATTCGGTCAGCCGTATGGAGCGCTTTGCAGAATGTGAATATCAGCATTTTCTGGAATACGGACTGCATCTTGTAGAGCGGGAGGAGTGCGGTGTGACGCCTCAGGATATGGGAACGTTCTGCCATGAAGTACTCAGCCGTTTTTCGGAGGGACTTACGCAGCGCGGGCTGAATTGGTTTACGTTTACAAAAGAGGAGGGGCGTGTCCTGCTTCATGAAGTCACGGATGCCTGCGCAGCGCAGTTTTCGGGCAGTGTTCTATACAGCAGCGCGCGCAATGAATACTTGCTTCATACGCTTCGTACCATGATGGAACGCAGTATTGATACGCTGCAATATCAGATCAAAAAGGGCGTATTTGAGCCGAAGAGCTTTGAACTTTCCTTTCAGACAATGGAAGACTTAGACAGCGTGAGCATCTCCCTTTCCGATACGGAAAGAATGCGCCTGTCGGGCAGGATCGACCGTTTGGATACTTATGAGGATGATGATCATATCTATGTGAAGGTAGTTGACTACAAATCAGGGAAAAAAGACTTTGATCTGGTAACCGTTTATTACGGACTGACCTTACAACTTGTGCTCTATCTGAATGTGGCGATGGAAAAAGAAAAACGGGAGCATCCCGAAAAGGTGATCGTGCCTGCAGGAATGCTCTATTATCATCTGGATGATCCGTTTACGGAGCAGGACGGAACGCTGTCAAAGGAGCAGATCGATGCGACACTGAAAAAAGAACTGCACATGCGCGGCATCGTCAATTCGGACGAGCAGGTGATCGGCAGACTTGACACGTCGATCGCTTCGGGCGGACGCTCCGATGTGATTCCGGCGCAGATCAAAACAGACGGGACGACTGCTGCATCTTCCCGCGCTTACAGCGAAGAAGTATTGCGGGAAATATCGAATTATGTAAACTTAAAGATCAGACGGCTTTCCACGGAGATCCTTGCGGGCGGCATCGCCAGAAATCCGTATGAATATAAGGAGCAGAGTGCCTGTACATATTGTCGTTACAGTGAAGTATGCGGATTTGACGAGCGGCTGCCGGGATGCGAAAAGCGCAGTATCATGGCGCTTGACGAGGAGGAGCTGTTAAAAAGAATGCGGGAGGAGACGGGACCGGATCAGCCGGCGGAAAGCCGCTGATATTCCCTGCGATAGAAGAAAATGGAGAATCCCATCGCGATCACCCAGCCGACTGGCCACGCGCACCATATGCCGAACGAGCTGTTCATCAGATCGGAGAGCACGAATGCCAGCACGACGCGCAGGATCAGGTCAAGGAAGGTTGCCGTCATAAAACAGCGCATGGCGCTGATACCGCGGAGAATCCCGTCTGCTACCAGTTTGGCGGATACGACGAAATAAAAGGGAGAAAGCGTCCATAAGAACTGCCGGCCCGCTGTCATTGCGTTGAAGGAGCGATGTTCCATGAACAAAAGGAGTAAGTATCTGCCGAAAAACAGGTAAAGGATGCAGAACGGAATGCACAGACACCATACCATTTTGATGCCTGCCCGGAAGCATTCCCTGATGCGGTTGTATTTTTTTGCACCGAGGTTTTGCGCCGAAAAATTGGAAATGCCGTTACCGATCGTCGTGAATGATGTAATGACCAGATTATTCAGTTTGACCGCTGCAGAGTACCCTGCCATGACGGAAGGGCCGAATCCGTTGATCACGCTTTGGATCAGAATGTTTCCAACGGAAATGAAGCTTTGCTGCAGGATGCTCGGTACGGCGATCACGATAATCTTTTTGAGGATGCCGCGGTCAAACAGGACGTTTGTTCCCTGCTGAGGAATTGCCCGCAGCCGTTTTCGCACCGTAAGGACGGCTAGAATGCAGCTGACGCCCTGACATAAAAACGTTGCCCATGCCACGCCGGAAACACCCATATGAAACGTTTTGACGAACAGGATATCCACGGCGATGTTCGCAGTGGAGGACACGGCGAGAAAATAGAAGGGTGTTTTGGAATCGCCGAGCGCGGAGAAGATGCCGGTCGAAATATTATAAAAGAATACAAACGGCAGTCCCCAGATATAGATGTCGAGATATAATTTCGAGTCCGCCAGCACTTCATCCGGTGTCCGGATCAGCCGGAGCAGCGGTCCGCATCCGCAGATGCCTGCCAACATCAGGACACCGCAGATCATGCCGCTGAAAATGCAGGAAGTCGTGACGGCGGTTTTCAGGCGGCGGTATTCTTTTGCACCGAAGAAATGGGAAACGACAACGGAACAGCCCATATTGCACCCGAATGCGAACGCGATAAAAATGAGAGTGATCTCATAGCTGTTTCCTACGGCAGCCAGCGCATGTTCGCCGATCATTTTTCCGGCGACGAGGCTGTCTGCGATGTTATAGAGCTGTTGGAAAACGATACTGCCGAAAAGAGGAAGGCAGAACTTCCATAATACTGATTCGGGCTTTCCGACGGTTAAATCCTGATTCATGTGATCAAATCCTTTCCTGTCATATTTACGTATCATTCAAAATGGATTATAATAGCGTTGCTGCAATATGAAAAATATATAAAACATATGAGAGAAATATAAAAAATATATGGATATCAACTTTGAATACTACAAGGTTTTCTATTATGTTGCAAAATATGAGAACATTACAAAAGCCGCGGTTGCGATCGGGAGCAGCCAGCCGAATGTGACCCGCATCATGAAGCTTTTGGAATCGCAGCTTGGCTGCAGCCTGTTTATGCGAGGTGCCAGGGGAATTAGTCTGACGCAGCGGGGAGAACTTCTTTATTCCCATGTGGAAACGGCGTACCGGCATCTGCTTCAGGCGCAGGAAGAGATCGGAAGGCAGGGTTCGCCTGCCTGCGGAACGGTGGAGATCGGGGCGACGGAGGCTGCGCTGCATTTGTTTCTGCTGGAAGCGCTGTATGCGTTTCGGGCGGCGTATCCTGAAATAAAAATAAAGATCCACAATCATTCCACGCTGGAGACCATGAAGCTGCTGGTCAGCGGAAAGCTGGATTTTGCGGTCGTTACCACACCGTTTGAGCGGACGTCGCAAGTTTCATGCATCAAGATTGTGGATTTTGAAGAAATATTGGTGGGCGGGACCCAGTACGCCGATCTGAGCAGGCGTGTACTGGAACTGCGGGAGATCAGACAATATTCATGGATCGGCCTCGGAAAGGGGAGCGCGACGTATCTTCTTTATAAAGATTTTTTTATCAGGCACGGTGTGGATTTCGAGCCGGATATGGAAGTCGCGACATCCGATCTGCTGCTGCCGCTGATCGAAAATAATTTCGGGATCGGCTTTGTGCCGGAAAAACTGGCGTCCCCCCTGTTAAAAGAAAAGAAGCTTGTGCAGATTCCGATTGTCTGTCCGCCTCCGGGACGCTCGATCCAAATGGTTTCGGACAGGGGACGGGCCAAAAGCTCCGCGGCGGATGCGCTTTATCAGTATCTGAAAAAGGAAAAAGCGGATGAGAAACGCTGAAAGAAAAAGCGAAGAGAAAAAAGACGGTAAGAAATTGATTGGGAGGAACGGTATCAGATGTATTCTTTTTTATTGGTTATTATTTATCTTGCATTTATCAGCTTGGGACTTCCGGATTCCATTCTCGGTTCCGCGTGGCCGTCCATGGGCGCGGATCTTCGGGTGCCGATGTCTTATGCGGGTATTGTCAGCATGATCATTTCTGCCGGAACGGTCGTGTCGGGACTGCTGTCCGACCGTCTGACGAGAAAATTTGGAACGGGATTGGTGACGGCGGTCAGCGTTCTTCTTACTGCTACGGCATTGTTTGGGTTTTCTGTGTCGGGCTCTTTTTGGATGTTGTGTGTTCTTGCGCTTCCCTACGGACTTGGCGCGGGCGCGATCGACGCGGCGCTCAATAATTATGTGGCGCTGCACTATGCATCCAGACATATGAGCTGGCTGCACTGTTTTTGGGGGATCGGGACGATGATCAGCCCCTATATTATGGGCGCGTGCTTAACGCGCGGTCTCGGGTGGTACAGCGGTTATCGAATCGTGTCGTTTCTGCAGATCGGGCTGACGGTCATTTTGTTTTGCAGTCTTCCGCTCTGGAAAAAGAGAACGTATGCTGTGGAGGCGGATGCCGGAAATGCAAATGAGAGCGGGATCGGGGCGGAAGCCGGAAATGCAAATGAGAGCGGGATCGGGGCGGAAGCCGGAAATGCAGACGGAGACAGAATGAGGACCGGAAATGCGGACGACTGTGGCAGGGCGCTTACGCTTCGGGAGGCAGTACGGATCCGCGGCGTCAAGCTGGTTCTGATTGTCTTTTTCGGTTATTGCGCAATGGAAACGACGGCAGGGCTGTGGGCGAGCAGTTATCTTGTGACATGGCGTCATATCCGCCCGGAAACGGCGGCAAGGTTTGCCTCGCTGTTCTACATTGGCATCACGTTCGGCAGATTTGTCAGCGGTTTTTTTGCCGACCGGCTGGGGGACAGGCGGCTGATCCGCATAGGGATCGGCGTGGTGACGGCAGGGATCGCGATGGTGGCGCTGCCGCTTCAGACAGATGCAATGGCGCTTGCGGGGCTTGTGGTCATCGGGCTTGGCTGTGCGCCGGTGTATCCGGCGGTCATTCATGCGACGCCCGCCAATTTCGGAAAAGAGAATTCGCAGGCGATCATAGGTATTCAGATGGCAAGCGCCTATGTCGGCACGACGTTTATGCCGCCGGTGTTCGGACTGATCGCGCAGCATGTCAGCATTGCGTTTTATCCGGCGTTTCTGCTTTCGTTTGTAATTCTTATGCTTGTGATGTCGGAGCGTATGAACCGAAAGCTGGATAACGCGGCGTAAAGCAGAGGGAAGTGTTATGAAATTTGTGAGAACAGACGGTAAGAATCCGGACTTTATAGAAAACTGCAGGCTTTTGGATATGGATTTGGACAGGCGCGTCGGAAAAAAGATCAAGAGGGAGAAGTACAGGCAATATAACCAGCTGGATGAAATTTATGAGGCGATTGTTGTTTATGACTGCCAGCCTGTTGACAGTCAACAGGTTGACCGCCGGCAGACCGGCGTTTGCAAGGCGGTAGGCGGCGGTGCGCTCAGACGATATGACGATAAAAATATCGAGTTAAAGCGGGTGTTTGTGCATCCGGACTATCAGGGACAGGGGGTCGGAAGCAGACTCGTTTCTCTTTTGATCGAATGGGCCGCGGAGCTTGGATATCAGAGAATCATTTTGGAAACCGGAGAATTACTGGCGGAATCCTGCGCCGTATACAAAAAACTGGGGTTTGAAGTGATCCCGAATTACGGTCCTTATGTCAATATGCCGGAATCCCTGTGTATGGCAAAGAAGCTTGGCGTTTGAAAAGCGGCGGCTGTGAAAGCAGATCATAGCTGATCCGACAGGAAAACCTTAGGGCAGTTACCATGTCCGGTGATCGCTTTGGGCGGAACAAAGCCGGTTTCGGAGAATGTGGCAGATATGCGGAAAACGATCAGTCAGATTTGGAGTGAGGGAGGAAATGATCATGTTGTGTGATGACATCCGGTATTTAACGGAAAGAGCATTATGGGAGACGGAAAATTTAATGAAATGCATTCCGGATGATCTCTGGGATAAGCGCTATGACGATATTCCCATGTGGAAATATTGTTACCATATGCTGTATTCGATGGATCGCTGGTATATCAATCCCTGCGATCCTTCCTATCAAAATCCGGAATTTCATATGGATACATTGGCGGACTTAAATGTGATTCCGGGTGAGGAAAGATTGGATAGGGACCGGCTGGAGCATTATTTTGACCGTATCCGGAAAAAAATACGGGAATATCTTGTAACGCTTACGGACGACGAGCTTGAAAAACAGCCGGAGGGCTGTGACATGAGCAGATTCCGCCTGATCTTGGGGCAGTTCAGACACTGGCACCGACACATGGGGGTCATATACGGATTTATCATAGAGGATATCGCAAAGTGGCCGTATGTACTGAACATGAACGGAAAATATCCCAAGGAGCCGATGCCGAATTACTTTTCATAGAAGAAACATGATAGAGGAAACGATAAAAAGACAATAAGCAGATAGAAGGCAATAAGCAGATAAAAGACAATAAGCAGACAAAAAGAAACGGGGAAGCCGATGCAGTATACAAAGGAGCAGCGGGACGCGATCAAACTTCATAACAGGAACCTTCTCGTGGCGGCTGCTGCCGGTTCGGGCAAGACCGCGGTGCTCGCAGAGCGGATTCTTCACAGAATCACGGACGGAGAAAAGCCTGCGGATATCGACCGCCTGCTTGTCGTGACGTTTACGAAGGCGGCAGCGTCCGAGATGCGCGAGCGCATCGGAATCCTGCTGGAAAAACGATTACGGGAGACGCCGGAAAACGAGCATCTTCAAAAACAGTCTGCCCTTCTGCACAATGCAAAGATCATGACGATCGACAGCTTCTGCCAGTCCGTGCTTCGCAATCATTTTGAGCTTGCGGATTTAGACCCGGCGTTCCGCGTTGCAGATGAAAATGAGATCCGCCTGATCAGGGAAGATATTCTGGAGGAACTGCTCGAGGAGCGTTTCGCGGATGGCGGCGAGTCCTTTTTGATGTTTGCGGATGCCTATCAGGGAAAGGGAAAAGACGGCAGGATAGAAAACAGCATTTTGGATCTCTATACGTATACTTCCGGTTTCCCGTGGCCCGAAGATTACCTTGCGCTCTGCGTGTCAAATTATGAGGCGGGAACACCGGAGCAGTTGGAACAGGCGCCGTGGATGCAGGAATTATTGAGCGAAATTCAGGAAAGACTTGGGGAACTTGCAAGTCATATTGAGGCGGCGAAGTCGATCTGCGGAGAGCCGGACGGACCGCTTGCCTATGAAAAGGCGCTTTTTTCGGACGCGGATGCGATCGCAGCACTCAGGAAAGAGACAACCTATGACGGTTACCATAAAGCATTAAGGGAAGTGAAAAAAGAAGCGCTCGCCCGCATCAAAAGCGGAAGCTGCGATGACGGCAAAAAGCAGCGTGTTATGAACATACGCAAAAAGGTATACGCAGAGTTGGATAAGCTGACAACGCAGGATATTGTTTTGTCCGCATCTGAGTTATGTGAATTGCTTTTGGCATGCCGTCCCGCCGTGCAGACGTTGGTGGAGCTTGTAAGAGAATTTACGGTCAGGTTCCGCGCGAAAAAGCGGGAGCTTAATATTGTTGATTTTTCGGATTTAGAGCATGAAGCATTATATCTTTTTTTAGAAAAAAAAGAAGATGGCACGCTTGTGCCGACGCAGACTGCGCTGGCATACCGTGAGGAATTTGAAGAAATTTTGATCGACGAATATCAGGACAGTAATATGGTGCAGGAATTGCTGCTTGGCAGCATTTCGAAGGAGGACGAAGGCAGTCCGAACCGCTTTATGGTGGGGGATGTCAAGCAGAGCATTTACCGGTTCCGGCTTGCCAGACCGGAGATATTTTTGGAAAAGTATGCGCGCTATTCGCAGGAGGACAGCGCGTATCAGCGCATTGACCTGCATAAGAATTTCCGGAGCAGAAAAGAGGTGCTTTCCTGTGTGAATGAAATTTGCGGGCGGCTGATGCGGCGTGAGATCGGACATATCGTGTATGATGATGCGGCGGCGCTGTATCCGGGAGCACAGTTTTCGGAAGACGATGCGGGGAGCGCGGGAATGGTGCAGGAGATGGAAACGGCAGAGAGTGTCGGCGCAAGGAGGACGGTGAAAGCGGCGGAGAGTGCCGGTACCGGGCGGGAGAATGTAACTGTGGAACATAACGATTACCGCGCGGAAATTTTGCTTTCAGATGCTTTGCCTGAATCCAAAAAGGAACAGCGCATGGAACAGGAGGCGCGCATGACCGCGCTCCGTATCAGGGAGCTTGTGGGAAATACGATGGTGACGGAGCGGCGCGTCAATGAGCAGGGGGAGACGGAAAACGTTCTGCGTCCGGCGTCCTATCGGGATATTGTGATTCTTTTACGGACAAGCGGGGATTGGTTCGATTGTTACCGCAGGGTGCTGGAGCGTGAGGGCATTCCGGTTTATGTTGCGACAAGGACCGGATATTTTGCGGCTTCCGAGATTCAGACTATTTTTCATTATCTGAAAATATTGGATAATCCCAGACAGGACATTCCGATGTACGGCGTGCTGCTGTCCTCTTTCGGCGGTTTTACGGAGGAGGACGTTGCTCAGCTTCGTATAAAGGGGGACAAAGATTGTCTGTATGAGAGCTTGAAGCGGGCAGCAGGGGAAGAAGCGGGCAAGGAGACAAAGGAAGTCAGGTCGGAGGAAGGCAGAGAAGCGAAGGAAGCCGGAGCGGAAGAAGGCGGAGAAGCGAAGGAAGCCGGAGCAGAAGGAGACAGAGAAGCGAGGGAAGCCGGAGCGGAAGACAGCAAAGAAGCGGGGGAAGCCGGGTCAGAAGAAGATGGAGAAATGAAGAAAGCCGGAACAGAAGAAAAAAACAGAAGTACGGCGGATATGCTGAAGTGCAAGGCGGCGGCATTTTTAGCGCAGTATGAGGATTTTCGTGACCGTATGCTGTTTACGCCGATTCATGAATTACTCCGTATGCTGATCAGGGATACGGGATATGACCTGATGATGGAGGCGCTTCCGGGCGGGGCAAAGCGCCGGGCGAATCTGGATGCATTGATCGAAAAGGCATCCGCCTATGAGCAGACGAGCTTTCACGGGCTGTTTCATTTTATACGGTATATTGAAAGCCTGAGGAAATATGAGGTCGATTACGGGGAGGCGGATATTGCGGACGAGCGAGCCGATTTAGTGCGGATCATGACAATCCATGCGAGCAAGGGACTGGAATTTCCAATCTGCTTCGTGGGCGGACTCGGCAAGCAGTTTAATGCGCAGGATGAAAAAAAAGCCATTGTGCAGGATGCGGAGCTTGGCGTGGGCATAGATTATGTAAACCCAATAGAAAGGACAAAAACGCGTTGCCTCTTAAAAGCCGTGATGAACCGGAAAGAGAAAAAAGAACGGCTCGGTGAGGAGCTGCGCGTATTGTATGTGGCATTGACACGTGCAAAAGAAAAATTGATTATGACGGGGACGGTGCGGGATGCGGCGCAGTATGAGCAGGAACTACGAGAGAAGCTTTCCCTGTATGGGATCGCGGCGGAGAAGATGGACGGTGAGTGCGCACCGGAGCCGCGCACAGGCAGTGTGTACGGGACAGATGCCACACTAGCGGCGGAGCCGCAGGCAGGCAGTTTAGGCAGAGCGTTTGTCACACCGCTGCCTGTCGGAGTGATCAGGGAGGCTTCCTGCATGCTCGACTGGGTCATGGCGGCGGTTTATGCGGGAAACTTAGACGGAAAAACCGTAACGGTCAGCGTGCGGGACGCGGAGCAGTTATCCGTCTCGGAATTACAGGCGGATACGGCGCAGGAGCTTAGGAAAATCCTGCTTTCTGCAAAAGATGACGAAGAATCAGAATGGGAAAGGCACAGCAGGGAACGTTTTTCTTTTTCCTACCCGTACGAGGCGCTTCGCGGACTGTATACAAAGACGACGGTTTCCGAGTTAAAGATCGCGGCGCTGGAGGCGGCAGGGGAAGAGCGCGAGAGCGCGGATACGATTTTTCCGGAAACCCATGCGAAGACGTATATCCCCCGCTTTGAGCGGGAAGAGGCAAGCAGCGGCACGGACAGAGGAACGGCGTACCATAAGGCGCTGGAACTGATGGATCTTTCGGCGGAGAATACGCGGGAAGCGTTGGAGGCGGACCTGCGCGTGCATGCTCTTTCCGGTGCGCTTCCGAGCGGATATTTTGAACTCTTAAATTTGGACAAATTACTCAATTTTAAGAAAAGCACGCTTGCACAGCGGATGAGGGCGGCGGAGAAAAAAGGAAAATTATACCGGGAGCAGCCATTTGTGTTAGGGCTTCCAGCGAGCCGCCTAAACGCCGCATTCCCGGGGACGGAGACCGTGCTGATACAGGGAATCATCGACGTGTTTTTTGAGGAGGATGACGAACTGGTCATTGCCGACTATAAGACCGACCGCGTGAAGACGGAGGACGAGCTGCGGGCGCGCTATCAGGTGCAGCTTGATTATTATGCGGAAGCACTGGAGCGGCTGACGCATAAGAAGACAAAGCAGAAACTGCTGTATTCATTTGCGCTGGGAGAAGAGATTGTGTTAGAATAAAAGCTGAATGATCTTATTTTGTATTGAAAGACGAATTTTGCCAGCATAAACAAAGGGAGGGAAACGGAAGGATGAAAAAGAAGACCAATAAACTGGCGTATGTATTGTTAGGACTCGGCACGTTGGCATGCATTGCACTCATTCCATTTTCGATCAAACGGAAAAATGATTTTTTGATGGAAGGTAATCCCGAACTGGCAGATTTCAGCGTGAACATGGGCGTATTTGGTGCTGTCTGTGCTGTGGTGCTTTTGGGGGGCATATGTCTGCTTTTATGGAGAGACCGGAGGATTGCGCAAGAGCAGAAGATGTTTGCACAGGAACTTGGCAGGACACCGCAATTTAACCGCTGGCTTCGAAACGAAGAAGAACAGTTTCAAAGAAAACATAGCGGTCAGCGAAAATTACTTGCAGTTTTAAGTGTTCCCATGATCATTCTGCTGATTGTTTCGGCGGTTATGATGCTGGATATGGTGAGTGGGATGTCCCTATATGGGGCGGCGTCGATTTTGTTTGGATTTTTTGCGGTTTGGTTTGTTTGGTATTTTTCGGATTACAGGAAACAGTATATGCGGTCTTTGCTGAAATCAGTCTCGGAGCAGCTTCCAACCGCTATGGAAAAAGAGGCGTTTGCGGGTCAGCTCATCAATGGTGCCGCGGGCTCGTTTGAATACCGTGCAGGTCCGCAGTCCGGTAATTCCACAGCGTGGGTGACTCAGGAGTATACATATTTTCGTCAGTTTCGAAAATGCCGGATCATCCATAACCGGAACTTGGAGCATGCTGTTTTGAAAAAAGAATGGTTTACGCTGGGGATGCGTCCTCATTTCAGAATATGCTATGTATTAGAGGTGTCAATGAACGACGGGAAACGAGCATGGCGCGGGTATTTTCCCAGACAGGAAGCATTGTTTTTGGCGTTGGATGTTTTGAAACGGGGCGGGCTTGCGCAGGAGAAGGTAGAGAACAGGATCAGCTAAGCTTATTGTTGGGCGGTTTTTCGCTTGCCGTGGGAATAATGCTTTTCGTGCAAAGGAGCACAAGGCAAAAATAAATATGAGTAAAGGCGCATGGGACAGAGAATAGATGCCATGCGTTTTTTTTCATTTTTAGGCTTGACAAGTTGGATAAGAGCGACTATAGTGTACTTATCAAATATGTACGCAATGTACGATAAGTACAAGATACATCGCCGAACACAGGAAGTAATTGAAAGAAAGGCATGGTTATTGCAATGGAAATATTGATCAGTAACAGCAGCGATAAACCGATCTACGAGCAGATCTGTATGCAGATCAAGGAAAGGATCATGAACGGAACGCTTGAAGCGGGCGAAGCGCTGCCGTCAATGCGGGCGCTTGCAAAAGATCTGCATATCAGTGTCATCACGGTGCAGAGGGCGTATGAAGATCTGACCAGGGACGGATTTATCGAGACCGTGTCCGGAAAGGGAAGCTTTGTCGCAGCGCAGAATACGGAGTTTATTCAGGAAGAACAGCTTCGGATTGCGGAAGGGCTGCTGGAGAAGGCTGCGCAGATCGGCAGGACTTACGGCATTGCGTATGAGCAGATGGCAAGTATATTAAAGCTGTTTTATGAAGAGTAAGCGGGAAAGAAAAACTCAGATTTGTGCCGGCGCTGTAAGTTTGAACTGACTGCGAGAAAATACGTGTTGTAAGGAGGATCAAAATGGAAGAGAACAGCATATTGGTAAAGGATTTGTGTAAAAAATTTTCGGGTTTTGCGCTTGATCATGTATCGTTCCGGGTTCCAAAAGGGCGGATTGTCGGATTTATCGGGGAAAACGGCGCGGGCAAGAGCACGACGATCAATCTGATCTTAAATGAGCTGAAAAAAGACAGCGGAGAGATTTCAGTCATGGGATTTGACGCCTTTGATACATCTGTCAGGGAACAGATTGGCGTCGTATTTGATACGTGTAATTTTCCGGAGGTTTTTACTGCGGACAATGTCGCAAAGGTTCTTTCCGGCGTCTATCGGTCATGGGACAACGGATTGTTCCGGCAATATCTGGAGCGCTTCAAACTGCCGGGCAGTCAGCAGATCAGTTCTATGTCCAAGGGTATGAAAATGAAACTGTCGATTGCCTGTGCGCTGTCGCATAAACCGAAGCTGCTCATTTTGGACGAAGCGACGACCGGACTTGACCCGGTCGTGCGCGATGAAATTTTAGATCTGTTTTTGGAATTTATACAGGACGAGGATCATGCCGTGTTCTTTTCTTCCCATATCACGTCGGACATTCAGAAGATTGCCGATCACGTCGTTCTGATCCATCAGGGCAGGATTGTATTTGAGGAATTAAAAGACGATCTGATCTGGCGGTACGGAATTGCAAAATGCGGCAGACAAACCGCCCGCGCAATGCAGCCGGAGGATTATCTGATTCACAGAACAACGAATGTCTGCGAGGAATTTCTTGTGCGTGACAGGGAGGCGGTGCGGCGCAAATATAAGGATATGATCGTGGACAGTGCAGGGCTTGAGGATATTATGCTTTTTTATATCAAAGGAGGTGCGGTATGCGGGGATTAGTCTATAAGGATGTTGCGATTTTCTTTAAGGGAATTGATAAAAAGCTGATTTTGCTCGTGATCGGCACGAATATTCTGTTGATGCTCAACACCGGCATGTATGCGGGATTGTTTGCTTCGATCATGCTCGCGATGTCGGTTGGGATGCAGACGATCATGAGTTTTGCGATTGACGAAAAAGCGGATTGGAAAAAGTATGAGCTGACCATGCCTGTGAGTGCGTTTTATGCCGTAGCGGGCAGATATCTTTCTGTTGTCGTAACGCTGGCAGTCAGTCTTTTGGGGAGTGCTTTATTTAATCTGATTGCAGCGGTCGGCTTTGGAAAGTTTGACGGCGTGGTCTGGGGAATTTCGGCGGCGGTTTCCATCCTGATCCCGATGCTTTGGACGGGAATCTGCCTGCCGCTCACGTATTGGTTTGGGTGCCGGTCGGCGCAGACAATGGGAATTTTTGCTGCCATCCCGATGTTTTATTTTATCAAATATTTTGAGGATCAGGCGGGTTTTTCCGCAATGGTCAGTTCGCTTTCCTCAATCCTGCTGATCGCTTCAATCGTCACTGTTCTTGTGTTTCTGCTGTCGATGGGGGTAAGCACGCTGGGATATGCGAGGAAAAGGTGAGCGGATCATACCGGAATAAGCTAAAAACGAAATATTAAAATCAAAACACATTTTGCCGGCAGGAAAATCCACGTAGGAAAACGTAGGAAAATCTCAAAGGAAATAGTTGACAGATCCCTCAAAAATGGTTATAGTAACAGAAGCAGAAAAAAAGAAAGGAGGCAATTCGTATGTTGAAATTTTTATTAACAGTCAAAGTAATCAAACATCCTTGGAATCGTATTGTCTCCCGGAAAATAGCGGTGCTGTCGGACAGATAGCTATTTGGCGGCGCATTCATGCGAAAGCATGAGACTTTTAAGAGAGCGAAGGGCATGACATACGTTAGTAGGTCGTGTCCTTTGTTGTTGGTTTGTTTTGGGAGTTACCGTCATGTACCGGATTGCAGAAGCGTTACTGCTTTTGCGCATGTTTCATCGCATGATATCGAAGGAAATCGTTCTGACATGGAGGGAAGTGTGAAGGAAGTCACTAAGCTCGAAAATACCCCGCTAAGTGATTTTAATTTTCACACCGAACAATGCGAAAAGCACGCAGATGGGAGCAAGATTGATAAATGGATTTTTCAATCTGCAAGTTTTATGCTACGCAAAAACTTGAGCCATTAGCGACTCCTGAAAAACAGTCGTAGCATGGAGGCTAAAAATGAAATTACCGGAAAGTTTCAGAAATATCATACGGAAGTATGGAATGGATAAAAAAGACGTAATATTTGCCGCGACCGGAGATCTGGACGAGGAACAGCGGTTTGCGGATACGATCGTGGCGCTGACGAAGGAAAAGCTGATCGTCGCGAGATACCTGTATCGGGAAAAACAGGAGTACCGGCTCGGCGGCTATGACAGCCGGTCAATGGAACAGGAAGCGCATATGGAGGAACCCGCGGTCGTGTTTTACGATCTGAAAGAGGTCGAAAAGCTCGAAGTGATCCGGCAGGTCAGCACCGGCATCCTGATGGGGCGTATCGGCGGTCTGGACAGATCGCTGTGCCAGTTCTCGAACACAAGAATGGAAGCCTTTATGCGGATCGGGAGCCTGTTGGAGAAGTTAAAGAAAGAAGAGGAGATCACGCAGGAGGATCTTGATGTGAAGCGGGGGAAGGAGTGCTGCCCCAAATGCGGCATGATCTACCCGGATCAGGAACGCAAGGTCTGCCCGAAATGCATGAACAAAGGCTCTATTTTGCTGAGAGTGGTGTCCTATTTTAAGCCGTATAAATTTCGGCTGGTAGTGATGATGTTCTGCTATCTGGCGACGGCGGGCTTAAATCTGGTGTGGCCTTACTTAAGCGGTACGGTGCTGTATGATAAGGTGCTTGTGAAAGATGAAGCGTTTCTGAGGGCGTGGAATCTTCCGGCAGGGCGTTTTGTGCTGGCATTAGGCGTTTTGGTCATTGTCATGATCGGCACGAAGATCCTGCTTCAGGGACTTGGTATTTTGCAGGGTGTCCTGACCGCGCACATCGCGCCGGAGGTTGTGGCGAAGTTAAAGAGTCAGGTGTTTGACTCAATGGGGAAGCTATCGATCAGCTTTTTTACAAGGAGGCAGACAGGCGGTCTGATGACCCGTGTTTCCGATGATGCGGAGGAGATTTCAAGCTTTTTTATTGACGGGATCCCGTACTTTTTTATCAATGTCGGGACGATCTTTGCGACCTGCATCATCATGTTTTTCTTAAATCCGCTGCTGGCACTGGCATCCGTGGTATTGATGCCCATTCTGTTTTTCATCAGCTATCTGCTGATGCCCAGACTTTGGCATTATTACGGAAAGCGCCACCGCGCAAACCGCAGGCTCAACGGGCAGATCAATGAGAATTTTACCGGAGCGCGTGTGGTCAAGGCATTCGGTCAGGAAGAGCAGGAGATGACGCGCTTTAGCAAAAACAATTATAAAGTGCGGGACGCCGAGCTGGATGTGGCAGGATACGACTGCAAATTTTCGGCACTGTATGTGTTTGTGGAAGATATGCTGACCTTTTTGGTCTGGGCAGTCGGCGGGGCGCTGATCATCAGCGGCTCCGACATGGAACTTGGACTGCTCATCACGTTCAGCGGTTATGTGGGTCAGCTTAAGGGACCTTTAGAGTTTATGTCAAGAATCATCCGCTGGTACACGAACGCCATGAACTCCGCGCAGCGGCTTTTTGAGATCGTAGACGCAGTACCGGAGGTTAAGGAGGCGCAAGATCCGGTCAGACCGCAGACACTGAGAGGCGAGATCACATTAAAGCATGTGACGTTCGGTTATGAGCCGAATAAGCCGATCTTAAAGGATGTGAGCTTTCATGTGGAAGCAGGAGAGGTTTTGGGAATCGTAGGGCGGTCCGGTGCAGGAAAATCCACGCTGGTCAATCTGATCTCCCGTCTGTATGACACGCAGGAAGGGGAAGTATTGGTGGACGGCGTGAATGTGAAACAGTACGGTTTTCGCGAGCTGCGCAGAAATGTGTCCATGGTATCTCAGGAAACGTATATTTTTATGGGAACGGTTGCGGAGAATATTGCCTATGCCAGACCGGACGCGACGCGTGAGGAAATCATCCGGGCGGCGGTTCAGGCAAGCGCACATGACTTTATCTGTAAAATGCCGCAGGGTTATGACACGATCCTCGGCTCGTCCAACCGGTCGCTGTCGGGCGGTGAGAAGCAGCGTATTTCAATTGCAAGAGCGATTCTGGCAGACCCGAAGATATTGATACTGGATGAGGCGACGTCGGCGGTGGACACCGAAACGGAGCTGGCGATCCAAAAATCACTGGAGCAGTTGGAGAAAGGAAGGACTGTGCTGTCCATTGCGCACCGTTTATCCACGCTGCGCAATGCCACACACCTGATCGTCTTAGACGATGGGCGGGTGACGGAATCGGGAACGCATGAAGAACTGATGGCAAAGAAGGGAACGTTCTATAAGCTGAGCGAATTGCAGACAAAGGCGTTGGCGATGCGCGGACTGGAGTAAGGAATGTTGGGGAGTGCATGGAGCACCTGCTTATGGAAATGTATCTTTCACGGTAACAAACGCCATTTATTGCATTTAGCCGGATTATAGAAATTTCAGATAAGGAGAGGAAGCGGATCTTATGGAAGAAAATAGAGAAAACAGCATGCCTGATTTACTGGATTTACAGGAGTTTGATGAGGAAGCATTAAAAAAGGAATCGGAGGAGGTGCTCAACATGCGTCTGATGACGGCGGACAACGCGGTCTTTACGCGCACGGACGGTGGTTTTCTTTCTCTGAGATTCGAAGAAAAATCGTATGACAGGGTAGGCATTTATCTGACCTTCCCGCTGACAAATCCGGAAGAATTTATCTCTGTCCGGGAGGCGGATGAGAAAGCGAAGGAAATCGGGATGATCCGCTCGCTGCAGGACATGCCGGAGGACGTGCAGGATATGATCAGGGAGCAGGTACGCCTGCGCTATTTCATGCCTGTGATCCGAAAGGTCATGGAAGTGAAGGATGAGTACGGCTATGCATATTGGTATGTGCAGACCGATTATGGCACCTGCCGGTTTACGACAAATATGGGCGGCGATGCAGTGGTGGCGCTGGGAGAAGCGCGCTACCAGATCACTGATATTGACGGCAACCGCTACGAACTGCCCGACTTGTATGCGCTGTCCGTGATGGAGCGCAAGAAACTCGATCTGTTTATTTAGGGAGGCGCTGATGAAAGCGTTTCCTGCGCAGTCTGCCATGACAGCATGTCATCGCAGGAAACTGCTCTGACACGGAGGTAAACGATGAAACTATTATATAAATTAGCAGAACCCCAAATGCAGGCGTTGTCCTTAAGAGACGGTGAATCCGTCTGGTACTGCGTTCCGGTGGATCTCGCTTTTGACCCAAAAGCGCACAGTCCGGAGGAACGCTATACGGACACAACATGGATCGTGGTCACAGAGGAACGTCTGATGATCTTAAACGGAGAGGAAAAGACGTCCGAACATCAGCTTTCGGATTGCGAAAAAATCAAATGCGAGCATCAGGTGGGCTGCGGCATTGTGACCGTATTTCCGAAAGAAGGCGCGCCGGAATGCGTCGCCCGCTTTTCCATGCGCCATATCATACGGGCCGCCTATGCGGTCAGGGGAGCGCAGACTCTGGTACAGGCATTGCAGGAAAAAAGAAGTATAAAGTCGGTCAGCCGCGTGGAAAGCCGGGAATATGAAAAGTATTGCGAGAAATGCGGACGCGCGCTGCCCGGAACGAGCAAGTGCATGCACTGCGACGGTAAATCCGAAGTCTTAAAAAAGTTTATGGCGCTGTGCGGGGATTTTGCGGGCAGACTGGCGGCTATCTCCCTGTTACTTGTTCTGCTGGCGGCCATCAATATATTGAATCCTATGGTGCAGCGGTATTTTATTGATCATGCGCTGACGGACGGGCGGGGAACCGCGAAGGATCTGTGGATGTTCATCGGTCTGGCTTTTCCGCTGACTGTCGGGGGGATGGCGTGCTGGATCGGCCGCTACTGGCTCTGCGTTAAGCTGGGAGCGTCCTTAAGCATGAGCCTGAGGGCGAAGCTTTACTATAAGATTCAGGCGCTTTCGCTGTCCTTTATCAACAACCGCAAGCCCGGCGAGCTGATGAACCGGGTATCCCGCGACACGAAGCAGATCCGTATCTTTATGGAAGAAGTGTTCGGGGATATGTTTTCCATGCTGGTTACAATGATCGTTGCCCTGATCATGATGCTGATCATCAGCTTTAAGATGACGCTGCTTTCTGTTGTATTTGTCGTGGCGGTCATGGTCATCATCCGGATGTTCTGGCATCACATTCATACGATTTTTCACAAGCAATGGCTGCGGGCGGATGACTTAAGCAGCAATTTGCAGGACATCCTCTCCGGTATGCGCATTGTCAAATCATTCGGAAAAGAAGAACGGGAGAGCGCGCGGTTTACGGAGAAGACCAAAGCGTTTGCCGCCATACAGAAAAAGAATGAAACCTTTTGGGCGGTCTTTTTTCCGATCATGACGTTCCTTTTGGGCGTGGGAACCTATATTGCCATCTACTTCGGAGGCATTCAGGTTCTCGACGGCCGCATGAGTGTAGGGGAACTGGTGCAGTTCGTGACATACAGCGGCTGCCTGTTCGGACCGTTAAGCTGGATGACGCATCTGCCCAGAGAGATCATGCAAATGCTGACCAGCTTAAACCGCATCTATGATGTATTGGATGAAGAGCCGATGCTGATGGATCATGCGGAAAGCAAGGCATTTCCGATCGAGGGCGCGTTTACGTTCGAGGACGTGTCTTTTGGTTATCAGACTTATGAACCGGTATTGGAACATATTTCTTTTGAGGTAAAGCCGGGAGAAATGATCGGGCTGGTGGGCGCGTCGGGAACCGGAAAGTCCACGCTGATCAATCTGATCATGAGGCTTTACGATGTGGATCAGGGCAGGATCACACTGGATGGGCATGATCTGCGTGATGTGCAGATGGAAAGTCTGCATTCCCAGATCGGGGTAGTGCTGCAGGAGACGTTTCTGTTTTCCGGTACGATCCTTGCCAATATCCGCTTTGCCAAGCAGGACGCCACGCTGGAGGAAGTCATTATGGCGGCGAGGGCGGCGAACGCCCATGATTTTATTTGCAAGACGCCGGACGGATACAATACCTATGTCGGCGAGCACGGCTACAATTTGTCGGGCGGGGAGAGACAGCGGATCGCGATCGCAAGGGCGATCTTAAATAATCCGCGCATTCTGATCTTGGATGAGGCGACCTCCGCACTGGATACCGAGAGCGAGTTCCTGATCCAACAGGCGTTAAACCGTCTGGTAAAAGGAAGAACCACGTTTGCGATTGCCCATCGCCTTTCGACACTGCGGGATGCGGACCGCCTGGTAGTCATCGACAAGCATGGAATCGCCGAGATCGGTACGCACAATGAGTTGCTGGAAAAGCAGGGCATTTATTACGGTCTGGTGAACGCGCAGCTTCGGATGAGCAGCGGGGAGAAATAAAAAAACGGATCATGGGACAACATGACCGGCGGATGCAAAAACGGTCAGAGGAATTGAAACGATAGGGGGAGTCAATGTGGATATGAAGTTTTCAGAATGGAATTATGCAAGACCTGACTACCCCAAAGTCAGAAAAAACCTAAACGATTGTAAAACAAAAATGTTGAACGCCGTATCCTATCCGATGTTTCGTGATGCATGGCTGGATAGCAAAAAGGAGATCGACCGGATGTTGTATCAGGAGGAGATCATCTACATACGCCATCTTTGCGGAATCGATTACGAACAAGGTTTGGAGGAAATCGAGATCCAGAACAGGGAGGAGCCGTCGGTGTATGCGTTGCGTGATGAGTGTAACGGCATGGCGGCGGCGTCAGGATACCGCAAGGAACTGGAACGGGAATTCGGGAAACAGATTTTTGCACAGACCGACCGGCATAAGATGCTGCAAAATCCTGAAAGCATGAGACTGCAGTCAGAAGAATCTGCATTAAAGATGCAGTACAGGGGGCAGATGGCAAATCAACAGCGTGATGAGGAAACGCTGTATCAGATATTCCGAAAACTGATAGAGACCCGCTGTGAACTTGCAGACAGCCTTGGCTATGACAGCTATATTCAGCTTGGATATGATATTCAGGGAAGGTATGATTATGGAATTAGTGAGATCACAGACTTCCGCCGACGCATTCGGACATGCATCACGCCGGTGGTGGCGGAGATCAAAGAGAGGGGAATGGATTTTGTTATTCCGGCAGCGATCGCAGAGCGTTCTGAAGAACTGATCAAAGCAGTCACCGTGATGTTTCGAGATCTTTCTTATGATGCGGGAAGCTATATCGAGGAGATAACGAAGAAGGAACTGTATGATCTGAAAACAAGGACGAACAAGCGCAGCAATCTGTTCACATGCTGTATGCTGCCTTGTGAGAAGCTTCCGTTTATGATCGGAAATTATACGGGCGGTGGAATGGAAACGGGGTATATCGTTCATGAATTTGGTCACGGGTTTGCTTTTTACACTGCGGCGAGAAAGCAGCCGCTATATGAGCTGCATCGTTCTTCTCCCGCTGTGAATGAGATCCATTCCAAGACAATGGAACATTTCATGTTTCCCTATTTGGAAATGTTTGTAGGACAGCATCAAAAAGAGTATATACGAAATCATTTGATGCAGCAGCTTGAAAATTTGCCGTATCGGTGTGCAATCGATGAATTTGAGCATCTGATGTACGACACGAAGCTGTCAAGGGTCCGGCTTTGTGAGCTGTGGGCTGATATTTCAAACAAATACATTCCGTGGAACAGGATTTCTACGGAGGATATTCATTCGGGAAAATGCTGGCCGCGTCAGACGCATATTGTGGAAAGCCCGTTTTATTATATCCAATATGACATTGCGCAGATCAGCACTTATGAGCTTTATCTTCGGATGAAAAACAATTCCGGGCAGGCATGGTCGGACTATCAGAACCTGTGCAGCATGGGTGGGAGCAGATCCTATCCGGAGCTGCTGAAAATTGCCCGTTTGTCCGCTCCGTTTAGCCCAAATACGATAGAGGAAATCTGCCATCCCGTGATCGGGGAACTGTATGGTCTTTTATGACTGGTCTTTTGCAAGGGTGCGCACACGCGTCATGGCTTTTGATACTGCGGGAATCGCGAGCAGGATCAGTGTGACGGCGGCTTCAGGAGCGATGTAAGTCGCATTGTAGCCGAGTGAATACAGGACAATGCCGATTTGCGACTGGTCAGAGGCGTAAGCGCTGAAGAACAGAACGCCCGAAAGAAAGGCAAATGCGTAGCGAGCAAACACACCGACAAGATAGCCGATGATCAGACCGTGTTTCCGGTTGCAGAAAAAGCCGGATAATCCGAGCGCGCCGAACGCGAGCGGATAATCGACGAGAAGCTGCAGCGGTGTGTAGAAAACCGGATCGAACACAAATTGCAGCAGACCATAAGCAAATCCGGTCATCAGACCGGCAGCCGCGCCGTACCAGTAGCCGATCAGGACAATAAACAGCATACTGAACAATGTGACAGAGCCGCCGAACGGGAGCCTTGCGAACTTTACTTCCGAGGTGACGATAGCGAGTGCCATGGCGACGCCGGAAAAGACGAGCTGCTTTGTTGCGATACGGATGCTTCGCTCTTTTTTCTGACGTATGAATATAGCGGCGGCGACGAACAGAACAATCAGAGCCGCGAGCGTGACAATGCCCGCACCGGTCAGTGCAAATACCGGCTCATCGTAACTGTTAACAGTTGGTGTGAAAAAAAAGTCTGACATAAAAAAATCCTCCTTGTCTGTGGGCAAAGAGGGGCTTGTGTGGTAAGATAACAGAAACAAGTACGGTTCTGTTCTTCTTAGCCGCTTCCCTACGTCGGTATTAACCGAATCAGGTGATGAGGGTTAGAGCAGGAATTTGTATTGCGGTTCCGTGCCCAATCTCAGCGAAAGCTCCCCTAGCGTGTCATATGTGATGGGTTGTGCGACTGCGGACCGTATGCGGAGCCGTAAGCAGCATGCGATCCGTAATCCTCAGTAAGCATACTTTGATTTGCGCGGATTGTCAACTGTTTTTTTATGGGAGGTTGTTTATGAAAATAGAAATAAAGCCTGACGGAGTCTGGTATCATGGTTCCAATGTGTTTTTTACGGAGCTGAAAGCAGGCAGTACCATTACACAGTGGAGAGAACTTGCGGAAGCATTTTCGCATAAACCGGGCGCTTTGGGATATGACGATGACGGGTTGAACAGCCACAACGGAACCGAAAAGGGATATTTATATATCATTGACGAATGGATCGATATTCAGAAGGATATTTATCAACATCCGGGGACGACCATGGATCAAAATGCCGAATTTATAACAAAGCGCCCGTTAAAGGTGAAAATGATCCGTGAATGCGAAGCTGCAGGAGCTCACAAGGCATCACAGCTCTTATTTGACCTTGACGGAACCTTGACCGATCCGAAAGAAGGAATCTGCAAATCGGTGCAATATGCGCTGCATGCACTTGGCATTGAGGAGCCCGACCTTGATAAACTGGAGCCGTTTATCGGTCCGCCGCTTGCGGACAGCTTTATGGAGTTTTACGGATTGAGCAAAGAGCGCACCAAACAGGCGATCGTAAAATACCGAGAGCGTTTTTCTGTCAGGGGATGGGCGGAAAATAAGGTCTATGAAGGGATTCCGGACATGCTGAAAAGCCTGAAGGAAGCGGGGTATATACTGGCGGTCGCCTCAAGCAAGCCGACGGTGTTTGTGGAGCGCATTCTGACGCATTTCGGACTGAGGGATGCCTTTTCGGTCGTGGCCGGCAGCGAATTAGACGGCAGGCGGACCGGCAAGGAGGAAGTGATCGAAGAGACGCTCAGGCAGTTGTCCGGGCAGAAGGATGCCGGAAAGCATGTGGAGGAGGTATCGGAGCAGAGCGATGCCGAAAAGCGGCAGGACGCTGCGAAGCGGAAATGTGATGCAGGGGAGAACCGCCGGGATACAGAGGGAAACAGCACAGAGCCGGGCGGCGGATCGTGCCGCCGCGGAGAGGTTATCATGATCGGCGACCGCAAATTTGACATAGAGGGCGCGCATGCGCACGGAATGCGCTGTGTCGGCGTGGCTTACGGATATGCGCAGTCAGATGAATTGGAACAGGCGGGTGCAGATTTCATTGTGGACTCCCCCGCAGAATTGCTGCAGCTCCTGCTCAGATTAAGGACAGCAGAGGAAAGCGGAGATATGGCTGTATGCAGGAGAGAAGGTTGTGCGCTGAAAAGAGCGGGGGGAAATGTCGGCGCAGAGAAAACGGCAGGAGAAGGCTGTGCGCCGGAAAAAGACAGCGGGGATGAGAGGCGGTACATACATGAATGAGGGAAGAAAGACCACGCTTGAAATGGCTGCTGACGTCTGCCTGCCGGTCGCGCTTTACTATGTCGTCAGCAACATTGCGCTGTATCTGCTCAATCTTGCAGTACAATTTATCGCAGAGCGGTTCTTTGCGGGCGGTCTGACATGGGTGCTCGACAATGCATCCGCGATTCAGGTCGCTGATAATGCGGTTGCCATGTGCATTGGCTTTTATGTCGTGCGCAGGCAGTTTCTTGCGGAGACGGCTGCAGGCGGAGAGCCGGTACTGGTCGCGCCGCGCAGGGTCGCGGCAGGCTGGCTGCGTGAAGGTATGAAACAACGAAAGAACGACTGGCACAGATTCATCCTGCCTCTGATCTCCGGCGCCGGGGCGGCGCTTGCGCTGAACTTTGCGGCGGGGCTTCTTGATGCGGCGTCGCATGATGCGGTGTATGATCAGGTGGCGGGTACACAGTATGCAGTTCCGGTCTGGCTTGGACTTATCGCATATGGAATCGTGTCACCGATCGTCGAAGAGGGTATTTTCCGTGGCATTTTGTACCGGAAATGCAGGCGCTGTCTCGGGAGCGCGTTTCCTGCCGCGCTGATCTCGGCGTTGTTGTTCGGATTTCTGCACGGAAATGTCGTGCAGGGCGTGTACGGCTTTTTGATGGGGCTCATGCTGGCGTGGCTTTATGAGCGCTATGACAGCTTTCTTGTGCCGGTTCTCGTTCATACAGCCTCTAACGTCAGTGTATTTCTTTTAAGTCTGGCAGGGGTGTTTGCCAGTACCAAATCGGCGGTGACCGGCTGTTGTATTTGTGCGTTCCTGTCAATATTCAGTATGATGTTCATAATAAAATCGAAGATTACAAAATAAAATCAGAGATTTTATTTTGGGAGAGTATAAAACCCATATCCGCCAACAAAAAGAGATTGTAAAAAGAAAAATATTTTGGCAGTAAATTGTGTGTGGCGAATTGGAACACGGAACGATGAAAAAATAAAGAAATGCAGGAAGGATATAAGAGAAAATAAAGGGAGAACACAGGAAAATGCAGGAAAAATAAAGGGAATTCGCAGTAAAATTCAGGAAAAGAGAAAGAACCCTACAGAGAAGCGGCTTCGAATACAGAATCGGAGGCGTTTCTTTTTTTGATACAATTTTGCTAAATAATCAGACAATAGATTCGCATAACCTTATATTGACAAATAGTCAGACAATTTAGTAAAAATTGATGTTTACAAGATGCGGACATGGGTGTATACTGAAAGTCGAAAAAAGTACTATTGTATAATTGTATACAATATAAAAAGAAAATTATCCTGTATCCGTACGATTGTGAAAGAATCAGGAAAAAGGAACAGGTAAAGGAGACAGCCTATGTTTGACGTAAAACTTGAGGTGCCGCAGGCGCCGCTGTATGATCCGGCATTTGAGCATGACAACTGCGGGATCGGCGCGATCGTAAATATCAAAGGAACAAAGAGCCGTTCCACGGTGGAACATGCGCTCAGCATTGTTGAAAACCTAGAGCACCGTGCCGGAAAGGATGCCGAGGGGAAGACAGGGGACGGCGTCGGCATTTTGACGCAGATCTCACATCGTTTTTTCTCGCGTGCGGTTAAGGATGCGGGTATTACGCTTGGAGATGAACGTGAATACGGCGTCGGCATGTTCTTTTTTCCACAGGATGAATTAAAGCGCAATCAGGCGAAAAAAATGTTTGAGATCATCGTGCAGAAGGAAGGGCTGAAATTCTTGGGCTGGCGTGAAGTGCCGACCGTGCCTTCCGTGCTCGGTCACAAAGCGCGCTCCTGCATGCCCCATATCATGCAGGGCTTTGTTGAGAAGCCGGCGCAGGTCGAAAAAGGACTTGCGTTTGACCGGATGCTTTATATTGTGAGAAGAGTATTTGAGCAGTCCTCGGACGATACCTATGTCGTATCGCTCTCAAGCAGGACGATCGTTTATAAGGGCATGTTTCTTGTCGGACAGCTCCGCACGTTCTTTTCCGACTTACAGAGCGCCGATTATGAATCTGCGATCGCGATCGTGCATTCGCGTTTTTCCACGAACACGAATCCGAGCTGGGAGCGCGCGCATCCGAACCGTTTTATCGTACACAACGGCGAGATCAACACGATCCGCGGCAATGCCGACAGAATGCTTGCACGAGAGGAAAATATGGAGTCCGAGCACTTGAAGGGCGAATTTTATAAGGTGCTTCCGGTCATCAACGCGCAGGGTTCCGACTCTGCCATGCTTGATAATACGCTGGAATTTCTTGTAATGTCAGGCATGGACTTACCGCTTGCGGTCATGATCACGATCCCTGAGCCTTGGGCGAACAATAAGTCGATGTCTCAGCGTAAAAAAGATTTCTACGAATATTATTCGACGATGATGGAGCCGTGGGACGGACCTGCGTCCATTCTATTTTCCGACGGCGATATCATGGGCGCTGTATTGGACCGTAACGGCCTGCGTCCGTCCAGATACTATATCACGGAGGACGATCAGTTGATCTTATCCTCCGAGGTCGGCGTGCTGCCGGTCGATCCGACGAAGATCGTGAAAAAAGAGCGCCTGCGTCCCGGCAAGATGCTCCTGGTCGATACGGTCAAGGGCGAGGTCATTGATGACGATCACTTAAAAGAAATGTATGCGAAGCGCCAGCCTTACGGCGAATGGCTGGATAACAATCTGGTTGAGCTGCACGACTTAAAAATTCCGAACGAGTGCGTACCGCAGTTTTCCGACGAGGAGCGCGAGCGCATGCAGAAGGCGTTCGGTTACACCTATGAGGAATTAAAAGAGACAATCCTTCCGATGGCGAAAAACGGTTCGGAGCCGATCGCGGCAATGGGAACGGATATCCCGCTCCCGGTACTGTCCCACTCGCATCAGCCGTTGTTTCACTATTTTAAGCAGCTTTTTGCACAGGTGACGAATCCGCCGATCGACGCGATCCGCGAGGAGATTGTGACTGCCACGAACGTTTATGTCGGCACGGATGGGAACCTTTTGGAAGAGACGCCGAAGAACTGCAATATGTTAAAGATCAACGATCCGATCCTGACGAATACGGATATGCTCAAGATCAAGCATATGAAGCGCGACGGCTTTAAGGTCGAGGTCGTTCCGATTACCTATTACAAGAACACAAGCCTTGAGAAAGCGATCGAGCGCCTGTTCCTTGCCGTGGACAGGGCGTACCGCGAGGGCGTGAATATCATGATCCTGTCCGACCGGGGCGTGGACGAGAACCATGTGGCGATCCCTTCCCTGCTCGCGGTTTCCGCATTACAGCAGCATTTGGTCGAGACGAAAAAAAGAACGAGCGTCGCGATCATCTTAGAGTCCGCCGAGCCGCGCGAAGTGCATCATTTTGCCACGCTTTTAGGCTTCGGTGCGAGTGCGATCAACCCGTATCTGGCTCAGGAGTCGATTCAGGAGCTGATCGATCGGAAAATGCTGAACAAGGATTACTATGCGGCGGTGGACGATTATAACAAGGCGGTGCTGGGCGGCATTGTCAAGATCGCGAGCAAAATGGGAATCTCGACGATCCAGTCCTATCAGGGAAGCAAGATTTTTGAGGCGATTGGCATTGCCCCTGATGTGATCAACAAATATTTTAAGAATACGGTCTGCCGCGTGGGCGGTATCACGATCAAGGATATTGAAAAGCAGGTGGATGAACTTCACTCAATGGCGTTTGATACATTGGGACTTGCAAACGACCTGACGCTCGACAGTCCGGGGCGGCACAAGGCGCGCAGCGGAGCGGAGGAGCACCTTTACAATCCGGCGACGATTCATATGCTTCAGGAATCGACGAGACGCGGCGATTATGACATGTTTAAGCAGTATACGGCAATGGTCGATGACGAAAACAAGATCCGCAATCTGCGCGGGCTGATGGAATTTGTGTATCCGAAAAAAGCAATCCCGCTTGAGGAAGTGGAGAGCGTGGAGCAGATCGTGACGCGCTTTAAGACCGGCGCGATGTCCTACGGCTCTATTTCCAAGGAGGCGCATGAGACGCTTGCGATCGCGATGAACCGCCTGCACGGAAAATCGAACACCGGCGAGGGCGGCGAAGATATCGAACGTCTGAGCGTCGGGGCGGACGGACTTAATAAATGTTCGGCGATCAAGCAGGTCGCGTCGGGGCGGTTCGGCGTGACAAGCCGGTATCTTGTGAGCGCAAAAGAGATTCAGATCAAGATGGCGCAGGGCGCAAAGCCCGGTGAGGGAGGGCATCTTCCGGCAGGAAAGGTATACCCGTGGATCGCCAAAACAAGACATTCGACGCCCGGCGTGGGACTCATCTCGCCGCCGCCCCATCATGATATTTATTCAATTGAGGATTTGGCGCAGCTCATTTATGACCTGAAGAATGCAAACAGGGACGCGCAGATTTCTGTCAAGCTCGTATCCGAGGCGGGCGTCGGGACCGTTGCGGCAGGCGTTGCCAAAGCGGGCGCGCAGGTCGTGCTGGTCTCCGGCTATGACGGCGGAACGGGCGCGGCTCCGAGAAACTCGATTCACAATGCCGGACTTCCGTGGGAGCTTGGATTGGCGGAAACGCATCAGACATTGATCCAGAACGGGCTTCGAAACCGCGTGCGCATTGAGACGGACGGCAAGCTTATGAGCGGGCGCGACGTGGCGATCGCCGCGATGCTTGGCGCCGAGGAGTTCGGTTTTGCGACGGCGCCGCTTGTGACGATGGGATGCGTCATGATGCGCGTGTGCAATTTGGACACATGTCCGGTCGGCGTTGCGACGCAGAACCCGGAGCTTCGCAAGCGCTTCCGCGGGAAACCGGAATATGTCGAAAACTTCATGCGCTTTATCGCGCAGGAGCTGCGCGAGTATATGGCAAAGCTCGGCGTAAAGAGCGTGGACGAACTCGTCGGCAGAACGGATCTACTGCGCGTGAAGGAACATTTGAAGGAAGAACAGCGCAAGGTGGACTTAAGCCGCATTTTGAGTAATCCGTATGCCGGCAGTAAGGAGAAAGTCATTTTTGATCCGAAAAAAGCATACGATTTTCAACTCGAACAGACACTGGATGAGAAGGTGCTGTTAAAGTCGCTTGATAAGGCGATCTCGCAGGGACAAAAAAGAAGCATCGAAGTGGATGTCTCGAACGTGGACCGCGCGTTCGGCACGATCTTAGGTTCTGAAATCACGAAGCGTCTGGGCGACGATCTGGAGGAAGATACGTACCGCGTGCTCTGCAACGGCGCGGGCGGACAGAGCTTCGGCGCGTTCATTCCGAAGGGACTTTCGTTAGAGCTGGTCGGCGATTCGAATGACTATTTCGGAAAAGGCTTATCGGGCGGAAAGCTGATCGTTTATCCGCCGAAGGGAAGCCGCTTTAAGCATGAAGAAAATATTATCATCGGAAACGTGGCGCTTTACGGCGCGACGAGCGGCAAGGCGTTCATCAACGGCGTGGCAGGCGAGCGTTTCTGCGTGCGCAATTCGGGCGCGGCGGCGGTTGTGGAAGGCGTCGGCGACCACGGCTGTGAATATATGACGGGCGGCAGGGTCGTGGTTCTTGGCAAAACGGGCAAGAACTTTGCGGCGGGCATGAGCGGCGGCATTGCCTATGTGCTCGACGAGGACAGCGACCTGTATACGCGGCTGAACAAGACGATGGTATCCTCGACGGAGATCACTTCCAAGTACGATGTGCTGGAATTAAAGGAGATGATTCAGGAGCATGTCGCTTATACGAATTCCGAAAAAGGAAAAGAGATCCTGAATCATTTCGGGGAATATCTGCCGAAATTCAAGAAGATCATTCCGCACGATTACGAACGCATGCTAAAGCTCATCGTGCAGATGGAAGAGAAGGGCTTAAGCGCCGAGAATGCGCAGATCGAAGCGTTCTATGCGAACAAGGGCGGCGAGAAAGAGTGAGGGGCGTTTTGTGAAACGCCCGATAAAGACGAATAAGAGGAGTATGCGATATGGGAAAACCGACAGGATTTATGGATTATGAAAGGGAAGTATCGGGCGCGGAGGATCCGAAAGAGCGCGTGAAGCATTTCCGGGAATTTCATCAGCATCTGCCGCTTGAACGCCAGCAGCTTCAGGGCGCGCGCTGTATGGAATGCGGCGTGCCGTTCTGTCAGTCCGGCGCGACGCTTGCGGGCATGACGAGCGGCTGCCCGCTGCACAATTTAATTCCCGAATGGAACGATCTGGTCTATACGGGAAACTGGGTGGAAGCGTACAAGAGGCTGAAAAAAACAAGCAGCTTCCCGGAGTTTACCTCAAGAGTCTGTCCCGCACTCTGCGAGAATGCATGTACGTGCGGATTATATGGAGATCCGGTCGCGACGAAGGAAAACGAATATGCGATCATCGAGCGTGCCTATGCGGAGGGCTATGCAAAAGCGGAGCCGCCGAAAGTGCGGACCGGAAAACGTGTGGCAATCGTCGGCTCCGGTCCGGCGGGACTTGCCGCCGCCGACCTGTTAAACCGGCGCGGACATGAAGTGACCGTGTACGAGCGCGCCGACCGCGTCGGCGGTCTTCTGCGCTACGGCATTCCGAATATGAAACTCGAAAAACAAATCATTGACCGGAAACTAAAGATCATGGAGGAAGAGGGTGTTCGTTTTATCACTAACGCCGACGTTGGAAAAGACGTGAAGCCGCAGAAGCTGATGAAAGAGTATGACCGCGTGATCTTAGCCTGCGGCGCTTCCAATCCGCGCGATATACAGGCGGATGGCAGGGATGCGAAGGGCATCTGTTTTGCGGTAGACTTTCTGACTGCGGCGACAAAGAGCCTGCTTGATTCGAATTTTGAGGATAAAGCCTATATTGATACAAAAGATAAGGACGTCGTAATCATCGGCGGCGGCGATACCGGAAACGACTGCGTCGGGACGTCGATCCGTTTCGGAGCCAAGAGCGTCACACAGCTTGAGATGATGCCGAAAGCGCCGGATACGCGCGCGGAGAACAACCCGTGGCCCGAATGGCCGAGGGTTTCTAAGACCGATTACGGGCAGGAAGAAGCGATCGCTTTGTTTGGTCACGACCCGCGCATTTATGAGACGACCGTTAAGGAGTTCATAAAAGATAAAGGCGGGAACTTAAAAGCGGTTAAGATCGTGAAACTGCGCTGGGAAAAAGACAAAGAGAGCGGGCGGATGTGCATGACCGAGATTCCGGGCAGCGAACAGACGATTCCGGCTCAAATCTGCCTGATCGCAGCAGGATTCCTCGGCGCGCAGCGCTATGTGGCGGATGCGTTTGGGGCGGAATTAACGGAGCGCACGAACGTGAAGACCGCGCAGGGCGGCTATGCGGCATCGGTCCCGAACCTTTTTGTTGCGGGTGATATGCATTCGGGGCAGTCCCTTGTCGTCAAGGCGATCCGTGAAGGACAGGAGTGCGCGAAAGAGGTGGATCAAAGCCTGCTCGGATATACGAATCTGAATGTGCAGTAAATCATGGATATCCTTTGAAAACTGCATAGGCTGCAATAACAAATTTATTTGTATGATCCGGGGCAGAAAAAACAGATAGATTTCATAAAAAGAAATATGCGGGGCGGACTTCCGTACGGAGGTTCGTCCTTTTTTTCGTTAAGCTAAACTAAAAACGATAGTAAAATGAAGCTTATAAATACCGGTTTTTTGTCTCTTTGTTACGCATCGTCTTGCGGCACATTCTCAAGGCGCTCCACATCAATACGAATTTCGATGGTCTGTCCCTGTTCTGCCTTTGCAAATTCTTCTTCTGAAAGGACCGCATATGCTACGGCGGCAGCATCTGCCACCCTTGCCGCGCAGACTAAAACTTAAGATTGCGGAAGTAAAGAAAAAGCGGTGAAGATTATTTTCGTAGTTTTTTCTTATTATTTGAGCCGCCAAAGGCGGCATGGCGGATTGATATGTCAGAAAATGCTTTTGTTAAAAAGCCTTGTTTATGACGCAGCGTTATGAATTATAATAAGAAGCGGAGATCATTATTTTCGTGTACTTGACATGCCGGGGCGGATTAAAGCTGGAGGAAAGAATATGAGTATGGAAAAGCAAAAAGCGATACCGGAGGGGTATATGACGGTCGGGGAGGCGGCAAAGAAAATGGGCGTGACCGTGCGCACGCTGCAGTATTACGATAAAGAAGGACTGTTCTCACCGTCAGCGGAAAGCGAAGGCGGACGCAGACTCTATACGGATAAAGATCTGATCACGCTTCATCAGATTTTATCCTTAAAATCGCTGGGTTTTTCTTTGGAAGATATCAGACGAAGGCTGCCTTCTCTGGAAACGCCGGCTGATGTTGCGAACATCCTTACGGAACAGGCGGACGGGATGCGCAGGGAAATAAAGCGCTTGACAGAATCCTTAAAGGCGGTCGAATCGTTAAAGACGGAAGTATTACAGATGCAGACGGTCGATTTCAAGAAATATGCCGACATCATCGTCAATCTTCAGATGAAAAACGAATATTACTTTCTGATCAAGCACTTTGACGACGAAATGCTTGACCATATACGCGGAAAGTTTGACGAAAAAAGCGGAAAGGCATTTATCGACAGATTCATGGCATTAAGTCGGCGGATACTGGAATTAAAGAAAAATGGCGTTCCTCAGGATAGTGAAACGTGTCAAGCGGCAGCAAAAGAATTTTGGGATATGGTTATGGAATTTACGGGCGGGGATATGAGCATGCTGCCGAAATTGATGGAATTTGGACGATTGACGGAAGCCGGACGACCCGATCGGGAGAGGCAGAGCCGGTGGCAGGAGGACATGGCGGCAGTAAATGATTATATGTATCTCGCATTGGAGGTCTATTTTTCAAGACAGGGGATTGATCCGTTCGGCGCACCGGATGGGAACGATTGAAAAACAGGGGTGATGTTCCTGTATTTTGAACAGCAGTAGAAACCTTTGACAAGGAGGGAGAAAACAGCAATGAACGACGCGATTATAGTGGAAGGACTGGAGAAAAGCTATGGCAGCCATGTTGTGCTGAAAGGGATCGATCTTCTGGTAAGGTCGGGAGAAATCTTTGCGCTTCTTGGTATGAACGGAGCGGGAAAATCGACAACACTTGAATGCGTGGAAGGCTTGAGAAGCTATGATAGCGGTAAGGTCATTATAAATGGGAAAACGGGAATCCAGTTACAATCTTCATCGCTGCCGGCTTTCATCAAACCGATGGAAGCCGTGAAATTATTTGCCAAATGGAATGAGACAAAGATCGATAGCGGTATGCTGGAGGCGCTTGGTATCAAAGAGTTTGAAAAAAATACGTATGCGCATTTATCGACCGGTCAAAAAAGGCGGCTGCATCTTGTGCTTGCGCTGATCGGCAGTCCGGACATTCTTTTTTTGGATGAGCCGACTGCCGGGCTTGATGTGGAAGGCAGAGCGCTGCTCCATGAACAGATTCGCAGGCTGAAAGGCATGGGAAAAACGATTATCCTGTCGAGCCATGATATGGAGGAAGTAGAAACTTTATGTGACCGCATCGCAATTCTGAATGACGGGAAGATTGTTTTTTGCGGTACTGCTTCTGAATTAACGCAAAAAATAGGGAAAAAATATGTGATCCATATTAAAACACAGCAGGGGAGCAGTACGATTGAAACGGATAACATAGAAAATGAGCTGTTATCATTGATCGGAGGGTTAAAGCAGAAAGGAATCGGAATATTGGATCTTTCGGTGGACAGAGGGACTTTGGAGCAGCATGTGATAGAAGTGGCAGGGAGGGTTAAAATCTGACAGTTCCTTCTGGACTTTCTGCCAGTAAACAGACGTTTGGGAAATGTGCTTGATAACGTGTAGGTTTGCGGCCGGAATGCTTTATTAAGACGCTTTGCCATAGTCTTTTTATCAGTGAATGATCTGTGAAATACTAGTGCAATATCGCAGGCAAGACCCGCGATATGTGATATATGGAGGTGTGAGTATGAGTGCATTTTTATATGGACTTGCGTTGCAGTGGAAACTGGATATCAGAAGTAAAGCATTATTGGTCACCTGTTATGTCGTCCCGTTGATCTTTTTTCTGCTTATGGGAAGTGTGTTTACTTCGGTCATGCCGGATATGAAGGAAACGCTGATACCGTCCATGATCGTTATGGGTGTTTCCATGGGAGCGTTTATCGGGTTACCGCCGACCCTGATCGAGACGTACGGGGGTGACATGAAAAAAGTTTACAAGGCAAACGGAGTGCCGTTGTATTCAGGGCTGGTCACGATGTTTCTTTCGGCTTTTCTTCATTTAATGATCGTGTGCACTATGATCATGCTGCTTGCTCCCGTGTTGTTTCAGGCTGCACTGCCTGAGAATTTTGTACAATTTTATTTTGCGCTTGCTGTTTATGTGATCGTATCACTCGGCATAGGATGTGTTCTGGGACTTGTTGTAAAAAATCAGGCGAGAATGGCGATGGCGGCGCAGCTTGTGTTTTTGCCCTCCATCATGCTTTCGGGAATCATGTTTCCTACTGGCCTGCTGCCGGAAATGCTTGCGCTCATTGGACGTATATTCCCGGCTTTCTGGGGATATCGGCTGATGCTGGAACAAGGGATGCGGTTTTCGAATATGTGGTATCTGATTCTGATATTTGCGCTGTGTCTTGTTCTGTGCGGTGTGCTGTTAAGGCGGAAGGGTGAAAATTAGCCAGAATGGAGATATGTCATTCTTTCACGCGTATTTTTTAGTTTCTGATGCCAGAAAAACAATGTTGTTGCGTTTCGGTCATCAGTAATACAAAAGATTCAATTCGCTTTTTCAAAAAAGTGTGTATTAATAATCATATCCATATCGTTTTTTTAGTTAGCTGTAAGATGTATTCGTTACAATGGAAATAAATTTTTTCAAAAGAGGGCTTTGAGAACTTTTCTTAAAGAAGATACCATAGGATAAAGGCTCGCTGTCTTTTAAGGGAATTCCGCATATATCCGTGTTTATAAAATTCATAAGCGGAAGAACAGAGCAGCCATAACCTGCTCTTACAAGCGTAAGGAGCACCTGCAGGTTTTCACACATATAAGTGGACTCTGGCAGGATATGCTGTGAAATCTGATTTTGCATTTCCGCAACCATGGCGGGGATTGCATAGGAATTGCAGACGACAATATTTTCCAGGTACAGTTCTTCTTTTGCAAGCTCCGGGCGTTCGGCATAGGGGTGTGAAGCTGGAACAATACAGCACAGTGGTATCTGGAACAGTTCTTTGTAAATCGTGTCATTTTTTATTGGAATATCTTCCTGGAAACCAAACAGCAGATCCAGTTCATCTTGATAGAAAAGACCTAAAATAGATCTGTGAGGGATCACTTTTAAAAATGGATAAAGTTCGGGAATCTGCTGTTTGCAGGATTTGAGTACCTTGCAGAGCAGGTCCAGGTTAGCTTCATTCTGACATCCAATGGTTAGGACCTGTATATTTGTACTTTGGTGGCGCTGTATTTTTTGCCCGGCAACTTTTAACCTTCCCATAACATTTTTCGCATCTTCCAAAAAACTGATTCCGGCGGGGGTAAGGCTAACTGTCCGCGTAGTACGGTGCAGAAGTTTTGTTCCCAATTCATCTTCCAGCGAATGAATCTGCCGGGAGACCGCTGATTGTGTGATCTTTAAAATTTCAGCAGCTCTTGCAAAGTTCAGGTTTTCGGCAACCTGGATAAAGCTCTTTAACTGGTCTGTATTCATGGATTTTACCTCGATTATTGCGTTTTTGTCATTGATAATACCATATTTTCATTTCACTTTCAAGAGCTGGTATGCTTTAATATAGCATATAGTCCAACGGTTATATGCTGGTATATTTTTTTAGGCAAGGGTTAGCACTCGAAGAACATGAGTGCTAACAACAAACCCTATAAAAGGGAGCCAGGTATGGATAAGATGCCGGATACCCGCTCGGCAGATTTATAAAACCAGGAGGTAGAAAATATGGAAGCAACGATAACGAAAACCAATCCTCTCGGCACAGAAAGGGTTGGAAAACTGATGATGCGTTATGCAGTGCCAAGCATTATTTCCATTGTGGTGAATTCACTGTATAACATGGTAGACCAGGTCTTTATCGGCCAGGGGGTAGGATATCTTGGAAATGCGGCAACGAATGTAATTATGCCGATTTCAACGATAATGCTGGCCCTCGGTTTTATGTTTGGGGACGGGCGGCAGCTTTTATGAGCCTGCACCTTGGGAAAAAGGAACCGGAAAAGGCCGCAAAAGGCATAGGGAATATGGTAGCGATAGTCATTGGAACCGGAATTGTCCTGATGATCTTGTTTGAATTGTTTTTGACACCGCTTTGCCGGCTGTTTGGAGCTACGGATAACGTACTCCCTTATGCGCTGGACTATGGACGGATCATTGTACTTGGATTTCTCTTTTCGATCATCTGTTCTGCTTTTGGAAGCCCGATCCGTGCTGACGGCAGACCGAAGATAAGCATGGTCGGTCTCCTGATCGGATGTGCTACAAACATGATTCTTGACCCGATTTTTATTTTTGTATGCGGGTGGGGCGTAAAAGGAGCTGCATGGGCAACGATACTGGGGCAGGTATTGAACGCGATTTACTTTATTATCTGTTTGTTTCAATTTAAGACAATTAAAATAAAAAAAGAATATTTTATCCCGGATGTAAAGGTTGTGGGGAACATCGCTTCTCTTGGAACGTCCAGCCTTATTTCACAGATTGCTTCGGTGTTCGTTATTGCAATCATGAATAATATGCTGGTAAAGTACGGAGCGGTTTCTAAATATGGAGCTGATATTCCATTGGCAGCTTTGGGTGTCACAATGAAGGTCAGCCAGTTGATTACCGGAGTTACATTAGGGATTGCGAGCGGCGTGCAGCCAATTCTTGGATATAATTACGGAAGCAGACAGCATGACCGTGTTAAAAGTACATTGAAATGGTCGCTTATTTTGGGTACCGCAATCATGTTTGTGGCATTGTTTATCTTCCAGGTTTTCCCGGAGCAGATCATCGGTATTTTTGGACAGGAATCAGACCTTTATGTAGAATTCGCGGTAAAATGTTTCCGCATTTATCTGCTTGCCTGTTTTCTGATCCCGTCGGGTGCAGTTGTAGGTATTTTTTTTCAGGCAATCGGAAAGCCGATTCCGGCTGCGGTGCTTACCCTTTCAAGGCAGATTATCCTGTTGATTCCTGCTATGCTGATTTTAGGTTATACAATGGATGTGGAAGGAATTTTATGGGCAGGCCCGTTTTCTGACGCTTTGTCAGGAATTATTGCATTGATTACAGTGAATGTATTCTGGAACCGTATTTTTGAGAATAAGGGACAAAAAGAAACAGCAGGGAGGTAATGGATTATGGCAGGTCAGGTTATTACAATCGGACGGCAATGCGGAAGCGGCGGACATACCATAGGGGAGCAGGTTGCTAAAATACTTGGCGTTCCCTTTTATGACAGAGAACTGATAGAAATGACGGCGCAGGAAAGCGGTTTTGGAAAAGAGTTCGTGGAGGAACAGGGGGAACACCGTAACAGCAGTGTGCTGTATAATCTGGTGAAAAATTTATCTTATTCCCGTACCATGCCCTCTGGAAATTCGGAATATCTGCAGGATGAAATTTTCTTTGCCCAGAGAAAGGTCATCACGGAACTTGCAGAAAAAGAACCCTGTGTGATCGTGGGACGCTGTGCGGATTCTATTCTGAAAGAAACAGGAAACAGTCTGAATATCTATATTCATGCGGAAAAAGCATCTAAGGCAAAGCATCTTATGGAAAGAAACCGTGTGTCTTATGATGAGGCTGTCAGAGAAATGGAACGGCTGGATAAACTCAGGGCTTCCCATTATAAATATTATACGGACCAGGTATGGGGCCTCGCGGAGAATTACCATCTGTGCCTGGACAGCAGCCTGATTGGGATTGAAAAATGTGTTTCTGTAATCTGTGATATTTATCAGTCCATAAATGCAGGGCAATAGAGAAAAGAAGAAGTTGGCAGTGTTCGTGATCCGGCACTGGCGTGATGGCGTCAGGAGCAGTTGAGACGGGATTGTCAGGAGGGATTTTATGTTTCAAACATTGGTAAAATACATTGGAGAATTTAAACGGGATGCCGTACTCACTCCTGTTCTTGTGGTTATGGAAGTGATCATGGAAGTGATCATTCCCATTATAATGGCGGTCATTATTGACTATGGCCTGGAAAGCCGGAGTCTTGGGAAAGTTGTGCTGATTGGGCTTGCCATGATCGTGGCTGCGATGCTGGCGTTGTGGTTTGGGGTGGAATCAGGCAGGACGGCTTCCAGTGCCAGTTCAGGGTTTGCCATGAATCTGAGGCAGGCAATGTACGAGAAGATACAGACCTTTTCTTTCTCCAATATCGATAAATTTTCTACAGCAGGACTTGTCACCAGAATGACGACAGACGTGATGAACGTACAACAGGCATTCCAGATGTCCATCCGCATCTGCGTGAGGGCGCCGATCATGCTGGTCAGCGCGATGGTGATGACATTTATGATACACCCTCGCTTTGCCCGTATTTTTTTTGTGGTGATCGTCTGTCTGGCAGCCGTACTTGCCCTGATCTCATCGAAGGCAAACCCGACTTTAAGGAAAGTTTTTCATCAATACGATGAATTGAACGCAAAGGTGCAGGAAAATGTAAACGGAATACGGGTAGTAAAATCTTTTGTACGTGAGGATCAAATCCCATGGGGACATCATGAGCATTTACACCAATGACACGGATACCCTGCGACAGGTGATCAGCCAGAGTATGCCGCAGATGCTGTCCGCAGTGATCACGATTGTGGGTGTTTTTGTATCTATGCTGGTTTTAAGCCGTCCACAGACACTGATCACGGTTGTGATGGTGGTCTGTATGGTATTCGCAACGAGGACCATATCCTCAAAGAGCGGGTATTATTTTGTGAAGCAGCAGACGGACGTGGGGAGTCTGAACGGATACATAGAGGAAATGATGGAAGGCCAAAAGGTAGTAAAAGTGTTCTGCCATGAGAAAGCCTGTATACAGGATTTTAAGGATTTGAATGTAAAGCTGCGGGACAGTGCGAACAATGCGAACCGTTATGCCAGTATCCTGATGCCTGTGCTTGGCAACCTCGGGTATGTCAGCTATGCGGTGATTGCGATGGTCGGAGCCTGCCTGTCCATTTTTGGCGGGCAAATGACTCTTGGAACGCTGGCATCTTTTCTGCAGTTTTCCCGTTCCTTCAATCAGCCGATTTCGCAGCTTTCACAGCAGTTGAATTCTATCATCATGGCAATCGCAGGCGCAGAAAGGATTTTTGGGCTGTTGGATGAGGAGCCGGAAAAGGACGGCGGATATGTGAAGCTGGTAAACGCACGTTATGATGAAAAGGGAAATCTGACGGAAGTTCCTGACAGGACGGGGATGTGGGCGTGGAAGCATTATCATAAGGCAGACAATACGACAACTTATGAGCCGATGCAGGGAGATGTAGTTTTTGATCATGTGGACTTCGGCTATACGGAAGATAAGGAGATTCTGCATGATATTGAGATTTTTGCGAGACCGGGGCAGAAAGTAGCCTTTGTGGGAGCTACCGGCGCAGGAAAAACAACGATTACCAATCTGATCAACCGGTTTTATGATGTGCAGGATGGCAAGATCCGTTATGACGGCATCAATATCAATAAAATCAGGAAAGATGATCTGCGGCATTCTCTGGGGCTGGTACTGCAGGATACCCATTTGTTTACCGGTACTGTCATGGACAATATCCGGTATGGGAAATTGGATGCTGCGGAAGAGGAAGTCATTCAGGCAGCAAAACTGGCAAATGCCCACGAATTTATTATGAAACTTCCCGATGGGTATCAGACGGAACTAAAAGGAAGCGGAAACAGCCTTTCACAGGGACAGCGTCAGCTCCTGGCGATTGCGAGAGTGGCGGTGGCTGATCCGCCGGTGCTGATTTTGGATGAAGCGACTTCCAGCATTGATACCCGCACGGAAAAAATCGTGCAGGACGGCATGGACCGGCTGATGAAAGGCAGGACAGTATTTGTGATCGCCCACAGGCTTTCCACAATCAAAAATTCGGATGTGATCATGGTGTTGGATCACGGGAGGATTGTGGAGAGAGGAGATCATGACAGCTTGTTGGCGAAGCGGGGAATGTATTATCAGCTTTATACCGGGAAACTGGAGAATGTCTGACGGCAAGGAAGGAGGCGGAAAAAGCAAGGATTAAAAAAATTCCAAGGGCAAGAAAAAAAGAAATATGGGCAAGAGGATATTACGTTTCGACAGTAAAACAAACTATGACATAATGGTGTCATAGTTTGTTTGTTATACTGGGGTAGAAAGGAGAAAAGATGAAGACTGACCGACTTATAAGCATTGTTGTTTATTTATTAAATCATGGTCGGACATCAGCACAGAAATTAGCAGAAGAATTTGAAGCTTCTGTATACTTCATTTTTTAGGGGAGATAGGGGCGGGAAAATTATCTCACCCCTATCTCCCTGCTTTTTGAAGTCTGTTTGGTTTGCCTGTCCGTTTTTCCTCTTTGAAGATTTTGTAACCGCTTATATACGCTTTCTTTTTCCTGTCTCCCTGTATTTTCTCCATGTTTTTCTTCCCATCTCTCCGCTTTGTCCCGATATTCGGCATTAGCTGTTTTAGAAACGGCAAAGGTTTTGTAAAAATTCTGTACGTTCTGAAGAGTCTGCGGAATGAAAACCTCATAATCAATGCTCCGTGTTCTTTTTAGATCCGCTCAAACACCGGCATATATTCAATCGGCGCATCCACGGTGACGGTCTGCCCGCCTTCGAATACTTCGCCCGTCGAAGTCAGTTTCCATTTGCCGCACGGCAGATAGACGTCACGTTTCCACTCGTTTAAGTGCAGGATCGGTGCAGCGAGATATTTGCTGCCGAACATATACTGATCCTGGAGCTCCCAGCATTTTTCATCGTCAGGGAACTCATAGAACATCGCCCGGAGAAGCGGGGAGCCGTTCGTGTGGGCTTCCTCGTATAACTGCCTGATATAATCGTGCATTGCAATGCGGACGTCGTAATATTTTTTCATGATCGTATAATTGTCTTCGCCGTAGCTCCAAAGCTCATTCGGCTGTCCGGTATGCAGATAGCCGCCGCCCCAGTCTCTGTCATCAAGGGGCGGGATATTGTAAGGACCGCGGTCGCCGTGCATACGCAGAACCGGAGAGTAGACCGCAAACTGATACCAGCGGATCAAAAGCTGGCGGAAATCCTCGTCGTTTACATCGTCCGTCATGAAACCGCCGATGTCTGTCGTCCACCACGGAATACCGGCAAGTCCCATATTCAGACCGCACTGGATCTGATCGGCAAATGCTTCAAACGTACTCGGTACATCGCCCGACCAGACGACATTACCGTATTTCTGCGAACCTGCCCATGCACAGCGGAGGAGGTTTACAACCGTATCACTGCCGGATTCCTTCATGCCGTCATAGAAAGCGCGGCTGTAAAGCTGCGGATAGAGGTTGCTGAGTGCGAGAGCAGGACCTTCGCTGTAGCGATAGTTTTCAAAATCGTAAACGCCGTAATCCGGCTCGGAGTTGTCGAGCCAAAATGCGTCGATTCCGTAATCATAATAGTTTTTCTTGCACACATCCCAAATATATTTTCTCGTTTCGGGATTAAACGGATCGATTTCCACACAGTCGCCCTGATAATCGTAAGTCTGAGCAGCCCCGCGCTCGGTGCGGATCAGAAGTCCCTTTTCCATCATGGGGTAGAAGTTCTCGCTTTTACGGTCAACGGAAGGCCATACGGATACAATGACTTTGATGCCCATCGAATGAAGCTCGTCCACCATCGCCTTTGGGTCAGGCCAATATTTCTCGTCGAATTTCCAGTCGCCCTGTACGGTCCAGTGAAAGAAATCGATGACGATCTGATCGATCTTGATCCCTTCTTTTTGATACTGTCTTGCGACGCTCAGCACTTCCTCCTGTGTGCGGTAGCGCAGCTTGCACTGCCATAAGCCCATCAGATTTTCCGGGAACATTTCTGCGTGTCCTGTTACGGCAGTATAGTTCTCCAAAATCTGCTTCGGCGTATCCGCCGCCGTGATCCAGTAATCCATCTCTTTTGTCGCGCGCGCGATCCACTCATAGTAGTTGTTGCCGAATGTCACGCGGCCGACGGCAGGATTGTTCCACAGAAATCCGTAGCCTAAAGAGGAGACTGCGAACGGCACGGAGATCTGGGAATTGCGCTGTGCCAGTTCCAAAACACAGCCTTTTAAGTCCATGCAGTCCTGCTGGTACTGTCCCATGCCGAACAGTTTTTCTTTCTTGTTGCTCTCAAATTTCAAATTCAGCGCGTACTCACTTCCGCCGATGACGCCCTTCCATTCGCGGTTTACTAATTTCAGGCAGCGGCTTTCCTTCGAAAGCGTTCCGCCATAGGCTCTGAAATATTCGCGCAGCAACATGGTATCGTCCCTGTAAAATGTGATGATACCCACGAAATTCACGGTTGCCCGGATGCGTCCGTTTGTGATCGTGGCAAGTGTCTGCCTGTCAACGCCTCCGTAAGCGTTTGGAAGTTCTTCTTCCGTCATTTGTACCTGCGCCCGGCATACGGCAGGTGTTTCTGTCAGCGCCCAGTCGTTACCGGTAAACTTGGCGGACATGGATGCGCGGACGCGGAATGAATCGTTACCCCATGCTTCGATCCTCAGCGTTTCGCCATTGTGATGGCAGACAAGCGCGCCGTTGTCGTTTTCAAATCTCATATTGAACCCTCCTGATTATTTTTGGTTTTTGAAAAGTATTTTTTGCGGTCTGTTCCGCATGGAATGCTTTGATCCCATCATACTACGATTCGGGCAGTATTACCAGTCAATTCTTTTATGTGCTGTCAAATTCCGCCGCCGGAGCAGAACACTGAAATCGGATGAAAGTCAAAGTTGGGAATCAAACGGGGAAAGGAATTGTTTTTTTTCGCGGGGTAATTTATAATAATAACGTCATGTTGCCGTTTCCTGAGGGTATTTATGCCTCTATGAAGATAGGAGAAGTGTAGCAGGGAGTGAGGGAAGATCAGAAGGAGGGGACTCATGAAAAAAGTATATGCATGCGGAATCGTTACCGTCATCTGTATTGTGGCAACGGTACTGCTCAGAATACCAATGAACAATGCGGAATTGGATTATACGGAAGTAAGTGTTGAGGTCGTCAGCTCGGAAACAAAGGAAACGACGGTACGAAGAGGATTTACAAGATCCACGGCGACGACCTATGATATTGTTGTACGCTATAAAGGGCAAAATTATGAATTGGAAAATGCGCATAATTCTTATTCCTATCGTGTGGGAGCGACGGTCACCGCTTATCTTTCGGGTGGAAAAATGTATGCGAATGTGGAGGGAGTCCGGACTGCAACGCCTGCTGCATACGCTTATTTTACCGCATTATTCGCATCTTTTATTATGATTTTTGTGACGGCAGTTATATGGTCGGGCGTCTCACAGAAGAAGCGCAGAGAAAGTCAGCAGCAATAGATGTCGGTACAAACAGAGAATGAGTGAAAGAAGGGAAGCATATGGTACGGATTATTGCAGACAGTACCTGTGATCTGTCACAGGATTTGTTGGAAAAATATAAAGTAGCGATTCTGCCGCTTCATATTTTGTTGGGGGAGGAAGAATTTGAGGACGGGAAGGACATCCGACCGGAAGAAATCTACCGTTGGTCCGATGAGCACGGCACGACGCCGGGCACATCAGCGCCTTCGATGGAAAGCGCGCTGCGGCTGTATAAAGAAGAATATACAGAGGGTGACGAGCTGATATGCTTTTCCATATCGGGGCAGATGTCCACATCGGGAAATGTCATGCGGCTTGCCGCAGAAGAAATGGGAATTGCGGATAAAGTGACTGTGATCGATTCTGAGAACCTATCCACGGGAATCGGACATCTGGTCGTGGAAGCGGCGATCATGGCGGCCGAGGGGAAAAGCAGGAAGGAGATCGTGCAGCGGATTGAAGACTTAAAACCGCTTGTAAGGGCAAGCTTTATCGTCGATACGCTGGTGTATCTGCACAGAGGCGGGAGATGCAGCGGTTTGGCAGCGATGCTTGGCACGACGCTTCATCTGCATCCGATGATCGTGGTGGAGAATGGCAAGATGCACAGCGCTAAGAAATATCGGGGCAGCCTGCAAAAAGCGCTGACTGCTTATGCGAAAGATTTGGAGCCTGCCATGAGAAAAGCAAAGAGGGACAGGGTTTTTATCACGCATTCCGGTTGTGAGCGGGAATTGGTGGAAATGGTTCGTGAATTTTTGCAGGGATTAGGGATTTTTCAAGAGATTTTAGAGACAAGGGCGGGAGGCGTGATCTCCTGTCATTGCGGACCGGGGACATTGGGGATCCTGTTTATTGAGGATAAGAGAGTTTGATCATACTCTATATACGGGGAAGTATTGTTGGTCGAATGATTATTTATGCACGTCATTCATGTATAATGGTTGATAATACCGACATACATGGTAATGAAAAGGTAAAGAAAAATTGTTTGAATCAGGGACGCGAAAGATTATCAGGTGCTTTATACAGCAGTATTAGAAGAGTTTGATATTTTGATAACCGGAGATCATGATTTTCTTTGATTTGGAGATAGAGAAACCGGAAATTTTAAGCCCGGCCGAGTTTGTTGAACGTTACTTTTAAGGAATATGAGAGAGTAGTTTTTGAGATAAAAAAGGAGCATGTCATCATGTATGAATATCGCATCATTACTTTAAGCCAAAACCCTGCATACATAAATACTGCGGCAGCATGGTTTCACGAAAAATGGGGTATTCCGCTGGAAGCATACACAGAGAGCATGGACTGCTGTCTGAAAAGCACGCAAGCAGTTCCCGAATGGTATTTGGTATTGCATGAAGATATGATTGTTGCCGGCGCGGGCGTGATCGAAAACGATTTTCATGACCGGAAGGATTTAACGCCGAATGTCTGCGCTGTGTATGTGGAGGAAGTGTACCGCAGACAAGGTATTGCGGGCAGACTGCTTGACTTTATCTGTCGGGACATGAGAGAGCGCGGGCTTACGACTTTATATCTTGTGACTGATCATATCGGATTCTATGAGCGGTACGGATGGGAGTTTTTATGTATGGTACAGGGCGACGGCGAGCCGGATATGACGCGGATGTACGTACACTATGCGGAGGATACCAGACGATGATCTGTGCGCAGTCAGGTAATTTCTACGGCGGATGTACATGTACCGCGCGGAGGATGCCGGTGAAAGCGCTGTCAGGGACTTATGGAATAAAGAATGATGCAGGCTAAGGAGCTGCGGACAGGATGAATGTTTTTGAACAGGTGGAGAAAAATATAGACGACCTTGTTGAGAAGAGTGTCGATTGGGCGGCATGTGCCACAGAGGAACAGCTTCGGGCGGCGAGAGCAGGAAATCTGAAAATCCCGTTTTTTGACCGTGAGATTCCGAAGGAATGGCTAAAAGGAATCAAAGGAAAAAAAGTGCTTTGTCTGGCAGGAGCAGGCGGGCTGCAGGCGCCGCTGTTTGCGTGCGCGGGCGCAGAAGTTACAGTGCTTGATATATCTAAGAGAATGTTGGATAAGGACAGGGAGGTTTCAGAGAGGGAACACTTACCCATTGAGGTTGTCAAAGGAAATATGTGTGATCTGTCCATGTTTGAAGATGGTTTTTTTGATTATATCATAAATCCGCTGTCCCTGATGTATGTTCCAGAACTGCTCACTGTGTTCCGGGAATGCCATCGCGTGTTACACGATAAGGGCGTTTTTATCATGATGGCGCCGAGTCCGGTTAATTACTTGTGCGATTTTTCAGAGGATGAGACCGGCGGATATTATAAAGCGGTACACAGGATGCCTTATTGCTCGACGGATCATGATAATTCGGGCTGGGTCGAGTACGGACACAGCATGGAAGAATATTTGGGCGGTTTGACCGAATGCGGTTTTTTGATCAATGGTTATATGGAATGTCAGATGGAGGACATTACCGAATTATATTTTATGGCGCGGGCGGTAAAGAACGGGCGGTAAAAAACGTGCGGTAAAGAACGTGCGGTAAAGAACGTGCGGTAAAGAACGTGCGGTAAAGAACGTGCGGTAAAGAACGGTGACGTGAATTATCTGCTGCGGAAATGATAAAAAATTTGATAAGTTTCGCAATCGCCCGACAAAATATTTTTTAGGAAAGGATCTGTTATAACGATGAAAACATTGTATATATCGGACTTGGATGGTACGCTGCTTGGCAGCAATGAAAGAACGAGCGAATTTACAAACCGGACGATCAATGAGCTTGTGGCGGGCGGCATGCTTTTTTCCTATGCAACTGCGCGCTCTTATATTACGGCGCATAAAGTGACGCGGGGACTGGACGCGAAGATTCCGGTCATCATTTATACGGGTGCGTTCATCCGCGACAATCAAAGCGGCGAGATTCTGTTGTCAAGTTATTTTGGGAATGAGGCGGAGGCACTGGCACGGGAGTTATTTGATGCGGACGTGTATCCGCTCGTGTATGCGATGGTTCCGTCTGAAAATAGGGCAGGAGACGGACAGAAGAAGGTGGAGGCGGAGCCCGAAAACAGGTTATCTGAATTCGAACTGCAGGAAAAATTCAGTTATCTGGTATCCCATATGAACGACGGCATGCGCCGATTTCTTGACACACGGAAAGGGGACAAGAGAGAACGTCGCGTTACGAGCAGGGAAGAATTGCTGAAGGGCAATATTTTTTATTTTACCTGCATTGATGAACACGACAAACTGGAAGCGCTTTATGAGCGTTACCGGGAAAAATATCATTGCGTTTTTTCGCAGGAAATCTACACGAAGGCATGGTTTTTGGAGATCATGCCGCTTAAGACATCCAAAGCAAACGCGGTTCTCAGATTAAAAGAACATTTAGGCTGTGACAGGGTCGTGGCATTCGGTGATCATTATAACGATCTGGATTTGTTTCGGATCGCGGATGAGGCGTATGCGGTTGAAAATGCGGTGGAAGAGCTCAAGGCGGCGGCAACGGGCGTGATCGCCTCCAATGATGACGACGGTGTGGCGCGTTTTCTGCTGGAACGCCTGAAAAAGGAAAGCGAATAGAAATAAAACTATCTTTGGGGTTTCCTGTGTGGCAGACAGAAAACTCCTTATTTATTTTTTCACCCATCCTGTGTATTCCGGTGATAATCTGCAATGATGTTTTCCATTGTGATGACCTGTAAACTGCTACATAAATCATTCTGAATCTTTTGGTAAGAGCAGTCCAATACTTTATAATTTTTTATCATAATCTTGTCCCTTTCGGGAAGGGAAGAAGAGTTTATTATGATTAACTTTGTTCGATATGCGTATCGAGCAGTCTCGCACTGTTTTCGTAGACCGCGCGCATTTCCGACAATAAATTCTGATAATAATGTGCGGCAGCGTCCCGGCGGAGTTTTGCAAGCCTGGCGCCCTCTTCTGTAAAAAAATGATCGTAGACCGTTTCGAGCTTATATTTATATTCCTGAAAAAAGGACGGTTCGGTATCCGATGCTCCGTCAAGCACGGTGTTGTCCGGTGCGAGCGTATAGAGTGGTTCGCCGACGATGCCTTTATAGAGGATCGTTCTCGCAATGCCGATCGCGCCGCAGACATCGAGTTTGTCGGCGTCAAACAGAATTTTTGCCTCGATCGAGGCAGGAGGATTCCGTTTCCGGTAGCGGTGGGAGCGGATACAGTCGCAGACTTTTTGCGTAAATTCTTCCGAAAAGCCGTGTTCGGATAAAAATGTGAATGCTTTATCCGCACCGACGTCGGCGTGGTTTAAGGACGGGTCCGCAAATTGTTCCGGTCGTCCGATATCATGCAGAAGACAGGCACAGATCAGGATGTCGTAATCGACATCCCGCTCGGTGTGTGCAATTGTAAGCGCCGTATACAGCACCCTGTAAATATGTTCTTTATCATGCGCGCTGTCCGTCATGCAGGAGCGCATGTAATCTTCCAAAAGTTTATAAGTGTTGTTTGTCATGTCGATCCTCCATGCCGGCTAAAAAACGTATCAAAAGGCTTCCGCGTCAGCGGAAGTCTTTTTTAGAGCAGCTGGATACCGAGCCTTTCCGCCTCTGCAAGCGCCTCCTCCGGCCACAGGGAGCTCTGCACCTCGCCGATATGGGCTTTGCGCAAAAAGAACATACAGATACGTGACTGCCCGATACCGCCGCCGATCGTATAAGGAAGCGTTTCGTCAAGCACTGCCTTTTGGAACGGAAGCGCTGCTCGGTCGTTGGCTCCTGCCTTGGCGAGCTGGGAAGTCAACGAATCGGCGTCTACGCGGATTCCCATGGAGGACAATTCCAATGAGATATCAAGAACGGGGAAGTACACGACGATATCCGCGTTTAGCGCCCAGTCGTCATAATCCGGCGCACGTCCGTCGTGGCGCTCGCCGTTTTCCAACACATCGCCGATCTGCATGATGCAGACCGCGCCCTTTGCCTTGGCGATATAATATTCGCGCTCCTTCGGTGTGTATTCGGGGAACATGTCGGCAAGCTCCTGTGTGGTGATAAAGAAAATCTCTTTCGGCAGGATCTCCTGAATGTATTCATATTGGATGGACATATATTTTTCCGTCTTGCGGAGTGCAAGGTACACTTTTCTGACGGTATCCTTTAAGGTGTCGATATGGCGGTCTTCTTTGGAAATGATTTTCTCCCAATCCCACTGATCGACAAAAATGGAATGGATATTATCAGTGACTTCGTCGCGCCGGATGGCGTTCATGTCGGTGTAAAGACCTTCGCCATAGGAAAAGCCATATTTTTGAAGGGCATAGCGCTTCCACTTTGCAAGGGACTGAACGACTTCGGCGTTCATGCCCGGCTGTTCTTTGATGTCAAAGGAAACCGGACGCTCCACGCCGTTTAAGTTATCGTTGAGGCCGGAGGCAGGATCGACAAAGAGCGGCGCGGACACGCGCAGCAGATTTAACTGGGAAGCGAGCTGACCCTGAAAGTAGTCTTTTACGGTCTTAATGCCGATCTGTGTGTCGTGCAGATTTAATACTGAGTGATAATTCTTGGGAATCTTAAAATGTTCCATTACAGTTTTCTCCGTTATCTTCTAAAATAATAAGGACAGACGACCGGCACGCAAAAAAACGATGATCCGATCATATTTATTAAACAGCGGATTCGTCTGTTTTGCAAGAGGAAAATTAGAAAGAAAAAGAAGTCTATTTGACTTTTATTTTTCAAGCAGGAAAGGATTCAATATGTATGGGTAGGAAGAAAAAAGGCAGTCATTATAACCGCGGTCTGAACGGTACTTGCGATCCCGCTTGTGATACTGCCGCTTGCAGCAGTCATCCTTTATCACGTTGTTTTCATCAACAATGCGAAGCGGCGTCAAAAACGGAATTTTTGACGGAAGGGGAAGAGAGTTTGTTGGTGGAAAGAAGTGATTTTCAATCGGGGGACGTTATGCTTGCGGGGTATTGGTACGCTAAGACCGGGGAAGCCGTCAAAGGAGTTGTCGTGATCGCGCCGGATTTTTGCGGCAGTCACCACCGGTTCATGGCATGGATCGATTATTTTGCTTCAAACGGCTATGATGTGTTTGACGGCTCTCCGGAGCCGGATCAGGTTCTGATGGAACGGATTTTGGAATGGTTTGACGCCTGCTGCACAAAGTAAGAAACGCTATAAGAGTTTTCAACGAATCCCGCAGATCAGGCATTTGACCTCCCGGTCCGAAACAGAAATTCCGATGAAAAGGAGACGAAGATATGATCCGTGTGGCGGTTTGGAATGAGGATATCCATGAAAAGGAATATGAGGAGATCCGCAGGGGCTATCCTGACGGGATCCACGGGTGCCTTCGTGATTTTATGGAAAAATAAAAAGACCTTTGGATCCGGTGTTCGACGCTTGCCATGCCGGAGTGCGGACTGACCGAAGAACTGCTTAGCGGGACGGATGTGCTTGTCTGGTGGGGACATGCGGCGCATGAGCGTGTAAGCGATGGGACGGCGGATTGCGTGAAGGCGCATGTGTTGCGCGGTATGGGATTGATCGCCCTGCATTCGGCGCATTTCTGTAAGCCACTAAAGCTGCTGCTCGGCACAGGCATGACCTTGAAGTGGAAGGAATGCGGCCGCGAGCGTCTTTTTACGGTCGCGCCGTTTCATCCAATCGCTGCAGGCGTCCCGGAGAGGACCGCCGCAGGGCGGTCAGAGGCAGATCAGAAAAAATCGCGTGTCGGCAGCGGGGCAGAAAATTTCATGCCCCGTTTACCTTGTCGAGAATTTGAAGGATCTCCAAATGACTGCCGTCCAAAATCTGCCATGTTGCCGTCGGAGCGGTTTCTCCGGCAGGCGAGAGGTTTGTATGCAGATAGATGCTGTCCATGCCGCAGGCGTCTGCAACCGCAATGTCGCTTGCCGCTTCGTTGCCGATCATGACGCATTCTTTTTTATCCAGTCCGTATGTCGTGAGCAGCAGTTCCATAAAAGTCGGGTCGGGTTTGCGGCAGCCTGCGTCCGAAGAATACAGAATGCCGTCGAAGAACGGCAGAAGTCCGGTCATCTGCATTTCCTGTTCCGTGAACATATGCTGCGCGTTGGAGAGCAGATAGATGCCGATGCCGCGTTCTTTTAAGCCGTTTAACAGATCCAGTACGTCGGGGTAGAGCTCAAGCCGGCTGCGCGAGACCGTGCGGAACATCGTTCCCGTGTGCTGGATGAGCGCGGAGTCGGCATGAATACCCTTGTCGAGATAGAGCTGCAAAAATACAAGTTCCAGCTGGATCTCAGGATAGGGACCGCCAAGCTGCGCCTCTAACTGTGATACATAAGTGAGATAGGCGTGTTTCAGCGACGCGGGGGTGTAGTAAGCGCCGTAAGCGCGGAAAAATTCGGACATGTTCTGCCAGAGATATCGTTTTTTCTCATCTGTGTGAATGTCGATCAGCGTGCCATAAAGATCAAAAAGAACATTGCGGTACATGAGGAACCTCCTTAATTAAGAATACGCTTGCAGAAAAACAAATGTCCGCTTCGCGGCCGCTTGTTTTTCTTATGCGGCTATCATACCATATCCGGTGTTTATTTGCAAAACAAAAACCTCAGGGGGAACCTGAGGCTTTTGCTTGTGTAAAAGGGGAATTCTTCCGGAATTGCTAATTAGCAGATTCGGTTTTCACCGAACCAACTCTAATGATAATGGTTTTAGGCGGATTTTTCTATAAATATATTGCGGTAAATTATCAATATATTAGCTCACGCTAAAGTACCATATGAAATTTTTCCATGCCGGTGAATTGCCTGCCTTCCATTTTTGCTTCTCTATATTGCTTACATCTTCCCAAATTTCTGTTGCGCCAGTAATTTTTGCCTACATCTCCCCAAATTTCTGCTGCGCAAGTAATTTTTGCTTACATCTCCAAAAATTTTTGCTGTGCAAGTAATTCTTCCGGGATCTCTTTGCCGCTGTTGCGGATCTTCACAAAGATATTATCAAGACGGCGGCGCTCCTGTGTATTCAGGATACGGTAACGCTCAAACATATCTTTGAAGAGTGGGTTTCCGCCGACTTTGCCGCGTATCTCGGCAGAGAACGGGCAGTAGCGCAGAAGGATGCGGCGAGAGATTTTGTTTAAGCGGGGAGAACCCGTGGATTCATACATGACCCATTGAATGTAATCGCGTACAAACATCTCGCGGTAATTGTTCCTTGCACGCTGCAGCGCAAGCTTGATCTTTTCCTTGGCATCGGGCGAAAGCTCGGTGTTTTTGCGGTAGAACTGGACATAATCGAAGTATTCGCTTGTAAGTGAAAGCTCGGAGACGTCGTTCCAGCGGGCGCCCTGCATACGCTTGCACATTTCCCAGCGGAATTCACCGGTCACTCTTGTGACAAGCGTCGGAATATCTTCCTGACATAAAAGAGGGAACATGACACGGCTCGGTGTCGTACGGCGCCTTCCTTCAATCTCCTGCCAAAGGATCGCCTTGACGCCGATATTTGGCATCAGGATCATATCGGGCAGAACCTCACATTGAACCAGCTCGCGGCTGATGCCTGCCTCCGGCATTGTAAAGACGGTTTCGCGGTAATACGCCTTAAAGTCAACTTTGCGCACCTGATCAAGCGCGTTATGCAGGATATCTGCCGTGACAAGCATGGATTCCGGTGAGCGCAGACAATTGTGTTCCGAAAACAGGGGACAGAATGTCGTGACGCGGCCGCAGGTTACTTTATTGACGGACGGGAACATGTTTTGAAGCTCAAAGAGAACTTTCTGAACGGCATCCTCCGCCATACGGCTTTCAGTCGCTGCATCGATCTTGCCGGCGTAACGCATCTCATGCAGATATTGCAGATAGTCGCTGTCAAATTCGTTGCGGCTCGGCGTTTTCCTGCCAAAGTAGATCTCTTTCATCCAATCATACAAAGTATAGACCTGACGTGCGGGATCGCTCAGATTCTGCTTGGCAAGTTTGGCGAGCGCTTTGGTATTTTCTTTTCCGGCAAGCTCTTCGTCGATATATCCGAACAACAGGAACATACGGACGGGGAGCGGTACGTTTTTATCGGTTACACTAAACTGGAATGCTGCAGTGTAAATTTCATAAAAAGCAAGTGTTAAGCGTTTCCGGATCGTGTGAACTTCGTCCTCTTGAGAGGAACGGTCGCTCGTGTGGATATAGCGGTTTAAGTCATCTAAGAAGCGCTTGGAAGAATCTTCTGCGTAATCGGCATATTTCAGGATGCATTTTGCGGAGCCGGAAAGCTCTTCGAGAATCTCATCCGCCTTGCCGTCGTCAGGCTGCTCCGCAGCCGCGGCAGCCGCATCAAGCTCTTCGCGGTACTGTGCTGCACGCTGTCGGCACAGGGTTTTATCGATGGCAGGCTGGCTCTCCATCTCGATCATCAGCTTGCTGATGGCGGCATTTAAGGACATCGTATCTTCCTGCATACGCGTTACTTCGACGCATAGTGAGGTATATAAGTCAAACAGATCGATGCGTCCGGTGTTTAAGAGCAGATAGGCGGAATCCGCCTGATAAGCGGTAAGGAGCTGGATATGTTCAAATACTTCGTGCACATCATCAGCGGCTTTCTGTAAAAAGCCGTCCGTGAAATCGGGGCGTGCATGAAACAGCGCCTTTTTCACAGCCGGTTCAAAATTGTGCGCCGCTTCGTAATAACCGCTCAGATAATCGGGAAGCTCTTCCTGATTCTGGAACGGGGCAAGCTCTTCAATACCGTTGAGCTGTTTGGGCGTCACATTATATTTATGACAGAGGGAAATATATTCCTGATAGCTGTTTTTCAAATCGTGATAGAACGTATTACAGTGATACTCCTGCATGATATAATCGTCGAAAATATGACAGCACTGCCGGCACATAGAAGCTGCAAATAATTCTCCAAGACCGGCAGAACCTTTCATGATATCGGAGACTGTCTGGTTTTCCAAAGAGTAAGACAGACAGGATACATTGTCAGCGGCGGTATAGGTATAAAAAGAATATCCGCAGTACAGATCAAAGATTGCGGGGACATCGCCTTTCTCGAGGAATAGTTCGCCTTTTTCGCTGCTCGCGTGAATGTTTCCCGAAGAAATGATCAGAAGCTGGTTGATGGAGGCGCCTTCCTTTAGGATGACTGTTCCGGGTGCAAATGTTACAACTGCCATGGTGATCCCTGCCTTTCAAGCTGAAATTAGAATGTTCTGAAATAATACTTTTATGATAATAAAGTATAACGCAGAATTGCGAAAATTGCATTCTTTTTTTCCATTCTTTTTTTCATTCTTTTTTCATGTACTGGAACTTGAAATTTAGAACATTTAGGAGTAAAATAGCAAAGACTGGATTTTTTTGCAGACCGGTCGGAATGCTAATGAAAGAAATCAATGAGGGGAGAGATATCAATTATGAAATGTCAGAACAAATGGATACGCGCGGCGATTCCGGCGCTTTTGCTGCATTGCAGCATTGGTACGGTATACTGCTGGTCGATCTTCAGTGAGGAAATTGCAAAATATATCGGTTTTTCCAAGGGTGCGACGGAATGGGCGTTCAGCTTTGCCATCTTTTTCCTTGGTATGTCCGCTGCTTTTTTAGGGAACGTCGTGGAAAAGGATATTCACAAGTCGTCCCTGATCGCGGCAATCTGCTTTGCACTCGGCATGGCGGGAACCGGATTTTTCATCTATTACGGCGGCGCGCATAAGGGAAGCGCGCTGGCACTGATCGGTATCTATGTGTGCTACGGATTTATTATGGGTATCGGTCTTGGTACCGGCTATCTGTCACCTGTTAAGACGCTGATGCTTTGGTTTCAGGACAGGAAAGGTCTTGCAACCGGTCTTGCCGTTGCAGGCTTCGGTGCCGCAAAGGCGATCGCGAGTCCGATCATGCAGGCAATGCTTGATAATCTGGGAGACGGCGGCATTTGGAAAATGTTTCTCATTTTAGCGGTCGTTTATTTTGTCATGATGTTTGTGGGACACCTGCTTTTGGCGAAGCCCGAAGGCTGGCATGAACCTCAGAAAAAGGAAAAAGGGCAGGGGATCCTTGCCACGATCAAAACGAGACCCGTTGCGAATTACATAGGCATCTGGCTCATGTTCTACATTAACATTACCTGCGGTCTTGCACTGATCTCGCAGGAAAAGATGATCGTGAAATGTATCGGGCTTGCCGGTTTTGCCGGCATCATTTCCACGGTGTCGGCTGTCTTTAATGCAGGCGGACGTCTTGGCTTTTCGGCATGGGCGGACTCTATGAAAGACCGGAATACGGTTTATAAGATCATCTTTGTACTTTCTATTGTCTTTACCGCACTCGTGATCCTGACGGGCGGCATCAAGAACGGAGAGGGAAATGTGCTGCTCATCATTCTCGTACTTGCACTGATCTTTGTTGTCAATGCGGGGTATGGCGGCGGCTTTTCCAATGTGCCGACACTGCTTTCCGATCATTATGGAATGGGAAGTATCAGCGCGATCCACGGTATTACGTTGTCGGCGTGGGCATTTGCGGGTCTGACCGGTAATCAGATGGCAACATGGATCGTCAATACATTCGGAACGCCTGTTGACATCGAACATGCACTGTCTGACGGAACGGTGGAGATATTGACGGTCAACCCGACAGGGTATCAGTATGTGCTGTATGCGACGGTGGTTCTTTATCTTGTGGCACTGCTGATCAGTCTTTTTATGGTACGTCCCGCCAAGAAATGAAGTTTCTTGCGGTCATGATAAAACTATGTTAAAATATCTATATATTTTGGGACGGAACGGATGACGATGGAAGAAATCAAAGGAACAGAGGAAATCATCAAAACTTATAAAGAAGATGTGGAGAAGCTTGCAAAGTATATTCCGTGGCTTGAGACGAAGAGCGGGAACGACGTGGTATCCAGTTACCGTGCGGAGCAGTCTACATTTTCGTTTCCGGTATATGACAGCACGCTGATGTCGCTTGTCAAAGAGGCACAGAAGACAAAACTCATGAATCGGAATTATCATTATACCTATTCACGGTACCGGATCAAGACGGTCAAAGAAGAGCTGGGGCTCATACATGGAGCGACGATCAGGGAATTTGGGGTTTTGTGCGACATCCTTTCCAAATATGTGCTCGGTGGAATGACAAGGGCGCATATATGGAGAGAAGGCGTAGAAAAACGGATATTTCTTGAAGTGCTTACCAAACTCAAAGAACTGATCGAGTTTTGGGATAAGCCGCTCGCGTAAAGAACGGATTTGCGCGGGCATTTACGGCGCGGACGGAGGCGTTTGGCACAGACGCGGCAGGTTAGGAAGGGTATTGTATTAAATGGGCGAAAAGTCATTATTGAAGAAAGAATATATATTGCAAAAGGCAAGAGAAGTGTTTTCGGAAAAGGGTTATCGGGCGGTTACCATGAAGGACGTTGTAGATGCCTGTGAGATCAGCCGGGGCGGACTTTATCTGTATTTTGACAGCACGAGAGAATTGTTTCTGACAGTATTAAAAAAAGAATCGGAGGAAGCGGATGACATCTTTTCGCGTGAGATCCAAGAAGATGCGACGGCCGCCGATATCCTCACCCTGTTTTTGAAGGAGCAGAAAAAGGAACTCCTGCGAAAAAAGAACACACTGACCGTTGCAATCTATGAATTCTTTTTCTGTTATCAGGTACCCAAAAAAGAAAATGTGCTGCGGCAGCAATTTGATACGGCGGTCAAAGTTTTGGAGGTGCTCTTAAAGACCGGTGTGGAGAGCGGAGAGTTTGTATGTGCCAATCCGAAAGCGATGGCGCGGCATATCATGCTGATACTGGAAGGATTAAAGATAGCCTCCTGTTCCATGGGGATCACTGAGGAAATGATCGATGAGGAGCTTTTGATCATTATGCAGAGTATAACAAAAGAAGACCAATAACAATGCAAAAGTGACAAAGAGGGTTTGCCGGAATCAGCAAACTCTTTTTTCAAAACAGGAAACTAATGGGAAGAAAGGGACAGGTACTAGGTATGAGTGAGGTAAGGCGTATTTATGTGGAAAAGAAGCAGCCATATGCAGCGGCGGCAAAGGAACTGACGGAGGATATCCGCAGCTATCTCGGAATGGGCGGTGTACGGAATGTGCGCATGCTGATCCGTTATGATGTGGAGAACGTATCCGATGAGGTGTTCGAACAGGCATGCCGGACTGTGTTCTGTGAGCCGCCTGTTGACCTGCTCTACCGTGAAACGATCGAGGTGCCTGAGGGTGCGCGGGTGTTTAGCGTGCAGTATCTGGCCGGGCAGTTCGACCAGAGGGCGGATTCCGCAGTGCAGTGTGTCCGTTTCCTGAAAGAGGATGAGGAGCCGATCATCAAGACGGCTGTCACTTATATTGTGGAAGGCGATGTGACGGATGAACAGATGGAAAGGATCAAGGCATACTGTATCAACCCTGTAGATTCTCAGGAAACAGGCTTAGAGAAACCGGACACGCTGAAAGTCGAGTATGCAGAGCCGGATGATGTGGCGGTTCTTTCCGATTTTACGACAATGGAGGAGGAATCCTTTCATGCGCTTTATGATTCGCTCGGTCTGGCGATGACGTATGAGGATTTTCTGCATATCCGCAAGTATTTTGGCGGTGAGGAACACCGTGACCCGACGATGACCGAAATCCGCGTGCTTGATACTTACTGGTCCGATCATTGCCGTCATACGACGTTTTCGACGGAATTAAAAGATATAACATTCGGGGACGGAGCTTATCGTACCCCGATCGAGAAATCCTATCAGAACTATCTGGAAGCGCGCGGCGAACTGTATGCCGGACGCAGCGATAAATTTGTCTGCCTCATGGATTTGGCGCTCATGGCGATGCGTAAGCTGAAGGCAGAGGGTAAACTGGAAGATATGGAAAAGTCGGACGAGATCAACGCCTGCTCGATCGTCGTGCCGGTTGAGGTTGACGGAAAAGAGGAGGAGTGGCTTGTCTTTTTCAAAAATGAGACGCACAATCACCCGACGGAGATAGAACCGTTCGGCGGCGCGGCGACCTGCCTTGGCGGCGCGATCCGCGATCCGCTCTCGGGCAGAGGCTATGTTTATCAGGCAATGCGTATTACCGGTGCGGCGGATCCCACTCTACCGGTTGAGCAGACCCTGAAAGGCAAGCTTTCCCAGAAAAAGCTTGTGCGCGGTGCGGCCAGCGGCTACTCTTCTTACGGTAATCAGATCGGGCTTGCGACAGGCTATGTGAAAGAGGTATACCATCCCGATTATGTGGCGAAGCGAATGGAGATCGGCGCCGTCATGGGCGCAGCGCCGAGAAAACATGTGATCCGTGAAAATTCCGACCCGGAGGATGTGATCATTCTGCTCGGCGGGCGTACGGGACGCGACGGATGCGGCGGTGCGACCGGTTCCTCAAAAGTGCATACGACGCAGTCCTTAACGACATGCGGCGCGGAGGTGCAGAAAGGAAACGCACCGACGGAGCGCAAGATCCAGCGCCTGTTCCGCAGACCTGAAGTGACGCGCATCATTAAAAAATGCAACGATTTCGGGGCGGGTGGCGTATCGGTCGCGATCGGCGAGCTTGCGGACGGCCTTCGTGTGGATCTGGATAAAGTGCCAAAAAAATACGCGGGACTGGACGGTACGGAGCTTGCGATCTCCGAATCCCAGGAGCGTATGGCAGTCGTTGTTTCGCCGGAGAATGTGGATGAATTTCTTTCCTATGCGACGGAGGAGAATTTGGAGGCGGTCAAGGTCGCGGTCGTGACGAAAGAGCCGCGTTTGGTGCTCACATGGCGCGGAAAAGAGATCGTGAATCTGGCAAGAGCGTTTCTTGACACGAACGGCGCGCATCAGGAAACGGCGGTCAGGGTCGAGATCCCTGACGAGAGCGGAAACTATCTGAAGAAGACGGCGATTCCCGATGTGGAAAAAGCCTTAAAGGACGGCGATGTGCGCGGCGCATGGCTTGCAACACTGGGAGATCTGAACGTCTGCTCACAGAAGGGGCTTGTGGAGATGTTTGACTCCTCGATCGGCGCGGGCAGTGTCTATATGCCTTACGGAGGGAAGTATCAGCTCACGGAGACGCAGACAATGGTTGCCAAGCTGCCGGCGCTTGAGGGCAAAACCGACACCGTCACCATGATGAGCTACGGATTTGACCCGTATTTATCGAGCTGGAGCCCCTATCACGGAGCGGTTTATGCCGTAACGCAGTCTTTGAGCAAGATCGTGGCGGCGGGCGGTGATTACCGCAAGGTGCGCTTTACCTTTCAGGAATATTTCAGGCGCATGACGAAGGAGCCTTCGCGCTGGAGCCAGCCGTTTGCGGCGCTGCTCGGTGCTTACGACGCGCAGATCGGCTTCGGACTGCCTTCAATCGGCGGTAAGGACAGTATGTCCGGCACGTTTAACGAGATCGACGTGCCGCCGACACTCGTATCGTTTGCGGTCGATGTGGCTCATGAAAAGAATATTATCACGCCGGAACTGAAAAAGGCTGGCAATCTGCTTATCAAATTTACATTGGAAAAAGACGAGTATGACCTTCCGGTTTATGACAGGGTGATGTCGCTGTATGATGCGGTCGCAAAAGCGATCGCGGATGGCGCGATCGTGTCGGCATACACAATTGACGCTTACGGAGTGGCTGCGGCAGTATCGAAGATGGCATTCGGAAACGGGCTCGGCGTGCGCATTTTTGACGACGTTCCCGCAGGATCGCTGTTTGCAAACGAGATCGGAAATCTGATTGCGGAAGTTCCGGGGGACCGGATTGAAGAGATTGCGATTCCGTATGAGAAGATCGGCGAAGTGACCGGAAAAGATTTCGTCTGCGGCACCGTGGTCCTTTCTTCGGAAGACGCGCTTGCAAAGTGGAAAGGCAGGCTGGAGCGCGTATTCCCGACAAAAGCGGAAAAAGGAACCGAGTCTGTGAAGACCGGTCTGTACCGCGCGGACAGCATTCACGTATGCGAAAACAAAGTTGCCAGACCGACCGTGTTTATTCCTGTATTTCCGGGGACAAACTGTGAATATGACAGCGCGAAGGCATTTGAGCGCGCTGGTGCGGATGTGATCACGAAAGTATTCCGCAATCTGACGGCTAAGGATATCCGTGAATCCGTTTCGGAGTTCGAAAAAGCGATCGCTAAGGCACAGATCATCATGTTTCCGGGAGGCTTCTCGGCGGGTGACGAACCGGACGGAAGTGCGAAATTCTTTGCGACCGCGTTCCGCAACGCGAAGCTCAAAGAAGCGGTCGAGAAGCTCTTAAATGAGAGGGACGGCTTGGCACTCGGCATCTGTAACGGTTTTCAGGCGCTGATCAAGCTCGGGCTCGTGCCTCACGGTGAGATCGTCGGACAGGATGAGAATTCTCCGACGCTGACATTTAACACGATCAACCGCCATATTTCCAAGATGGCTTATATCAAGGTCGTATCCAATCTGTCGCCGTGGCTGGCGGGCGCGGAACTGGGGAGTACTTATGTAAACCCGGCGTCCCATGGAGAGGGACGTTTCGTCGCTCCCGCAGAATGGGTTGAGAAGCTCTTTGCAAACGGACAGGTGGCGACGCAGTATGCGGACCCTGAAGGAAACGTATCCATGGACGAAGAGTGGAATATCAATGGTTCTTACCGGGCAATCGAGGGAATTACTTCTCCTGACGGACGTGTATTCGGAAAAATGGCACATTCGGAACGCCGCGGCGAAAGCGTTGCGATCAATATTTACGGAGAGCAGGACTTAAAGATCTTTGAGTCGGGCGTGCGGTATTTCAAGTAATAAAAAAAGAGTGCATGGTGATCCGATGTCAATCACAGCGACAGAGTTAAAAATAATCCGGGTAAGTATTTGGCATTGTCAGAGACAAACGTTCAAATATTGATTGGTATGTGCGCCAAAGTGCGCAAGGGGTATAATAGTAAAAGTCGTAATGAAAAAGAGGCGGCGGAAGCTGTTATGAAACAAACAGGGAGAGAAAGTTATGTCAACTACTATGTCAACTCGAATCAAGCATCACCCCATACAGGCGGACAGCATTATTTTTGATGTGGATGGCACGATCTGGGATTCACGCGATACGGTCGTAAAGGCATGGAATGCGGTCATGGAGCGCGAGTATCCGGAAAAAGGTGCGTTTCCCAAAGAGTTTTTGACGGGGCTGTTCGGAAAGACGATGGAGGACATTGCCGCCGCGTTGTTTCCGGAACTGGAGGGAAAGGCGCGTGACGAGATGGCAGAGCGCTGTTTTCAATATGAGAACGAACTGCTTGAAGAGATGCCCGGTGTTGTATATGAAGGTGTGAAAGAGACAATGGAACATCTTACGAAAGAGTTTTCGCTTTTTATTGTCAGCAACTGCCAGTGCGGTTATATTGAAGCGTGCATGAAGGGGGCGGGCATCACGGGGCTGATCACCGACCATCTCTGCTATGGTGACACGCTTGCGCCGAAAAGCGAAACACTCCGTCGCCTGATCGAAAAACATGGCTTAAAGCAGCCGGTCTATGTCGGGGATACGCAGGGGGATGCGGATGCCTGTAAAGAGGCGGGCGTACCGATGATCTTTGTGACTTACGGGCTCGGAGAGGTAGAAGATCCTCAGATTTCCATTGATTCCATGCGAGAACTTCCCAACATAGTTGAACGATGTACAATATGTTAGCAGGCAAGCAAAACAGGGTATTTGGGAGAAACGCCGGGACATTACAATAGCAGGAATCCGAACATAAAAGGAGCAGAGGCAGATAGCCTCTGCTCCTTTTGACGTGGCGGATGGCCGACAGGAACCTTACGAAAGGATATTTGTCCTGATAAACTAAAGCCGATTGCGTTCTCCCCATTCGCACATTCCATCCAAAATGGGCATAAGAGATTTTCCGCGTTCTGTTAAACTGTACTCGACTTTGGGTGGGATTTGTGGATATTCTTTTCTGTGAACCAGCTGGTCAGCTTCTAACTCTTTCAGTGTAGAACTCAAGGTTTTATAGGAAATCTCCCCAATATATTTTTTCATTTCATTGAAACGCACGACCTTAAATTCCGTCAAGGTATAAAGGATTATCATTTTGTATTTTCCATTGATTAAAGACAAGGTATAGCTAAAGCCAGTGTCGTTGAGGCACTCTTGTGAGATGCAACGCTCGTTCATAGTACACTTTCCTCCGGGTAAGTATCGCACTTGTATGTGCATACTTGATTTTACTTCAATTCTTGCTACAATGATACTATCATATGTGGGCAAAGTCAAGCCCACGAAACCAGGAGGTATTTTACATGAGCAAAAAAATTGTTGTTATTACTGGCAGCCCTCGAAAGAAAGGTAACAGCTTTGCTATGACAGATGCGTTCATCCAAGCGGCGGAGACAAAAGGTCATACTGTCACCCGATTTGACGCTGCTCTGAAAAATGTGGGTGGCTGCCGGGCTTGCGAGACTTGCTTTAAGACTGGAAAAGCCTGCTCCTTTGATGATGATTTTAATACGATTGCTCCCGCCATTTTAGAGGCTGATGCAGTGGTTTTCTCTATGCCTGTGTACTGGTATTCCATTCCTGCACAAATCAAAGGGGTCATTGACCGCCTGTTCTCTTTTGTAGTGGGGGGAAAGGATATTGCAGGTAAAGAGTGCGCGGTTATTGCCTGTTGTGAAGAAGATGATATGTCCGTTTTTGACGGTGTGCGCGTCCCCATGGAACGCTCTGCCGCGCTGATGAAGTGGAAGATGGTGGGCGAGATTTTAGTTCCGGGAGTATTGAACGCTGGCGACATTGAAAAGACAGACGGCTGCGCACAGGCGGCGGCTTTAGCGGAGAAGTTTTAAGGAGTGAGAAAGATTGTGCTTGCTGAAGGAAAAACCGCAGTGTCTGCCGCTTATGAATTGAGCAAATCCATAAGTTAAATAAATTCTAAATCTGGCGCGCGACGGCAAAAGAAAAAAGCCGTCGTACAGCAGAGGACTTCCCTCGCGCTTATCCTGAAACGGCGGCTTTTGAAAAATATTACGGAGAACGGAACCGCCTATTTACCGAACTATTGCAATCAGATATGAAGATACTCATGGTCTGCCTGTCCCCGGCAAGAGATTTATTGAATATCTGCAAGCTCATTTAGCAGAATTAGCAGAATTACCATGATAAAATAGCGGAATTATTTTATGCGATGTCCGGCAAAGAGATCACGGCTGATATGTTTGAGACGGGCGAATACCTTGATTTTGTGAAAGACATTACCGCGGCGTTGACGCAGTATCAGATCTCGCATAAAAACATTGCCTGCGGGCATTCCGGCCATGGACTGCAGAACGACAACGCAGAATATGAAGAGTACCATGCTGGTACTATTTTACCACGCGATAGGGCGCGAACGGTTGTTGAAGCCGGACGCGCCCTATGCTATAATAAATTGATTATGGACGACTATGGATTTTGGAAGGGAACGAATACGCGAATGAAAGCAGCATTCTTGATTTTGGAAGACGGTACCGTGTTTGAAGGGTATCAGATCGGCGCTGAGAAAGAGGTCATCAGTGAGATCGTGTTCAACACCTCGATGGCGGGGTATTTGGAAGTTTTGACTGATCCGTCCTATGCAGGACAAGCCGTATGCATGACTTATCCGCTGATCGGTAATTACGGGATCTGTCACGAGGACATGGAGTCAAAGCAGCCATGGCCCGACGGCTTCATTGTCAGGGAATTGTCTGCAGTTCCGAGCAACTTTAGAAGTGACGAGACAATCCAGAGCTTTCTTTTGCGGCATGATGTGCCGGGCATTGCCGGAATCGATACACGCGCCCTTGTGAAACTTCTTCGTGAGAAGGGCACAATGAACGGCATGATCACCACGAACGAGCAATTCAGCATCGAATCCATTCTTCCCAGATTAAAAGAATATCGGACCGGTAAGGTCGTCGAGAGAGTGACCTGCAGGGAGTCCTATGTGATAGAGGGAACAAAGGACCTCGCCGAAAACGGTCCTGTATCCGGTTCGTCGCATTTTGACGCAGAACAATACGCGCGCTATGCGGGCGGAGATCTTAACGCGAGGGAGAAGCGTCCTTCGCTTGTGCGCGGGTTAAACGGCGCAGGGCTCCGCGTCGCGCTGCTCGACTTCGGCGCAAAAGACAATATTGCGCATTCCCTTGCCCAGCGGGGCTGTCAGGTCACGGTCTGGCCGGCAGGCACGGCGGCAGCAGACATCATTTCTTCGAAGCCGGACGGCATTATGTTAAGCAACGGTCCCGGCGACCCGAAGGAGTGTACGGACATCATTGCGCAGCTTGCAAAACTATATGAGACGGATATTCCGATTTTCGGCATCTGCCTCGGTCATCAGCTCATGGCGCTTGCCACGGGCGCGGATACGTTTAAGATGAAATACGGACATCGCGGCGGCAATCATCCGGTAAAAGACTTATCGACGGGCAGGGTCTATATCACGTCGCAGAATCACGGTTATGTCGTCGATATGGATAAACTCGATCCAAAGACTGCGGTACCGGCGTTTATCAACGTCAACGACGGCACAAACGAGGGCTTGTCTTATACGGGCAAACGGATCTTTACCGTGCAGTACCATCCCGAAGCGTGCGCGGGACCGCAGGACTCCGCGTATCTGTTCGACCGGTTTATCAAGATGATGGAGGAATACAAGAATGCCTAAGAATCCTAATATCAAAAAGGTACTGGTGATCGGCTCGGGACCGATCGTGATCGGACAGGCGGCGGAATTTGACTATGCCGGCACACAGGCATGCCGTTCGCTGAAAGAGGAAGGCGTCGAGGTCATTTTGGTCAACTCCAATCCCGCGACGATCATGACGGACGGGGATATTGCAGATAAAGTATACATAGAACCGCTTTCTGCGCGCGTCTTGGAGCAGATCATCTTAAAAGAGCAGCCGGACAGCGTGCTGCCGACGCTTGGCGGGCAGGCGGGCTTAAACTTAGGCATGGAGCTTGCGGAATCCGGTTTTCTTGCGGAACACGGCGTGAAGCTGATCGGTACGACGGCTATGACGATCAAAAAGGCGGAAGACCGTCTTGAGTTTAAGAATACGATGGAAAAACTCGGGGAGCCGGTTGCTGCGTCCCTCGTGGTAGAGAGTATTGAGGATGGCGTGGCTTTTGCGAAAAAGATCGGTTATCCGGTCGTTCTGCGTCCGGCTTACACACTTGGAGGTTCCGGCGGCGGCATCGCCCACGATCAGGCGCAGTTGGAGGAGATCCTTGAGAACGGGCTTCGTCTTTCCCGTGTCGGACAGGTGCTTGTCGAGCGCTGTATCGCGGGGTGGAAAGAGATCGAGTATGAAGTGATGCGGGACGGCGCGGGCAATGTGATCACGGTCTGCAACATGGAAAATATCGATCCGGTCGGCGTGCATACCGGCGACAGTATTGTTGTCGCACCGTCGCAGACGCTTTCGGATAAAGAATATCAGATGCTGCGCACGTCCGCGCTTAATATCATCAGTGAGCTTGAGATCACGGGAGGATGCAACGTTCAGTTTGCGCTGCACCCGACCAGTTTTGAGTATTGTGTCATTGAGGTCAATCCGCGCGTGAGCCGTTCTTCTGCACTGGCTTCGAAAGCGACGGGGTATCCGATCGCAAAAGTCGCAGCAAAGATCGCACTCGGCTATACGCTTGATGAGATCAAAAACGCGATCACGGGCAAGACTTATGCAAGCTTTGAGCCGACGCTCGATTATTGCGTTGTGAAGCTGCCAAGGCTTCCGTTCGATAAATTTATTACTGCCAAAAGAACACTGACCACGCAGATGAAAGCGACCGGCGAGGTCATGAGCATCTGTACGAACTTCGAGGGAGCGCTCATGAAAGCGCTGCGCTCGTTGGAACAGCATGTGGATAGCTTAAGAAGCTATGATTTTACCGCGCTTACCAAAGAAGAACTGCTTCAGCGTCTGCAGATCGTGGATGACCAGCGCATTTTCGTGATTGCCGAGGCGCTTCGAAAAGGCATAAGCTATGATGAGATTCATACCGTCACGATGGTGGACGTCTGGTTTATTGATAAACTTGCGGCGCTTGTCGCAATGGAGGACAAACTGGAGAAAGAGGAACTCACGGTTCCGCTTTTGAAAGAAGCAAAGCGCATGGAGTTTCCGGACAATGTGATTGCTGCCCTGACCGGGAAGACGCAGGATGAGATCAAAAAGATGCGTTATGAAAACGGTATCGTGGCGGCTTATAAGATGGTTGATACCTGCGCTGCGGAATTTGAGGCGGCAACACCGTATTACTATTCGGTTTATGACGGCGAAAATGAAGCGGTACAGACAAAGCCGGAAAAGAAAGTACTCGTGCTTGGCTCCGGTCCGATCCGCATCGGGCAGGGAATCGAGTTTGATTACTGCTCGGTCCATGCGACATGGGCGTTTGCCAAAGAAGGTTATGAGACCATTATCATCAACAACAATCCCGAGACGGTCAGCACGGATTTTGATATTGCGGATAAGCTGTATTTTGAACCGCTGACGCCGGAAGATGTGGAGAATATCGTCAATATCGAGAAGCCGGACGGAGCGGTCGTCCAGTTCGGCGGGCAGACTGCGATCAAGCTGACGGAGAGCCTGATGAAGATGGGCGTTCCGATCCTCGGCACAAAGGCGGAGGACGTCGATGCAGCGGAGGACAGGGAACTGTTCGACCGGATCCTGCAGGAGACGGAGATTCCGCGTGCGGCGGGCGGCACGGTCTATACCGCGGAGCAGGCAAAAGAGGTCGCGAACCGGCTCGGCTATCCGGTGCTTGTCAGACCGTCCTATGTGCTGGGCGGGCAGGGCATGCAGATCGCGTTATCCGACGCGGAGATTGAAGAATTTATGGCGGTCATCAATCGCTACGAGCAGGATCATCCGATTCTGGTAGACAAATATCTGATGGGCAAGGAATTGGAAGTGGACGCCGTCTGTGACGGAGAGGATATTCTGATTCCGGGCATCATGGAACATATCGAGCGCACGGGCGTGCATTCGGGAGACAGTATATCCGTATATCCGGCGCATACGGTCAGCGATAAGGTAAAGGAGACGATCGCCGAGTATTCGCGCAGGCTTGCAAAAGCGCTGCACGTCAGAGGGCTGATCAATATCCAGTTTATCGCGGTGGGTGACGAGGTGTATGTCATTGAGGTCAATCCCCGTTCCAGCCGCACCGTTCCGTATATCAGTAAAGTGACGGGCATACCGATCGTGGAGCTTGCGACGAAGGTCATCATCGGCAATACGATCCGTGGACTCGGTTATGAGCCGGGCTTACAGCCGGAGGCGGATTATGTCGCGATAAAGATGCCGGTATTCTCATTTGAAAAAATAAGAGGCGCCGAGATCAGCTTAGGACCGGAGATGAAATCGACCGGAGAATGCTTAGGTATCGGCAAAACATTCCGTGAAGCGCTGTATAAAGCGTTTCTCGGAGCGGGAGTCGATTTGCCGAAATATAAGCAGATGATCATTACCGTGAAGGATGCGGATAAAGGTGAGGCGATCGAGATCGGACAGCGTTTTGAGAAGTTAGGTTATAAGATTTATGCGACCAGAAGTACGGCGCAGGCGCTTTCCGATGCGGGAGTAAAGGCGCGTAAAGTCAATAAGATCAATCAGGAGTCGCCGACGGTCATGGATCTGATCTTAGGGCACCGGATCGATCTGGTCATTGATACGCCGACACAGGGCAGAGATAAATCCAGAGACGGATTTTTGATCCGACGGACTGCGATCGAGACCGGCGTCAACTGTTTGACATCGCTCGATACAGCGCGTGCACTTGTGACAAGTCTGGAACATGCGGGGGATACAGAGATGACCCTCATTGATGTTGCGCAGATCGCAAAGCGTTCCTGCTGACCGGAATTTGTGGCAGTAAAAAAAGAAAGGCTTCTGCAAATATATTCAAATGATATCTGATCCGACCGGTTTATCGGAAATACAGAACGAATAATGAATCAAGAAAGGAAGACTGCGATTATTTGAAAAGATAGATAACAGAATAGTCGGGAGAAAACGTAAATAGCGGATGAAATCATTAAAAATGACGAACAGCGACCTGTATCATATCGTGATCCGCTCGGCTGCAGCATATATTTTGAGTGCGATCATCAGTCTGATCTTTCTGATCACGACGTATCAGTCTTATGCAAGGAATGTGAAAGAAAGACAGCCTGCGATGGTGGAACACGCCAAAACTCTTGTCGATGAAAAAGTGACGGATCTGGAGCGGCTGCTCACAGAGACCGGACGAAACCTGGCAGCAGTTTCAGGGGACAATATTGCATCGTATAGAACAGTCTTGGATTTCGCTAGAAGAACCGGGGGTTTTGAGACGGTTGTCTATATAACAGGCGGAAAAATATATGCTGACGGTTCCGGACTTGATGCGGATGCCATCATGCTAAGATATGAGGAAATACAGGCGGCGGAATCGGGAAAAGTACATAGTATAGAAAATTTGTGGGAGGAAGGGGATCTGTTCCTTTTATTTCCACTGCAGATCACAAAAGAGGACGGGCAGAGCGGGACGCTTGCTGCGATTTACGATTGCAACGCACTTGCGGGCGGAAGTATGTTCGAAGAGCTTCATCCGCAGAGCGCCTGCTGGCTGATCGAAAACGAGGGGAAGATTCTGTCTTATCATGCCAATAGTGCCGTGAATATTGTGCAAGTACCGTCTAACAACTTTTTTATGCAGATGTATGATCTGACGGAGGGGAGCAGAAATTCTAAAAGCCGTGTGCAGCAGATGCGTCATGCGGCACAGACCGAAGCCATGCAGTCACTTGAGGTGGAAACAGAGAAGTCCCATACCTGTCTGATCATGCTTTGCGGGCTTGATCAGATGGAAGGATATTCTGTAGCGACCGTGACGGATTTGAATGTGCAGAACAGCTTTATTTTTCGTTTTCTCCGAAAGACCATCCTGATGCTGCTCCTTCTTTTTGCCGTGAGTGCGACAGCGGTGCTTTTTATATGGATCTATGTGAAAGGCGTAACGTCCAAAATGGAGACCATTGCTTATGCGGATGATGTCACGAAAGGGAAGAACATCAATTATTTCCGTAAAGAAGTTGCCAATATCCTGCAGAATCACAGTGAGACGCCTTATATTGTCCAACGCTTTGATATCTCTAATTTCCGCTACTTAAATGAGGCATACGGGCACATGCGTGCAGATGATGTACTGAAAGCATGTGTTGATATTTATAAAAAAGTTTATTCAACGAAAGAATTATGTGTAAGAATGGATTCTGACCAGTTCGTGACGCTGACCGTGAACGATAGCGATGTCAACGAGCGTCGGGAACAGTATATGAAGGAAGTAAACGAATACACGATTGCTAACGGCATCACCTATCCGATTCGTATGAAGTACGGCATTTATCAGCTGCGTAAACAGGATCGTGACGTGGATGTCATGATCGACCGGGCAAATGCGGCGAGGCGTTCGCTAAACGGCAACGAGGTGGAGAGTGTTGCATACTATACGGACGCGATCATGCGCAATATGAGCAAGGTCAATAAGATCGAATCTGAAATGCAGCAGGCGCTTGATAATGGCGAGTTTCAAGTATATCTTCAGGCAAAATGGGATATCGTGAATGATCATGTCGCCGGCGCGGAAGCGCTTGTGCGCTGGATCCGCCCCGAGGGAAATATGGTGTTCCCGGATGAGTTCATCCCGGTGTTTGAGAAGAACGGATTTATCGGAAAGCTCGATTTTTATATGTTGGAAAATGTGTGCAAGAAAATGCGCGCGGTTCTTGATGCGGGCGGCGTGATCTATCCGATCTCCGTGAATCAGTCGCGTGTGCTGCTGCACAGTCCCGAATATATCGAACGTGTGAGGACATTACTTGAAACCTGCCGGATCCCGAAAGAATACATTGAGCTTGAGGTCACAGAGACGGCGCTGTTTGACGACCGCGACCGCATGATTTCCGTGCTTCGGGCAATGAAAAAGGAAGGCATCAAGCTGTCGATGGATGATTTCGGTTCGGGATATTCTTCGCTGAACACATTAAAGGATATGCCTTTTGACGTCTTAAAGATCGACCGGGAATTTTTCAGCGAGGCAGTCACATCGGATTCGAGTACATTGATCCTGCATAAGATCATTGAGATGGCGGACGGACTCGGCATGGAAGTGATCTGCGAGGGCGTCGAGAACGAGCAGCAGGTAGAACTGCTCCGGAGCATCGGCTGCAGGCGTGTACAGGGCTATTATTATGCGAAACCGGTTCCGGCGGAAAAATATATCCAAAGCTATTGCGAAGTCATGGAGGGAGTTTCATAGAGGAAATGAGTGAGGCGGCGCAAAATGGCAGGAAGGGGCGACCGGCTGTGCAGGAGTCCGGTAAAGATGCAGCCGGTCGTGACAGACTGCAAAACAAACGAAATTATCAGAAGGAGCTTGACCGTCTTTTAGGCGGCATGCCCGCCGGAAAGCATTCTCTGCTGCTGCATAGCTGCTGCGCGCCATGCAGCAGTTATTGTTTGGAGTATCTGCGGGAATACTTTCGTATCACTGTGTTCTTTTTTAATCCGAACATTACGGAACAGGCGGAATATGAGAAACGCGCTGCGGAAGAAAAACGTCTGATCGCGGCATACAATGAGCAGATAGAAAGCGGGCGTTTTGACGGGATGCACTCGACTGCGGACGCGCAGCGCATCGAAATCATGGAGGGGCGGTACTGTCCGCAGGATTTTTTTGAAATAGTAAAAGGCTTTGAGCAATGTCCGGAGGGCGGGGAGCGCTGCCTGCACTGCTATGAGCTGCGCCTGCGGGAGACCGCACAGACGGCGGCGCGCGGCAGGTTCGATTTTTTCACGACAACGCTTTCAATCAGCCCGCTGAAACATGCAGCCGCGTTAAACGACATCGGCGGAAGGCTTGCGGAAGAATACGGTGTGCCGTATCTGTATTCCGATTTCAAAAAGAAAAACGGTTATAAACGTTCGATTGAATTGTCGGCGCAGTTCGGGCTTTACCGGCAGGACTACTGCGGCTGTGTTTTTTCGAGGGCGGAGCGTGAGCGGAGAAAAGCCGAAGACTGATAGAGAGGAGTATATGACAAATCATGAAACCATTATTGGAATTGTTATCGGAGGAAATGGGAAAGGCATTTGAAGCGGCGGGGTATGCGCCTGAGCTTGGGCGCGTGACAGTCTCTAACCGTCCCGATTTATGCGAGTATCAGTGCAACGGGGCGATGGCGGGGGCAAAGCAGTATCATAAAGCGCCCATGATCATTGCCGGGGAAGCGGCGGAAGCATTAAAAGATCATTCCATATTTGCGGAAGTCTGCGTTGCGGCGCCCGGTTTCCTGAATCTGAAGCTTTCCGAATCCTGCGTGGCGGATTATCTGAATGGGATGCGGACGGCGGAGAAATTTGGGTTTGAGCCTGCAGGCGGCGTTAAAAAGATCATCATCGATTACGGCGGACCGAATGTGGCGAAACCGCTCCATGTCGGGCATCTGCGTTCCGCAGTCATCGGCGAGAGCATCAAGCGCATCTGCCGCTATGCGGGGCATGAGGTCATCGGCGATATCCATATGGGAGACTGGGGGCTTCAGATGGGGCTCATCATTTATGAGCTTTCGTTAAGAAAACCGAAGCTTCCTTATTTTGATGATGAATTTGCGGGAGAGTACCCTCATGAGGCGCCGTTTACGATTTCGGAACTGGAGGAGATCTATCCGTCGGCGAGCGCAAAGTCCAAAGAGGATGCGGACTATAAGCAAAAAGCAATGGAAGCAACGCAGAGGCTGCAGAGCGGCGTGCGTGGTTACCGTGCGTTATGGAAGCATATTATAGCGGTATCGATCGCTGACTTGAAAAAGAATTATGACGAGCTGGATGTATCCTTTGATCTGTGGAAAGGAGAATCCGATGTGCATGAGCTGATTCCCGTGATGGTGGAGGAAATGAAGAAAGGCGGTTACGCCTATCTGAGTGACGGCGCGCTTGTTGTGGATGTCAAAGAGGAAAGTGATACGAAGGAGGTTCCGCCCTGTATTCTCTTAAAATCGGATGGAGCGGCGCTCTATAACACAACCGACCTTGCGACGATCAAGGACCGGATGGCGCAGTATCAGCCGGATATGATCATTTACCTGACCGATAAGCGGCAGGATTTATATTTTGAGCAGGTATTTCGCTGTGCGAGAAAGACGGGATTGGTACAGCCGGAGACAGAACTTGTGCATATCAGCTTTGGAACGGTCAACGGCAAAGACGGCAAACCGTTCAAAACGCGCGAGGGCGGCGTTATGCGTCTGGAAACGCTGATCCGCGAGATCAAAGAAGAAATGTTCCGTAAGATCATGGAGGGGCATGCGGAGTCTGAGGAGGAGGCGCGCGCTACGGCGGATATCGTCGGACTTTCGGCGATCAAGTATGGCGATCTTTCGAATCAGGCATCAAAGGACTATATTTTTGACGTGGACCGCTTCACTTCCTTTGAGGGCGATACCGGACCGTATATCCTCTATACGATCGTGCGGATCAAGTCGATCCTGACGAAATATACAGAGGGCGGAAAAACGCTTGCCGGTCATAGGCTGTCGGAGGCAAAGGGCGAATCGGAAAAAGCCCTGATGCTTGCGCTTGCCGGATTTAACGCCATGATCGCGGGAGCGGTAGAAGAGCTTGCGCCGCACAGGGTCTGCGCATATATTTATGATCTCTCTAATGCGTTCAACCGTTTTTATCATGAGACCAAGATCCTGACTGAGACCAATGAAAAGACGCAGGAGGGCTGGATCGCACTGCTCATGCTGACCAAGGATGTATTGGAAGCCTGCATTGAGCTTTTGGGATTTGCGGCGCCAGAGAGAATGTAGTGTGAGAAGATGTTCTAATGCTCACAGCAGAGGCTGTTTCGCAAAGAACATCTAAATCTCACACCGAGAAATGCCTGAAATGCGGCATTTCACATCTGGATTTGAGATTTCGCAAGCGAAATCATGGAGATGAGTATAAAGCTGGGGAGATTCGATGATCGATAAAGAGAGTTTTATGCCGCTGAACTTTTTTAAGAAGACGGACTATTTCGGGAGTCTGTCCGGTTTGCGGTACCGGATGGGGAAAGCGGCAGTGCCGTATACGGATGAGGAGCGCGCCGCACGGGAAACGGAAGGAAAACCGGTTGGTGACGATGAGCTAAAGACCGTGCTCCGGGCGACCATTTGGGAAGGACCTTTTTCTTATGGAAAGCATAATGCGGGAACCGAGTATCATGAGGATTTTCCTTTTACGGCTGAGGGCATCGGCACGGCGGTTGACTGGATCAACGGCGAGTACGCGAGGGAGGAAGAACGCTGGCAGCAGGTGCCGTTTTGGACGCCTGAGATGAGCAGGGATTGGGAGGCGCGGCAGGATGTATAATCCACAATTGGAGACATTTATCCGTGTAGCAGATGCCGGAAGCTTTAATAAGGCGGCAGAACAGGCATTCATTACACCTACTGCGGTCCAAAAGCAGTTAATCTGCTGGAGGCGGACTTAGGCGTGCAGCTTTTTGAAAGGACCCACAGAGGACTTTTTTTGACAAGGCAGGAAGTTCTTTGTATCAAACGGCATTGAAAAGGTACACAACCACAACACTGCCTCATACCCCATTTGATAGACATGTAGAACGAATGGTATAATCTATCCAG
>ERZ777305.138-NODE-138-length-117639-cov-50.916315_pt1 | contig 117639 bp, 87 predicted proteins | sample MGYA00374965_ERZ777305 | MGnify/ENA primary metagenome ERZ777305 (study PRJEB29328, sample SAMD00013331) | mouse gut metagenome | study: EMG produced TPA metagenomics assembly of the Metagenome analysis of fecal microbiota from mouse which was promoted... | reverse complement strand
CGGGGACACAAGGATTTTCAGTCCTTTGCTCTACCAACTGAGCTATGGCACCTTTTGCGAATTGCGTTGCAAAGTTACGGCTTTATTTTTGATTGTGCAAGTTTTTTGCGTTTTTTGTTTTCGGGTTTTGCGGTTTTGGCCTGTAAATGGGGCGCAATGCGCTTTTTCTTTGGAAGTTGGCGAAAATGTGGTATTTTTGTGCGTAGATTGGTGTAATGTTTGCCGCCAAGAAGCCACATATTATGGAAGCTTATAGTAAAAAGCAGGATAATCAGAATGTTGAGGCGCAGATGGCTGCCGAACGGGAGGACGCGCTGGTGCAGCATGCCTTTGACGAGGTGCTGCAGGGCTATCTGAAAAGCAACCACCGCAAGAAGGTGGAGGTGATAGAGCGTGCTTTCCGGTTTGCCCGCGAGGCGCACAAGGGTGTGCGCCGGCGGTCGGGGGAGCCGTACATTCTGCACCCTATAGCCGTGGCGCGCATCGCGAGCCAGGAGATGGGGCTGGGTTCTACGTCGATATGCGCGGCTCTGCTGCACGATGTTGTGGAGGACACGGAGTATACGGTGGAGGACATCGAGCGTGCGTTCGGCCGCAAGGTGGCGCAGATAGTGGAGGGGCTTACGAAGATTTCGGGCGGCATTTTCGGCGACCAGGCTTCGGCGCAGGCCGAGAATTTCCGCAAGCTGCTGCTTACGATGAGCGAGGACATACGCGTGGTGCTGATAAAGATGGCCGACCGCCTGCACAACATGCGCACGCTGGGTGCCCAGCCGCCGAATAAGCAATACAAAATTGCGGGCGAGACGCTGTACATATACGCTCCGCTGGCTCACCGCCTGGGGCTGTTCGCGATAAAGACGGAACTGGAGGACCTCAGTTTCAAGTACGAGCATCCGGCGGAGTACGAGAGCATCAGTGCGAAGATTCGCGAGACTGAGATGCGCCGGCATTCGGCGTACGCCGATTTCGCGGCGCCGATACGTGCGGCGCTCGATGCGATGGGTCTTGAATATGAGGCTAAGGACCGCCTGAAAAGCGTGTACAGCATATGGCGGAAGATGGAGCAGAAGCACATTCCGTTCGAGGAGGTGTATGACTTGTATGCCATGCGCATCGTCTTCGAATGCGACGACCCGTCGAAGGAGAAGAGCATATGCTGGAACATCTATTCCGCCATCACTGACATATACAGGCTCCACCCCGAGCGCACGCGTGACTGGATCGTGACGCCGAAGGCCAACGGCTACCGCGCGCTGCATCTTACGGTGATGGGGCCGGACGGCAACTGGGTGGAGGTGCAGATCCGTTCGCGCCGCATGGACGAGATTGCCGAGAAGGGCTTTGCCGCGCACTGGCGCTACAAGATAGGCGAGGGCGACGAGGAGAGCGAGCTGAACGCATGGCTGCGCACTATCAAGGATATTCTTGAGAATCCGGAGCCGTCGGCCATTGATTTTCTCGACACGCTGAAACTCAATCTTTTCGCATCGGAAATTGTGGTGTTCACGCCTCGTGGCGAACTTGTGACGCTGCCTGCGGGCGCGTCGGTGCTCGACATGGCGTTCGAGCTGCACACCGAGCTGGGCATGCACTGCATCGCGGGCAAGGTGAACCACAGGCTTGTGGCGCTGAGCCACCGCCTGAGCAGCGGCGACCAGGTGGAGGTGCTGACGTCCAAGAGCCAGACGCCGCAGCCGGAATGGGAGGGCTTCCTGGTGACGGCCCGTGCCAAGACGCGTCTGCGGGCTGCCATGCGCAAGGCGCGACAGCCCATGATGGCGCGCGGCCGGGAGATGCTCGAAGGGTGGTTTGCCGAGAAGGGCATTGAGCCTACTCCGGCGGTAATATCCAAGCTGCTGGGCACGTATCATGCCGCCAACCGCGACGACCTTTACTGCCAGCTCGGCGCCGACGAGATTATGCTGGGCGATTTCCTTGCCGACGTGCTGCGCAAGCAGGAGGGGAAAAGTTCCACCGGGCTGCTGCGCAAGATTCTGCGGCTCGGTATGAAGCCGAAGACTCCGGATGCGCCTGCGGGCGCGGAATCTGTGCCGGTGCCGAAGGTGAACCCCAAGGAGACGTATGTGCTGCGCACCGATGCCGACGGCAATTCCAACTTCCGCCTCTGCGAGTGCTGCAACCCTATACCGGGCGACGATGTGATGGGCTTCATCGCCGACGACGGAGCGGTGGAGCTGCATGCGCTCACGTGCGACCATGCGGCTGTGCTGAAGTCGGCCTACGGCCCCCGCATCGTGTCCACGCAGTGGGATGCGCAGGGGGCGCGTTTCATGGCCCACGTGCGTGTGGAGGGCATAGACCGCCACGGTGTGCTTCAGGAGCTCACGCAGATGATTTCCAGCCATATGGGTATAGACATACGGCGTCTTGAAATTGAGGCGTCGTCGAGTGTGTTCCACTGTGACCTGTGGGTGCGCATCGCCGATGCCGCCGTGGCGTCGGATCTGTGCCGCCGCGTTCTCACCATCGAAGGGGTGCAGAGCGCCGCCCGTATAAAATGAAAACAAACCATACTTACAGATGACAAACATATTCTCCGGAAGCAAAACGATATGGCAGGGCGCTATGGCGCTCGCCACGGCCGTGCTCGTGCTGCTGTGTTTTCCGCAGACCGACACCACCCACTACAATTACGAGGAGGGGCGCCCGTGGAACTATGCCAAGCTCATTGCTCCGTTCGACATCCCCGTGCATCCCGACTCGGCCACGCTCAACCGCATGCGCGACACTCTCGACGCGCGTTTCGTGCCGGTGTACCGCATCAACCAGCTTCTGGCCGACAGCATAGCGCGGGCTTTGCCTCCGGGGCCGCAGCGCGCGTCTGTGGCCACCCGCCTGCGGCGCATATACGCATCGGGTGTGGTGGACGCCGATACGCGCCGCCGTATTGCCGACGGAAGTCTGCGCCGCGTGCGCATTCTCGACAAGAACATCCTGAGCGAGATGAGCACGGCGGCATTCAATTCGCCTGTCGACATATACCGCCGCCTCGACTCGCTGGCTCCCGACTCGGCCATGCGCGGCTACCTGGCCGGAGCGCTGCCCACGCTGCTGCGCCCCAACATTGTGTTCGATTCGCTTGAAAGCCGCCGCCACTACGATTACGACTATCTGAAGATGACTGCCGACCGGGGCGTGATACAGCAGGGGCAGACTATCATCGACAAGGGCGCGGTGCTGACGCCGCAGGATTTCACCAATCTGCACACCTATGAAAGCATGGTGCGCGAGCAGTTGCGCGGCACGGGCACGAGCGACACGCTGATGGTGGCCGGCCGTGCGCTTTACGTGCTGCTGTGTCTGAGCATGCTGGCTGCGTATTTCCATTTTTTCTGCCCCGCCGTGTCCGACAATCCGCGCGCCTACATGTTCGTGATGCTGCTCGTGCTGGTGTTCTTCGTGCTCTCGGCCCTGCTCGAACGCAATGTGGCGCTCGGCATCTATCTTGTGCCGGTGGCGGTGGTGGCGGTGCTGATGCAGGTGTTTTTCGACGGCCGCACGGCCATTGTCACCACGATAGTGCTGACGGTGCTGTGTGCCGCCATAGCCTCGTTTCCGCTGGAGTACATATTCATGGAATCGGCGGCGTCGTGTGCGGCCGTGTACTCGCTGCGCGAGGTGAGCCGCCGCTCGCAGATGCTGCGCGCATCGGCTTTTGTGGCCGGAGTGTGCCTGCTGGCCTATCCGGCGGTGGAGCTCATGTTCAACGGCTCTTTCGAGGGGTGGTCGTGGCGCATGGTGATATTCATGTGCTGCAACGCCGCGCTGGTGCAGCTGGCCTATGTGCTGATGTTCGCCGCCGAGAAGGCTTTCGGCTTTGTGAGCAAGATTACGCTCGTGGAGCTGGCCGACACCAGCAACCCGCTGCTGCGGCGCCTCAGCGACGAATGTCCGGGCACGTTCCAGCACTCCATGGCTGTGGCCAATCTTGCCGCGGATGCCGCACGCCTCATCGGTGCGGACACGATGCTTGTGCGCGCCGGCGCCATGTACCATGACATAGGCAAGCTGCGCAATCCGGCGTTCTTCACCGAGAACCAGCACGGCGTGAACCCGCACGACACGCTGCCTCCTGAGCAGAGCGCGCGTATAATCACGGCCCATGTGACCGACGGCCTTCGCATGGCCGACAAGGCCGGGCTTCCGTCGGTCGTGCGCGACTTCATCGCGCAGCACCACGGCCGCGGGCTTGCCAAGTATTTCTACATACTGGCGTGCAAGAACGCCGAGGCCCAGGGCGCTGGCGGCGCCGGCGATGTGGACAAGACGCCGTTCGCCTACGTGGGGCCTAACCCCCGCACGCGCGAAACGTCGCTGCTGATGATGGCCGACAGCGTTGAGGCCGCGAGCCGTTCGCTGTCCGATTACAGCGTAAAGAGCATATCGATGCTTGTCAACCGCATAATCGACTCGCAGATAGCCGACGGGCTGCACAACGAATCAACGATTTCGTTCCGCGACGTGCCGGTCATAAAAGAGGCTTTTATAAAGAGGCTGAAGACTATGTACCACGCCCGTGTGGCCTATCCGCCCACGGCTGCGCAGCTGTAGCCGGCCGCTTCCACGGCGGCTATTACGGCGGCTTCGTCCGCGTCGCCCTCCACCCGTGCGGTGCCGGATGCGAGGTCGACAGATACCGCGCTCACTCCCGGCAGGGCTGTGAGCGCTTTTTCAACATTGTTGCGGCAGTGGTTGCACATCATGCCTTCGATTCGGTATTCTTTCATTGTCGTATGGTTTTTGGAGTGTGTGTCGTTTCCGCAGCCGCAGCCGTGGCCGTGGCATTTGCTTGTGCGCATCCGTGCCCATATGGCCCGCACGAGAAGCAGCGAGAGCACGATGCCGCTTGCCGTGGGCAGCCACCCGCTGTGCATCGCTGTGCCTGCTGCATGGCATGCCATGTTCTCGGCCACGGGCAGCACGAACCACGATGCCGGCATCACATAGTCGGCCAGCAGCCCGAAAAGTACTGCTCCGGCCACTATGGCGCCTACGTAGAACATCTGCACGCTCCGTCCGAGCCCTTTGTGCACCACTAGCAGCGAGGCCGCATTGGTGGCCGGGCCGGCCATGAGCAGTACCAGTGCGGCGCCGGGCGAGAGTCCTTTGAGCATAAGAGCCACGGCAATGGGTATGGAGCCTGTGGCGCACACGTACATGGGCACGCTGAGCACCAGCACCAGCGCCATGCTCAGCAGAGGGTAGGCGCGCAGTGCCGCAAGGCCGTCGGCCGGCACGAAGGCCGTAATCAGCGCAGCCACGGCGAGGCCGACGATGAGCCAGCGGCCTATGTCCTCCATCATGGTCAGGAATCCGTAGCGCAGCGCTTCGGCGGTGCGTGCGCGCCATCCGTGCGGCCGCGCGTCGGGGCTTCCTTCCGGCGTCTGCACTGCGGCGGTGTCGCCTCGGAGGCGTGCGTGGCGGTTGGCGAGCGCTCCGCCGCCGATGGCCGTGACAAGGGCGGCCGCCGGGCGCAGCAGCGCGAATGGCAGCCCCATCATGGAGTATGTGGCGGCTATGGAGTCGACGCCTGTCTGCGGGGTTGCGATGAGAAACGACACCGTGGCTCCGCGCGACGCGCCCTCGCGGCGCAGCCCCATGGCCGTGGGCACGACGCCGCACGAGCACAGCGGGAGCGGGATGCCGAAAAGCGCGGCTTTCACCACCGAGCCGAATGTGGGCGGCGCGAGGTGGGTGCGGTAGACGCCTGCGGGGACGAACGCGTGGAGCACGCCCGCAATGGCGAATCCGAGGAGCAGGTATGGAGCCATCTCGCAGAGCATGGTCCAGAAAATGTCTGTTATATACATGGTCGCTTGTATGTGTCTGTATGGTTGTCATTGCAAATATACAACCCGCGCGGCGCAACCGGGTTGCAAATAACCGGGGGTATGAAACCCCTGCACCGTAAACATGTTACGGGAGGCTGCGCGGCGAATGCGTTTTTTTTGTAATTTTGTAGACGACAAAAGCAACCAATGCCATGAGAAAAATATTTTTTGCAATCATCTCGCTTCTCCTTTTTTTGCCTGCTGCGGCCGACACTATGACAAACCCCGTGATATGGGCCGACGTGCCGGACCCGGACGTAATCCGCGTGGGCGACGATTATTACATGGTGACTACCACCATGCACCTTATGCCCGGCGCGCCTGTGATGCACTCGCGCGACCTTGTGAACTGGCGAACCGTCGGCTATGTGTTCGACCGTATCGAGGACACTCCCGCCTACAGCATGGATGGCGGCACCGTCTACGGCAAAGGCCAGTGGGCCACGTCGATGCGCTACCACGACGGGCGTTTCTATGTGCTGTTCTCGCCCAACGACGAGCCTTACAAGTCGTATATCTATACGGCCGAGAATCCGGCGGGGCCGTGGACGCTCGTGTCGCGTCCGCGCCATTTCCATGACTCGTCGCTGCTGTTCGACGACGACGGCCGTGTGTATGTGTTCTCGGGCTCGGGCACGATACGCCTTACTGAACTTGAACCCGACCTGTCGGGCGTGAAAGAGGGCGGCGTGGACTGCGACGTGATACGCACCGACTCCGTGACGGCAGGCCTGCACGAGGGCTCCCGCGTGGTGAAGCACAACGGAAAGTATTATGCCATGATAATCAACTGGCCCAACGGAGGCGCCCGACGCCAGCTCTGCTACCGCGCCGACAAGATTACCGGCCCGTATGAACGCATGACCGTGCTGCTCGACAATCCCGGCGGCTTCCCCTATGCCGCGCAGGGCACTATCGTCGACGCTCCCGACGGCTCGTGGTGGGCGGTGATTTTCCAGGATCACAACGCCGTGGGCCGCGTGCTCACGCTCAGCCCCGTGCGCTGGGTCGACGGATGGCCCATGGTGGGCGCGCAGGGCGAGGGCCGCGTGCCGGAATCCATGGAGTATACACGCCGCAGCGCCGAGCCCACGAGGCTGTGCGTATCGGACAGCTTCGACGCCGACACGCTTGACTTCGCGTGGCAATGGAACCACAACCCCGACAATGCTTCGTGGTCGCTTTCCGAGCGTCCCGGCTATCTGCGCCTGCGCACATCGGGCACAGCCGAGAGCATATACCATGCGCGCAACACCATCTCGCAGCGCATGGAAGGCCCCTGCTGCGACGGCTCCGTGCACCTCGACCTGTCGCACATGCGCGACGGCGACGTGGCCGGTCTCGCGGCATTCAACGGACATTCCACGATTTTGTCCGTGGCTATGCGCGACGGCCGCAAATACCTTGTCAAGCACAACACCGTAGTCAATTTCGAGCGTGATTCGAAAGTGATAAAGAGCGTGGACAACGAAATCGAGGAGGAAGTGGAGCTGCACTCCGACGATATATGGCTGCGAATAGGCGCCGATTTCCGCCTCGGACGCGATGTGGCATCGTGCAGCTACAGCACCGACGGCCGCAACTGGCGCAACATAGGCCGCGACTACCGCATGCGCTACGACTACACGCGCCTTTTCATGGGCCAGCGCTACGCCATCTTCAACTACGCAACCGCTGCCCCCGGCGGCTATGTGGATGTCGACAGCTTCGACTACCACTGCTACCGGTAAGCCGCAGCAGCCGTTTATATTTATGGAAAAGAGCCGCCTCGAGGCGGCTCTTTTTTGTGAATATCACCAAATAACCAGCACTTTCAAGGATTTTGGCATTGATTTGACAGATAATGCCATGCTCTTTCTTGTTTTTTTGTGAAAATTGCGTATATTTGACTGCGTCCTATATACTCACGCTCGGCAAAACCCAAATAGAATTTGGTTTTGCACTCGACTTATTCGTATATTTGACTGCGTCCTATATACTCACGCTCGGCAAAACTCAAATAGATTTGGTTTTGCTCTCAACTTATTCGTATATTTGACTGCGTCCTATATACTTCCGCTCGGCAAAACTCAAATAGATTTGGTTTTGCTCTCAACTTATTCGTATATTTGCAACATGAACAAGCTGCTCAGGCACATACTTGCCGCCGCGCTGTGCGTGGCCTTTGCCGCCGGCGCCGCTTTCGGGCAGCGCCAGCGGAATTATATCTACCTTTTCGACTGCACGCAGTCCATGCAGCAGTACGGCATTTGGGAGCCGGCCAAAACGGCGCTTCAGCGCACCATCGGGGTCCAGCGTCCGCAGCCCGACGCGCGTTTTGCCGTGATTCCGTTCCAGGGTTCGGTGCATCCGGCGTTTGAGTTCGGTTCGGAGGAGTACACCCGTCAGCTGCCCGAAATGCTCAAGGCTTTCGACGGGTATATCGGCACCCGTACGAACACCAACCTGTACGACGCCCTGCAGGCCGGCTTCGACCGTTGCATGCCGCAGATGGACAACCGCGTGTACCTGCTCACCGACGGCACCGACAACGTGCGCCGCACGCCGGCTGTGGTGGCGCTGATATGGAAGTGGTGCGCATCGCACCGCAACACGCGCCTTTTCTACGTGACACTGGACGAGCACGCCATAGACCCCGACATACGTGCCGCTATCGACGAATGCGACGACGCCTTCATGGTGAACTGCCACGACGGCGTGATTCCGCAGATAGCCGACATAGCCCCGTCCGAAATATATGCCAACACGCTCGAGCTCGATGCCGTGCACGGCATAATGTTCAGCGAGCCCGGACGCTACCCGCTCTCGCTGCGATGCTCCGACGCTTTCTTTGTGCCTGAACTTGTGGGCGGCTGCGCCGAGGGGCAGCTGATGCGTGTGCGCCTGCGCCCCCGTGCCGCTATTGCGGCCGACAGCCTCAACCGCGCACTTGATGCCGTGGCGGATGCCGACGGCGATTACACGTTCAGTTTCGATGTGGTGGCGCCCGATGCGTCGGCGCTCCGCATCGCCAATCCCACGGTGGAGGTGCGTATGAGCAACCGCCGCCAGCGCACTCTCTCCATAGCCCTCGACCCCATGGACGAGACCGTGCTGCGGCCCGGCGCCACGAGCTATCCGGCATTTCTTTTTTCGGCGGCTAAAAGCGCCGACACTATAGTTGTCGACCTCGCGCCGGAGTTCAATGCCGCCGCGATGGAATCGGGCAGCAGCGCCACTTTCAGACTGGACGCCGCCCATGGCGCGGAATGCGACTACACGTTGCTGTACAACGGCGTGCGTGTGGCTCCGGGCGAGGGGATATGCGTCCGCGCCGGAGAGCCTGCGCGGCTCGGAATAGTGTTCGGCGACGATGCCGCTACCGGCCGTCGCTACTTCACGCTGTCGTGCACGGGCACGCACGAGCTTGAGCGCCTCAACGGCATGCACGGTTCGAACGACGCCGGCTTCGACCTGCGCACCACATACGACCGCGACTGGAACCCGCTTGCCGTGTGGCTGTTTTGGATTCTCGTGGTGTTGCTTGCCGCGCTTGTGCTGTGGTTTGCGGTGTTGCGCCGCATCCTGTATCCGGTGTTTAAAATATCGGCGCTCGAATTTGCCGGTCCGGGCAGCTACTATGTGAGCAAGCGTGTGAAAGGCTACCGCATGGCGCGCTTCACATCGCGTGCCGAACGCCAGGGATTCCTCAGCCGCCTGTTCACCGGCCGCGTGCTCATCGTGCGCGACGATGTGTGGAGCCCTCCGCTCGCAATAGTGCCCGGCAACAAACGCACCGCCCGCGCACTGCCGCAGAAGGGATGGGATTTCGTGCCGTCGCGGACGCTCCGTAAATACGAAAGCTACGAACTCATCAACAGCGCGACCGGCGAGAAATCGCAACTGACGGTGAGCTGACCCGTACCGACCCCCATAAGAAAAACCGTAAAACCAACCATAAACACACACATTGCCATGGCTACCAAGATTCGCCGCTCGCTTTTTATAGGCCTCGGAGGCACGGGTATGAACGCCCTTCTCCATACAAAGAAAATGTATTACGACACCTATGGTGAAGTGCCCCCGATGATAGGCTTCCTGGGCCTTGACACCGACGGCGGTGTGTACAACCGCTCCATTCCTGCCGCCGACGGCACGCCGGTATCGCTCTCCACTTCGGAGCAGCTGCCCATCACGGTGGGCAGTCCGCAGCAGATATACCTGCGCAACCCCGAGAACTACGACTGGATGCCCGAGCCTAACGTGGGTGCGCTGTCGGCTCTCAACATCGGCGCCGGGCAGACACGCAGCAACGGGCGCTTTGCCGTGACGCTGCACAAGGACGACCTCGCCGGCCGCGTGCAGAACAAGATATTGCAGATAAACAACGCAGCCCATATCGACAATCCCGGCTACTCCCTGCTGTCCAACGACCTCGAGGTGCATGTGGTGTTCTCGCTGAGCGGCGGCACAGGTTGCGGCACATTCCTGAACGTGGCCTATCTGCTGCGCGAGCTTCTGCCCGATGCCAAGATTTCGGGCTATGCCGTGATGGCCGACGTGTTCCGCGCGATGATGCAGGGCGCGGGCGTGGTGCGTGTGCGCCCCAATGCCTTCGGTGCAATCATGGACCTGGACTTCCTCGCCCATCTCGACGCGGCGTCGGCTCCGGTCACGTTCAAATGGCTGCGCGACGCGCAGACCGTGCGCGAGCGTCCGTTCACGGCCCTCTACCTTATAGACAACCGCAACGCCAACGGCGACATGTTCAACGACGTCGACCAGCTGTGCGAAATGATTTCGCTTGCGCTCGTCACATCCACCGGCGAGCTGAGCGTGGCCGCTGCATCGGTGAGCGACAATGTGGCCAAGGTGATAGGCGACGGCTCCATGGACATCCGCAACAAGAAGGCATGGGCTGCGGGCTTCGGCGTGAGCGAAATCGTGTACAACGGCCGTGCGCTTGCCGAAATATATGAGCACAAGGCACGGATACAGCTCGTGAACCGCATGCTCAACGGCGGATGCGACGACCCCTCGGTGATAGCCAACGCATGGATCGACGATACGCGCATCCGCGAGAATCTCGGCAAGGACGACGTGATAGACTATTTCATGAAACCTACGCCGCAGTTCGACTTCACGGACATCGACAACCCCGACGCGCCTCTGCCCAATTGCGAGACATATCTCAACAACCGCGCCGTGGACCCGCAGGAACAGCTCAATGAAAAACTCGACGCGCTGAAAACCCGCGTGCGCGCATCGCTGCGCGACCTCATCCGCGGCGTGCTCGACCGCGAGTGCGGTGTGTTCCTGGCGCAGAACGTGCTCGGCGCCATACGCACGCAGATAGACATGTGCAGCGCCGAGATGAAAGCCGAGACTCAGAATCTGAAAGCAGAGCTGCCGCGCCGGCGTGCGGCCATGGAGACGGCGTGCAGCGAACTTGCCGACTGCATGGGCACATGGTTCAAGCGCGGCAAGAGCGAATACATGGAGGAGGTGTGCGGCACCGTGCGCAGACTCGCCGTGCTGATGCGCGAAATCAAGCGCCGCGAACTCGCCCGCGAGTTCTACGCCACGCTTGACAGCATGCTGGCCGAGAGCTACCGCCGCGTCGACATAATAGCTTCCAACCTCTCCGCTGTGCGCGAGCAGAGCAACCGCGCCGTCGAGGGCATACGCCAGACCATAGGCGCGGTGTCGTTCTTCCAGTTCGACCTCGCCGTGGGCGAAGTGGAGAAAGTGGCCTGCGACCCGTCGGACGTGAGTCTGAACGACTTTGTGCTGCGCGTGGTGAAGCCTATGGGGGGCGTGGCCGCAATTGCCGACATGACCATAGACGAGACCGCCGCCGCCATGGCCGGATATACGTCGGGGCTGGCCGCTGTGGCCGGCTACGCCTCGCGCAGCGTGGACGACGTGATGCGCTCCATGCCCGAGACGGAACTGCGCCCGCTGCTCCAGCGCGCGATATCGAAGTCGCTGCCTCTGTTCACGTACAACTACCACGGCTATGACGCCGACGTGAAAGTGCCTCCGATGGACGCTTTCTACGTGGGTGTGGCCGACGACAAGACCACATGGCTGCGCCACGGCGACATGTTCCAGGAACTGGTGCCGAACGGCTCGAAAGTGGATTTTTCCGGCATTGGAATCAAAGACCGCGTGATTATCTACCGCCAGGTGGGTGTGCTGCCTGCGTTCACCATAAGCGCGCTCGACGTGTACAAGCCAGAGTATGACCGCTTCGAGACTGACAAGCCCGGCACATCGCACTGGGATGCCGGAGTGCGCGCGCGCATGGAGGTGGAGCGCTTCTCGCTCATGCCCACCGACGTGGTGAAGGAGCAGAATGTGCTGTCGATGTGGGTGATGGCGCTGCTCTACGGTCTCATAGGATATGCCGACGGGCATTACTCCATCAAGAGCCGCAGCCTCGGAGGCAAGCCTCTCGGCGGATTCAAGGTGGATATGGGCGCCACCCGCAAGGAGGCTTACGACTTTTTCCGCGCCAATGTGGACGTGCTGAAGCCCGAACTCGAGGCTCACATAGCCACGCTCGATGTGCCGGGACCCGACAATATGATACGCAAGACCAATGCCCGTGCCAAGGCGGAAGCTGCCGACGGCAGCTATCTCGGAGGCCTGTCGCTGTGCCCGATTCCGGCTTCCGACATAGAGTTCTATCCCGACGAGGCCGAGCTCCTTAACCGCGAAATGGAGTATATCCTCGGCATGTAGCGCCATGACCCCTGTAGCATTACTCTGGCAGGAGGGCGCTTTGGGCGCTCTCCGTGCCGATGTCGAGGCCCGCATGGCCGACGGCTTCGGCAGTTTGCTTTTCCGCAGCGCAGGCTGCGACCTGTGTCCCTCGCGTCTCCGTGAACTCGGGGCGAGGCTTGCCGCGCTGTACACGGAGCTTATAAGGCTCGACGCCACCGACACCGTGCTGCACATCGCGCTTGTGCTGCCGCTGTGGGAGGACTCGGCGGCGGAGCGGGCGTGCGCGCTCATAGATGCTGCGGCGGAAAGCACACATGCCTTTACCGTCGACATTCTTGGCCTGCAGGGCGGCCTCGGGCCGGACGCAGGGACCGATGCCGGCGCCGGCAGACGCGCGGCCGAAAGCGCCGTGCTGCGGGCTGTGGCCGAACGTTGCGCCCGGGCGCCGTTTCCGTGCCGCCTGAGCGTGACGGACAACTACAGCAGCACGGGTGCGTCGGCCGATTTCTCCGACCGTCTTCTGGCCAGATTCATATGTGCGCTGTTAGGGGTGATGATAGAGAATTTCGCCGACAGCTTCGCGAGGGTGATGCCTGATGCAGCCCGTCTGTCGGTGGTGGCTACGGGCGTATCCTGCCTTGAACTGAGGCGCGAACGCATGGCCGATTATCTGCTGAGCCGCGCGTTTGTGTCGGCGCTCGACTCGGCAGGCGTGATGCAGGAAACCGTGGACGCGCAGGGCGCGAGCGAGCGTGCGCAGGCCTGCCTGAAAGGCATAGACAATTTTTACCGCGAGTTCTACGACACGGAGGTGGAACCTCTCATCGCGCAGCGGCTGCCCGAGAGTGAAATCGCCGCGCGAGTGCGCAAACCCCTCGATGTGGCCGTTGACGCGCTTGCCGCACGCATCACCGCATTCATGGGCGACGCCTCTCTGTCGCTGCCTGAAAAGGAGGCTGTGTGGGCCTCGATGCTCGGACTTGACAACGAGCGCCTGAAAGGCACGCTCTACAAGCAGGACTACCTGGTGTTTGACGACGGGTTCTCGCAGCCGGCCGCTCTCTATATCGACGCATTCAACAGCTATGACGCCGGTTCGGGGCTGCTGCCCATGCGCGGACAGTACCCGCCGCTGGCAAGCCGGGACGAGGACGACTCCCGCAACCACGAGGCTTTCGCTCCGCTTGCAAACATAAAGGCCATCAAGGCCGAGATGCTCGACATCACCGCCTATATGCGCGCCAAAGAGCAGGAAATAGACGCAGTCCAGGACACAGACGTGAAAGGCGACATGGCTCGCGGACACCTGTCGGAGGAAGGATTCGTGTTCGGAGGGGTGGTGCGGCGGCTCGAAAGCGGCATCGTTGAGGAGCCCCTGCAGGAAGTGTACGCTCCGGCGCCCGAGCTGAAGCCGCTGCCGTCGGTGGACCTGCGCAGGTTTTTCTCGCCCGTGCGCGACCAGGGTCCTGTGGGCTCCTGCACGGCGTTTGCGGTGGCAGGAATGTACGAGGCCATCATGAACCGCAACAATCCCTCGCTCACCGTCAATGCCGACCTCAGCGAGCGGTTCATATTCTACCACACTAACATAAACAAGGGCAAAGGCGACGAAGGCAGCAGCTTTCACGACCAGCTGAATGTGATGGGACGTTTCGGCATATGCGCCGAAGCGCTGTTTCCGTACACGCCCGAATGCATGGACGCCGCGCCTTCGGCGGCGGCCACGGCCGACGCGCTCAACCACCGCGTGACACTTGCGCGGCAGGTGCCTCTGCGCAGCGAGGGCAGCAAATACGACTGCGTGACGGCCAACCATGCCATGCTCACATCGGCGCTCACCGAGGGCTATCCCGTGGGCATATCGCTGATGCTTTTCGACGATTTCGGCAGCCATCCGGGCGGCCATGTGCCGCGTCCGGCCGACGACGCCGTGGAGCATGGCGAACACGGCCATCACGCCATGGTGATAGTGGGGTATTCCGAGCGTGACAAATGCTACATAGTGCGTAACTCGTGGGGCGAAGATTTCGGCGACAAGGGCTACTGCTACATATCGGCGAGCTATATCGACGACCCTGCGCTCTGCCGCTTCGCGTGCGTGATAGCCGACACCACCGACGGGCCGGCCACCGGCGGCGCGGCCACATCCACTCCCGCGCTCGTGGCGCCTTTCGCCGGCACTGAAGCGCAGATAAAGGTAGCGTCGGCCACGAACGCTCTGGACGAGGCGCGCATACACCTGAAGTCGCTCGCCGACCTATACACGGAGCTGTACCGCTATTATGCCGACCTTCTGCAGCGCCTTTCGCAGCCGTTTGTGCGCAACGAGCTCCGGATGCTTTCCGAGCAGGCCTCCATGCTGCGCATCTCCGAACTTAAGGCGCGGCAGGCGCGGCTTGTGGCGGACATGCCGCAGACGCTGCGCGCGGCATGCCGGGAATATATCATGAATTGTCTGAAAGTAAGTGTCTTCGCACTCGGTGTCACTGCTTTTGCCGGCCTGTGCAGCTATATCGATGCTCCGGGCGACATGTGCTCGTGGGCCTGGCTCGCCGCGGTGCTGTCTGTGGTTGTGGCCATAGCGATGTGGGTGAACTACAAATGGTTCCGCAGGCGCCGCAGGCGTGAGTTGCAGGAGGAGATAGACGCCACGGCGGCCGCGCTCGGCCGCGAGGAGCGCAATCTGTTCGACATGCAGCTGCGTTTCCATGTGGCCGGCATGGCGATAGACTCGCTGCAGGCGCTTTCCACGTCGTTGCAGGCCGATTATCATCGTCTGGTAAGCTTCAACAACAATCTCCGCGGATGGCATGACGAGGATTCGCGCAAGGCGGCCGAACTCGACACGGACAGCGAGGCTATGTTTGTGAACCTTACCGACCGCGGGCTGCTCGACGCCTTTTTCGAGCGCCACCGCCGCGATGTGTCGGGGCGTATCGACCTGCTCGGGGCATTTGCAGGATTCACGTTGAGCGCCGACGGCATGCAGCGGGTGCGCGTGGAGCTGGAGCGGGCCACCCGCAGCGCCATAGAGCCGCTTTTCGCCGATTTCAGCATGGCGGCCTACATCATGGGCACCCGCGTATATCCCTATCTGCCCAGGCCGGAACTCGACACAATGCTCAAGCGCCTCAACCGCATGGCCAACGTGCTGACGCGCCACCGCTGCACCGACAGCTCGTATGTGTCGAAATATCTCATAGCCAAAGTGGACGCCGCGGAGCGCACGCGCTGGCTGGGGCTGTGTACCCCGCATTTCGCCTATCAGCCCATGACACTCGACAGCGCCGACGCCGACCGCCTGTCTATCCTACAGTTGAATCTCATCCCTGTTGACGACCTTGTATTATGAACCATACTGACCGTGAGCTTGTGCAGCGCTGGATTTCCGGCATACCCTATGAAGTGGCTTTCTGGAGAAGCTATTACGGCAACCGCCGCCGGCGCCGCGACCTGTTCGGGTGGTCGCTTTACGGCCGCGAGTGCGACACGGAAAACTTCGACATGCAGGCCTTCATGGCTTCCATGCGGCGTGAGGAGGCCGACCCTCTTGTGCTTGACGTGGGCTGCGCGCTGAGCTATGCTTTCGGCAACATCGCGGACGGAAAGCCGATGCGCGTTGAATATGTCGACCCGCTGGCGCCGTTCTACAATGACATTCTTGACCGCTACGGCATAGAGCGGCCGCGCATCTCGTTCGGCATGGCCGAAACGCTTTCGGCGTCCTATGCCGAAGGGAGCGTGTGTTTCGTGCACATCCGCAACGCGTTGGATCACAGCGCCGACCCTGCCACTGCCATCGTGGAGGCCATAAGGGTGCTGCGTAGGGGAGGCGTGCTGTACTGCAACCATTTCCGCAACGAGGCCGAGCGCGAGGGCTACAGGGGCTTCCATCAGTTCAACATAGACGAGGAAGACGGTCACATGATATTGTGGAACCGCGGTATGCGGGTGGATGTAAACCGCATGACGGAAGGTTTTGCGGAGGTGGAGGTGAGCCGTACCGCCGGAGGCAGAATCGTGGCTGTGCTGCGCAAGACCTCGGAAGTTCCACGTGGAACTTCCGGAGCGTCGGCCGGCGCCCGCGCTTCGGAGATGCTCATGGCCACGGTGTGCCATTTCCATTCCGCAGGCCGCTCGGCGGCCTACCAGTTCAAGCGGCTGTATTGCACGGCCGGCCACCGCATGATGCGCCTGATGCCATGGGCTGTGCTTGACAAGGTAAAGGCATGGGCCGGAAGGAAACAGAAATAATATGAATCACAGGAATGAACAATAAAAAGTCTTTCAGAAACGCAATGTGTGCATCTGCGGGCGCTCTGGCGGCCGCGATGCTGCTTTCATGTTCCGGCGGCAGCAGTGCGGCGGGGGCGGAACCGTTTTCAATAGGACAACTGGGCATAGACATGCCGCCGGGCAGCGCCCGCGAGTATTCCTACACGGACAAGCGCGGCGGATTCTATTACGGACGCGCCGGAGCCGACAGTGCCACTGACTGGCACGCGGGATGGAATGTGGACGCCAGGCGCATTTTCGCCGATTATGAGCTGCGCGTGGACGGCTCTCCGCTGGAGCGTGCCTCGGCCGTATGCGTGGTTTATCCCGACCGCCTTGTACGCCGTTTCGGCGCCGCTGTGGAGACGTTCTGCGTGCTCGACAGCCCGCGGGTGCTGTGGGTGGGCGTCGACAGCGTGCGCGGCAGCAGGATTTCGATAGCGCTCAAAGGCGGAAGCATAGCCGACGCGCGCTTCGACGGCGGCTCGGTGCTCTATGTGCCGAAGGAGTCGCCGGGACGCGTGGTGCGAGTGGCTCCGGCCGGGCCGGAGGGTATGGAGTTTGCCGGCGGGACGCTCTCCGCTCCCGCATCGGCGCGAGGATTTGTGATAACATTGGGCTCCGAGCAGGAAAGCGCCGATGCCATAGATGGCTTCCGCCTGCACGGCAAAGAATGGATGGAGGCGCGCACGCGCCGCATGCAGGGGCTTCTCGACAGCAACCCGCTGCGCAGCAGCTCCGATTCGCTCGACAGGGCCATGGCGTGGCTGATGCTCACCAACGACGGGCTTGTGACGCGCCAGCACGGCGGGTGGGGGATGTATGCCGGCCTGCCGTGGTTCACTGACTTCTGGGGGCGCGACATGTTCATTTCCATGCCCGGAGCCGTGCTGTGCACGGGGCAGTTCACTGCGGCCCGCGACATACTCGCGTCGTTCGCCCGCTATCAGGACACGGATTCCGCGTCGTCCACCTACGGGCGTGTGCCGAACCGCCTGAATCTCGACGGCGTGCTCTACAACACGACCGACGGCACTCCGCGATTTGTGATGCAGGTGCGCGAATATCTGAAATATACGGGCGACACGGCGTTTGTGAAGGAAATATACCCTGCGGTGAAGACGGCTACCGATGCGTCGCTGCGCCTGTACACCGACAACCGAGGCTATCTGACGCACGCCGACGCCGACACGTGGATGGACGCCAAGCGCCAGGGCAAATATCCCTGTTCGCCGCGCGGCGACCGCGCTGTCGACGTGCAGGCTCTGTGGTACGAGCAGCTGACGGCAGCCGCCGGACTTGCCCGCTACATGGGGCGTACGGACGACGAACAGCGCTGGGCGACGGCTGCCGGGCGCCTGCGCGACAGCTTCCGGGAGGATTTCACGGATGCCGCCGCAGGCATGGTGTACGACCATCTCAACGCCGACGGCACGCCCGACATGCAGCTGCGCCCGAATGCCATATACGCTCTGGAAATGGTTGCCGACGACAGTGTGTGCATGCGGCAGACCCGCAGGACATGGGAGCGTCTTGTGTACCCGTGGGGAGTGGCGTCGCTCGACCAGGACGACCCGCAGTTCCACCCCTACCACGAGCAGTGGCACCGCTACCATAAGGACGACGCCTACCACAACGGCACCATATGGCTGTGGAACAACGGAATGGCCATGCAGCGCATGCTTGAGTACGGGCAGACTGAAACCGCCTATGCCCTGCTGCGCAACATGAACCGGCAGGCGCTTGCCGAAGGCGCCGCCGGCAGCCTTGCGGAGAATGCCGACGCGTGGCCTCTGCCCGGCCGCACGTGGGTGCGCCGCAGCGGCACATTCCTGCAGGCGTGGAGCAACAGCGAGCATCTGCGCGTGTGGCATGAATACTTTCTCGGTGTGCGCCCCGACATGCTTGCCGGCACGGTGACCGTGGCGCCGAGGCTACCCGAGGAGATTACCCGCGTGGATACGCGCCTGAACATAGGCGACGGCACTCTGGACATGCAGATGCGGCGCGGCGGCGACGGCGGCCGCACCACATACCGCTACACGCGCACAGGAGCGTCTGTGACGCTGCGGCTCGACATCGGATGCTATGCGCCGCTCGAGGTGGCGTTGCCGTCGGGAGCCAGCCTTGTGGCCGAAGACGACGGCGCAACCCTTACGGGACGCGTCGTGGATGCTTCAGGGAGTGTGGTGGATACATTCGCTGCCGGAACGGACGCTTTAAAGGCCGAACGCCAAAAAGCCGTCGACGCATATTTCGCAGGCACGCGCTTCGCCGAGCCGTCGTACCGCGAGAATCTGCCCAGCATGTCGCGCTATTTCGACCCTCCGCTCGACTATCAGAGCGTGGAATGAGCCGCCGCTAACGCGGCTCTGCATTTTGGCCGGACGCTATAAACCCCGGGCTGTGACCGCTGACGCGGCCATTGCCCGGGGCTAACATTGAGTCTTGCCGCTACGCGGCTGCCGGGCGCTATGCGCCCATTTTTTTGATATAGATGCGTGTGAGTCCGCGTCGATGTCGGCGAATCATGAGTGGTGTCCGTTTGGGGAAGGCGCGTAGCGCCAGGCAGCCGCGGCAGCGGCAAGTCTGCAATTAGCCTCGGGCAATGGCCGCGTCAGCGGTCGCAGCCCGAGGCTGTAAGATTCCGCATCATGAGAGGAGCTGCGTAGCTGCGGCTCCCCCTTCATGCTTTTTGGGGCAGGCTCAATATTAGCCGCACATGTATCAAGCTCTATTACGACATAGCCTGCTATGCGCCGATTTCTTTGCGGCGTGTCGTTACAGGTCTTCCTCGATGGAGAAATCGTCGGGGAGAGAGGCGTCGAACAGGTCGCCGGCGGGTTCGGCTGCGGGTTCGGCCGGTTTTTCTTCCGTGGTTTCGTCGGATTTGGCTGCTGCCACGCGGGCGCGCATCATGGGGTTTTTCTCTGCTTCGACGAGGGCGGCGGCAATGCGTGCTTCGATTTCGTCGGCAAGCTCGGGATTGTCTTTGATTGTGCGTATGGCGGCGTCGCGTCCCTGGGCGAGTTTTGAGCCTTCGTAGCTGAACCATGAGCCGCTTTTGCGGATGATGTTGTAGTCGACGCCCATGTCTACGATTTCGCTTGCGCGTGAGATGCCTTCGCCGAACATGATGTCGAACTCGGCGCGTTTGAAGGGAGGCGCGACTTTGTTTTTGACGATTTTGACCTTGGTGTGGCGTCCGAGCACGTCTTCGCCGTCCTTGATAGTGTTGCTCGAGCGGATGTCCACGCGCACGGAGGCGTAGAATTTGAGGGCGTTGCCGCCGGTGGTGGTTTCGCTGGGTCCGAACATCACGCCGATTTTCTCACGCAGCTGGTTGATGAATATGCAGGTGGTGTTGGTGCGTGCTATGGCTCCTGTGAGTTTGCGCATGGCCTGCGACATGAGGCGTGCCTGGAGGCCTACGTTGCGGTCGCCCATGTCGCCGTCTATTTCGCTTTTGGGGGTGAGGGCGGCCACGGAGTCGATCACGAGTATGTCGAGGGCGGAGGAGCGTATGAGCTGTTCGGCGATTTCGAGCGCCTGTTCGCCGTTGTCGGGCTGCGAGATGAGAAGGTTGTTGATGTCGACTCCGAGCTGCTGGGCGTAGAAGCGGTCAAAGGCGTGTTCGGCGTCGATGATGGCTGCTATGCCGCCTTTTTTCTGTGCTTCGGCTATGGCGTGGATGGCGAGGGTGGTTTTGCCGGACGATTCCGGGCCGAAGATTTCTATGATGCGGCCTCGGGGATAGCCGCCTACGCCGAGGGCGTGGTTGAGGCTTATGGAGCCTGTGGGTATGACCTCGACGTTCTCTATGGCGTCGTCGCCGAGTTTCATGACGGCTCCGCGGCCGTAGGTCTTTTCTATCTGCCCGAGGGCTGCTGCGAGGGCGTCCATGCGTGCGTTGCCTGTGCCGTCGGCTGCTGCTTTGGCCTTTGAGGCCTTGGAGCTTTTTTCGGTTTTTGCCATGAGTGTGTATGTGTTTTGTTTATGTTTCTGATTATGATGCAAATTTACGACACGATGTGGGCTTGTATATTGCACATCTGTGTTAATTTGCGTTAATATGAAAAATGTCTATCTCTGCTGTGAACCAAACGGGCGTCGGCTTGTTTTTAATGTACATAGCAAGATTACTTTTTCCATTGCAAGAAATGTGATAATGATTGGTTTATTATCGAATGCGGGGATGCCGGGAGGCAACCCCGCATTTGGTTTGTGCCTATTTGGCTCCGGTGCCGGGCACGATGACGCCGCCTATCTGCAGCGACACGCGTTTGCCGCCGGCGTTGGTGCGCACGCGCACGGTCTTGCTGAATTCGCCGAGGGGCTGGCCTGAGGGGAGGTAGGTGACGGTGATGCGTCCTTTCTTGCCGGGCTTGACGGGTTCGGTGGTGTACTGCGGGCGGGTGCATCCGCATCCGGCTGTGGCAGAGACTATGATGAGTGGGGCTGTGCCGGTGTTTGTGAAGACGAATTCGTGGCTCACGGGGCCTCCTTCGGCGCCGACGGTGCCGAAATCGTGGGTGCGCGAGTCGAAGTGTATGGCTGCTTTGCCCGAGGGGTCGGCGGCGCAGGCCACGGCGGCGCCGCATGCTGCGGCTATGAGGAGCAGGAGGATGCGGAGATGTTTCATCGCAGGTTGTTTTTGTTGAAGTAATAGTCGAGGACTTCGCGCGCGGCTGTGAACGAGCTGCGGCGGTCGGCCATGACGTCGTGCTCGAGGCCGGCGAGCATGGTTTCCACGGCGGGGTCGCCGTAGAAGTTGCCGCGCAGGGCTTCGTCGATGCTTTCGCGCATCCACCAGCGTGCCTGCTCGCGGCGTTTGTGGAGGAAATAGCCGTTGTCTTCGGTGAAGCGGAAGTAGCGGTCGATCATGTCCCAGACTTCCGGGATTCCGAGTTCGAAATAGCCGCTGTAGGTGAGCACTTCCGGCTTCCATCCGCTGGCGGTGGGGGGAAAGAGGTGCAGGGCGCTGCGGAACTGCGCCTGGGCGAGCTGCGCGGGGCCTATGTTGTCGCCGTCGGCTTTGTTGATGACGATGCCGTCGGCCATCTCCATGATGCCGCGTTTTATGCCCTGGAGTTCGTCGCCTGTGCCTGCGAGCTGTATGAGCAGGAAGAAGTCGACCATGGAGTGGACGGCGGTCTCGCTCTGTCCGACGCCTACGGTCTCGACGAAGATGTTGTCGTAGCCTGCGGCTTCGCACAGCACTATTGTCTCGCGTGTCTTTCGGGCGACGCCTCCGAGGCTGCCTGCCGAGGGGCTGGGGCGGATGAAGGCTCCGGGATGCTGGGAGAGTTTTTCCATTCGGGTCTTGTCGCCGAGGATTGAGCCTTTGGTGCGCTCGCTGGAGGGGTCGATGGCGAGTACGGCGAGCTTGCCGCCGCCGCGGAGCACGTGGAGGCCGAACACGTCGATGCTGGTGCTCTTGCCTGCTCCCGGCACGCCTGTGATGCCGATGCGGCGCGAACGGCCGCTGTGCGGGAGGCATTTTTCGATTACTTCCTGTGCTATGGCCTGATGTACGGGCGACAGGCTCTCGACGAGGGTGACGGCACGGCTGAGCATGGTGATGTCGCCGCGCAGGATGCCTTCCACGAGCTCTCCTGCCGTGGGCAGGGGCTTGCGTTTGGGGCGGCGTGCGGCGTAGGGGTTGACGCTTGGCGGCTGTGCGACGCCGCTGTTGACGCTGAGCGATGCGTAGCTGTCGTCGTTTTCGGGATGGTGGTGCTGTGTCATGACTCAAAGTTAACACATTATCCCGAAACACGGACGGATTTTCATATATTTTATGAAAATCCGGGCTGCGTGTCTGTCGCAGCCCGGATTTCAGGGGGGGTGTCTAATTAAGTGTTATTTCTATTAGGCCGTAGGGATAGTCGGGGAGGTCTTTGCGCACGGTGATGCTCTTGATGGCGTCGGGTGATATGGAATTTATGTCGCCTTCGAAGATTTTGCCGTTGACGAAGTAGGCGGGCGCGGGTGTGGTGCCGGAGGGATTCGTGTCGCCTGCGTCTTTGAGGCTTATTACTATCGTTTCATCGGATTTGGCATGTTTCACGCTGCCTTTCAGTGCGAAATTCACGGGCAGTGCGAAGCTGCATTCCACGGGGTGGCCGTCTTTGTCGAGTCCGGGTGTCCAGCGTGGCATTGCGCCCACTATGCGCAGGGCTTCGGCATCGAGTTCCGGAGACACGCTATTCTGCACTTGGGGGTGGGCCGTGGAGCCGTCTGGCATGATTTTGAACGTTACGACCACGCGGCCTTGTGTGCCTGCCTTAGCTGCGGCTTCAGGATAGCGGAGTTCCTTGTAGAGGAAATCGGTGAGGGCGTCCATGCCGCCGGGAAACTGCGGGAGTGTGGCGGGGGCTTGTGTGCTTTCTGTTTTTTCCGTATCTTTGCTGAAGCTTGTAGTGTAGGCTTTGGTGTCGGGTGCGGCTTTCTGCTGCGCCGGCACTTTCATGGAGGCCGCGCTCACGCGGTCGAGGGCCGAGGCCACTGCGGAATTGTTGACTGCTGCCGCTGCCACGAGCAGGGCGGGGAGGAGAGCGAGGACGCGTAGGCGAGATGCCCGTCTGTTTTGTTTGTACATCATGGTGATACGTTTTGAAAGATTACTGTGATCGAGGCTGTTGGCGAGTGACTGCAATCTTACGCCGGCAGCCTTTTCTATTAATAACATCTGATAGGAGCGTGTGTCGGCTCCGCCTGCGAGCACGGAGTTGTCGGCCTGGTATTCGTGGACGTTGCGCAGCTCGCGGCGCATGAGCCACGATGCGGGGTTGTACCACATGATGGCGCACACGGCCTGTGCGGCGAGCAGGTCGAGCCAATGGCGTGCGCGCAGGTGGGCGAGTTCGTGGGCTGTCACGAGGCCGGCGCCATGTTCGGCGTCGGCTTCTCCCATGACTATGTAGCGCATGAAGCTGAAAGGCACGATGCTGCCGGGGAGCAGCACGAGTGTGTAGCCGGGGCGCTGAAAGCGGCGTCCGCGTGCCACGAGCGCGATGAGGCGGATTATGCCTGCGAGAGTCCATGCGGCCACGAGGGCTGTGCCTGCGGCGTATATCCATAGGATGGTGCGCGCTGTGTCGAAGTGGCTTTCTGCGGCGTTGACTGCGGCAGTGGCGTCGATTACGTCAAGACGGCCTATGAAGGCTGCGCCGCCGTCGGGCGCATGATGCGCTGCACCAAGGAGTGTGGCGAGCGGCAGGGCGGCGAGGCTGACGGCGTAGAGTGCGAGCAGGGCGGCGCGGTTGAGGGCGGCCTGTTTCTGCCCGGCGAGCAGTGCGCGGTAGGTGGCGTAGCCGAGGATGAGGAATGTGCCTGCGTAGAGGCTATAGCTGAGCAGCGGTCCCATGGGTCATGATTTTTTCGTGTTCTGTTCTACCATGTCGATGATGCGCCGAAGCTCGTCGACGGATATTTTCTCTTCTTCCACGAGTGCGGATACGGCTGAGGCGTAGCTGTTGTTGAAGTAGCTTTTCACGACCTGCGCGAGTGAGCGTTCGCGGAAAGCGGCGGGCGAGGCCACGGCACGGTAGCGGTGGGATGCGCCCACGGCTTCGTGGTCGACGTAGCCTTTGTCTTCGAGGATGCGTACGGTGGTGGAGACGGTGTTGAAATGGGGGCGCGGCTCGTCGTAGTGTGTGAGCATTTCGCGCACGAACATGGGGCCGTGCTCCCATAACAGGCTCATTATCCGGGCTTCCTTTTCGGTGAGTTTAGGGGTCTTGGGCATAACTAATGTTTTAGTTGATGCGGCAAAGGTATAACTAAAATTTTAGTTGTGCAATTTTTTTTCATGATTTTTTCGTGTGTGTTCTGTATAAATAAGCAAATCGTCCGCGTGCAGCTGCACGCGGACGATTTGTCTATAGGGGTCGGTTGTATCGGCTTAGAGCTGGGGGCCGGCGGCTACGAGTGCCTGGCCGGCTGCGTTGTTCTCGTACTTCTTGAAGTTGTTGATGAAGCGTTCTGCGAGGTCCTTGGCCTTGACGGTCCATTCTTCTGCGTTGGCATAGGTGTCGCGGGGGTCGAGGATTTTGGAATCAACGCCGGGAAGCTCGGTGGGAATCTCGAAGTCGAAGATGGGGAGCTTCTTGGTGGGAGCGCTGAGGATGGCTCCGTCGAGGATGGCGTCGATGATGCCTCGGGTGTCGCGGATGGAGATGCGCTTGCCTGTGCCGTTCCAGCCGGTGTTGACGAGGTAGGCCTTGGCGCCGCTTTCCTGCATGCGCTTAACGAGTTCCTCTGCGTATTTGGTGGGATGGAGTTCGAGGAACGCCTGTCCGAAGCAGGCGGAGAAAGTGGGTGTGGGCTCGGTGATGCCGCGTTCGGTGCCGGCGAGCTTGGCGGTGAAGCCGCTGAGGAAGTAGTACTTCGTCTGCTCGGGGGTGAGGATTGAAACGGGGGGGAGCACACCGAATGCGTCGGCGCTCAGGAAGATTACGTTCTTGGCTGCGGGACCGGCGCTGATGGGCCGCACGATGTTGGCGATGTGGTCGATGGGGTAGCTTACGCGTGTGTTCTCGGTCACGCTCTTGTCGGCGAAGTCGATTTTGCCTTCTGCGTCGACGGTGACGTTCTCAAGGAGTGCGTCGCGACGGATTGCGTTGTAGATGTCGGGTTCGCTTTCTTTGTCGAGGTTGATGACCTTGGCGTAGCATCCGCCTTCGAAGTTGAAGACGCCGTTGTCGTCCCAGCCGTGTTCGTCGTCGCCGATGAGGAGACGTTTGGGGTCGGTGGAGAGGGTGGTCTTGCCTGTGCCGCTGAGGCCGAAGAAGATGGCGGTGTTTTTGCCTTCGAGGTCGGTGTTGGCGGAGCAGTGCATGGAAGCTATGCCCTTGAGGGGGAGGAAGTAGTTCATCATGGAGAACATGCCTTTCTTCATTTCGCCGCCGTACCAGGTGTTGATGATTACCTGTTCGCGCGAGGTGATGTTGAAGACGACGGCTGTCTCGCTGTTGAGGCCGAGTTCCTTATAGTTGGCGAGTTTTGCTTTCGATGCGTTGTAGACGATGAAGTCGGGGGTGAAGTCGGCGAGTTCTTCGGCTGTGGGACGGATGAACATGTTGGTCACGAAGTGTGCCTGCCATGCCACTTCCACGATGAAGCGCACTGCCATGCGGGTGTCGGCGTTGGCGCCGCAGAAACCGTCGACAACATAGAGTTTCTTGTTGCTGAGCTCGTCGACGGCGAGGGTCTTGACGGCCTTCCATGCTTCTTCGCTGGCGGGTTTGTTGTCGTTTTTGTATTCGGGGGTTGTCCACCACACGGTGTCCTTGGAGTTTTCGTCGAGAACGATGAACTTGTCTTTGGGCGAGCGGCCGGTGTAGACGCCTGTCATCACGTTCACTGCGCCGAGCTCGGTGGCTACGCCTTTCTCGAAGCCTTCGAGGCCGGGAGCGGTTTCGTCCTTGAAGAGTTCGTCGTAGGAGGGGTTGTAGATTACCTCAGTGGTGCCCTTGATGCCGTAGGCTTCGAGAGATTTTTTAATCTCGGGAAGGCGGGCTTCCTTGATTTCTTCGATTTTGCTCATTGTTTGTGTAGATTATGGAGATATATTTGAATGTCAGTTGATGAGGGATGCAAGCGTAGGGTGCTTGTTTATCGGGTGCAAAGTTACAAACTATTTTTGTATTGGCGTGCAAATTGAGGAAAAATTTCTTTAATTGTTCTTAAGCGTGGGGGCTGTGCGCCTTTTCGTCTTTTCTGCGGTGCTGTTCAGCGTCCGAGGATTTCGGCAAGGACGGGGCGGAGGCGGTCGGCGTAGTGGCGGAAGCCGAGGTCGGTGAGGTGTATGCCGTCGACGGTGCCGTCGTCTTCTACGCCGTCGAGGCCTTCGGAGGTGACGTAGTAGATGCCTTCGGGACGTTCGGCGGCGAGGCGCTCGTAGTTGCGGCGGAATGCGGCGTTTTTACGCGGCAGGTAGCCTCCGAAGTGGCTGTCGTAGCGGGCGTAGGGATAGATGGGGCCTTCCACCATGACTACGGGCACGTCGGGGCGTGCGTCGCGCAGTATGCGCACGAAATCGTAGGTGAGGGTGTCGCACATCATTTCCGTGCAGTTGGGCACGGGGTCGATGAGAAAGAGTGTGGCGTCGGGGATGGCGGCCATGGCGCGTGCCATGCAGAGATCCATTTTGCCTTCGCCGCTGAAGCCGAGGTTGGCTATCTCGCAGTTGAGTTCGCGGGAGAGGATGTTGGTGGCGGCCATGCCGGAGCGCGAGGCGCAGCCTCCCTGGAGGATGCTTGTGCCGTAGGCTATGATTTTGCATGCGGGGTCGATGAGGCCGGGACGGCCGGGGGTGATGACGGCTCCTTCGTCCACTTTGACGAGCAGGCGCTCTACGCCGTCGTAGAGCGGCAGGTAAATCATGTACTCATGCATGCGCCCGTCGAGGTTGCCGACGTAGCTGCTTTCGACGGTCTTGTCGTCCTTGCCCTTGGTGTAGGGGCGGTTGGTGTTGACGTGGCGCCACACGGAGTCGCCCTCGAAGATGTAGAGGTCGGTGCCTTTGAGGCCGGTGTCGGCCATGTGTATCATGTGTGTGTTCCAGAGCAGCTCGTATTTCACGCCGATGTTGCGCGAATCGGTGGCGAAGCGCACGGCTATGCCCGAGGAGCACTGCGAGCGGTCCCAGAGGGAGGGGCGCACGCTGTCCTGAAGCTCGGCGGTGAGGCGTGTGTAGGGACGTGCGGTGTCGTCCCATCCTTTGTTGATGACGCGCAGGTGGCGTGCGTCGACGAGTTTGCTGCCGTCGCCGGTGGCTATGGAGGGGACGGCGGCATGGGCGGCGATGGCGGCGCACATGACTGCTGCCGCGGCAAGGAGTGTTTTTTTCATGACGTGGGGGTGGCGGGGTTATTGTACGGTGCTGTAGACTTCGCGGTGCAGCGTGCGTGCGGCAAGGGCGGGGTCGAGGGCGGGGTCGGTGCTCATGAGCAGCAGGGGCACGGACGGGAGGCCGGGGGCATAGGGCGGCTGCACGTAGTCGTAGTCGAGCAGCCGGAAGCCGTTGCGGCGGTAGAAGTCGATGCGGCGCTGCTCTATGCTGCCGGGGCCCTTCGGGTGCTCGACTTCGAGCAGCAGCGGCGGACCTTCCGCGGCGAGCAGGCGCAGGATTTCCGCTCCGATGCCGCTGCCGCGCATGGCGGGCTGTGTGCAGAGGTGCTCTATGTAGGTGAAGCCGGGGAAGCGCCAGAGGCTGACGAGACCGGCCGCTTCCTCTCCTGCAGCGGATGCGCACAGCAGGGCCGGGCGTGCTGTGCCGGCGGCTATCTGCGGCCACGGGCGCCGTTCCTCGGGCGGGAAGCTGTCGAGGTAGAGCTGCCCGAGGGCGGGCAGCAGGGCGGGGGAGGGAACGGAGAGTGTGATGTTCATTTGCTTTTTCCGGAGAGTATGGCCTGAATGTCGTTGAGTTTTGTGAGTGCCTGGAGTGGTGTGAGGCGGTCGATGTCGATGCCGAGGAGTTCGTCGCGTACCTGTGCGAGCACGGGGTCGTCGAGCTGGAAGAACGACAGCTGCATGCCCGCCTGTGGTGTGGCGGCCGCAGTCATGTCGGGGGGCGCGGCGGCGCCGTTTCCGCGCGATGCGGCCTGCTCGAGGCGCTGCAGCACGGTGTCGGCGCGGTCGGTGATGCTGCGCGGCATGCCGGCGAGGCGTGCCACGTGGATGCCGAAGCTGTGTTCCGAGCCGCCGCGGGCGAGTTTGCGCAGGAACACTACTTTTCCGTCGATTTCGCGCACGCTTACGTTGTAGTTGGCGATGCGTGCGAACCGGGCTTCCATGTCGTTGAGTTCGTGGTAGTGTGTGGCGAACAGCGTCTTCGGGTGCATGCCTCGGTGCTCGTGGATGTGTTCGACGATGGCCCATGCTATGGAAATGCCGTCGTAGGTGCTTGTGCCTCGGCCGAGTTCGTCGAAAAGGATGAGCGAGCGTGGGCTCATGTTGTTGAGTATGCTTGCGGCCTCGTTCATCTCCACCATGAAGGTGCTTTCTCCGAGGGCAATGTTGTCGCTGGCTCCGACGCGGGTGAACACCTTGTCGACCACGCCGATGCGTGCGGCGTCGGCGGCCACGAAGCTGCCGCACTGGGCCATGATGACGTTGAGCGCCGTCTGGCGCAGCAGGGCTGATTTGCCGCTCATGTTGGGGCCGGTGATCATCATTATCTGCGTGGCGTCGTTGTCGAGCTCGAGGCTGTTGGCTATGTACGGTTCGCCGGGGGGCAGCTCGCGTTCTATCACGGGGTGGCGCGCTTCGGTGAGGCTGAGTGTGAGCGAGTCGTCGACTGCCGGGCGGCAGTAGTGTCCTTCGGCGGCCGCGCGGGTGAATCCGAGCAGCACGTCGAGGCGGGCGAGCATGGAGGCGTTGAGCTGCAGCGCGGGGATGTAGGCTCCTGTGTCGGCCACGAGGCGCGAGTAGAGGCGTGTCTGTATGGCTTCTATGCTTTCCTGGGCCGTGAGGATTTTATGCTCGTATTCTTTCAGCTCGGGTGTGATGTAGCGTTCGGCGTTGACGAGTGTCTGCTTTCGTATCCACTCGGCGGGCACTTTGTCGCGGTGTGTGTTGGTGACTTCGATGTAGTAGCCGAACACGTTGTTGTAGCCTATTTTCAGGGAGCCGATGCCTGTGGCTTCGCTCTCGCGTGCCTGTATGCGCAGCAGGTAGTCTTTGCCTCCGCGTGATATTTCGCGCAGGCGGTCGAGTTCGTCGTCCACGCCGTGGCGTATGATGTCGCCGCCCCGGTTGAGCGCGGCGGGTGCGTCGTCGCTGATTTCGCGGCCTATGCGTTCGGCCACGGCTGCGCAGTCGTTGAGCTGTCGCCCGATGGCCATGAGCGCTTCGAGGCCGGAGTTCTCGCACATGGCGCGCACGGGGGCTATGGCCTGCAGGGCGGTGCGCAGCTGGAGCATTTCGCGTGGCGTGATGCGCTCGTTGGCTATTTTGGAACAGAGGCGCTCGAGGTCGCCGATGCGTGCGAGCAGTTCGCCGATGCGGTCGCGCGCGGCGGTGTCGCGGAAGAAGTGCTCCACGATGTCGAGGCGGTCGTTGATGGCGCGCGGGTCTTTGAGCGGAAAGAGGAGCCATCGGCGCAGCAGGCGTGCGCCCATTGGTGTGGCGGTGCGGTCGAGCACGCCGAGCAGGCTGCGCCCTTCGGCCGAGAGAGGCTCTATGAGCTCGAGGTTGCGCACGGTGAACGCGTCCATGCGCACGTAGCGCTCCTCCTCGATGCGCGAAATGGCGCTGATGTGGGCGATGCGCGTGTGCTGCGTGATGTCGAGGTAGTGCAGTGCGGCTCCGGCGGCTATTATGGCGTCGGGCATGCGGTCGATGCCGAAGCCTTTGAGGGAGGCGGTGGAAAACTGGCGCCGCAGGCGCTCGTCGGCGGCCTCGAGTGTGAACACCCAGTCGTCCAGCTCGAATGCGAGGTAGCGTGCGGTCATCTCCTCCTCAAGGCGGCGCTTGCATCCGCGCATCACGAGCACTTCCTTGGGGGCCATGTTGGCGAGCAGTTTGTCGATGTAGGCGGTGTCGCCTTCGGCCGTGAGGAATTCGCCGGTGCTGATGTCGAGGAAGGCGACGCCTGTGGCGCTGCGTCCGAAGTGGACGGCCGCGAGGAAGTTGTTCTGCCCGCTGAGGAGCACGTTGTCGGTGGTGGCCACGCCGGGCGTGACAAGCTCGGTGATGCCGCGCTTGACGAGTTTTTTTGTGAGCTTGGGGTCTTCGAGCTGTTCGCAGATGGCCACGCGCTTGCCTGCGCGTATGAGTTTCGGGAGGTAGGTGTCGACGGCGTGGTGCGGAAATCCGGCCATTTCGACGTGCTGCGCCACTCCGTTGGCGCGGCGGGTGAGTGTGATGCCGAGAATCTGCGACGCTGTGACGGCGTCTTCGCCGTATGTCTCGTAGAAGTCGCCCACGCGGAACAGCAGCACGGCGTCGGGATGAAGGGCTTTCATCTCGAAATACTGCTTCATGAGCGGTGTTTCGACTATTTTCTTGCTCATGGGCGGTGCGTCAGCAGGCTTTGCTTGCGTCGGCGCTGCGTCGCGGCAGCATGGCGTTGACTATGCGTATGGCGTGGGGGTCGAAGCTGCTGTGGCGGAACACGAAGTAGCGCTGCAGCAGGAAGTTCCAGAACCAGCCTACGAGCAGCGACACGCCGATGCGGGCGGCGGCGTAGTAGCCGTCGGGGCGGAAGCCTAAGGTCTCGAGATACGGCCAGTCCTGCATGAGGTGGTAGCAGGCTTCGGTGCCGCCGGAGTTGAGCACGAGGCTGCCGAGCCACACGAGTGCGTATTTCACGATGACGGCTTTCCACGGGCATCCCTGCGCATGGAAAGTGTAGCGGTAGCAGAGCACGCAGTTGACGGCGCCGCCGCACAGCGCGCCTACGGCTGCCGAGAGCCAGGGGGCGAGGCCGAGCCATGCGAACAGTGCGAAGCCGAGGCTGAGGTCTACCCACGATGCGGCCTGTGAGGACGCTCCAGAACGCAGGAACGAGAAGAACAGCGAGTCGCTGTGGGCTATGTCGGAACGTAGTTTTTTTATTTTTCCCATTGTTGATACCTGTGGGGGGAGATTCTTTGCGCCACACGGTAGCTCGCAAAATTAGCAAAAAAACGATAAAAAAGCAAATGCGGTTTTCCGGCACGGCGTGTTTCGCAAGAAATCGTGTGTGTCGAAGAACTGCCGCGCAGCGGCCCGGGTGCAATATACCCCGGGCTGCGACCGATACGCGGACATTGCCCGGGGCTGTTATTAAACAACCTCTTATCGATGCGCTGCTATTTTTTTGTGCGCTCGGGGCGTACTGGCATGCCGTAGGCGCCGTTGGATGAAATGGCTAAATGCATTCCTACTCCATTGGTGGCTTCGTGTCTATCGTCTAATGCGAAAATTATGGTCTGGATGTAGTCTTCGTGGAAATGATAGCCCGAGGCGGTGTTTAGGAATGTGAGTGAACGGAATGCCGGCCATGATTGTTCTGTCCATCCTTCAGGAAGGTGCGACAGGTCGAAGGTGCTTCCCAAATCCCTTACCCCGGTGGCGTAGAATTCAAGTGTTCCGCCGCCTACGGTGAAGCGCCAGCCCACGGTAAAGCCGTCGTTGGTTATGCGCACGGCGTTCGGTATGTTTGTGCCCATTACGTCTTTGCCGCTGTCCCACATCTTAAACTGATATGAACCTGAATCCTTGTATTTGTCCGAAGATATGAGCCCGGTGTATGCGCCCAAGTGGGGCACGTTGTAGCCTCGCGGCGAGGGGTCGTAGACGGTTTTCTGCACGACGCCGTCGTTTTCGGCGGATACGCTGTTTGATTTTGCTGTATGATTTCTTTTGCCGTCCCATATGTTGTATGGAAGTATGGTCCATATACGCCGGGCGGTATTGTTGGGGCCATCTGCGGGGTCAGATGCAGGCTTGGTGTAGTTGTGCATGAAGAAAACGTCGGGTCTGGCGATGGATTCGTTGTAATCAACCAGCGAGACAGGAGCCTCTCCCTTCAGAGACTGTCCTGCGGCGACTCCATAATTACCGTCCGGAGTCCAGACGGGCTTGGTAATCATGTTGAACTCCTCTAGGTTGTCGTCCATGCCTTTGAGCAGATTGTCGAGCGTGCTGCTGCTGTAGATGCCGCCCGGCACGGGGTCTTTGCGCCCCCACTGGTAGTATGTGTTGTCGCCTGCCGATGATGCCGCGATTCCTTCCTGGGTGAAAGTGAAGGTCTTCAGCGCGGTCTCTTTGCCGTCGGCGCCTGTGGCGTAGACGGTGATTTTCTGCGTGCGCTCCGGGGCTCCGGAGTGCATGGTGCAGTAGCCCACGTTGGCAGGTGCTATTGCGTGTTTCAGGTTTGACTCGTAGGCTGTGATGTCCACGTCGGCAGCGCCGCTCCAGTCGTAGTGAGTCACGTATATCTGCCAGCTCCACAGGGCATGGCCTGTGGCGGGGTCTTTGATGGCTATGTGGGCGTTGCCCTGGTTGAGGGTGGCTTCGCGTATTTCGAACTGGAGCCAGCGCCTGTCTTCGCTCAGTTTGAGATTCCGCAGCAGGCCGGGGGAGTCCTGCCACAGCAGTTCGGCCTCAAATTTGATGCCGGGATGCTGGTCCTTAATCCACTCGTGCGCTATGGGTTTGTTACTGTGGTCCACCATGACTTCCCACAGATGTTTTCCTGCAGTTGTTCCCGGGATGTATGCTTTTGTGTTGTTGAGCGAGTTGCCGTATACGAGCGGCAGTTTGTACAGGCCCGGGGTGCGGATTACGTAGGTGTTGGCCGATTCCGTGCGTCCGTCTTTTTCAAAGCCGTTGAACTGCGAGAGGTCCATGGCCGTGCCGTCGGCTTCCGTGGTGTATCTGTCCGACAGGTGGAGGTCGTCGAAAGGCTTGCGCATTTCGTCTTTGTATGGCGCTTGCGGCACCAGGTGCAGTACGCCTGTCTTTTTTGCTGTCACATCGGTGGATGGTTCGCCTGTGGGGGTGAAGGTGCAGGCTGCCTTGGTGTCGACACTCGATTCGAAGCGCAGCTTGAGGGGCAGGTTCACGTCGTCTTTGCCGTATTGGGCGACTTTCATGTAGGCCTGCATGGATTTTACGTCGACGATGCCTGTGTAGGGGAGAGTGGTCTCATCGGCAAGTTCGATGCTGAACACAGGCGTGGCCTTGATGCCTGTGGACGATACGGCATATTCCACGCGTTCGCCGGGAAGCCATTTTTTGCCGGAGAGGTCGGCTGTGAGGGTGCGTTCCACTTTTGTGAGCTCGTCGGTGAAGACTATTTCGAGCTTGGCGCCGGAGGGCAGCGTCTGCGGCACCATGAAGAATGTCAGGCTGCCGTCGGCTATGCTCTGGCCTGGCTTTGTGTAGTGGTTGTCGCCGTAGGTGCCGGTGTCGGGGGTTATTACGGTGCCGTCGGCGCCGAGTTCGGCGGTGAACGAAGTGGCGCTGCCCGAGGGTGTCCAGCTGTAGGTTGTCTTGCTGTCGGAGCCGAGGTCGGCGCGCAGTGTGCCGCTGCCGTATACTCCCGAGAGTTTCACGCTTTTGAATGTGCCGGCGAGCATGGCGTCGCCTGTCTTGACGCTGACGGCTGTGAGAGTGTGGCCGAATGTGAGGGCCACGGTGCCTCCGGCGTCGCCGCGTGTGTCGGTGACGGCCGCGAGCAGGTCGGTCTGCGCCGTCACGGTGGATTTGGCCGTGAATTTTATTTCGGGGATTCCGTCGGTGCCGGCCGTCGGCGCGGACACACCGGCCGATGCTGCGGAGCTGTGCGGCGCGTAGGCGAAGAAGCGTATGCGTCCCGAGCCTACCCATCCGAGTTTTTTCCCGGTTTCGTCGGGCGCCCATGCGGTGCCCGTTTTTTTCATTCTGAGATTGTCGCAGTAGGTGTGGGCTTCGTCGGGCCATGTGCCGGTGTAGCAGAGCGCCGATAGGCCGAAGCTGTCGTAGAATGTGGCCGTGGTGACGGCTGTGCCGCGGCTCTGTGTCGCGCCCGGGGTGGCGGCAGAGTCGGGCTGCGGGGTGGCGGTGGTGATGAGATAGAGTTCGTCGCTGTCGCCCGACATGCGGCTTATGCTGACTTTCTGGCGCGGGGAACCTTCCGGAGCGGCTTCCTGCCAGGATTCTGTCAGGGCGATGTCGAAGTCCATGCTGTCGCCGGGTCGGCAGCCGTAGCCGGGGATGTCGTCGTCGGCGCAGGCGCCGAGCAGGGCGAGTGCCGCGCACACTGCGAGTGCGCGGCACGCCTTGCTGCCGTTAAGCTTCGAAAAATGATTGTATCTCTTGATTTCCACCATTTTGTAGCAGTAGTGATGAATGAGTTGCGGCAGGGCCGCGTTGAGGAGACGGAGGGTTGTGGCGCAGAGTCATGCGCGAGACATGACTCTGCGGGGGATTGTCAGGGCATGGGTGTGGGGGTCTGGTCCGCCTCTTTCCATTCGGCGACTGTCACAGTGAATGTGATGGGGTTGTCGAGCACAAGATCGCCGGGTTCTTTGTCGTCGGGTGTGGGAATGACTTTGATGCTGTCGTCGACTTTAATTGCGGGGTGGTCCGTCGGCGGGTACTGTCCGGCGCCGGCGCTGGCCCCGAGGAAGTTGAGGTGGTAGATGTGGCGCAGGCCTGGCTTCCAGTCAAAGTCCACGGGCACGCAGGTGTAGCCGTAGGCCTTCTCGTTGTAAGTGTCGCCGCTCTGGAGTTCGGGGAAGAGCTGGTGGATGTGTCCTCCTTTGCCGTCGGAGCCGACGGTGCCGCCCGTAGTCGTTTCTGTTTTCGTTCCGGTGTGCGTTTCTCCCGGATGGTGGATTTCAACACGGCAGAGCAGCAGGATGTAGGAGCCTTCGTTGGGAGTGCTGAAGTTGTATTTTGTCGTTTTCTGCGGCACGAGCATGAGGCTGGAGTTGTCCTTCTTGTCGTTGCTTATGGCGTAGTTTTCGCTGCCGGGAGTGAGATTGATCTTGACGTCGCCCAGAAGAGCCTGGCCATAGCTTGCGAGAGTGGCGCCGGCGGTGTTCCATACGATGTCGTATTTGCTGTCGTTGAGGTCGGTGATTGTGAAGCGGGAATCGTCGGCTGCGGTTGCGTCTGCGTCGTGGGCGTGGAATTCGAGGTTTCCTTTGTTCTTTGCATTGACGATGCATGCTCCGGCTATTTTGACGATTTTACGTCCGTCGGTGGATACTTCGGCGTTTTTTATCTTCACTTCCACCTGTGCAAGAGCATGCTGGAAGTTGAGTGGTACGGCATTGTTGGACACTTTGCCGAATTCGGCCTCGGTGTAGGCTATGATGAGGTCGCTCTGTCCGGGGCCTGCGTTGGTGAATGTGCCTACATCATAGGGTTTTGTCAAAGAGGCCACGGGGGTGAAAGCGTCGATGCTTATTTTGCTTGCGGAAATTTGAGGCTTGACTATATTTTTGTCGATGGGGTGGAACGCCCAGAACTGGATTTTCTTCATGTCGGAACTCCAGTTGTATTTTTTGTTGAGGACGAAAGCGGAGGCGCCATCGTATCTGGCGGTGTCGCCGTTGATGAAGAAGTTTGTCCAGTCGTCTACGTCGGCGTACACTTTGAAGCCTTCGCTTTTCTGGAGCACGGCAAGGTCGGTCTCGGTGGCGCGGGACACGCGTGTCGTGAACCGGATTTCGTTGCCGGAGGGCGGGAGCTGCACTTCTTCTTCGTTGGCGCAGGATGCGATAGCGAGCGCTGCGGCTGCTGCTACCGGAAACAGCTTGAATCGTGAGTGGGTCATTTTTCGTTTAGCTTAAAGATGGTGTGGTAATTTATGTATTTTTTTTGTTTGATTCCTTTTCAGTGCATGTCTATCTCGGTGTCGACGACGTTGTCCCATCCGGATATGCCGGGCTGTATGCCTGTGCCTTGCGGCGGGAGTGTCAGTCCTTCGATTTCGATGTTCACCTCTCGGGGGTTCTGGGCGCCGTGGAGCTGTTCGGTGATTTCAAAATCCTTATAGACGTTGTTTGAGGTGTAGACTGAGAAATAGTGCGGTGTCTCGCTTTCGTGGCAATGGCCGAAGGCATGGAACTCTGCGCGCAGCGTGTGCTCGTCGAGGCGTTCGAATGCCACGGGGTGCGTGACTGTGATTCCCGATGGTCTTGCCGCGGCCACGTTCCACTGCTCCGACATGCCTGTGATGGCTCCGCTGATGTCTATGGCGGCAGTAAGGTTCTCGACTTTGTAAATAGTGACGGTGTAGTGCGCGGTGGCTTCCGCCGGCCGGAGTGTGACGCTCTGTCCCTCGGTACGGGGCTGAATGCTGAGGCTGGTGCAGCATCCTGCCCACACTTGCTCGGGGGTGTTGCGCACCGGCTCGGACGTGGATGCTCCCGGGCGCGGGGGCGCTGGGGCGTCGGCTCTTCCCATGGGCGAAAGCAGCGCCCGGGCTTTTGTGGCGAGGTGGTAGTCGGAAAAACTGTCGCCGCCTTCCAGCACGTTCTCCATTTCGCCGTTGTGGCATAGAATCATGTAGTCGCCGGCTTCCACGCGGATGTGTCCCGATTCGGCCGACGTGAACTCGTGCACGGCGTAGTGCGAGCCGTCGGGGCGGAACAGGCGCACCACCATGGTGCGCGGCGTGGCGTCGGGAGCGAGGCTCCAGTCGAAGTCGACGCGCAGGTCCACCACGTGGCTGTGGTCGTAGCACAGATCTTTGTGCGCGCAGCCCTGCATCATGGCGGCTGTGGCTATGGCTGCCGCGAAAAGCGCTGTTTTGGCCGTCGCTCTCATCGCCGTCCTCCTTTCCCGCCGAGTTTGTACACGAGCGATATTTCGGCTTTTGTGGGGCCGAACCAGTTGTGGCGCACGGTCGATTGCCACACGTAGCAGCCGTCGGCCGGGCGATATTTCCTGTATTGTCCGCCTATCCACCCGATGCCTACCGTGAAGTCGATGCAGAACAGGCGGCTCACGGGCAGGGAGTAGCCGTAGGAGATGCCGGCTCCGAAGCAGGGGCCGTCGCTCTGGCGTCCTGTGCCTCCGAACTCTATGTCATAGTCGAACAGCTGTGCGTAGAGGCCGAGGTGGTGGCCGGTCAGGCATCCGTCGCCTTTTCCGGGGCGTGGACATGTCCACCAGCGGCGAGCTTCCACCTCGCCGCCGCGAAATCGGTAGTAGTAGTGTGAGCGCTCGCGGCTCCACCATGCGAGCATGCCGTTGGCTGTCAGCGACCATTTGCGGTCTATGGCTATTTCCAGGCCTATGTTGGGCACTGCCGCGGCGTCGTATAGCATGTTTGTCTTCAATGCGAAGTGGAAGGGGTGTGCGGCGGGGTGTGCGGCGGGCACGGCGTCGGCCGATGTTGCGCGGTCGGGCGCCGGTGCGGCGTCATCGTGCCGGGACGGCGCGGAGGGCAGAGCCGGGGCAGCCGACGTGGTGTCGGGCTGTGTGGCCGGCACGGCGCGCTCCGTCATGCACACTTCGGTGATGAAGCAAGCCTGGCGCATGGCGGGGAAGAAGTGCGTGGCCATGTAGTTGTAGGGGCGGCCGCCGTGCAGCATGCCGAGGCGGCGCTTGCGGCTGTCGACGATGGCGTTTCCTTCGAACACCCATTGCGGCACCGTGCGCAGGATTTCGAGCACTTCTTCGCGGTGGGGCATCGATGATGTGTCGACCATGGCTTCGAGCTGCGCCCAGTCTATGCCGGCGGCTTCCACGGTGAAGATGCTGTCGGGCAGCGGGGTGTTGTGCGAAAGATAATCGGCGATGGTGCGTGCGCGCTTGCGCGAGAGGGCGAGGTTGCGGTCGGTGTAGCCGTCGGGCGACGCGGCTCCCCTCACGCACACGCGTTCTATAGTCATTATGCTGTCGTCTCGCAGTTCGGCAATGCGGTCGGAGAGCCGGCGCAGACGCGTGCCGTTGTCCATGTAGTCCGAATCCAGCACCGAGTAGCCTTTCCGGAAGTTCACGATGGTGTGCAGTGTGTCGCATCGCATGCTTTGTGCGGATGCGACGGGGCTTGCGGATAAAAGCAACACTAATAACCAGTCTATGACTTTCATGGTTGAATGTGAAATATAGGACTTCGGGTTGCGCGTCGGTTAAATGGCGCGTTCACTTCAGGATAAAATCTTATACTTAAGCTACTTGTGGTGTTTCGGTCGGCAAAGTTAACAATTATAGATTATTATAGTATGAAATTAAACTAATTTTAACAAAATTTACCCTTTGAGGTGAATATTAGGTTAAAAAACGTCTGAGGGTGCGCTTTGCCGGTGTGCCGGTGTCAGTCCACGCGCTCGATGATGCGCAGTTCGGGATACCACAGGTAGCCGCAGACACGGGTGTGGCCCATGTCTCGCATCATGTCGAGGTATTGCGCGACCTGGCGCCGGTGGGCGTCGGAGGGCTCGGCGGTGAATTTGTAGTCTATGACGTCGGCGCTGCCGTCGGGACGGAATACGATGCGGTCGGGGCGGAAGCTGCGGTTGTCGCGGCCCACGTAGACGGTGCGTTCGGCGAGCACGCGCACTCCGGGGGCGAACCATGCCGCGGCCTGTTCGCCGCCCGCCCCGAAGGCTTCGGAGAGCAGGGCGCGGTAGGCCCGGCGCACGGAGTCGCCGGCGCCTGCGGCGTCGCACACCTTTGCGAGGGCGTGGTCGAGGTCGTCGAGGGTGCGCATGCGCGCGAGGATGTTGTGGAGGTCGTTGCCGCGTCCGGCGGCGCGGATTCGCGCGCTGTCCTCGTCGCTGCGGGCTATGGCCGGCAGCGGTTGGCGCGTGTCGGCTTCGTTGCCTATCTCGAGCTCGCCGTCGTCGGGGCTGTTGGTGATGTCGGCCACGCAGGTGAGTTCGCGGGTGTCGTCGCGCAGGCACACGCGGTAGGGCGGCGCAGACATCGTGTCGCCCCGGCTGCTCTCGGGTTTCTGTGCGGCCGGGGCGGTGGGTGTGCCGTAGGTGTAGCATCCCTCGCAGCCGTCCGCGGCGCCTTGGGCGAGCGGGAGGCCTTCGGGCGCGGCGTCGGAGGGGTGGGCGGCGCGCAGGGCGTCGGGCAGCAGACGGCCGACGCCGGCCGAGGGGTCGTAGTGCACGTGCAGTTCGCGCACGGGACGCGTGAAGGCCACGTAGGTCATGTTGAGGTTGTCGGCGGTCTGCAGCGCGGCGTTGGCAGCGTAGGCGGCGTCCCATGGCGGGCCTGCCTCGGCCCATATGCGGCCGAGGGGCATGGCGAGCACGGGAGGACGGTCGGCCGGGTCGCCGAGGGGTATGCCGTCCATGGGCATCCACACGTCCTCGCTGCGGGGTTCTATCTGCCAGTTGGCAAACGGGATGTGCACACAGTCCCATTCGAGGCCTTTGGCTTTGTGCACGGTCATGACGGCAACGGCGTCGAGCGTGGCGGCGGCCCCCACGGTGAGGCGCGGAGAGTTGCGTTCCCACCACGCGAGGAATGCGTGGACGGACGGGTTGTAGCGCGCGCAGTAGTCGGCCACGGTGTCCTGGAAAGCCGCGATGTAGGCAAATTCGCGTTCGCGTTGCTGCGGAGGCACGTTGCGTCCGATGATGATTTCGACGAGTGCCGCGAGATTGCCCGCGCGTGCCGCCCTGATGTCGGACGCTTCCGCGGCGAGTGCTTCCGACGAGTCGCCGCCGATGGCCACTCCGAGGGCTTCGTCGGCCGAGAGCTGTCCGCGCCCCACGGCGTATTCGAAGCGCGAGAGCATGAGCAGGATGTCGCCGTAGCTTGCGTATGTGCTGCCGTCGGTGCCAGCGGCGGGAGTGTAGGAGCGGTCGACGAACTTGAGCACGCTGACTATGAGGCGCACGGCGGCGCTGCTGTCGAGCCTCAGGCCCTCGTTGCTGAGCAGCGGGACGGACGGGTGGCGGCGCATGAGCGTGTCGACCACTTCCTGGGCTTCGGAGCGTCGGCGCACCAGCACTGCGATGCGTCGCCACGGGTAGCCTGCGTCGTGCTGCCGCAGGATTTCGGCCGCCATGGCGTCGACGGAGGCTTCGCGCTTTTCCGCAGCCGAGGGTTTTTCTGTGCTTTCCGAGGAAGCCGCGAGGGAGTCGAATGTGCGCAGGCACACATAGGCGTCCATGCCCGCGTATTTTGCCGACAGGCTCTGGCGCACGTTCTCGTAGCCGTCCACGCCGAGTGTGGAGGCAAGGCGCGTGAAAAGCGCGTTGTTGAAGCGCACTATGCCGTGGGCGCTGCGGTGGTTGGTGTTGTCGGCGGGGTCGGTGCCGCGCTCGAGGTGGAGGGTGGGGAAGTCCCGGCGTGCCACTTTGTGGTGGAGCAGGCTGCTGTCGGAGTTGCGGAAGCGGTAGATGGCCTGTTTCTCGTCGCCTATGATGAGGCTGTCGGCCTGTGTGGCGAGGCCGTTGGCCACGAGCGGACGGAGGTTCTGCCACTGCATCACGCTGGTGTCCTGGAATTCGTCGATGAGGAAATGCTTCAGTTCCACGCCGATGCGCTCGTAGATGAAAGGCACGTCGGAGCCGTCGATGATGCGCCGCAGCAGGTCGTTGGTGTCGCTCATCAGCACGAGGTTGTTGTCGCGGCGGTAGTCGGCCACGTATTTCCATGCCAGGCCGAGGAATTCGAGCGACGGAAGGGCGTCGGCCACGGCGTCGAGCATGGCCGAGCGCACGAATGCCTGCTGCAGGGCGTCGGCCGCGTCGCGCAGCACGGCGGAGAGCGTGGCGGCCGGGTAGGCGGCCTTGCCTTTTACTTTCGGCAGTCTGGAGGCCACGTAGATGTCTTTGTCGTCGCCGCGTTCGCGTATGGCCTTGAAGGTCTTGGCGGCGGAGGGGTCGCCGATGCCGAATTTCCTGGCGTCGGGCATGCGCCCGGCGGCGGCTGTCTCGAGCATGGATGTGAATGCTGCGCGGCAGATTTCGCGTCCCGGGCCTTCGGCGTCGAGGGCTTCGAGGGCGGCGGTGGCGGCGGCCTGCATGCCTGCCGCCGTTTCGCGCCGGGCTGCGTCGACTGCGGCCCGGTAGCGGCGCAGGGCGCCGGGGTTGTCGAGATAGGCCATGGTGGCCGCGGCGTGTGGCTTGAAGTCTTCGCCGCACATCTTGTGGACGTAGCTCACCACTTCGCCCGCGAGGCGGCTGGAGCGGTCGAAGATGTTGAAACTGCGTCCGCGGGCTATGCGGCTGCGCATGTATTCGGCTATCCAACGCTTTATCTGCTGCTCGCGCGGGGCGACGCCGAAGTTGAGGTCGTCGAACAGCATGCCGACGCCGGCCGCCACAGCGTAGCGGTCGTTGAGTTCCACCTCGTAGTCGCCCTGGCGGTCGACCTCGCGCGCGAATGTGCGCAGCACCGTCTGGAAAAACGAGTCGATGGTGCTTACGTTGAAGTGGCGGTAGTCGTTGAGCAGGTCGCGCAGCGCGGCGGCTGCTTCGGCGGCGAGACGGCTGCGGGAGCAGCCGAAAAGCTGCTGCAGGCGGTCGGCATAGTCGGCCGGCCGGCCGGGTGCGTCGGGGCGGGCGAGAGCGTCGAGCTTGCCGATGATGCGCTCTTTCATCTCGTCGGTGGCCTTGTTGGTGAAGGTGATGGCGAGAATGGAGCGGTGCCGCCGCGGCATGCGCTTGCCGGCGGGGCTGTGGTCGCCGTTGAGGCGGTAGGCTGTGCCGTCGTCGGTTTTGACGCCGAGCAGCGCTTTTATATATTCGAAAGCAAGCGTGTAGGTCTTGCCCGAACCGGCCGACGCCTTGTAGATGGTGAGCATCAGCCCTTGGTTTTGAATCCCATGGCCTGCAGCGCGGAGCGCACGGCGTCGCGTCGGTCGCCTTGGAGAAGGACTTCGCATGCGCGTGCCGAGCCTCCTGTGGCAAGGCTTTTTTTCAGTGCCGACGCGGTGTCGGAGGCCTGTGCCTCAGAAGCAAAGCCTGCGATGATGGTGGCTGTCTTGCCTCCGCGTCCTTTGCGCTCCATGCTTATGGTGAGCACGGGCAGGGGGGAGGATGGCTCCGTCGCGGCGGGGGCGGTGTCGCCTTCCGGGAGGTCCGGGTTGGCAGCGAGGAAAGCGGCGAGGGTTTCGAGTCGGTTGTCGGTCATTGCTGCGTGGGTATGCTGTCGTTTTCTTCGTACTGGCGGAGGCCGTCGGCGGAGGCTGTGCGGCACAGCTGCACGGCGAGGGTCATGAGCGGGCGCTGCTCGACGGGCATGGCGTGGATGAACGAGTCGACGGCCGCGGAGTCCTTGGCGAGGGCGCGGCGTATGCAGCGCGCGGCCATGGCCACGTCGGCTTCGTTGCCGCTGCTGTCGTCGCCCACGGTGGCGTAGACGAGCGCCAGGCGGCACAGCTCGCCCGCGGTGAGGTCGGCAGTGTCGCGTGCGGCGATGGCGTGTTCGGCGCCGCGGCGTGCGGCGTCGAGGTCGCCTGCCTCGAGGCTCATCTCGGCTGCGCCGATGCGTTCGGCGGCCGGAGTGCCGGCGCAGGCGGCCAGCAGGAGCGCGGCGGGGGTTAAGAGGGCGAATCTCATGAGTTCTTCACTTTGTCGACGAAGGCCATCATTTTCACGGCGGCTTCGGCGGCTTCGCATCCTTTGTGGCCGAGCGGGCCGCCGATGCGTTCGAGTGCCTGCTGCTCGGTGTTGACGGTGAGCACGCCGAAGATGACGGGTGTGTCGCAGTCGGCGTTGAGGGCGGTGACTCCCTGCGTCACGCTCTGGCACACGTAGTCGAAGTGGGGCGTGTCGCCGCGGATTACGCAGCCGAAGACTATCACGGCGTCGTACATGCCGGCTTCGATGAGCTGCGAGGCGGCAAAGGTGAGTTCGACGGCTCCGGGCACGTCGTAGAGGTCGATGGCGTCGCCGTCTATTCCGGCCGTGTTCAGGGTGTGTACGGCTCCGTCGCGCAGGGCGGCCGTGATGTGGCGGTTCCACTCGGCGGTGACTATGGCCACGCGCTTGTCTTCTACTGCGGGCAGTTGGCCGGCGGGTGCGGAATGTGAGAGAGCTGTTGACATGTGTATTCTTTTTGTTGCTTGTTGTGTTTCGGTCGGGTGGAGATTCAGTGTGTGCGCTGCCAGTCGTCGGCGAGGGCGCACACGGCGGTGTCGGCTGTGGCCACGGCGCCGCGCAGGATGCTGCCGCGCAGGTCGGCGCAGGCGTCGTCGAGCGTCTCGGGCGATGCCGCGGCCTCGTACAGCGCCTTGACGGCTCCTGCGGCCACGCCGGCGTTCCATATGAGCGACGCGCAGGGCGAGAGCGGCAGGGCGAGCGATTCGACGGCTCCGGGGCTGTAGCATGAAATAGTGCGGGCTGGGGCGTCGACGTTCAGCAGCAGGCGGCAGTAGAAGCTGATGTTGTTGCGGTAGCAGGCTGCTGCGTCGCGCGCTCCGAAGATGGTGTGCAGGTCGGCCGAGCGCGTGCACACGATGTGTGCCATCTCCATGTTTTCGAGGATTGAGGGCATCACGCGCGTGATGCGCGGCTCTTGCTGCGGCAGGTAGCCCGGCAGGTAGACGAGCAGGGCTTTGCGCTCGGCGGCGTGCTGGAGCAGCGGGAGCATGCGCCGGCGCATGCGTCGGTCGATGGCGTAGTAGCCGCCGAACACCACGATGTCGCCTTCGTCGATGCGCGGCCACACGATGTCGAAGCAGTCGTCGGCGTAGGCCTCGTAGCGCGTGGCTGCCGTAGCGCCGTCGGCCGCGGGCATGAAGACGGTGACGGGCGTGCGTCCTTCCGTGAAGCGGTCGATGCAGCGGGTGTCGGCTCCGGCGTCGGCGAGGAAAGCTACCACGGTGTCGCCCACGGCGTCGGCAGCGGCTTCGCCGGCCATTGTGACGGGCAAGCCGTCGCGTGCCAGGAGGGCAGCGGCGTTGGCGAGGCGTCCGCCGGGCATGGAGCCGAGGGGCGTGCCGTCGGGGCCGAACACTATGTCGAGGGCGCATTCGCCTATGCAGATGATTTTTTTGCGGTTGTCCATGGGTGTATTCAGCGGTTTTCGCCGCGTGCGGCCACGCCGAGGTAGCCTCCGTGGTGGCGGCGTGCGTAGTCGGTGCGAGAGAAGTCGATGTTGTTCATTACGTTGACGACGAGTATGTCGCCTATGACGGTCATGACGGTGGTGCTGGTGGTGGGCGTGAGACCGAGGGGGCACACTTCGGGTGCGGCTCCCGTGAGCAGCACGGCGTCGGCGCGCTGCGCGAGCGGGCTGTCGGGCGCGCCGGTGATGACTATCTTCGGGAGGCCGTCGTAGAGGCCGTCGGCGAGGTCTATTAGCTCGAGGATCTCGCGTGTCTTGCCGGAGTTGCTCACGAGCAGGAGTACGTCGTCGGGGGCGAGCACGCCGAGGTCGCCGTGCTGTGCCTCGCTGGGGTGGAGGAACACGGCCGGGGTGCCTGTGGAGCAGAATGTGGTGGCCATGTTCATGGCTATCTGCCCGGCTTTGCCCATTCCGGACGTGACGAGTTTGCCGTGTCGGCCGTGCACGCGGTCGATGATGGTCTCGACGGCGCGTACGTAGCCGTCGCCCACGGGTATGGCGGCCACGGCCTCGCTTTCGGCGCGCAGTATGGCGCGCATGGATTCTCTGATGGTGTCGGCGTTCATTCTTCGTAGAGTGTGGGGTCGTCGAGTCCGGCGTCGCGCAGCGCCTCGCGCCGTTCGCGGCATGTGCCGCACCGTCCGCAGTGGCGTTCGCCGCCTTTGTAGCAGCTGTAGGTGTGGGCGTAGTCGATGCCGAGCTGAGCGCCGCGTGCGGCTATCTCTGTCTTTGTCATGCCGGTGTAGGGGGCGAAGATTGATATGTGGTCGTAGGTGCCCTCGCTGATGGCGCGGCTCATGGCGTCGACGAATCCGGGGCGGCAGTCGGGGTAGATGGAATGGTCGCCGGAATGGTTGGCGAGCATGACGGTGTGCAGCCCCCGGCTTTCGGCCAGGCCTGCGGCGGCGGCGAGCATGATGCCGTTGCGGAAAGGCACCACGGTGGAGCGCATGTTGGCGTCGGCATAGTCGCCTTCGGGTATGGCGTCGGCGCCGCTGAGCAGCGAGCTGTTGAACAGGCGTCCGATGAAGTCCATCTTCACCTCCACCAGTTCGATTCCGAGCAGGGCGCAGTTATACCGTGCGCAGTCTATCTCGCGAGCGTTGTGGTTGGAGCCGTAGTCGAAGGTGACGGCCAGCGCTATGCGTTCGGCGTAGTCGTGGAGCATGGTGGTGGAGTCCATGCCTCCGCTGAGCACCATAATGGAGTCTTTTTTCATAGTGTGTGTTGTCAGAAGTCGTTGCGGAAGGCGGCGAGGAGCCGTGCGCTGCGCAGGTCGGCGTGTGCGTCGTCGGCGTAGCTGGCGAAGGGGTATATGCTGATGCCTCCGCGGGGGGTGAACAGGCCGATGACCTCGAGGTAGCGCGGCTGCATGAGCGCCACGAGGTCTTTCATGATTATGTTGATGCAGTCTTCGTGGAAATCGCCGTGGTTGCGGAAGCTGAAAAGGTAGAGTTTCAAGCTTTTGCTTTCCACCATGCGCTCGCCGGGGATGTAGTTTATGATTATTTTCGCGAAGTCGGGCTGCCCGGTCTTCGGGCAGAGCGATGTGAATTCCGGGCAGGTGAATGTGACGAGGTAGTCGTTCTCGGGATGTTTGTTCGGGAATGTCTCGAGCACCTGCGGCGCGTAGTCTGTGGGATATTCTGTGCCTTGGTTGCCGAGCAGCGTGCAGCCGGCAAGTTCGTCGTGGTTTCTACTCATAGGGGTTTCCGTGTCGAAAATTTTAGCAAAAATACGGATTTTGTCGCTTACGTGCAAATGAACTGCGTCAAACTTGCCTAATAGCGCCGGCTGTCGTGCGGGCGTCTTGTTTTCTTCATAAAAAAATTGTAAATTTGCGCTTGCTATGAGCAAGAATACCGGACGAGTAATATTATTCCCCGTGCCGTTGAGCGAGACAGCTCCGGCCGATGTGATGCCCGCAGGCAATATCGGGCTGCTGCGCGGCGTGCGATATTTCGTGGTCGAGAACACACGCTCTGCCCGGCGCTTCCTGCGCTCGGCCATCAGCGACTTCGACATAGACGCCTGCACATTCACGGAACTGAATGAGCATACGCATGCCGCCGACGTGGTGGCTATGCTCGAGCCGGCCATTCACGGCCATGACATAGGCGTGATAAGCGAGGCCGGCTGCCCGGCTGTGGCCGATCCCGGCTCGGACCTTGTGGCCGCCGCCCACCGCGTGGGCGTGGAGGTGCTGCCGCTCATCGGGCCGTCGAGCCTGCTGCTCGGACTTATGGGCAGCGGCTTCAACGGGCAGGAGTTCGCATTCCTGGGCTATCTGCCCGTCGACGCCGACGCTCGCCGCACCCGCCTGCGCCAGATAGAGCGCGAAGTGCGCACGACCGGCCGCACAAGCATCTTCATAGAAGCGCCCTACCGCAACAACCGCATGATAGCCGACATCGTGCGCTCGCTGTCGAGCCACACGCTGCTGTGCGTGGCTTCCGACGTGACCGGCCCGAAACAGAACATCCGCACCATGAATGTGGGGCGATGGGCCAAGGCCGAATACGATTACGACAGAGTCCCCACCATATTCCTGCTCGGACGCGGACAATGAAACGCTCTCGACGCACCATACGCACCGACGGTGGCCAGCCCGGCCTTTTCGACGACGTGGAGGGCGCAGACCCTTTCGGCGTGGCCGACATAATGGCCGACACTGTGCGCCGCCTGCGTGTGTCGGGAAAAGCCGATGCGTCGGGCGCCGACTCGCTTGCCATGCCCGCGTCGGCCGTTCAGCGTTCGGAGCGTCTCATGTTTGTGAGCTTCGGCAGCGGCAGCAGCGGCAACTGCGCATATGTGGGCACGAGGAGCGGAGGTGTGCTAATCGATGCGGGCGTGGACGACAGTGTTGTGCTAAAGGGACTTAAGGACAATGGCATAGACTATGCCGGCGCGGTGCGCGGAATCATACTCACCCACGACCACGGCGACCATGTGCGCTATGTCTACAAACTTCTGCGCCGCCATGCCGACAAGCGGCTGTGGGCTACGCCGAAGACTCTCTCGGGAATACTCCGCCGACACAGCATATCGCGCAGGATAAAGGAATACCACCAGCCCATCTACAAGGAATTCGAGTTCCACGCGGGGCCGCTCGCCGTGACGCCTTTCGAGACCAGCCACGACGGCACCGACAACGTGGGCTTCTCGATAAGCTGCGGAGCCGAGACATTTGTGGTGGCCACCGACATGGGCTGTGTCACGGAGCGGGCGTTGCATTACATGGCCAAGGCCACGGTGCTGATGGTGGAGTCGAACTACGACGCCCGCATGCTTGCCGCCGGGCGCTATCCCATGTATCTGCAGGCCCGCATACGCGGCGAGCGCGGACACATGGACAACACGGCCACGGCAGCCCGTCTGGCCGAACTGTGGACGCCTGCCATGCACCATGTGTTCCTGTGCCATCTCAGCCACGACAACAACACTCCCGAGCTGGCCATGGACGCCGCTCGCGCGGCCCTCGAGCAGGCTGGAGCCACGGTGGCAGTGGGCGCCGGGGAGCCGTTCGCCATGCGCAAGGCGGGCGTGCAGCTCGCGGTGCTTCCGCGCTTCGACTCGTCGCCGCTGTATGTGTTCAGCTGAAAAAGCTGTAGATATAAGAAAAATGCGTATATTTGCGCAGAAACTGGAAAAATCCATCAAAACACGTTATATAAAAATGAAACGTATTCTTCTCGTCCTCGCAGCCGCCACGCTCCTGGCATGGGGCGCACAGGCACAGGAAAAACGCACAGCCGTACAGACTGCCGGAATAGCGTTCTACAATCTCGAAAACCTTTTCGACACTATCCCCAACAATCCCGAAGGCCGCGACCTGGAGTTCACTCCCGGCGGAGCACGCCAGTGGGACGGACGCAAGTACCGCAACAAAATCAACAATCTGGCATACGCAATATCGCAGTTCACCACCAAGACCACGCCCTACGGCCCGGCCATCATCGGTGTGAGCGAGATAGAGAACAAGTCGGTGCTCGACGACCTCGTGGCCAATCCCGCCATCGCCGCATGGAAACTGCAGGTGGTGCACCACGACTCGCCCGACGCCCGCGGAGTGGACGTGGGACTGCTTTACAATCCGCGCTACTTCAAGCTTGAGAACGTGACCAACCACCGCCTGCACGCTGTGCCTTTCCGCACGCGTGACCAGATGTGCGTAGTGGGTTCGCTTCTGGGACAGCGCATCGCTGTCATTGTCAACCACTGGCCTTCGCGCCTCGGAGGACAGGAGCAGTCGGAGCCCAACCGCAAGGCTGCCGCTGCGCTGAGCAAGGCAATCGCAGACTCTCTGTGGACCGTAGACCCCGAAATGGGCGTGATAGTGATGGGCGACCTTAACGACGATCCCCAGGACGCTTCCTGCGCGGAAGTGCTCGGCGGCAAGCGCAAAATCAAGGACGCCGCGCCCCACGGCTTCTACAACCCGTTCTGGGAAATGCTCGACAAAGGCATAGGCACGCTGGCCTACAAGAGTTCGTGGAACCTTTTCGACCAGATTATCATTTCAGGCAACCTCGCCACGGCTCCCGAGAACCGCTGGCACTATCTCCGCGCCATAGTCCACAACCACGATTTCCTGAAGGACAAAGAGGGCAACCGCGTGGGCTATCCGCGACGCACATTCTCCGCCGGAAGCTACCTTAACGGGTATTCCGACCACTTTCCCACGGAGGTGCTGCTCGTGCGCAAAGTGGAGCGAAAATAAACCGGCGGGATGAGGCGTGTCTTCGGTGTCATTGCCCTGATGCTTCTGCTTGCCGTGGCTGTTCCGGCTCCGGCCGACGGACGCCGTGCGCCTAAAAAGGCGCGCACGGAGCAGAAGAAAAGCACTTCGCGCCGCAGTTCGGGCGATGTGCGCAAGGAGCGCCGCCGCACAGCCGGAGAGATAGAGAAGACACAGCAGCAGATTAACAGCAATACGCGCGAGACACGGCGGCAGCTCAACCGGCTGGCGTCGCTCGATGCGGAAATATCGCGGAACGAGGCTTCGATAGCCGGCATGCAGCAGCGCGTCGACACGCTGGAGGAATCCATGAAGCTCCTTTCCGACAGCATCGGCCGCACGGCGGCGGAAGTGTCCGGCATGCGTGCCGCCTACGGGCGCAGCCTGCGCGCCATGCGCACGCGCCGCACGCAGCTGAGCGCTGTGGCGTTTGTGCTCGGGGCGAGAAGCGTGAGCGAGGCGTGGCGCCGTGCGCGCTATCTGCGCGAGCTTTCGGCCGCCCATGCCGACAAAGCCGCACGCTTGCGCGCGGCATCCGACTCTCTGGCAGCCCGCAGGGCGCGTCTTGACCGCATGCACGGCCATGTGACCACGGAACTCGGCCGCATGGCTGCGGCACGCACTATGCTGCGCGAGAAGCAGCTCCGGGCCGACACTCTTGTGGCCTCGCTCAAGCGCGAGGGAGCCTCGCTGAAGCGTGTGCTGGCCGAAAAGCGCCGACAGGCTGCCGAACTGGACAGAGAACTCGACCGCATAATAGCCGAGGAGCAACGCAGGGCCGAGGAGGCCGAGCGGGCAAAGGCTGCCGCTGAGGCAAAAGCCCGCGCCGAAGCCGAAGCGAAGGCTAAGGCGAAAACCAATGCCGCAGCAAGCAGCGGCGGAAAAGCAGCGGCGGCCGCGACTCCTGCGGCAAAACCTGCCGAGAAAGCCAAACCGCTGCCTCCGCCGGAACCGGTGCAGAGCGCTGCCGAAAGCCGGACGCTGAGCGGCGGATTCCTTGCCAACAAAGGGCGACTGCTGTTTCCGGTAGCGGGCAACTACCGCATAGTGAGCACGTTCGGCCGCACTGACCATCCGCGTATCCCGGGTGTGAAGATTCAGAACAGCGGCATCGACATAGAGGCCGTGGGCGGTTCTCCGTATGCCCGCGCGGTGTACGACGGCACTGTGACGTCGGTTTTCCGCATCGACGGATATCAGAATGTCGTGATTCTCCGCCATGGCGAATATCTTACGGTGTATGCCGGCCTTGACAATATCGCCGTGCGCAAAGGCGACAAAGTAAAGACAGGGCAACGCCTGGGACATATCTACAGCGATGCCGACGACGGCGAACGGCCGGTGCTGCACTTCGAGCTGCGCCGCGAAAAACAGAAACTCAATCCGTCGGAATGGGTGAAACCTTGATGACAGGCCGGCTCCATGGCGTCTAAGCTCTCGCAACATATCCTGAAGGCAATGGGCTTGTTCGGCGGAGCGCAGGCGGCGGTCATTCTGATGAGCATAGTGCGCACGAAGCTTGTGGCCGTGTGGCTCGGGCCTCTCGGCGTTGGGCTTAACGCCATCTATCTTACCACGGAGGAACTCATAGCGTCGTGTGCCGCTCTCGGGCTCCGCACGAGCGGTGTGCGCGAATTGTCCGCCTCGCCCCCCGGCATGCGCGGGCGCACCGAGGGCGTGCTGCTGCGCATGGCGTCGGTGCTTGCGCTGTGCGGCGCCGGACTCACCCTGATGCTCTCGCCTGCGCTCAGCTACTGGAGCATGGGCACGGTGCAGGAATGGTGGCAGTTTGCCCTTCTCGCCATAGCCGTGGGTGCGGCTGTCTATCTTGATGCCGACCTTGCGATGCTTCAGGCCTCGGGACGGCTGAAATCCCTCGCGCGGGTGACTTTCGTGTCGGCTTTGGCCGGCACGGTCATTGCCGTGCCTATGTACTACGGGCTGCGTATGCACGGCGTGCTTCCGGTGGTTATAACCGTGGTGGCGGTGTATGCCCTGTGGGCGCACCGCGAGCGGCGGCGCAACTGCGGGACGGTGGTGCTGCCGCCGTGGCGCGAGGCGCTGCGCGAGGCCGGGCCTATGCTGCGCCTCGGGCTGTTTTTCACACTGGCGGCCGTGGCGGAGCGCCTCGGGGCCTATGTGTTCGTGGCGTATATGAACCGTGAGGCGGCTCCGGGCGACCTCGGCATATACCAGGCCGGTTATACGCTTGTCAATACCTATGCGGGCGTGATTTTCACGGCCATAGTCGCAGAATACTATCCTCGCCTGTCGTCGGTGGCTTCGTCGCGACTGCGCACGCAGGCTTTCGTGGGACAGGAGTTCAAGGTGGCGGCGTGGGTGCTCATGCCTGTCGTAGTGGTGTTCATCGCCGCCGACGAGCTTATGGTGCGCGTGCTTTATGCCGAAAGTTTCATGGCCATGCTCGACTATGTGGGCGTGGCGGTGTGCGGAATGGCGTTGCGCGCCTTTTCGTTCTGCACGGCGCTGGTGATGCTTGCCCGCGGCGACGGCCGCTGCTACATCATTACCGAGTCGGCCAGCGCTTTGCTCTGCCTCGTGCTGAAAGTGGCCGGCTACCGAATAGGAGGTTTTGCCGGACTCGGGGCTGCGTATGTGCTGCACTATGCGGCTTATTCGGCCATGGTGCTGTGGGTGTACCGCCGGCGCTACGGCCTGCGCCTCGGGCGCGGCGTGCCCGCGCTTTGCGCCATGGCTGTGGCCACGGCTTTTGCGGCGCTTGCGTTCAAATGCCTGTGGGGCTGGTGGGCGCCTGTCGTGCTTGTACTGCCGTGGCTTCTGCCGCTGGCTCTGCGCCGGCTGCTTGCGCACAAAAACAATAACCGGAAAAACAATGTTTATAAAAACAAGAGGATGCGATGAGCTCTCTTGGCAGATACCGCATATGACAAATAAAGGAGTATTCATCACCGGCGCCGCTTCAGGCATAGGCCTCGCCACGGCGCTTAAGTTTGCCGGCGAAGGCTGGCGGGTGGCCGCGGCCGACATCGACGGCGACGCCTTGCGGCGAAATCTTGGAGGTCACTGCGGAGTGGCGGCTCTGTTGACCGTGGACATTACAGACCGCACGGCGCTCGCTGCCGTCGTGGCCGAGGCTGATGCGCTCACGGGCGGCCTTGCGTGCGTCGTGGCCAATGCCGGGGTGCATGCACGGAACACGCTGCTCACGATAACCGATGCGGAACTCGACCGCCTGCTCGACATCAACATCCGAGGCACTGTCAACACCCTGCGCTGCACCGCGCCGCTGCTTGCGGGCCGCGGTGCCGGCTCGATAGTGCTTACGGCATCGGACCAGGCTTTTATCGGCAAGCCGGGCAATTTCGGCTACGGCCTCACCAAAGGGGCCATAGCTCAGCTCACGCGCACCGCCGCACTCGAACTTGCTCCGGCCGGTGTGCGCGTCAATGCTGTGTGTCCGGCCACGGTGGACACGCCGATGGTGGACAAGATATTCGCCGACGCCCATGCCGCCGGAGGCGGCGATGTGGCGCAGATGTGGGCCGAGGAGCGCTCTCTGTTTCCTCTGGGGCGCACATGCACTCCTGCCGAGGCTGCCGAAGCTATATATTTCCTTGCCGTGAACGGCACATTCTGCACGGGGTCGCTGCTCAAAGTGGACGGAGGGCTTACGGCGGGATAGCAACAAGACATATTCGTAACCATGATTGAACGTATAATACTTATAGACGCAGCCGACCCTGTGAGTTTCTACGGGGTGAACAACTGCAACATGCAGCTTATACGCAACCTTTTTCCGAAGCTGCGTGTGGCCGCCAGGGGCTCGGTGATAAAGGTGATAGGCGAAGACGGCGAGACCGCCGAGTTCGAGCGCAAGATAAAGGAACTGGAGGAGTATGCCGTGCAGCACAATGCGCTCACCGAGGAAGTGATTCTCGACATTGTGAAAGGCGATGCTCCGAGGGAACTGAAACGCGACGATGTGATAATCTACGGCATCAACGGCAAGCCGATAACTGGACGGACGCCCAACCAGCAGCGTCTCGTGGAGGCTTTTGCCCACAACGACCTTACATTCGCGCTCGGCCCTGCCGGAACGGGCAAGACCTATGTGGCCATAGCCCTTGCCGTGCGTGCGCTCAAAAACCGCGAGGTGCGCAAAATCATCCTTTCGCGTCCGGCAGTGGAGGCCGGGGAGAAGCTCGGATTCCTGCCCGGCGACATGAAAGACAAGATAGACCCCTACCTTCAGCCGCTGTACGATGCCCTGGAAGACATGATTCCGGCGGCCAAACTCCGCGAATACATGGAGAGCAAGGTGATACAGATAGCCCCGCTCGCGTTCATGCGCGGCCGCACGCTGAGCGACGCCGTGATAGTGCTCGACGAGGCACAGAACACCACGACGCACCAGATAAAAATGTTCCTCACTCGTCTGGGCATGAACGCCAAGATGATAATCACGGGCGACGTGACGCAGATAGACCTTCCGCGCAGCACTGCGAGCGGCCTTGTGCAGGCTCTGCGTGTGCTCCGCGATGTGCAGGGCATAGGTCGCGTGGAGTTCGGTAAGAAAGACATCGTGCGCCACGCCCTTGTGCAGCGCATCGTCGAGGCCTACGAGCGTGCCGGCGAGGAGAATCCATGAGGCTTCCGGGCAAACAGGGGCTGTATTATTTTCATCCTCCGGTACTGAGCCGGTATTCTTATGGGACACATAGCCCCGGGCTGTGACCGCTGACGCGGCCATTGCCCGGGGCTAACATTGAGTCTTGACGCGGCTGCTGCGTAGCTGCGGCTCTGGCTTACTTATCCGGATTACAGGTCCATGCGGTCGACTTCGAGGTCGGCCTGCATGACTTCGTGCCAGGGGAGGCCGTTGGCGGCAACGGCGGCGAGGAAGGGGTCGGGATCGAACTCCTCGACGTTGTGCACGCCGGGTGTGGCCCATTTGCCGGTGAGGAACATCATGGCGCCCACCATGGCCGGCACGCCCGTGGTGTAGCTCACGGCCTGCATGCCTGTCTCGCGGTAGGCTTCCTCGTGCGAGCAGTTGTTGTATATATAATATGTGAGGGGCTTGCCGTCTTTGTCAAGTCCGGCGATGCGGCATCCGATGCTTGTCTCGCCGTGGTAGTTCTCGCCGAGGTCCTGAGGGTCGGGCAGCACTGCTTTGAGGAACTGCAGGGGCACGATTTTCACGCCTTTGTAGTCTACTTCGTCGATGCGTGCCATGCCGATGTTCTGAATCACGCGCAGGTGTGTGAGGTACTCCTGCCCGAAGGTCATCCAGAAGCGTGCGCGGCGTATGGTGGGGTAGTTGAGCACGAGCGATTCGAGCTCTTCGTGGTAAAGGATGTAGCTTTCGCGTTCGCCTATGTTGGGGTATGTGATGGGCATGTGGTGCTCGAGGGGTTCGGTGCTCACCCATTGTCCGTCCTTGTAGTAGCGTCCGCGCTGTGTGATTTCGCGGATGTTGATTTCGGGGTTGAAATTGGTGGCGAAGGCTTTGCCGTGGTTTCCGGCGTTGCAGTCGACTATGTCGAGGGTGTGCATTTCGCTGAAATGGTGCTTGGCCGCGTAGGCAGTGAACACGCCGCTCACTCCGGGGTCGAATCCGCATCCGAGGATGGCCGTGAGGCCGGCTTTCTCGAAGCGCTCGCGGTAGGCCCACTGCCAGGAGTATTCGAAGTGCGCTTCGTCGCGCGGTTCGTAGTTGGCCGTGTCAAGGTAGTTGACGCCGCAGCGCAGGCATGCTTCCATGATGGTGAGGTCCTGGTAGGGGAGCGCCACGTTGATTACCATTTTGGGCTTGTGGCGTTCGAAAAGGGCTACAACCTGCTCCACGTCGTCGGCGTCGACGGTGTCGCAGCTGATGTTGGATGCCCCTGTGGCTTTGGCCACGGCTTCGCATTTGGAGAGGGTGCGTGATGCGAGCACTATTTCGGAGAATACCTCCGGGTGTTGGGCGCATTTGTGGGCCACGACTGTGCCGACGCCGCCCACGCCGATGATTACAACTTTCATTTCTTTATGTCTTTGTGTTTGTTGGAAATAGCTATGTAAGCGAAAGTGAAGACGCCAAGGACGATAATCAGCAGGGTCTGTGAGCCGAGCACAAGGTTGGCGAACGCGCCGGCCTGAGGCGCCGCCACTCCGTAGCTGCCGAGGGCGAAGATTACGGCCCACTGCCACGGGCCTATGCCACCGTTGCTGGGCACGCCCATCGATACGCTCGAGAGGGCGAATGCCACGAGCACGACCGTGGCGCCTGATGCTCCTGCGGCCAGTCCGGCCGTGAAGGGGAACGCGAAAAACGCGAGGTAGAGCTGCACATAGTAGCAGCCCCACACTGCGCATGTGAGCAGCAGCCACCGGCCACGGCCGGGCATCGACGCCACTACTGCGAAACCTTGCCACAGGCCGGCTGTTATGCCGCGGGCTTTTACGGCCAATGCCGAACGCGAACGGGCTATGTAAAGCCACACCGAAGCGGTTGCGGCGATTGTTGCCGCCCACAGCCATGGCGATGACAGCATGCGGCCGATGCTTCCGAGGGTGCCTGCGCTGCCGCGGAGATATTCGAGTGTATGGCCAGAGGCTGCCACAATGGCCAGCGCTGTGAGCAGCAGCGCTGTGCCGGCGTCGCTCAGGCGGTCGGCCACCATGGAGCCGAACACTTGCGTGAACGGAGCGCCGCTGCGGCGCGCGACGTAGGTGGTGCGCCATATTTCTCCGAGGCGCGGAAACACGAGATTGACGGCATAGGTGCCGAATATGCTCAGGGTGAGTTGCCAGAGGGTGCATTTTATGCCGAGCGCGCTGAGCTGCAGGCGCCATCGTGCTGCGCGTGCCACGTGGCTCACAATGCTTAGCAGCATTGCCGCAGCTATCCACCACGGGCGGCACTGGCTGCTCACTATCTCGGCCATTTCTCCGAAATCAATGTTGGTGAACAGCATGTAGCACAGGCCGACGCTCACGATGAGCGGAACGGCGTAACCTGCCGCTTTTCCGAGTGAATGCTTTATGGTCGGATTCTTTGCCATTTATTAAGAGGTTGTTTAATAATCATTGTTAACGACAGGGTGGTGTATTTTATGTTAAGGTGCATTTTATGAGGAGGGAGCAATGTGGTTCCATTGTGACCGACGAGTAAATGTGCGTTAACATAAAAGACGCCATGCAGAAGTAATTTTAAATTTTTGTTAAGGTTGTAAACAATGGAATTAGCGACGCATCCGAAATTTTGAGCGTCTTTATCCCTTTGCTTCAGTCGCATAGCCCGCTATGCTCCTTCGCCACAGGAATAAATCCGTCTGAAAAATTTCGGCCCTGTCATTAACAAGCATTATTAAACAACCTCTAAAAATATTATTGTTTTGCGCGCGGGCGTGCAAACAATTGCAAAGGTAGTGATTTATTCGCATAGTTTGTGTGTGTGCGGCCGGTGAAGACAAAATAGAGTCCGCTACGTAAGGGGGCGGCTGGCCCAAGTGTATGTTTTTAGTTAAAATATTTACGAAAACGAACCATTTTTGGCTTAGTCTCGTTTGTGGTAATTAGTTGACGAAACGATGTTGGATGTGTTTCGTATTTGTTACAAATATATTGCAATGTGCTTGTTTCTACAAGTTTGTAACAATACTGAAACAGCAATATATCTATTTAAAATATTGAATATCAAACATATAGTATTGTGAAAATTAAAAAATTATTGTTTTAATATATTTTTAACACAAAAACTATTGCATTTCTCAAATTGTGCGTAATTTTGAATCGTCAACAACAAAGATACATCACAAAAGCAAATAAAATAATCCATAAATCTACATCAAATTTATCACTATGGGAACCGAGAAATTTCAAAACGACTTGATGAGACTTCAGAGCAATTTGCTGAACTTTGCCTACATGCTCACAAGTAACCGCGACGACGCTTACGACCTTTTGCAGGACACCATCCTCAAAGCGCTTGACAACGAGGCAAAGTATGCCGAGAACACCAATTTCAAAGGATGGGTGTTCACCATCATGCGCAACATTTTCATCAACAACTACCGCCGTGGTGCCCGTGCGGCCACCGTCACCGACACCACCGACAACCTCTACCACCTGAACCTGTCGCAGGACAGCGGACTTGAAACCCCCGAAGGCTCTTTCGCTGCCTCGGAGATTACCGACGCCATCAATAGTTTCTCTGACGAATACCGCGTGCCGTTCTCGATGCATGTGGCAGGCTACAAGTACAATGAAATCGCCGAAAAGATGAGCCTTCCGCTCGGCACTGTGAAAAGCCGCATCTTCTTTGCGCGCAAAAAACTCCAGGAACAGTTTGCCGACTACCGATAGGTATTACCCGAGGATTCACATTCTACCACCTATCGAAATTTTCTCTACCCAAAACATCCCATGCCGCATTGTGCCCCGCCCGGACGCAGCCCGCGGCCGGAAAAGAACAATTCAGCCATTACTGACCTATGAATTCAAAACCTACCATACGACATGTTAAATTAGGTTAAATGTTCAAATATTGAGCCTTGAAAATATGTTGTATAACATAAAATGACTAAATTTGCAACGTGTTTTTCATGGTATTAGATTTAAGGTTAAGAAGATTGCTCGTCGTGACGACGGGTAATTTTTTTATATAGAGACTGCAAAGTCGCAAAAAATCAGTAACTTTGCACTTTAATCATTTGTAATCATAACATTCTGAAAAGAAATGACCGATAGTACCGCCCGCTGGACAGAAATAGAGCATCTGCCCGAATGGGATGAGGAATTTTATCATGTATACACTGCCCGCAAGCTTGGCAAGTGGGTGATGCTCAAGACTCTGCGCCCGGAGTATCGCGACAAACCCGAGTACTGCCGCATGATTGAGCAGGAATTCGACGTGCGATATAACCTTGCCCATCCGAACATCGTGATGATAAACGATTTCGAGGATGTGCCCGGGCTCGGCCGCTGCATCGTGTGCGACGACGTGTACGGAACATCGCTGCGCAAGCTCATCGACACCGGCGGAGTGACCGAGGCTCACATCGGGCAGCTGCGCCGCTGCCTGCCTGCCGCGCTCGAGTACATACAGACAAATCATATAGTGCACCATCCCATACGCCCGGAGCGCATTATTTTCACGGAAAATATCGGGAATCTGAAACTCATCGACGTAGGCTTCGAGCAGCGTGAATCGCTGAGCCGCGCATCAGCGGCCGACGACATACGTGCCTATGGCGAGGTCGTGCGTGAGGCTCTCGACGCCTCGGGCATAGAGGACAACAGACTGAGCGATGTGGCCGACCGCTGCCTGCGTGCCGACCGTCGCCGCATAACAGACGTGCAGTCGCTGCACATAGCTCTGAGCGGCGAGCGCCGCGCCCGACGTTTTTATTTCATTGTAATAGCTTTTCTGACGGTGATGGTGGTAGTGCTGGCATGGCTGTCGGCGCGACCGGTAAATCCATGATTATGACAGACGGAATAACAGTAAAACCGCTTAAACCCACGCGTAGCGAACTGCTTCGCTACGTGCGCTTCGGCATAGATCTGTACCGTGGCAACGGCTGCTTTGTGCCGCCGCTGGTGATAGACGAACTCGCCACGCTCAATCCGCAGCGAAATCCTGCGTCGGAAGTGTGCGAGTCGCAGAGCTTCATGGCCTACCGCGACGGGCGTGCTGCCGGACGCATCACGGCGATTATCAACCGCGACGCCAACAGCCGCTTCGGCGAGCGTGTGGTGCGTTTCGGATTTGTGGACTTTACGGACGACGCTGCCGTAGTAGATGCGCTTTTCGAGGCTGTGGCCGAGTGGGGGCGCGAGCGCGGCATGACGTCCATGGTGGGTCCTATGGGCTTTACCGACATGGACCACGAGGGAATGCTCGTCGAAGGCTTCGACGAGCAGGGCACGATGGCCACCATATATAATTATCCGTATTATCCCGTGCATATGGAGCGCATGGGCTTCAGCAAGGAGGTGGACTGGGTGGAATACCGTATAAAAGTGCCCGGCGAAGTTCCTGCCAAAATGCTGCGCATAGCCGATATTGTGCGTAAGAAATACGGTCTGTCGAGCGCATCCGTCAAGTCTAGGTCGGAACTGAAGAAAAAATACGGCCGGGAGTTTTTCCATCTCATCAACGAGGCGTATGCCGGTTTGTACGGGTTCACTCCGCTTACGGACAGGATGATAGACTACTACGTGGACAATTATCTCGGCATGCTGCGCCTCGACGACCTGAGCATCATAATCGATTCGGACGGGCGTCTGGCCGCCGCCGGCATAGCCATGCCGTCCCTTACGGCCGCATTGCAGGCCAGCGGCGGAAGGCTGCTTCCTGCAGGATGGCTGAAGCTGCTGCGTGCCATACGCGGAAAGGGTGTCGGCGTGGTGGACCTCATGCTTGTGGCCGTGCGTAAGGACCTTCAGGGCAAGGGCGTGAACTCGCTGGTGTTCTGCGACCTCATCCCGCGCTTCATAGCCCACGGCTACCGTGAGGCCGAGAGCAACCTCGAACTTGAGGGGAATGAAAGCGTGCAGCGCCAGTGGGAGTACTTTGAACGCCGCCAGCACCGCCGCCGCCGCGCCTGGCGTAAGGAGCTGTAATCGTAAGAGGTTGTTTATTAATGCTTGTTAATGACAAGGGGTTGCCAATTCCATTGTTGACAGCCTTGACAAAAATTTAAAATTACTTCTGCATGGTGTCTTTTATGTTAACGCACATTTACTCGTCGGTCACAATGGAACCCCATTGCTTCCTCCTCATAAACTGCACCTTAACATAAAACACACCACCCTGTCGTTGACAATGATTATTAGACAACCTCTAAAAAACACGAAAAACATTTGCGGCTAAGGAAAAATAAGCTAACTTTGCATAATGAACAGGGTTTCGGCCCATACACATGCATCGAAAGATGAGAGTAAAACTGCATCATGAAGGCACAAATATACTGATAGTGGCGCTTGTCGCGCTGCTTGCAGTCAATGTACCGTTGTGGGTATGGGGCCGTAACCATGTGGCGGCATTTGCCGTCGCCGCTGTCAGTGCCGTTCTGTATATAGTGATGGTGAACTTCTTCCGCTCGCCCCGCCGTGAGTTCAAAGGCGACAGACGCAACGCCGTTGTGGCCAGCGCTGACGGAAAGGTGGTGGCTCTGGAACAAACCATAGAGCAGGAATATCTTCATGGCCCCGCCGTGCAGATTTCCATGTTCATGACCATTTTCAATGTGCATGCCAACTGGTTTCCGGTGGACGGCGAGGTGGTGTACATGCGCCACCACAGCGGCCGCTATCTCGGCGCGTGGCTTCCGAAATCCAGCACGGACAACGAGCGTGCCACCGTGGTGATACGCACCCCGGAAGGGCAGCTTGTGGTGGTGAGGCAGATAGCCGGCGCCATAGCCCGGCGCATCGTCACCTATGCCGAGCCGGGCATAGAGGCGTCTGTGGAAGACCACATGGGATTCATCAAGTTCGGCTCGCGAGTCGACATTTTCGTGCCTGTGGGCAGCGACATCCTTGTGAAACTCGGCGACCACACCACCGGCGGCGTGACGCAAGTGGCAAGGCTTAATCCCCCGACAAAATGCTAAGAAAAATAATATCCTGCATCCCGAACACGATTACACTGCTTAATCTGCTCAGCGGATGTGCAGCAATAATTTTCGCGTTCAGCCACAACGATGTGTTCGGTCCCATGATCGGCCAACAGTGGGCATACGTGATGATAGGCGCCGCAGCATTGTTCGATTTTCTCGACGGAGCTTCGGCGCGTGCTTTACGTGCTTATTCCGCTATCGGAAAGGAACTCGACTCGCTGAGCGATCTTGTGAGTTTCGGCGTGGCTCCGGCTGTGCTGCTGCTCAATGTGATGCTGGAACATTCATTGCATCCGTGGCTGTGCTATGCGTCGCTGTTCATTCCTGCGATGGGCGCTCTGCGGCTTGCCAAATTCAACGTGGACACCACGCAGACCACCAGTTTCCGCGGTCTTCCCATACCTGCCAATGCCATATTCTGGATAGGCTTGTGCGGGTGGATAGAGCGTTACAGCTATCCCGGCACCGGTGTGGTGGTGGTGCTCGTGGCGCTCGTGTCGCTCGCAATGGTGAGCGATGTGCGCATGTTCTCTCTTAAATTCAAGAATTTAGACCTGCGCGAGAACTTCCGCCGTTACGTGATTGTTCTTGCTGCGATAGCGTTCGTGGTGTTTTACGGAGTCAGCGGACTTGCGTGGACAATTGTCCTGTACGTCATGCTGTCGATGTTCACTCGCCACCGCGACGACTGATTCCTTCGGGCGGCACGGCTGCCTGAGCGGGTTCTGTGGATATTCCTTACGCTCTCTTTATGGGTACATTCATTTTCCTTCTCATATTTTTCTTCATACTTCTGCCTCTCGGGCGGGTGGTCTGGGCTGTGTGGCGGCAATACCGCATGCTGCGCCGGCACATGCGCGATGCCGAAGCCATGCGCGACGCTTTTGCGCGTGGTGCCTCGGGCGGACGCGCAAAAGAGGATGAAAGCGGCTTTTCGCCACGGCGCAAGAAAAAGAAAATCGCGCGTGATGTGGGCGAATATGTGGCTTTTGAGGAAGTGAAAGTGTTTTCGTCGCAGACAGACGGGGCGGAGCCTGCCGCCGACTTCAAGTCGGAGACGCAGGTCGAGGACGCCGACTGGGAGGAAATAAAATAACACCACAGTAACATCCGGTTCAAGATTAATTCCGCATGCCTCAGCAAAAGCTCCATCCCGCATTCTCGTTTCTGCGCCGTCTCGGCGAGAACAACGACCGTCCGTGGTTTCAGGCCCACAGGGCGGAATATGATGCAGTGCGCGAGCAATGGTATGCAGAAGTGGGGCGTCTTATAGCGCGTCTTGCGCAGCACGACCCGAGGGTAGGGGGCATTTCGGCGCGTTCGGCCTCGTACAGAATCTACCGCGACACGCGTTTTTCCAACGACAAGAGTCCCTATAAGACTTATTTTTCGGCTGCTTTTTCCGTGCAGGGACGCCGCGACGATTATGCCGGCTATTATCTGCAGATGGACGAGAGGCCGGGCGAAGGCGGTCTGTACGGCGGCATCTATTGCTTGGACGGCCCTCGCCTGAACAAGATGCGCCATGTCATAGTGGACAACATAGACGAGCTTCAGGGCATCCTTGCCGAGCCGGAGCTTCGCCGCCTGTACGGCGATGTGTGGATAGGCCCGGCGCTTAAGACGGCTCCGAAAGGATGGCCGAAGGATCACCCGCAGGCCGCGCTGCTGCGCCTGAAAAGCTACGGCAAATTCTGCGGGCTCGCTCCCGGCTTCTTCTCGCGTGCCGACTGGCCGGAGGCTGCCGCGGACATGTTGGCCCCGCTGCGTCCGCTTATAGATTTCATAAACTATTCGCTTGACGAATAGGCGCCCTGAAGCAAAAAATCCTGTATAGTGTAAATACATATATTTCGTAATATAATTACCTCATAAGCAAAAGATGGACTACAGCCTCTTAGACTTCCTTGGCCTGCTCGGCGCCGTCGGCCTTTTCCTGTACGGCATGAAAGTGATGAGCGAAGGCCTTCAGAAAGCCGCCGGCGACCGCCTGCGCAACATTCTCGGAGCCATGACACGCAACCGATTCTCGGGTTTGCTCACGGGCATCGTCATAACAGCGCTCATCCAGAGTTCGTCGGCATCGACGGTGATGGTGGTGAGTTTCGTCAATGCGGGTCTGATGACCCTCGGACAGTCCATGGCTGTAATAATGGGCGCCAATGTCGGCACTACGTTTACTGCTTGGATTATCTCCATTTTCGGCTTCAAAGTGAACGTGTCGGTGATGGTGCTGCCGCTCATAGCCCTTGCGGTGGTGCTGCTGTTCATGAAGAAAAGCCGCACGCGCAGCTGCGGCGAATTCCTGATAGGCTTTGCGTTCCTGTTCATGGGCCTTGACATGATAAGCACCTATGTGCCCGACTTGCAGAGCAATCCCGAAATGTTCGCCGTCCTGAAGGAGTACTCGTCGATGGGCATAGCGTCGGTGTTGCTGTTCACGCTTGTGGGCATAGTGGTGACGATGGTGATACAGTCGTCGTCTGCCATGTTTGCCATCACACTTATCATGTGCAGCAAAGGATGGATTACGTTCGACCTGGCCTGCGCCCTTGTGCTCGGCAGCAATATAGGCACTACCATATCTCCGTTGCTCGCGTCCATGAGCGGAAATGTGGCCGCCAAGCGCGCGGCCATGGGGCATCTGCTGTTCAACCTGCTCGGCACGCTGTGGTGTTTGTGCTGTTTCATTCCGTTCGCCGATTTCAACGCATGGGTGACCGAGCGCCTCGGCATGGGCAATCCCAATGAGCTATACACCTTTGTCAACGGACTTGAACAAAGCAATCCCGAGCAATACAACCACCTTTTCGACAATTCATTGCCGGCCGGCCACGATGTGCTCACGCGCATAGCCACGCTGCAGCTCAGCGTGTCGTTCGGACTGTCGATGTTCCACACCATCTTCAACCTCGTCAATGTCAGCATCATGATATGGCTCACCGGGCTGTATGTGAAGATAGTGAAGCGTCTTGTGCCCAACGCGCACAAGGAGGACGAGGAGTTCAACCTTAAGTTCATCAAAGGCGGACTTGTGGGCGCATCCGAACTGAATCTCGCCCAGGCGGAGAAGGAAATCGTGGTGTACGCCCAGCGCGTGGGTCGCATGGTCGACATGGGGCAGCAGCTTATACACACCGAGGAGGGAGGCGAGGAATTCAACCGGCTGCTGTCGCGCCTCGAGAAATACGAGGACATCAGCGACCGCATGGAGCTGGAAATCGCCAATTATCTCTACCGCTGCTCGGAAGGACGTCTCTCCAACGAAGGCAAACTGCGCGTGGCCGCCATGCTCGGCATCATCAGCGAAATCGAGAGCATAGCCGACAGCTGTCTCGGCATCGGCAAGATACTGCTGCGCAAAACACAGAGCGGAGCCGAATTCACAAAAGAAATCTACGACAACGTGGACAGCCTGTACGTGTATGTGAAGGAGGCCATGCACCTTATGCTCGCCGAGCTTGAGAACGTTGAGAACATCAGCGAAAAAGAACTCATACAGAGCTACAACAAGGAGCGCGAAATCAACAACATGCGCAACGCGCTGCGCACGGCCAATCCCGAGAATATCAATTCCAAGCGCTACAGCTATCAGGCCGGTATCTACTATATGGACATAATATCGGACCTCGAGCGCACCGGCGACTATATCATAAACGTAGTCGACTCCATCCGCGAACAGTTCCGCCGCCACATGGCGTAGCACAAACAAGTACTGAAAACGGGCGCGTAGCTCCCGGCGACCGCTATGGCGGCTGCCTGGCGCTATGCGCCCTCGCATTGTCATCTTTCTGATAAGCCTGCAATCCTGCCGAAAACAAAATCGCGGAAAAATTTGCGAGAGTCAGAAAACGTGCGTACCTTTGCAGCAGGGTAAGTCCTGCACGGACAGCTCCCCGAGAATTCCCCCAGGTCTTGACCGAAGCAAGGGTATCGGGTTGAGCGTCGCGATGTAGATAGCTTACCCTTTTTTTGTGTCCTTACGGCACGCGTTTTCTGTATTTTTTGTAATTTTGCAGTTCAAATATATTTGCCTAATGAATATTGCTATCGTTGGAGCCGGCGGCGCTGTCGGTCAGGAACTTTTAAAGGTGCTCGACGAGCAGAATTTCCCCGTGGACACCCTGCGGCTGTTCGGCCGTGCAGCCAGCGCGGGCACACGCTACTGCTTCCGCGGCCGTGAGGTCGCGGTGGAGGCACTGGAGGAAGGCGACGCATTCCGCGGCGTGGACTTCGCTTTTGTAAGCGCAGGCGCAGGCGTGTCGGAACAGTTCGCCGACACCATCACGCGCCACGGAGCTATTATGATTGACAACAGCAGCGCGTTCCGTATGCACGACGATGTGCCCCTCGTGGTGCCGGAAGTGAACGGCGACGATGCGCTCCATGCTCCGCGCGGCATAATAGCCAACCCCAACTGCACCACCATACAGATGGTGGTGACACTCAAGCCCATCAACGACATGTCGCCGCTGCGCCGCGTGCATGTGGCTACCTATCAGGCTGCCAGCGGAGCCGGACTGCCTGCCATGCAGGAATTGTCCGACCAGCACCGCGCCATAGCGTCCGGCGAAAAACCGCGAGTGGAACGCTTTGCACATCAGCTTGCCGACAATGTGATTCCGCACATCGACGTGTTTCAGGACAACGACTACACCAAGGAGGAGATGAAAATGCACTTCGAGACAAAGAAGATAATGCATGCGCCCTCCCTCGAAGTGAGTGCCACTTGCGTGCGTGTGCCCGTGATGCGCGCACACAGCGAGGCCATATGGGCTTCTACGGCCGAGCCCGTGGGTGTGGAACGCGCGCTACGCGCATGGCGCTCCGCGCCGGGCGTGGAAGTAGTGGACGACGGCTATCCCATGCCGTTGCATGCCGCAGGCACCGACCCGGTGTTCATCGGGCGCGTGCGTGCCGACCTTGCCGACCCATGCGGCCTCGCCTACTGGTGCGTGGCCGACCAGATAAAGAAAGGTGCCGCCCTCAATGCCGTGCAGATTGCCCGCTACGTGATGGACCACCGGTAAATCATCTTTTTTACAAACGCCTGTTCAGCGGATTCGCCCCCATGCCTCCCTCGCCTCTCGTCACACAGCCCGTAGCCATATTCTCGGTGGTGCTCGTCATCATCCTGCTGGCGCCGTTGCTGTTCGCGAGGCTTAAGGTTCCGCACATCGTGGGCATGATAGTGGCCGGCGTGGTAGTGGGTCCCTATGGCTTCAATGTGCTCGACAACGATTCGAGCTTCGCCATTTTCGGGCAGGTGGGTCTGCTCTACCTCATGTTCCTTGCGGGGCTGGAGATAGACATGTACCATCTGCGGCTCAACCTCCGCCGAGGCATGCTTTTCGGCGTGCTCACGCTTGTGATTCCGCTTGTGCTCGGCGTGCTCAGCTCGGTGTTCCTGCTGCATCTCGACTGGACTACCTCGCTTCTGCTCGGCGCCATGTACGCCTCGCACACTCTCATTTCCTATCCCGTGGCCGCCCGCTTCGGCATCACCAAGGCCGCGCCGGTGCTTGTTGCCATCGTAGGCACCATTATAGCCGTGGTGGGCGCGCTGTTCGTGCTCGCGGCAGTGGTGAGCGTGGCGCGCGACGGCACGTTCAGCGTGCTCGCCATGCTGTGGCTGCTTGCCAAACTCCTGCTTTGGGCCGCGGCCATGCTCTATTGTGTGCCGCGCCTTACACGCCGCTTCTTCAAAAGCCACGGCGACAAGGTGATTCAGTACGTGTTCGTGATGGTTATGGTGTTCCTAAGCGCATGGAGCGCGCAGCTCATAGGTCTGGAAGCCGTGCTTGGGGCGTTCGCCGCCGGGCTTGTGCTTAACCGCTATGTGCCGTCGGCCTCGCCGCTCATGAGTTCCATAGAATTTGTGGGCAATGCCCTTTTCATACCCTATTTCCTGATAGGCGTCGGTATGATGATAAACGTGCGCGTGATTTTCAACGCCGACACCCTTGCCGTAAGCGCCGTCATGCTCTCCGTGGCCATTGCAGGCAAATGGCTCCCGGCGCTTATAGCGCAGAAAGTCAACGGCTACCGCGCTGCAGGCCGCGAGGTGCTGTTCGGTCTCACGTGCGCACACACGGCAGTTGCATTGGCCGTAGTCACCGTGGGCTACAACATGGGGCTGCTTGATGTGCGCGTGCTCAACAGCACCGTGCTGGTGATACTCGTCACATGCGCCATAGCCCCCATGATTACAGGCCGGGCGGCTGCCAGGGTGAAGATAGCCATGCTCGAGGAGGAGGACGACGCAGAGCGCCCGCAGCGCCACAACCGCACGCTCATCCCGGTGGCGAACCCGCTCACGGCGCCCTCGCTCGTGGAGATGGCCGTGCTGATGCGCAACGACCGGGGCACACACGATTTCTACGCTCTGCACGTACGCGCCGAAAACTCTCCGCAGGCACGTCGCGTGTCGCGTTACGCTCTCGATTCGGCCTGCCGCGCAGGTTCGGCCATGGACGAGCGCGTGCAGCCGCTGGAGCGCTACGACCTCAATGCCATCACGGGCATGGTGAACGTGATAGAGGAGCGCGACATATCGGAAGTGATACTGGGCATGCACCGCCGTGCGGGTGTCATCGACACGTTTTTCGGTTCGAAAGTGGACCAGCTGCTCCGCGCCACCAACCGCATGGTGATAATACCGCGCTGCTACATCCCGCCGAACACGCTCACGCGCATTGTGGTGCGAGTGCCGGCCGGAGCGCAGTACGAGACGGGGTTCAGCCGCTGGGTGCGATGCCTGGCGCGTCTCACCCACCAGCTCGGATGCCGTATAATATTCTGCTGTCCCGGAGCCGTGCAGCCGCTGATACGCGGCGTGCTGTACCAGGCCAATTACGGTGTGCGCTGCGAGTTCCGCACCGCCGAGACATGGGACGATTTCATCCCCATGGCCGGACGTGTGCTCGACGACGACCTTTTCGTGGTGATAGGCGCGCGCGCCAATTCTGTCAGCCACGATTCCGACATGGTGCATCTCCCGGAGTTCCTGCAGCGATATTTCGGAGGAAACAACCTGATGGTAATCTATCCCGAACAGTTCGGTGAAGCGCCGGCCCTGACCTCGTTTGTCGACCCCATGTCGTCCGATGCCGGCTCCTCGCCGTCGGCGCTGCCGAGACGCATGCGACGCTTCGTGCGGCGAATCTTCAGCAACAGATAAAAGCGAGGGGGCGCCGTATGGCGCCCCCTTAATCGTTCGCCGCATGATGCGGCACGTTTACCGGCCGGCCACTTCCTGCAGGCGGGCGAGGTATTTGCCTATGATGTCGAACTCGAGGTTGACACGCGTTCCGGGCTCAATGCGGCAGAAGTTGGTGTGCTCGAGCGTATAGGGGATGATGGCCACGCGGAACGAGCGCAGTTCGCTGTCGCACACCGTGAGGCTCACGCCGTTCACCGTCACCGAGCCTTTTTCTACCGTCATGTAGCCTTTGGCGGCCATTTCCGGCGATACTTCGTACTCGAACTTGAAATAGCGGCTGCCGTCCACTTCCTCCACTTCCGTGCACACGGCGGTGGTGTCGACATGCCCTTGCACGATATGTCCGTCGAGGCGTCCGTTCATGAGCATGGAGCGCTCGAGGTTCACAAGGTCTCCCTCATGCAGCAGGCCGAGGTTGGAGCGGTCGAGCGTTTCCTGTATGGCAGTGACTGTGTACGTGCCGTCGGGATTCAGCGCCACCACCGTCAGGCACACGCCATTGTGTGCCACCGACTGGTCTATCTTGAGTTCGTTGGCGAAACTGCAACGCACAGTGAACTGCAGGTTGCCGCCTTCGCGTACGGCAGCCACCACCGTGGCCGCTTCTTCTACTATTCCTGAAAACATATTGAAGGGATTTTAGAGTGTTTACGTTTGTTCAAACCAAGGCCGCACACACGGCGAAAGCCGCCGCATAGGCCAGCATGGCGCATGCGGTGAGGCCGAGCAGGGGGTTGATGGCCCGGCCGCTGCGGCGGCCGAGCGCACGCCATAGCGCCACATGCAGGCCGAGATAGGCCAGAGGCACTATACGGGCTGCGGCGGGCATCCCGCGCCACACGCCGACGGTCAGACCCACTGCGGCAATGCCGTTGACAAGATACAGCGCGCGCACCGCGCGGCATCCGCAGCGCACGGCAAGCGTACGCTTGCCGACGGCGCAGTCGTCGGCGCAATCGCGGTAGTTGTTCACGATAAGGACGTTGGCCCCCATCAGCCCCACGGCCACCGAACCCATGGCCACGGGCATGCCGCATGCGCCTGCCTGCACATAATAGCTCAGGCAAACAGGCACCACGCCGAAGAAAACAACCACGGCCACTTCTCCCCAGCCGTGGCGCGACAGCGGGTACGGCCCGGCACTGTAGGCAAGCGCTCCGAGGGCTATGAACACCCCGGCGATTATGAGCCACCATCCGCCCCATGCCACAAGCGACAGCCCCGTGAGGCATGCGGCTCCGAGAGCCGCATACGTGGCGCGCAGCATCGCCTGCGGGGTGATGTCGCCTTCCGTGACGCCACGGCGCGGTCCTTCGCGTCCGGCGCGGTCGAGCCCGGCTGTGTAGTCGTAATATTCGTTGGCAAAATTGCTCGCTATCTGCGCGAGCACGGCGAATGCGAGGCATATTGCTGCCGATGCGGCGCGGAACGTGCCGTCGAGCAGCGCATAGCCGCATGCCGCCACCACTCCGGCCACCGACACAGGCAGTGTGCGCAGGCGCATGGCCTCTATCCAGTATTTAATACTTTTCATAATCAACAAAAGGGTATTTGTTAAACGCCCTCTATGCGCGGCACTCCCGGCCGCGCACGCAAAATTAGTGAAAAAAATCCGTAATGAGAGCACATCTGCCGCAGAGATACCGCTACAGCACCGGCCGGCTGCTACTGCTCCACCATTATGTAGCCGCTGCCGTAATGGTTCTCTATGGCAGGGCCGAGGTCTTCGAGCTTGCGTCGCAGGCGGCTGATGTTGGTGTCGACCACGCGTTCGTTGCTGCCCGCGCCGGGGCTGTTCCACACATGACGGAATATTTCGAGACGCGAAAGGTGCCGGTCGCGGTTTTTAAGCAGCATGGCCAGTATGGCATACTCGGTGGGTGTGAGGCTGAGCAGTCGTCCGTGCAGAGTGGCGGTGCGCGCGCTGTAGTTGACGTTAAGCGGGCCGAACGTGGCCGATGCGCTCGCCGAAGCCACCGCGGCAGGACGCCTGCGGCGCATCACGGCGCGGACGCGCGCTATCATTTCGCGCAGGGAGAACGGCTTGGAGATGTAATCGTCGGCTCCTGCGTCGAGAGCGCTGATGGCCTCGCCCGGATGGCGCCCGGACGAGCATACGATGATGCCGATGTGAGCCGTTTCGGGGCTTGTGGCAAGTTCGTTCAGCAGAGCGGTGCCGCCATTTGGGCCGAAAGCGTCGACAATTACCACATGGGTGTCGCTCAAATCGAGTTTCATGGCCGTGCAGGCATCGGCATGGGACGACACGTCATAGCCTTCCGCGCGGAGGTTGCAGCGCAGAAGTTCGGTGATGTGTTCGTCGTTGTCGACAACGAGAATCTTGCCTAATGCTGATGAATTGGCCACTCTTGAAACTGCTTTATCGTAATATTCATGACAAATATAGGCAAAAGCGCCGACATGCGCTCGCTTTTAACAGACTTGTAACCGAATTTTTATTCAGATTTGCATTTTCGGATGATATTTCAAAAAGCGGTGCGATGAATCCGTTCCTTTGAAGATTTGTTTCGGAGACATAAAAAAGAGGCAGCGCCATGGCGCTGCCTCGTGAATATTGGAAAACCTCGAACCTTATTCTGCGGGTGTTATTTCGATGGATGATATGTGCACCTGTCCGCGCTTGGAAGCTCCGTCGCTTCCAAGCGTGGCGTCATGGCCGACGGTGAACTTCACTTCGCCGGTGTTTCCGTCCCATGTGATGGACGTGTCGCCGGAAGCCTGGGCGGGAACTATGCTACCTGTGCTGGGAGTGAACGTGGTGTAGCGCTTCGATCCCGTGGCCGTGTTCAGGGTGAAGACTATCTTCGACATGGCCGCGCCTTTGATTGTCAGCGTGTTGTCGGCATACAGACGTAGCGTGCCGACGCCGTTGTACGTGTTGACCGACGGAGCCGTGGCTCCCCCGTTCATGTCGGTGGTCAGCGTATAGCCGCCTACGGTTATGGGTCCGGTCACAGGCTTGCTCGAGTTGTCGCTCTCTCCTACGGGGAACAGCGACGGGTTGACGGTCACTTCTCCGCCGGGACCGGGAGTCGGGTCGGGAGTCGGGTCGGGGTCAGGAGTGGGATCGGGGTCGGGAGTGGGGTTGTTGCCCGAGGTTTCGCCGTTGTAGCTTATGATGCGGTTGCCTTTCTCCACTTCGGGGGTGTTGCCCATGTAGTTGATGAGTTTGCCGAGCACCACTACTTCCGCGCCTTTGGCGAGCTGGCTTGCCGACGTGAATTTGTCGCCGTTGAACCAGTAGCCTCGGTACACTTTGAGCGAGGCGCCGCCTTCGGCGTCTACGATGTTGTAGGTGGCGTTGCCGAAGTCGCCGGTGTCGATTTCATCGATAGAGGAGATTTTGCCTTTCACGTACACTTCCGTTTCGGCAGGTCCTTCCGCTATTGCCTTGAGCGCGGCGGCCACATTGTAGGGCGAGGCTGCCGTGCCTTCACCTTCGGGCTTGCCGGGGGTGGGGTCGGGTGTGGGCTCCTGGCCTTCCAGCTCGTAGGCTGTGAGGTTTTTCACGCCGGGGCCTCCGCAGTATTTCATGATGTCGCCTTTGACGGTTACGGCCTTGCCGAGCACGCCGGGGTTGTCCATGAGGTTGAGTGCGCTGCGGATATTGTTGGCGGGCAGCTGGATGCCGATACACTTGGATGCGTCAGTGCAGTCGGCTGTGGGCGCGATCACGATGTTGGTCTTGAGCTGTGCGCCTTCTGCTCCGAAGATGGTCTTGTCGATGTAGGTGCCATCCGAAGGCATGGAGCCTACGATATAGCCTTTCACCCACACTCCGGAGGCTACGGCCTCGGTGGTGCTTGTCGGGTTCTTGGCTATGACCTGTGTGGGGTTGAAGGGGTTGTTCTGCGAGCCGTCTCCGTCGGGTATGGTTCCTTCCTCGTCGGGGATTTCCACGCCGTCGAGCTTGAACTCGGACTTGGTGCCGCGGTTGCCTGTGAGACCGAATGTGCCCATGTATTTTTCGAGGTTGCCGCGGACGGTGAGCAGACGGCCCACGTTGTCGGGATGGGCCTGGATGTTGACCCACTCGCGCATGGTGCTGCCTGTGGGCAGTGCGAGCACGATGCACTCGGCTATGTTCTGCGAGGCGGGGTCGGACGCGATGACTACGGTGTTGGAGAGTGTCGGGCCTGTGCCCCATTCGATGTCGGCGTCGGAGGTGATGTTTTCCACTTCGGGAGCCACGGTGCCCACGATGTAGCCTTTCACCCATACGTTTGTGGCGGTTTTGCCTTCTTCTTCAATGGCTACTGCCTCGGCCACGCTGTAGGGGTTGCTTTCGTCGCCGGGCGCCACTGTCGGGTTGCCGAAATTCATGCTGCTGTTGCCGTCGAGCAGGGTGAGCTGCCATGCGGAGCCGTAGTAGCCGAGGATGCACACCACGTCGCCGCGGCCTTCGGGCAGCGTCTGGTTCCAGAAATTGGAATAGCCGCTGGTGCGGGCTGCGAGCGTGGCGCCGTTGGTGTCCACGATGTTCTGGCTCACGCCGCTGCTATGGTAGGTGGAATAGGTGTCCACTCCGCCGTTCTGCCATGCTACGTTGTTGAAGCGCACGAGGCGTCCCTGGTAGGTCTGCAGGCCTGCGGGGGTGGCGGGCAGCTGGTCGAAGCTCTGAATCTGGAGCGTGTCCACTTTTGCGAGGTCAGGTAGGCCGTTGAGTTCGACACCGCGGGTGAATGTCTCGGGTGCCATGAACGATACTTCCCAGGCCTGGCCGTTCTCGTACCATTCTTTTTTGCCCACCTGCATGTAGCCGTTGTATTTGCCTATGTCCATGCCCGTGAGGTCGAGCACGATTTCCTGGCCGCGGCGATACTTGAGGTAGAGGTTGTAGCTGTTGATGCTGAGGGGGAGTGCGGCTGTGCCGTCGAAGATGACGAGGTTCTTGAACACGTTGCCGGCCTCGTCGCTGCTGAGCACTACGCCGCTGACGATGAGGTGCTGGCCTTCGTCGAGCGAGAGGTTCACTCCGGCCTGTGCGGCCTTGTCGGCGAGTTCGCTGCTCCACGGAGCCACGGTTATGGCGTAGTTGGCGTCTTCCTGCCAGTAGAGGGCTTTAAGCTCGGCTATGGAAATGGTGGGCTTGTTCTTGGCCTCGGGCACAGGCAGGTTGGGGTCGTCGAAGTCGTCCTGGCATGCAGAGAAGCCCAGGGTGGCAGCGGCGGCTATGGCGAGTGCCTTTATGTATGATTTTATGTTGTTCATATTCGGATATGGTTTTACTCTGCGGGTGTTATTTCGATGGATGATATGTGCACCTGTCCGCGCTTGGAAGCTCCGTCGCTTCCAAGCGTGGCGTCATGGCCGACGGTGAACTTCACTTCGCCGGTGTTTCCGTCCCATGTGATGGACGTGTCGCCGGAAGCCTGGGCGGGAACTATGCTACCTGTGCTGGGAGTGAACGTGGTGTAGCGCTTCGATCCCGTGGCCGTGTTCAGGGTGAAGACTATCTTCGACATGGCCGCGCCTTTGATTGTCAGCGTGTTGTCGGCATACAGACGTAGCGTGCCGACGCCGTTGTACGTGTTGACCGACGGAGCCGTGGCTCCCCCGTTCATGTCGGTGGTCAGCGTATAGCCGCCTACGGTTATGGGTCCGGTCACAGGCTTGCTCGAGTTGTCGCTCTCTCCTACGGGGAACAGCGACGGGTTGACGGTCACTTCTCCGCCGGGACCGGGAGTCGGGTCGGGAGTCGGGTCGGGGTCAGGAGTGGGATCGGGGTCGGGAGTGGGATTGCCTTCGGCAAGCACGGAGCCTTCGCCTTTGATGGCGAAATCCTGAAGCTCCCATGCGCGGGATTTGCTTCCGTCGTTGATGTAGCGGAACGCTATCTGCACCTTCTTGCCGGCATAGCCGTTGATGTCCCATGTGTTTTCGGCGAAGCTTGTCCAGTTGCCGGTTCCTTTCTGCGGGAATTCGGTGATGTCGAGGCGTGTCCATTCGCCGCCTTCGGCTTTGATGAGGACGGTGTAGTATTCATCCTGCGATGTGGGGAAGTCGAATCCGAATCCCATCTTCACGCTGAGGCTCACGTTGGTGGCGGCGCTCATGTCAAGAACGGGAGAAATCAGCCAGCTGTCCGCAGCGAGGTTCGTGCCGTCCTTGTAGCTGTTTGCGATGGCGCATGCGGGGCCGCTGGCCTTGGCGTACCATCCGTCCCAGCCTTCAACCTTGTTCTCCACGGTGAACGCTCCAAGGTTGCCGCTCTGGAAGCTTTCGGAGTAGAGGGCTTTGCCGGGCGTGGGGATGTCGCCGCCTTCGGTCTCGCCGTTGTAGCTCACGATGGAGCTGCCCTGGGTTATCTGCGGGCTGTTGCCCATGAAGTTGACGAGTTGTCCGAACACTATTACTTCGGCACCTACAGCGAGCTGGTCGGCGGAGGTGAATTTTTCGCCGTTGAACCAGTAGCCTCGGTAGATTTTGAACGGTGTGCCGCCGTCGTTGTCGACTATCTGATAGGTGGCGTTGCCGAAGTTGCCGGTGTCTATTTCGTCGATGATGGCGATTTTGCCTTTCACGTACACTTTATCCTCCGACGGGCCTTCCTCGATTACTTTCAGGGCTGCGGCCACGTTGTAGGGGCTGGCGAGAGTGCCGTCGCCTTTCGGCTCGGTGGGAGTGGGTTCCGGGCCGGGCTCGGCGGGTGTGAAGCCTATGCAGCCTTCGGCGTCGTTCATGAGAATCTGCCAGTCGTTGTTGAAGTAGCTGAGGATGCCGACTACCGAGCCTTCACCGGTCGGGATGAGTTCCTTGGCCCATGTGGAGCGGTTGCTGCAGCGCACGTTGATGCGTGCGCCAGAGGCGTCGGTTGCGTAGCGGTTCTCGGCCTGAGTGCCGGGGGCGAACTCCTGGCCGGCGTTCTGGAACTTGAGGCCGTCGATGCGCACGAGGCGGCTCATGTAGTAGCGGAGCTGCTCGGTGTCGCTTTTGGCGGCTATGATGGTGGCCAGGTCGACGGAGAGGGTGTCGACGAGTTCGGGGTAGCCGATGCTGTTGGCCTGCATGTGCTCCGTCACCTCGTCGTTGCTGAGGAAAGTGATTTCCTGTCCGCTGGCCTGTCCTATCTGGAAAAGGCCGGCGTAGCGTCCCACGCATATGCCGGAAAGGTTGATGTATACTTCGGCTCCGTAGGGATACTGCGAGGCGAGTTTCTTTCCGCTGGCGGCCCTTGCCGAGACGGTGATGGCATAGCCGTCCTCTCCGAGGACGACAACGTTGTTATAGACGTTGCCTGTGAGGTCGGAGCTGATGACGCGGCCTTTTATTATCACTTCTTCTTTGTCGGAAGTGAGGCCCACCATAGTGTTGTAATTGTTGCTGTTCTGCCAGTAGGCTTCCTTGATTTCCTTTATGGACGTGTTGTCCATGCCCACCCATTCCGATTCGGGCTCGGCGATGGGGGGATAGGCGAGGTCGTCGTCGCATGCGCCGAGGGCCACGGTGCCGAGGGCTGCTGCCGCGATATATAATAGCGTTTTGTTCATTGCTTACTTATATGTGTTGTGTGGGGGAGACTTAGAAGCGTACGCCGGCGTTGAGGAACAGACGTATGCCCTGTGCGTACTGGTAGCGGTTGGGATATGCGTTGCGGTCGAAGTTCTTCGTGTCCACGCGTCCCTGCTGATAGGCGTAGGTGACAACGTTGCGGTTGTTGAGCACGTTGTTCGCGTTGAGGTTGAAGTTGAGGCTGGTGCCGTTGCGGAAATAGATGGCCTTGCCGATGCTCAGGTTGAGGGTGAAGTGCGGGTCGAGTTTGTCCTGTGTGGCGAGTTCGCGGATTTTTGCTTCGAGTTCTGCCTTGTCGGGATAGAGACCCACGAGTCCGGGCATTGCTTCGTGATAGGCCGGCGAGAGGTTTACGTAGGCGTCGCCCTGCCATGTGCCGTTGATGCCGAAGAACCAGTTTTTGGGAGCTGCGTAGTCGAGACCCACGTTGAACTGGCTCTGCGGTGTGGAGCCGAGGTGGAAGTTCTTCAGGTACACTGTCTGCGATGCGTCGGGGTAGAGGCCGTTTTCAAACGAACGGGTGCCGAGCGGGTTGTTCTTGTATTGGAAACGCGCGTATGTGCCGGCGAATGTGGCGGTGAGGCTTGGCAGAATCTTGTAGGCCATGCCGAGCTCGATGCCTTTGTATTCGCGCTTGACGCCTTCGAGGGCGAAGATTGCGTAGGTGTTGTAGGTCTCGTCGTAGAAGCCGGTGCGCTCCACGGCGTTGGACATCTGGGTGAAGAACGCGGTGAGCGTGCCGCGGAAGCGGCGATAGTTCCACACGTAGGAGAAGTCGGCGCTGAAATCGAGCTGTGCTTCGGGATTCTTGACGGTGGTGTTTTTCACGCGGGGTGCGATGAACACGTTGTCGGCGAGCGGTGCGCGCGAGCCGTATTCGGCCTGCAGCTGGAACTGGTTGCGTCCGTCGAGCTTATAGGTGAGACCCACTTTTGCCGATGCGGTGAGGAAGTTCTGCGTCTTGCTCTTGCCTTTGGAGCCTTCGGGTCCGTAGCCGGGTGCGCGTCCGTTGCGCATGAAGCCTTCGCGGTAGAAGCTGGTGTAGTTCACCTTTGCGCCGTAGTTGATGTCCCATTTGGGCAGCGTGATTACGTTCTGCGCCCAAAGTCCGGCCTGTATGGCGTTGATGTCGTAGTCGTAGCCGAAGCGGTCGCCTTTCACCACGCGGCGGTTGGGGTTGTCGAGGTCGTTCTGCAGGTTGTCAGGGGCGAGTGTGATGTCGCGGTCGGAGAAGGGGTCGATGTCGGTCCAGAACTCGCCTCCGAGGAGGTCGCGTATGGTCTTGTAGTTGCTGGAGCGCGTGTAGTTGAAGTCAACGCCGGCCTGAAGCGCCACCACGTCGTCGATGGCCGTGTTCAGGTAGCTGTTGAACATGGCGTTGAACTGGTTGTTGGTGCGGTTTTCAAGAATATAGCTCGAACCTTTCTGTGCGGATTCGGGCAGGCTTTCGTTCTGGATGTTGTTCAGGCGGTTGATGTTGTAGAGGTTGTCCCAGTTGATCTGGCGGAAGCTGTCGTCGTTCTTCCACAGCCAGGTGTAGTAGTCGCTCTGCTCTGTGGGCTGGTCGTCATCGTCGTAGTAGTACGAGGGCAGGTAGCGGTAGTAGGTGGGGTTGGGGTCGTTGGCCTTGAAGTACTGCAGGGCGCTGCGGGTGTAGTGTACCCAGCGCACGGCGGCGGCGGTGTTGACGGATGTCTTGCCGTTTTTCCACAGATAGTTGAGTATCACGGTGGGGTCGAATGTCTCGGTGATGCGGCTCGAACGCTTTTTGCCGTCCTGCCATCCCCAGAAGGGGTTGTAGAGGTTGTCGTCGGTGAGTTCGTACACCTCCTTGTACGTGGCGCCGCCGGTGGCACGCTGTGTGGGGCCGCCGAATGCGGTGAGCGTCAGGGAGTTGTTTTCGTTGAACATTTTTTCGACGCTTAGGAACAGGCCTCCGGAGTTGTAGAATGTGCCGGGCTGCACGCCTTCCTTGGAGTAGCGGCCGATGGCGCTTACGGTGTAGGCCCATCCGTGCTTGTTCATGCCGGACGCGTAGGTGGCCATGGCGCGCAGCATGTAGTTGCTGTTGGTGAAGGCCACGGAGCCGTTGAAGCCGGGGGCGTAGAGGTCGGTGGTGGTGTTGTAGTTCACCGAGCCGCCTATGTCGCCGAAGCCGTAGTTGGAAGCGGCCAGGCCCACGGTGTTGGTGCGGTTGCGGAACGCGCGCGAGCTCATGCCCAGCAGCGAGTTGAAGTTGAAGCGGCCGCGTATGATGTCGTTGAAGCGTATGCCGTTGATGTACACGCTCTGGTACTGGCTGTCGTAACCGCGGTAGTTGAAGTACATCGGGCCGAAGTTGTACGAAGCGGTGGAGTAGTAGATGTTGTCGTTGGAGCCTGTGAGCGACGATACGCCCTGGCTCGTTCCTTCTTCATCGTCGAGTGCGGCCTCGTCGAACATGAGGTCGTCGCTTCCGCCGAAGTAGGCGTCCACTTCGTTGTCGATGGCGGGTGTGAGCGAAACGTTGCCCAGATTGAGTTTGCCGCCGTGCACCTGCACGTCGAGGCCTACGGGCTGGAAGCCGTCGCAGGTGATGAGGAGATAGGCGGGGCCGTCTTTGAGCCCTTCGAGGCTAAAGTCGCCGTTAAAGCCGCTGACAGCGGTTTTTGAGCCTTTGAGCTCCACGGTGGCGCCTCCTACGGGCGCACCCGAGGTGCCGTTCACCACCACGCCAGTGAGCGCGGAGGTCTGTGCCGTCATCGCAAGAGTCGATGCCAGCAGCATGAGAAGAAACAATTTTAGTCTCATACGCATTTTTGAGGTTTATGACTTGTTTTTAACAGTGTTTTGCATGAGTCGGCATGTCCGTCGCGGCGTAGCGCCGCAATTAGCTGCCAAATATAGCTAAAATAATCCGAATAAAATTCCGGAGCCGTGTTTTTAACATCGGGCTTCGGCGGCTTGCGGTGGCAAATTTTTGCTCTGCGGCTGTGCGTGGTGGCAAAAAGCCGCCCATGGGGCGAAGCCGGCTGCGCGCTGTGGCTTGTGCGGTGTGTGTTGTAAGAAATTTGCCGCTTCGGGGCGATTTGTCAGTAGTTGTCGGATTCGTGGGGCTCGACGTGTATATTGGTGATTACGTCGGAGCCGAATTCGTTGCGCAGCGCGGTCTCCACCCCTGTGGCTATGGCATGGCCTTCGAGCACGCTTATGCGGGGCGACACCTTGATGTGTGTGTCGATGATGATGCGCCGGCCGTTGCGCCGTGTGCGCAGGCGGTGGAAGCGCTTCACGCCTTCCACGGAGGATATTGCTGCCTCGGCACGGCGCACCTGCGCGGGCGAGAGCGATTTGTCGAGCAGCTCGTCGACAGCCGGGCGGCAGATGCGCACGGCCGACATGCCGATGAATACGGCTATGAGCACCGATGCCACGGGGTCGAGGATGCGCCATCTGTCGCCGAGGAAGTATGCGGCCGACACGCCTATGAGGGTGGCGATGGACGAGATGGCGTCGCTGCGGTGGTGCCATGCGTTGGCTATGAGCGACGGCGAGCCGGTGTGGCGGGCGGCGGACATCGTGTAGCGGTACAGCAGTTCTTTGGATACGATGGAGGCTGCCGCGACCGCGAGGGCCACGAAGCCGGGACGCGCTCCCGGGGCGCCTCCTGCCGATTCCGCTATGGCTACTGCGCCGGACCAGGCTATCCCGAAGGCTGCGAACAGCAGGAATATCCCTATGACGAGCGTGGCGAATGTCTCGAACTTTCCATGGCCGTAGGGATGGCCGCTGTCGGCGCTCTTGTAGGCTATGCCCACGAATGCGATTACTATCACGTCGGTGGCGAAATCGCTGAGGGAGTGTATGCCGTCGGCCACGAGGGCGTCGCTGTGGCCGTATATGCCGAACAGGATTTTCAGCACCATGAGCACGGCGTTCACCCCGAAACCTATCCATGTGACGCGGCGTATCGCCCTGACTTCGGGTGCGGCGGTGTCCGTCTTCATGATTTTCCTGACATGATTTTGTCAACGATTACTGCTATTGCGCCGTCGCCGGTGACGTTGCAGGCGGTGCCGAAGCTGTCCATGGCTATGTAGAGCGCTATCATCATGGCCTGCATGCCGGGGTCGAAGCCGAGGATGGATGCGAGCAGGCCGAGGGACGCCATGATGGCGCCGCCGGGAATGCCGGGTGCGGCGATGATGGTGATGCCGAGCATGGCCGTGAAGTGCACGAACTGTCCTGTGGGGCAAGCTTGTCCGTGCATCATCATCAGAGCCATGGCGCATGCCACTATTTTCAGGGTGCTGCCGCTCATGTGGATGGTGGCGCACAGGGGCACGGTGAAGCCTGCCGTGGACGGGCTCACGCCGAGGCGCATCGTGCGCTCGAGAGTCACCGGTATGGTGGCCGCCGACGACTGTGTGCCGAGGGCGGTGAGGTAGGCGGGCAGCATGGTGCGGAGCATGCGCAGCGGATTGCGGCGCCCGATGGCTCCCGCCACAGCGTATTGCAGCAGCAGGATGAGCACGTGTATGGCGAAAATGATGCCTATTATGCCTGCGAATGTGCCGAGGATGGAGGCCACGCGGCCTTCGACGGTCATGACGAGGAATATGCACATGATGTAGGGCGGCAGCAGGGGTATGACCGCGCGGTCGATTACTTTTGCCACGATGGAGCGCAGCTCGTCGAGGACGCCGCGCAGCGTGGGCGAGGAGGTGACGGCGCAGCCGAGGCCGAGCATGAAGGCGAGGGCAAGCGCCGTGGTGACGGGCATGAGCGCCGGCACCGACACCTCGAACCACGGTTCTGCGGCCGTGCTTGCGCCCGCCGCTGCATCGGCGGCGAGCGAGGGGGTCACTATCATGGGGAATGTGAGGCTTCCGATGCCGTAGCTCATCATGCCGGAGAGGAATGTGGCGGCATAGGCCAAGGCGGCGGTGACGGCAAGCATGCGTCCGGCGCTGCGCCCCACTTCGGCGATGGCCGGTGCCACGAATCCCACGATGATGAGAGGAATCATGAAGCCGAGCATCTGCCCCATGAGGCCGTTGAATGTGGCCGCGCCTCCGGCGAGCCATTGCGGGGCTACGCAGCCTATTGCTATGCCGGCGGCTATGGCTATGGCGATGCGGCCGGGCAGACTTTTGAGGAGTTTCATTCGGTGCAGGTTTCCAGCAGGTGTTCGATGTAAGGTGTTGGGTCTTCGGCCTGTGCGCGCTCCTGCAGCACGCGGGCCTCGGCCGGGCGTCCTGAGGCGGCCAGGCGGCATCCGAGCGCGCGCAGGGCGTCTATGTCGCCGGGGTCGGCGTCGAGTATGCGCCGCCATGCTTCTTCGGCCTCTTTTTCGTGTCCCTGCAGCATGTGCCCGCGCGCGAGCATGGCGAGGTAGCGTGTGCTGCCCGGCAACCCTGCGAGCATGGCTTCAGCGAGACGCACTATTTCAGGACCGTCGGAGCGCGAATCGTAATAGTCGAGCAGGCGAGCGTCCATTGCTCGGGCAAGCCACGGCATACGGGTGCGGGCGAGGTGCAGGAAGTCGGCGTAGACACTTGCATGGCCAGCGCCGTAGGCTGCCGCGCGCACGCCTTCCACCACCGAGTCGAGGGCTACGCTGTGGGCCATGGCGCGTTCGAGCAGCGACGCGCAGCGCGCGCTGTCGCCGAGCATCGATGCGGCCACGATGGCGCGCGAGTACACGCCCGCGCTGTCCGGACGCTCGTCGAGCATCAGTTCGTAAAGGGCGCCTGCCTGCGCCCATTCGCCGAAAGCGAAGTTGCGGTCGGCTCGGCGCGCCGTCAGGCCGTAGTCGGCAGCGGCGGCCGTGGCGGCTGCAAGGGCGATTGTTATAATAAAGAATTTCAATTTCATAATCGAAAGCAAATTTAATTCAAATATTTCGTAAATTTGCGCTTGAAAACCCGAAAAAAATGGCAGGAATAAAAAGTCTGGCGCGCGATACCGCGGTCTACGGCCTCAGCAGCATTGTGGGGCGTTTTCTGAACTGGTGTCTTGTGCCGCTCTACACCATCACGTTCTCGCAGGCCGACTACGGCGTGGTGACATTGGTGTATTCCGTGGTGGCCGTGGCGATGCTCGTGCTCACCTACGGGATGGAGACGGGTTTTTTCCGTTTCGCCAACCACGAGCGCTGGTCCGACCCGATGGAGGTGTACTCCACGGCTCTCGTGTCGGTGGCTTCCACGTCGGTGCTGTTCATCGCGGGGGTGCTGTGCGCGCTCGGCCCTGTGAGCCGCTGGATGGAGTGTGCGGAGCATCCGTCGTTCGTGGGCATGATGGCCGTGTGTGTGGCTGTCGACGCTTTCACCGCACTGCCTTTCAGCTATCTGCGCTATCGCTCCCGGCCCATGCGTTTTGCTGCGTTGCGGCTTGTGGGCATAGGGGTGAACATAGGTCTCAACCTGTTCTTTCTCCTGCTGTGCCCGTGGCTCATGCGCGATGTGCCGTGGACGGTGGAGTGGTTCTACCGCCCCGATTTCGGCATAGGCTATATTTTCCTGAGCAATCTTGTGTCCACGCTCGTCACGCTCGCGTTGCTCGTGCCTGAGCTGCGCGGCTTCCGCTGGCGCTTCAACGCGCGTCTGTGGCGCGAGATGCTCGGCTATTCGGCGCCGCTGCTCGTGCTGGGCGTGGCAGGAATCATGAATCAGACTATCGACAAGATTCTGTTTCCGGTGCTGCTGCCCGACCATGCCGACGCTATGGCGCAGCTCGGCATCTACGGCGCCAACTACAAGATAGCCATCGTGATGGTGATGTTCATCCAGGCGTTCCGCTTCGCCTACGAACCTTTCATATTCGCCCGCAGCCGCGAGCAGGGCGAGACGCGCATGGCCGCCTACAGCGATGCCATGAAATATTTCGTGCTGTTCGCGCTACTGATTTTCCTCGGCGTGATGTACTATCTCGACATCCTGCGCTATTTCATATCGCCGCGCTATTTCAGCGGTCTGAAGGTGGTGCCGGTGGTGATGCTCGCCGAGTTGTGCTTCGGCGTGTTCTTCAACCTGTCGCTGTGGTATAAACTCACCGACCGCACGGTGTGGGGCGCGTGGTTCTCGTTGCTCGGGCTTGCCGTGACGGTGGCGCTGAACGTGCTGCTCGTGCCGTGCATAGGCTATATGGGCTGCGCCTATGCGGCCCTTGCCAGCTACGGCGTGATGATGCTTGCGAGCTATGCGGCCGGGCGCCGCTATTATCCCATAGACTATCCCGTGGCGCGTATTCTCGCTTATTGTGCCGCCGCCGCCGTGCTGTACTATGCGGGTGTGCATCTGCTCGCTCCGTTGCCTGCCGGAGCCGCGGCCGCCCTGCGCGCCGTGCTTCTTGCCGGCTACGTGGCCGCTGTGGTGCGCTTCGAGCATATTCCGCTGCCTAAACCCTTTCGCCGATGAAAGTCGTACTCATAAACCATAGCGACACGCTCGGCGGTGCTTCCGTGGTGACGGCGCGCCTTGCTTCGGCGCTGCGCGCCGAGGGTGTGGACGCCCGCATGCTTGTGGTCCGGCGTCGCGGTGCCGAATCGCCATATGTGGCGGAAGCTGCGCCGAGGCTGCTGTCGAAAGCGTGTTTCATGGCCGAGGAGGGCATGACATGGCTCGACAACGGGCTGCACCGGCGCAATCTTTTCAGCCTCGACGCCGCGCGCGCCGGGCTGCCGCTGCATCGCCATCCGTGGGTGCGCGATGCCGATGTGGTGTGCCTCAACTGGGTGAACCAGGGCATGCTGTCGCTGCGCGGCGTGGAACGCATCGCCGCCACGGGTAAGCCCGTGGTGTGGACGATGCACGACATGTGGTGCGCCACGGGTCTGTGCCACCATGCCGGCGAGTGTACGCGTTTCCGCGATGCCTGCGGCCGCTGTCCGCTTATAGAGCGTCCTGCGCGCAGCCTCGACCTGTCGCGCCGCCGCCATGAGCGCAAGGCTGAGGCATATTCGCGCGCCGGCATCACTTTTGTGGCCGTGAGCACATGGCTCGCGGCGCGGTGCCGCGAAAGCAGCCTGTTGCGCGACGCGAGGCTGGAGGTGATACCGAATGCCTTCCCGGTGGATGAATTTTCCCTGACTCCCGCACTCGGACGGGCAGAACTCGGACTGCCCGACGACGGCCGCCAAATCGTGCTTATGGCCGCTGCGCGGCTCGACGCGCCCGTAAAAGGGATTCACGTGGCAGTCGACGCGCTCAACCGCCTTGCCGCCTCGGGCTATGCCGAAAAAGTGCTGCCGGTGTTTGCCGGCGAGCTGCGCCATGCCGATGCGCTTTCGGGCCTTGCCATGCCTTTTGTGCACACGGGGCCGGTGGACGACCCTGTGCGCCTGCGTTCGCTTTTCGCCCATACCAAGGTGGTGCTGTCCACATCATTGTACGAGACTCTGCCGGGCACGCTCATCGAGGGACAGGCAGCCGGCGCATGGCCGGTGAGCTTCGGGCGCGGCGGCCAGAGCGACATCATCGAGCACCTGCGCAGCGGCTACATTGCCCGCTGGCTTGATGCCGACGACATAGCCCACGGCGTGGCCCATGCCGTAGACGGCGACCACGACCGCGCGTTGCTGCGTGAGTCGGTGGAGGCGCGCTTCGCAGCCCCGGCTGTGGCGCGGCGCTATATGGAACTTTTTTCAAAAATATTATCCCAAAAACAACCATAACCCTAATTTAAAGAATTATGAACAAGAAATTTATCTGCGTTGTCTGCGGCTACGTGCACGAAGGTGCGGAAGCTCCCGAAAAATGCCCCGTGTGCGGTGCTCCGAAGTCGAAATTCAAAGAACTCGACACCGAGGCTGAACTCCAGTTCGTGACCGAACACGAAATCGGCGTGGCAAAAGGCTGCGACGAGGAAATGATCAAAGACCTCAACGCACACTTCAACGGCGAATGCGGCGAAGTGGGCATGTACCTTGCCATGGCACGCCAGGCCGACCGTGAGGGCTATCCCGAAGTGGCTGAAGCCTTCAAGCGCTACGCATGGGAAGAGGCAGAGCATGCCTCGAAGTTTGCCGAACTGCTCGGCGACGTGGTGTGGGACACCAAGACCAACCTCGAAAAGCGCATGGCCGCAGAAGCCGGCGCCAACGCCGACAAGATGCGCATAGCAAAGCGTGCCAAAGAACTCGGTCTCGACGCCATCCACGACACCGTGCACGAAATGGCCAAAGACGAAGCACGCCACGGTCAGGGCTTCCAGGGCCTGTTCAACCGCTTCTTCAAAAAGTAATCTGACACAGAACTTCCACATACACGCCGGGCAGCGCATTCAGCTGCCCGGCGTTTTTTAGAGGTCGTAATAATGCTTGTTAATGACAGGGCCGAAATTTTTCAGACGGATTTATTCCTGCGGCGAAGGAGCATAGCGGGCTATGCGACTGAAGCAAAGGGATAAAGACACTCAAAAATTTCGGAGGGGTTGACAATTCCATTGTTGACAACCTTAACAAAAATTTAAAATTACTTCTGCATGGCGTCTTTTATGTTAACGCACATTTACTCGTCGGTCACAATGGAACCCCATTGCTTCCTCCTCATAAACTGCACCTTAACATAAAATACACCACCCTGTCGTTAACAATGATTATTAAACAACCTCTTATCAAAATGCGCAAAGGATGACGACTTGCACAAGTAGAAATTAATATTTAACTTTGTGACGCAGGCATGTGGAGCCGGAATCGGCCGGAAACTCCAAGGCGCACTGTAGAAAAATGCGCTGTTTTTCCGATGCCGACAAATCCCTAAAACAATGGGCATGAAAAAAATATCTGTAGTCCTCAACACCTACAATGCGGAATTGCATCTTGAGAGGGTGCTCAACAGTGTGGCCGGCTTCGACGAGGTGGTTGTGTGCGACATGGAGAGCACGGACAGCACCGTGGAGATAGCCCGCCGCTGCGGGTGCCGCGTCGTGACATTTCCGAAAGGGGAGCATAAAATCTGCGAGCCCGCCCGCGACTTCGCCATCCATTCGGCAAGCAACGACTGGGTGCTCGTTGTGGATGCCGACGAGCTGGTGCCGGACACGCTGCGCGATTATCTTTACGACAGAATATCCTCCGGCGCGTTTGACGGCGCATTGGCTGTGCCACGCATAAATCTGTTCATGGGCGAGGAATTCGAGGAGCGCAGCGACTATCAGATACGCTTCTTCCGCAAAGACAGGACGACGTGGCCTGCCACCATACACTCGCATCCGATTATTGACGGCAGGATAGAAAAAATCCCGAAGCGGAGGTCTCTGAGCCTGATTCACCTCGACAATCCGACTATATCGGAGCGTCTTTCCAAACTGAACCGCTACACCGACTACGACATGGAACGGCGCTGCGGCAAAAAATACGGCAGCTGCAAGATGCTGTTCCGTCCGCTGTGGTTCTTCTTCCGGTCGCTCTTTCTGCGGGGAGGCATAAGGCACGGCCGTAAAGCCATCGTCCAGGCATATATGGATTCGATATACCAGATGATACTCATGGCGAAGATTACCGAACGCCGACTGGAACAGGACGGCCGTGACAGGTGAAAAACAGCAAGCATGAATACTATAAAAATATAAATAAATAACACGCATGATACCGAAAATAATCCATTATTGCTGGTTCGGGCGTGGCCCGAAGCCGGAACAGCTCCTCCGCTATATGAAAACCTGGCAGCAAATGCTGCCGGACTATGAGATACGCGAATGGAACGAAAGCAATTTCGATGTCTCGCAGTATGTCTACAGCCGCGAGGCGTACGCTATGGGCAGCTATGCCCACGTTTCGGATGTGTGCAGGCTCCATGCCCTCTATCATTGCGGTGGCGTATATCTCGACACCGATGTGGAGGTTGTGGGCTCGTTCGACCCATATCTTAAGTTCGAATCATTTGTCGGCACCGAAACGTGGCTTGTCGGCACCGGTGTCATCGGTTCGCAGTCCGGCACGAAATGGCTCGAGGAATTTCTCGGCTATTATTCGCGGACGCATTTCATCGATATTCTGGGGCATTGTGTGCGCACGCCCAACACTAAGATACTCACCCGGAGGATTCTGCCGGCACTCCCTGCCAAATACTGGCCTGCGATTTTTCCGTACGACTACTTCTGCGGCAAGAGCTGGGAGGACGGAGCTGTCGCCAAGTCGGAAAACACGGTGTCCATACACAATTATGCAGCGTCGTGGCGCCGGAAAGACAGTATTCCGAAAAAACTGGCACTGCGGGCAAAAGGCTTTGGAGTGCGTTTTTTGGGACGTAAATAAACGTGAATATGAAAATCAGTCTGATAATATCCACATACAATCGCCCTGACGCTTTGAGGCTGTGTCTGTTGAGCGCGATAAACCAGAAAATGCCGCCGCATGAAATAATAATAGGCGACGACGGCTCCGGGGCGGAGACGCGTGCGGTCGTGGACTCGATAAGGGAAATCAGCCCTGTGCCGGTGGTGCATGTGTGGCACGAGGACAATGGGTTCAGGCTCGCAATGATGAGAAACAAATGCGTAGCTGCGGCTTCAGGCGACTATATAATAGAGGTGGACGGCGATGTGATCATGCACCCGCTGTTTGTCAAAGACCATTGCGACTTTGCGCAGGAGGGGTTTTACCTCAAAGGAGGCCGCGCCAACCTCGGCCCCGGGCTTACCGACAGAATGTGTGCCGACGGCAGACTGCGGCGCATACGCTACTGGACACGTGGCATAGAGAGCAAGCGCGAAAACTCCATACACTCCCGGTTGATTGCCGGATTCCTCGCGCCGAGGTATAGGAAAAAGCGAGGCCGTTCGCTTGGATGCAATATGTCTTTTTTCAAAAAAGACTTCATAGCCATAAATGGCTATGACGAGTTTTTCGAAGGCTGGGGAGGCGAGGACGGCGACTTTGCCCGCCGGCTCACTCTCTACGGACTGAACAAAAGGCACCTTAAGTTTGCAGGCCTTGTGTGGCATCTATGGCATGAAGACAAGTACATGTACAACAAAGATGAGAACATCCGCTACAGCATCCGCGAGAATTGCGCGGTAAGATGCGAGAAAGGCGTGGATCAATATCTGTGACAATGTGTCAGAGATCCGCTGCGATGCGGCTCCAGTGTGCGTTCATCTGAAAAGAAACGCGGCGTCATAAATCGATTTATGACGCCGCGTTGCGTTATGGGGTGGGCGGAGATGTTATTTCACAAACACTTTCTGCACTTTCGAGCCCTGGCGGCGGATATAGATGCCTCCCTGTTCGGGCTGTGCCACGCGTATGCCCTGAAGGTTGAAGAACTCTACGGGAGCATTGTCGTCGGCAGTGATGTCGGCTATTCCGGCGCCTTTGGTGACGGTGAGCTTGCCGGTGTCGGCGTTCTTGGCCATCACGTAGGTGAAGGTGTATTCGCCTGCGGGCAGCGAGAAGGCATTGCCGGTCTTGGCCGTGGTGTATTCCTTGCCGAGTTCTACAGCCACGTCGCCGCCGCCGGTGGAGTATACATAGCTGCCGGCTTTGAGTTTGAAGTAGCTTGTTTCGGCCGTGAGCTTGTAGGTGCCGGTGTAGGTGTCGCCGTCCTTAAGCCTGAGGGGCATGTTGGTGATGTCTTCGCTCCAGCCTTCGCCGAAATCGCCTACGAGGTAGATGTCGGTGTACTGGTTTTCGGAGGATGCGCCTTCGATGAGGATAGTCTTGGCGTTGGTGTCGAGTGTCACGGTCACGTCCTTGAGTATGCCTTTGACGGAGAAATTGGTGTTGTCGTTCTCCTTATAGGGGTAGGCTGTGCCGGCTTCCATGTTCTGCACGCCGCAGATTTTCTTAGTCCAGTCGGGTGTGCCGGGTTCGTCGGCCCATACGATGAGGAATTCGCCGCTGAGCGAAGCGGTCTTGAAAGTGTACACGCCTTCGGTGTCTGTGTTGCTGAAAGCAAAGCCTTCGGCGCCGTTTTTCCATCCGTTGAACTCGCCGCCGATGTACCAGTTGGAGAGGGCGGATTCGGCCGCTGCATGCACGATGGACACTTTCTTCACGGTGATTTTGTCGCCCTGAAGCAGGATTTTTTTATTGGCGGCGTTGGTGCACAAAGCCGCGTTTTCCTCGTCAAGGGTGATGGAGTAGGAAGTCTTGTCAGAGGGCAGGTTTATTGTCGAATATTCTGCGTTGTAGCCTTCGAGAGTCGACATGACGGGTAGCGCCACCCATTCCCAGTCGGGATTCACGTAGATCATCTTGAAGCCGTTGCCGTCTTCTGAGGTGTAGTCAATGACTATTTTGTCGCCGGCCACGGTCTTGGCGGCAACGAAGTCGGAGATGGCGATTTCCACGGTGTTGTTTTCGCCCGACCATGCAAGTGTGCGGCTGCCTTCCCAAAGCACGACGGGTGCTGTCGGGTCGACTTCCGCGGAGTTCTGGAGATAGGCGGCAGTGAGAGTGATGGTGCCCGGTGCGTGGTTTTGGATATAAATCTGCTGTACGGCGTTTTTGCGTTCGGGGTCGAGCGGGGCGATACCTTTGGTCTTTCCGGCGGGCACGGTTACGGAAACGGTGTTGTTGTCGCCGCCTTCCACATATTGGATGGCGATATTGTAGGCGATGGAGGACTCTTCGGTTTCGAGGACGAATTCGTCGTAGGCACTGAGATCCTTCGCGTCTGCGCCGGAGCCGAACCACCAGCCGATGCCTACCCATTCGTCATTATAGGTGATGGTGCGGGTGTCGGCATCGTAGGTGCGGTCGCCCCAGCCGCCACCTCCGAAAGTGGGCAGCATGTCGAAAGTGTCAGCGCTTGCGCTGAGTGCCGCAGCCGCGGCACAGATTGTGAGTAGACGTTTAATCATACAGGGTAAATTTAAGGTTATTGTTGTGTGTTGATATTTTCTTGTGTACGGCTGCAAAATTAAGCAAAATACTTGCTGTGGTTGCATAATTTTGGCATGTTATTCAGCATGTTTTCGAGAATATATTACATGCTTTAAGTGTGATTGATACAAAAATATCAAATTGTTTGGCGGCGGCGTTTTTCCGTGGCTGTTTCAGGAGCATGCGGAACTAAACTTTTTTGGCTGCGGGCTGTCATATATAATATATAAGACTTTTGAATTATGAAACGCAACACTATATTTTCCGCCATGACAGCTATCGTGCTGGCGACAGTCCTGAGCGGCTGTTTCGGGCTTGGAACAAGCCTCGGCATGGATTACGGCCCGGGGTATGACGACCTGTGGTATGACGGATACGGCAACAATTATTACGGGGGATATTATGGCCCGGATTACGGTTACGGCCCGTGGCTTCCTGCGCCTCCTCCGCGACCTCCCCATCATCATAAGCCGGAGCCTAAGCCGCCGGTGAGCTCGGGCTCGAACACCCCGCACCGTCCTGCCGTGGGCACGACGCCTTCCGGCGCGCAACGCCCCGGCAACAACGGGCTGCCGACACAGAGTGTGGGCGGTGCGCAGTCGGTGCGCCCGCGTCGTGAGCCGGCATCTTCGGCAGCGACGGCCAGGCCGTCCGCCTCCCCGTCCACCACTACGGGCAGGGGGAAGAAGTAGCGGGGAGAGTTATGTGTTCTGTGTGAGGGAAGAAAAGCGTCGCAGCTGCCATGCCGCCATGGCGGCTGTGATTATTGTGGCGGCGAGGTCGCTGAGTGGGAAGGAGAGCCACACGCCGTGCAGCCCCATGGCGGCCGGAAGTGTGAGCAGCAGAGGGATGAGCACAAGCACCTGGCGCGTAAGGCTCAGGAACACGCTTTTTGCCGCTGCTCCGATGCTTTGGAAAAGCGTTGTGGACACTATCTGGAATCCTACCACGAAAAAGAGGCTCATGGATGTGCGCAGAGCCTGCGCGGTGACTCCGATAAGTCCGGAGTCGACGGTGAACGCACGCGATATAAGCCTCGGCATCAGCTGTGCGCCTGCGAATCCGGCGATGCTGACGGCCGTGGCCGCCGCCACAGCCAAGAGATAGACGCGGCGCAGGCGGCCGATGTTGCCTGCGCCATAATTGTAGCCCACGATGGGCTGCATGCCGAGGCATATGCCCAGCACGACGGTGGTGAGCAGCGAGGCGTAGGTGGTGAATATGCCTGCTGCTCCTATGGCTGTGTCGCCGCCGTGATGGCGCAGGGCATTGTTGATGATTACGTTGATGAATCCGGCCGCGAAGTTCACGACCGACGGCGCCGCTCCTATGGCGGCTATTGTGCCGATTACGTGCCAGTCTGGGCGGAATGTTCCACGCCGGAAGCGCACCGTGGAACCGCGGCGGAAAAAGTGTGCGAAGACGAACACGGCGCTTATGGCCATAGCTATGTCGGTGGCTACGGCCGCACCGCGGATGCCCATGTCGAGGCCGAAGATGAACAGCGGGTCGAGGGCGATGTTGACGGCGGCTCCTATCACCATTGTCATCATGGCACGTGCGGGATAGCCCGATGCGCGCATGATGTTGTTGAGGCTGAAAGCGAGGTTAGTCATGAACAGGCCCGGAAGGAGAGTCGACACGAGGTCGCGGGCGTAGGGCAGCGTGGCGTCGCTGGCGCCGAACAGGCGCAGCACGGGGTCGAGGAATGCGTAGAACACAGCCATGTAGCATGTGGCGAACACGATGAGCATTGTCAGGGAATTGCCCAAAGTGTGCTCGGCTTCGGCATGCCGTCCTTCGCCGAGGAGTATCGACACGCGCGACGACGCTCCGGCGCCTACGAGCACTCCCAGGGCGGTGGTGACGTTCAGCACCGGAAAGGTGACGGCGAGTCCGGCTATTGCGTCGGGTCCCACGCCCTGGCCGATGAAGATGCGGTCCACTACGTTGTAGAGCGACATCACGAGCATTCCTGTGACGGCGGGCAGTGAATATTGCCATAGCAGGCGTCCCACGGGCAGTGTGGCGAGGTCGCGGAGTTTTTGCTGTTGCATATGCGGCTGTGGTATAATTGCAGCCAGGGCAGCACTGTGTCAGCGCTGCCCTGGTGTGTGCGTGTCGGGGGTGTAATCAGAGCCCTGCGGCTATGCGTGCGCGCTCCATGTATTTGCGTATGTCGGTCTGCTGCCCCTGCGCATACTGGTAGGAGGGGTATTCGTCGAGAATGGTCTTGTAGGCCTCGTATTCGGCTTTGTGGTTGCCCTGCGCGCGGTATACATTGGCAAGCTTGATAAGTGCGAAAGGCACGATGTCGGGGTTCTCGTCGGCCTCGGATATGGCGTTTTTGTAGGCCTTGACGGCTTCGTCGAGGCGGTCGAGGTTGACGAGGCAGTCGCCTTTGAGGAGTTGCGCTCCGGCTGCGATGACAACATCGCTTACGGATGCGTCGTTGAGGTAGGCGAGGGCTTCTTCGTATTTTTCCTGGCCGTAGTAGCGGATAGCCACTTCGAGTTTTGCGCGGTTGCCGTTCTTGTGTCCGGCTTCAGCTGCCTGCTGGTAGAGCTGCATGGCGATGCTGTCGTTCATCTCTACATCGGCCTTGCCTGCGAGTTCGGCGGCTTTCTTGTTGCCGCTCTGGTTTATGAAGAACCATGCGAGGGCTGCCACGACTACTACGATGCAGAATATCAGCGCGCCGGCGAGCTTGCCTTTATTGGCTTGCGCTTTGGCGAGGAGCTCGTCGCCTTTGGCGGGATTTTCCTGAGGATTTACGGGATTAGTTTCCATTTATGTGTTATTGTGATTTAGCAATGTTTATCGAAGTGCAAAAATAGCGTAAATTTGGCGAATGAGAAAATTTTGGCCGTGTTTTTTTTGTTATCACTCCATAATGCACTAATTTTGCGTTTGCCAAAATCAAATTCGTATGAAACAATTCGCTATATCAGTTCCGGTGACGGAACTAAGCTACGATGAGCTCTCGCCTGAGGAACTCGAACTCGTGAACACTGCCCGCGAGGCAAGCCACCGTGCTTATGCGCCTTACAGCAAATTCCACGTAGGCGCCGCCGTGCGTCTCGACAACGGCGTGGTGGTGCCGGGCTCGAATCAGGAGAATGCAGCCTTTCCGTCGGGCACATGTGCCGAGCGTTCGGCCTGCTATTATGCCGGGGCACGCTATCCCGAGGCAAAGTTCGAGGCCATAGCCGTGGCTGCACGCGGCACCGACGGCATGGAACTCGACGAACCGGCCGCTCCCTGCGGCGCATGCCGTCAGGCGCTTGTGGAATACGAGCATCTGGCAGGCCACGATGTGCCGGTGTATATGGCGGGTGCCACTAAGGTGTACCGCATGCCGTCGGTGGCGTCGCTGCTTCCGTTCACATTCTCTGAGTTCTGAACATGTACCGGCCGGCAGGCTGAGAGGATTCAATTAAGCCACGGGCAATGGCCGCATAAGCGGTCGCAGCCCGTGGCTTTTTGCGTCCCGGAGTGGATGTGCAGTCGTCAGTCGGCGCGTATGAGCAGGGCTGTGGCCTGGGCTGCTATGCCTTCCGCTCGCCCTGTAAAGCCGAGGCGCTCGGTGGTGGTGGCCTTTATGCTCACGCGGCCGGGCTCGAGGCCGAGGTCGGCCGCCACGCATGCCTGCATGGCGGGGATGTGCGGCAGCAGGCGGGGTTCCTGTGCCATTACGGTGATGTCGACGTTGGACGGGCGGTAGCCTTGTGCGGCGGCCATGGCCGCTACTTCGCGCAGCAGCATGCGGGAGTCGGCGCCTTTCCAGCGCGGGTCGGTGTCGGGGAAGTGGTAGCCTATGTCGCGCATGGCGAGCGCACCGAGAATGGCGTCGGCAAGCGCGTGGAGCGCCACGTCGGCGTCGCTGTGGCCGAGGAGGCCGCGTGTGTGGGGGATGTCCACGCCGCAGATGATGCAGCGCCGGCCTTCGACAAGGCGGTGCACGTCGAATCCGTTTCCTATGCGTATGTCTGTTATGTTCATCGTGTTATCTGCGTCCGAAAATGTCTTTGAGGCCTTCCATGTCGAAGGTGAGCGAGAAACGCAGGGTCTGGTCGAGAGGCGAGTTCTGCGCGGTGGCCATCATGTAGGACGCGTCGAGGCGGAGCACGTTCAGCGCGAAGCCTGCTCCGACGGCGAAATAGTTGCGGCCGCCTTTGAATTCGTTTTCGTAGTAGTAGCCCGCGCGGGCGAAGAACTGGTTGTTGTAGCTGTATTCGGCGCCTAAAGATACGCTGATTTCACGGAGTTCTTCCTTCATTCCGCCCGGTGCGTCGCTGAAGCTCTTGAAGATGCCGGTGATGCTGGACATGTCGCGCCAGTCCTGCATGGCGTCGAGGTATTGCTGCTGCCCTTCCGTGGAATTCATGTCGTAGTCGCTTTCGCGCGGACGTGTGGGCACGAGCAGCTTGTTGAGGTCGAGTCCGAGCATGAGGTTGTGGTAGTCGGCCAGCGGGAATGTGAAAGATGTGCCTATCTTAAGGTTTGTGGGCAGGAACGCGGGGTTCTCGCCGTTCTGCAGGTTGACTTTCGAACCCACGTTGCTGATGTTCCATCCCCATGACCACTGGCATTCGTTGCGCCCGATTATGGGGTAGGTGGTGAAGTAGCCGGAAATGTCGGCGGAGAATGCCGATGCCCCTGTGTTGTTGTCGCCGGCATAGCTGTCGCTGAAGCCGAGGTCGGTGTAGCTGTAGCGGAACACGACACCCATGGAGTATTTCTCGCTGAGTTTGCGAGAATATCCTATGTCGAATGCCATTTCGTAGGGGTTGAGGCTTTCGGCCGCAGCGCCATCGCCGGAGTTGCTCACGAATTCGCCGAGGGAGAAGTAGCGCAGCGATGCGCTCAGTGCCTGGTTGTCGCCGCTGCCGAGTTTCCAGTAGCCGGCCACGTCGGCCAGAAAGATGTCGTTGACGAGCTTGCGCATCCACGGGGTGTAGCTGAGCGACACGGCGGCGTTGCTGTAGGCGAAAGCGTATTTCGACGGATTCCAGTATTGCGAATAGGCGTCGGGCTCGGTGGCGGCTCCGAGGTCGCCCATGGCGGCTCCGCGCGCGTCGGGGGCGATGTTGAGCGATGTCACGCCTGTCTGCACGGGGTTGAACTCGTTTTTCTGTGCGAGGGCCGCTGTGGATGCCGCAAGGCATATGGCTGCGGCGAGTATGTATCGTAGCGTTGTTTTCATCTCGGTTTTTTAATGGGCATGTCGCTATTATAACGGCCTCGCGGTCTATTTATTGCGCAGCACTATTACTTCTACCGCCCCTGTGGCCGCCCGGCGCAAGCCGTTGCGCAGCAGTGCGTATGCGCGGTAGACGCCTGATGCCACGGGCCGGCCTTCGTTGTCGGTGAGGTCCCAGCCGGTGAGGCTGCTTTGCGAACGCACCGTGGAGCCAGTGTGGTCTTCTATTATGAGCAGGCCCTCGGTGCCGTCGCCGAGGTCGTGCTCGACGGAGAAAGTGGCAGAGGTGCGCGCGGGGCGCTCCTCCACGGCTATGGAGGCATGGCCGGCGGCAGCCCTTACGGTGAAGCCTATGGTGCGCTGTGTGGCAGCCCCGAGATTGTTCGCTGCAGAGAGTGTGACGCTGTGCCGCCCTTCGGCGAGGCCGCTGTAGGGCATTGACAGAAGAAGCGAGCCGTCGGCGGGGTCGACGGTCATATAGCCCGATATGTTGCTGCGGGTGTCGGAACCGTCGAGGATGATGCGTGTGGGGCCGGCAAGAGGCGCTGTGTTGATGTTCACGCCTGTCGGCGGCACAGAGATGCGTGCGGCCACGATGATGTCGGGACCGGTCTCGCCTCCTTCGGTGAAGTCGGGGCTGTCGACGTACATTTCCGTGATGGCCGGCGGCGCGGGGTCGAGGCCTTCTGTCGATGCGGCTTCGGACGCCGACGGCAGGTCGGAGCGGTAGCCGTGGGCTGCGCCTGAGGGAGAGGTTGCGTCGATGCTTACGGCGTAATCGCTGCCGGGACTGGAAAACTCTGGTATGAACACCGAAGCCTCCCATTTGCCGTCCGAAACGGGCACTGTGGCGGTGGCGATACGCGTGTTCCTTATGATTATCTCGGGTGCCGGTGCTGCGGGGTCGGCCACCTGCACGCTACCTTGCACAGGAGTGTCGTAGACTATGATTTCGGCTGTGCCGGAGAATGTGTCGTCGGGGGTACCGTCGGGATTTTCTATGTGTCCGCGGAAGGTCACTGACGAAAGACCCTGTGCTGCGTGCGTGGCGCCGTCGCTGCCTGCGGCATCGAGCACTGCACGCGCTCCGGCTATGGGGATGCGCACGGCGGGGTCGCCGCACAGGTTGAAACATTTTGAGTTGAAACACAGGGCCGACGATGTCATGCTGACTACGGAGTTGTGGGCGGTGCGGTATATGTCGCCCAGGGTGTGGCCGGGTCGGGCGGTGACATAGGCTTTGGCCAGCTGACATGCGAAAGTGCGGTTGTGATCGGAGAACACGCTGCGCGAGGCGGCTATCACGCCGATGGCTCCGCCTCCGCGTTTTGCCACCATGGTGGGCGCGAGGGTCGGGATGTCGCGGTCTATGGCGAATGCGTTGCATGTGGCCAGCAGCGCTATCGGGGGCACGTCGTAGTCGAGTATGTCGGCGATTGCGCAGGAATAGAATCCCGGGCCGAGTGTGTTGCCCTGTGCGGAATGGCCGAAAAATGCCAGAAGTCCGCGTCCCTCGCCGAGGTGGTCTTTGAGGCGGAGGTGGGCTTCTTTGAAACTTCCCGCTGTGGATGGGTAGGCTATCATGGGCAGACGGCTTATGACGAAGCCGCCATCCGTTCTTTCGATTTCGGCGGTCATGTCCTCGCAATATTCGAAGTGCTCGTATTTGTCGCCGGTAGCGCTCACCATCAGCGTGCGCGTGTGGGCGGCGGCCGGCGGCGGGGTCTCGATATAGTCGATGGTGCGCTGCACCATCATGCCGGCTTCGGACGGAGTGCGTGCGGTGATGCGCCCTACGGCCACTGTCATTTTTGCGCGGTGGCCGTTCTCGAAGGCAATGTCGTCGAGGCAGCCGGCGAAGGCGTCGGATGCGTAGCAGCTGTTGCGCGACAGGCGTGCAAGGGGCACGTTGCACTCGTGGATGGCGAGCTTTTCGTCGGAACGGGTCGTGGTGATGCCGCGGTGGTCCCAGTCCGACGAACCCATAAGCAGCAGGTAGCGGAACTTGAGAGGATCGCGGTCGTGGAACATGCGTGCGAGGCGGCGGTAGGCGGTCGGATTGCATCCGCCGGAAGAAAATTCGTTGTAGACCTGTCCGCTCAGGAACACGCCCACTTTTATGCCGTCGACGCGCTCGTGGGCTTCGGCCAGCATGCGGGCGTACGGCTCGCATGCGGCGGTGGTGATTATGGCCATGTCGGGAACGGGAGCGGCGTGGATGTTCTGCAGAGACACTTCGCCGGCGAATTCCGGCTCATAATGTGCGGCGTCTTCGTCGAAAAGCAGAAGCCGCCCGGGCGATGCGGGGCTGAAAGAGGCCGGCATGGCGGTAGTGGCGCAAGTGCCCTCGAAGTCGAGGCTTAGCAGGCTTACGCCCGCAGGATTGCTGACGTCCCACAGCCTTAGCGAGGGGCGCGCGTCGGATATGCGTATCGTGGCACCTGCCTGCGACACGGGATATTGCATGAGCAGCTGTGCGTCGCCGTCGGCAAGCCGGTTCAGGCGCGGGTACACGAGGGCGTGGCGGTCCATGTAGTAGGTGTGGCCCGCTGTAGCTGCCGGACGCGATATTTCGAGCGTGCCGGAAATGTCGGCGTCGTTGGGGGAGAAGTCGACGCTGCCGTAAAGGCGCGCGTATTCCTCGACGGTGTACCCTGTCATGTGCGCGGTGGTCTGCTTGCTTACGAATGCCGCTGCCGGGCCTTCGATGCGGTGCAGGGTGAGGGCGCCGGGAAGGATGGCGGCTTCGTTGGCCACAAGCAGCTGGTAGCCTATCTGCGTGGGGCGCGTCGTACCGCCGAGGATTTCGGAGGCCACGCGGTCGCGGGTGGCGAATGTGATGCGGTAGGGGTCGGCGGCGGTGAAAGAGCGTTCGCAGTAGACTGCGCCCATGGATAATGGCGACGTGAGGTCTATGTCGGTGGCGTCGACGTGTATATGGCCCGTGTAGACAATGGACGACGTCATGGCCGGAGCCGCTGCCGAGATGTTGCAGGAGGGGGAGGCTTCGGCCTCGCCTATGAAGTAATAGCCTCCGTCGTCGTAGATGTTGCGTCGCCAAGCCAGGGTGCGCTCTTTCTCGTGGTTGTCGGTGGCGTCGAAGCCGCGCAGGTCATAACGCAGGTCGGCGTCGCCGTAGAAAAGCATGCGTCCGTCGGGGGTGTGGATGACGGGTGTCGGGCACAGGTCGTCGCTTCCCGCGCTGATGCGTTCGTGGGCGAGGGATGTGCCTCCGAAGCCGTACACGCCCACCCGCGCCGGGTCATCGAAACCCCATTGTCGCAGCTGCCGGTGTGAAATCTGCTGGATGCCTTCGCTTGTGACCTTTACTTTTATCCACCGGCCTTCGGCGAGGCGCGACGAAGCGGGTGCGGCCACCGCAGCAACAACCGTGGTTGCGGCGGCGATGGCTGTGAGGAGGATGCGGAAGTTCATGGTGCTATGAACTATTTTATCTTGAAACTGAGGACGTCAGTGCCGTTGAGGCTCCATTGGGGGCGGGATTCCTGCATGGCGTCGAAAACGCAGGAAAAACAGCGCAGAGCCACTATGTCGCCGGTCTTGAATGTCGTGCGCCGGCTTATGGATTCTATTGCGGTGTCAAATGCGCCGGCGATGTCGAATGTGTGTTCCGACCCGTCGGGAGCGGTTATTTTCCATGGCCCGGAAGTGTCAGGAAGCGGAAGCCATGTGCCTGTGATGAGTGCGTTGTCGGCCACGAGGTCGGCGTCGCAGAGAGAATCGGACGGTGCGTTCAGCGCCACGAGTGTGGCGGCGTCGTAGTAGCGCCGTGCGAAACGGCGGCCGATGGAGAGGCCGAGGCGGCAGATGCGCACCGCAGGCATGACGACGAGCCGGGCGCCGGTGCAGCCTTCCTGCAGGAACAATGGCCGTCCGCCTGTAAGGAGTGCCGAGTCGGGCACTTGCCTGAGGGTGGGGACGGACGGGTCGCTTACGATGAGGGTCTTCATTGTCTGGCGCTGTCGATTCGGTTGTACATCACGGCGAGGTGGGAGTAGATGGAAGTGTTTGTAATCACTACTCCTTCAGGCACCCGTATGCGGAATGGGGTGAAGTTCCATATGGCGCGCACGCCTGCTTCCACGAGTCGGTCGGCGGCGTCCTGGGCGTAGCGCGCCGGCACGGTGATGATGCCGATGGCTGCGTCGTGGTCCACGACTAAGCCTGGCAGGGCGTCGTAGCCCGAAATCACTATGTCACCCACGCGTGTGCCAAGCAGGTCGGCGTTGGTGTCGATGCCTGCCACGATGTTGAGGCCGTAGCGTTGCAGTCCGCGGTCGCGGATGAGAGCGGCTCCGAGGCTGCCCACGCCCACGATGACGGCGTTGTGTCCGGTGCCGAAGCCGAGATAGTCCCGCAACTCGCGTTCGAGCGCCCCTACCTCGTAGCCTATGCCTGTTTTTCCGCGCACTCCGAGGTGCGACAGGTCTTTTGCTATCTGCGATGCGTCGACTCCTATGGCGTCGGCTATGCCGCGCGACGAAACATGTTCCACGCCGTCGCGCCTCAGCATCGACAGGTGGGCGAGATACCATGGCAGACGCCGCAGTGTGGGCTCCGGCAGCCATACGCGTGTTTCTGTTTTTGTAGTAATGGAGGTCTTCACGGATGCAAAGTTAAGACTTTTTTGTCAGTTTTTTACGTTTCAATAGGCAGTGACGGCGAGTTTGCGCGATTCTGTGCGGTGTGTGGTGCCGTCAACGGTGATGGTGGCCGAGTATACGTATATTCCACGTGGAACACGCCGGCCTGTTCCGTCGCATAGGTTCCACGACACCGGAGTGGATGTGAACATGTCGCTGCGGCCGCGCTCGGTGCGTGTCCACACGGGGTTGCCGAGCATGTTGTAGACGGTGACGGTGATGGTGGCCATTGCGTCCGGCGCGTCATGCGTGATGTAGAAGTTGGCAGCGGTGCGTGCGGGGTTGGCGTCGCAGTAGAGGTCGAAAATCTGCGGGGCCACATCGGCGCGTGCGAAAAATTCGATGTTGCTTTCGGTGGCGTTGCCCGAAGTGTCCCACACGCGCAGGCGCAGGGTGTGGAGGCCTTCTTCGAGGTCGGGCAGGGGATAGTTGAGCGTGCCGCCGGGGGTGCCGTCGGGGTGGGGACGGTAGTAGAGTGCGGCGTCGCTGTAGGTGGTGGCGCTGTCGAGGGTGAGCACGAGCTGGTGGCCTATGCCTGCCGACGATATGTTGATGCCTACGTTGTCGCTTACCGAAGCGAGCACCATGGGCGAGCGGGTGCTCACGATGTCGCCCGTGCGGAATCCGTTGTGGTTTATGGCAAATGCGTCTATGGAGGGCGCTTCGGTGTCGGGCGCGGCTGTCTCGTCGAGACCGAACACGTATATGTCCTTGCTTACGCCTATGGCTTCCTGTGTGCCGTCGGAGGTGGCGGCGTAGATGTTGAGCATGGCCGGACGGAAATTGTCGCTGATGTCGGCCGGCAACGCGAGGCGAGCGTCGAACCTGCCGCCGCTGACGGGTGCCGACACGGAGAGCAGCTTGCTGCCGTGGGTGTCGTAGGGCTGCTGGTTGCCTCCGTTGTTGCCGTTGGTGACGATGGTGCGTTCGGCGTCGTATAGCTCGATGGTGGCGGTGCCTTCGAAGCTGTCGAGCCGGCGTCCGTCGGGGCTTTCCACGTGGCCGCTGAGTGTGGCCCGTCGCAGAGCTTCGAGCGTGGGCTGGGAATCCGGGTCGAACGGAACGCCGTCTATGCTGTCGATGCGCACGGTGTTGGAGGGGGTGGCGAGGCGCATGGCCGGGTCGCCGCAGAACACGAAGCGGAGGCGGTTGAGGTTGTTGTCTTTCTGTCCGCTCTCGTTCCGGATGTCGTTTTTGGCGTGGCGGTAGATGTCGCCGGCGCGCATGAAGCGTCCGTGTTCGTCGCGGCGTGCTATGGCGCGGCCCATGGCGTTGGAGAAATAGCCGTTGTCGGTTATGTAGACGGGGCGTGTGGCGCTGATGATTCCGATGCAGCCGCCATTGCGCTCGGAGTGCATGATTTCGCCGCCGCTTATGGTGGAGCTGTCCCACCGCAGGAAGTTGCATGTGGCGGCATATATGAACGGCACGTTGCGCAGGTACAGGCCGTTGATGTCGGTGAATGTCAGCATGCCTTCGCCTGTCCAGCCATGGTTGCTGGCATGGCCTATGTAGGCCCACCACACGGCGCCTTCGTCGAGGCGGCGGTACATGTCGCTGCGCGCCTGGGGGTAGTTTCCTCCCACGAGCCGGTAGGTGTCGGTGTATATTTTTGTGACGATGTGCTGCTGCCCCGGCGCCGCTTCAAGGTATGTGGCCAGCGAGTCGGCCTGCTGGGCGTGTATGCCGCCGTCGCCGTCGTCGGCCAGGAGCACTACGACGTTTTTCCATGGCGTGAGCGATGTCTTGTGCAGGTACTGCTCCATCTTGTCGACTATCGACGATGCTTCCGAGGCGGATGACGCGCAGATTCGTCCGACGGCTACGTCAATGTCGTCGGTGCCCATGCGGGTTCCGCTGCCATCGGCGAGCATGGCGATGAAATCGTCGGTACCGAAGCCGTAGGAGTCGTGGAGCGACGAGCTTCTGTCGCGGTTGACCCAGCAAGGGAGCGTGGGCCACGATGCCCGCTGCATATTGGCGGTAAGTCGGCGGTTGTCGTAGGTGGGGCGTCCCATGAGGAGGGCGTAGCGTATGCCGTGGCCGCTTTCCGGACCACGGTCGTGGAGCATCTTGAGGTATTTGCGCATGGCCGATACGTCGGGGGCGCCGGAGGCGAACTCGTTGTAGAGCTGCTCGACGTCGACCACCGCCACGCGCATTGTGTCCGGCTCGGCCCGGTGGAGCTCGGCGATGCGTTCGGATGCTGCGCGGAACTCGGCGGGGGTGAATATCACCATGTCGTAGCCCGAATGTGAGTGCAGGTCGCTGTTGGGCACGTTGCCCGCAAGTTCGGGAGCCGGCATGGCGGCCTCGTTGCGGAATGCGACGTACCGGCGCAGACCTGCGTAATCGGATGTCCACACGGCTGCTGAGCCGTCGCCGCCTGTGCGCATGAGACGGATGTCGGCGGGGTCGGTCACGTCCCATATGCTGACGCCATCTGCGGCGCCTTCAAGGCGCAGGGCGCGCTCCGATGTGCTGAATGCGAGCGGGCTACCGTCGGCAGGCATGGCAAGCCGGCGCTCGTAGTTGATGCTGAGATAATCGAGCCACGCGTTGTAGACGGGCGACGACGGCGATGTGTGGCGGAGCTCCACTTTCAGGCGTGCGGGGTCGCCGGACGGGGTGAAGCTGTGCGTGGCTGTCGTCATCATGGCGTGCTGGTAGCTCGACGACGACATCGTGGGGATGCGGTCGCTGTCGTTGCGCGGCAGTTCGGTGCCGTTGACGGTGAATTCTATGTAGGACGGTGCGGAGGGGGTGACTGCGACAAAACCGCATTGCAGCCATGCGTCGCTGCCTTCCACGCGGTCGGGGGTGGCGAAGTCGAATGTGCGGCGCGGGGTGAGGCGGAATTCCTCGCCCACGAGCATCGGGCCGGCTTCTCCGGGGGAGACGCGGTCTGTCTCGTGGTGGATAAGCTGTGTGAATGTGGTTGCGGGCGCTGATGCCTCCGCCGTGCCTGCTTCAGGAATGTCCCGCGGAGGGGTGGTGTCGCCGGAAGTCAGGAAATAATATCCTGCGGTGGTGTAGGGGCTGGAGTCCGACGACAGGCGTCCTCTCTCGGACGATAGCAGCTCGTCGGGGCCGACGCCGTAGAATATGATTCCGGCGGGGGTGGATATGCTCTGCACCGGCGGGAGATCGTCGATGCATGACGCGGCGTCGAGACGGTCGTCGATACGCCGGCCGCCGTAGCCGTAGACGCGCACTGCGTCGGGCGAGCCGAGCCCCCACGAGCGCAGTTGTGAGGCTGTGATGCGGTAGAGGCCGCAGGCAGGGACGGCTACTTTCACCCATCGGCCTTCGGCAAGGCGCGAATGCCGGGCGAAATGTCCGGCGGGGAGTGCCGAGGCGGCTGCGGAGAAGCAGAGTATTGTGATAATGAAAGCGTAGAATCGTGTCATCAAGAGAGGTTTATGCTACAATATAACGCGGAATGCCGCGGTTTATTGTCCTGCCCACCGGCTCAGGGCCGTGCGCCACGCGGCGCTGTCGCCGCAGAAGGTGTTGAGGTCGACAGGGCCTGCGACGCCGTCGACGCGGCCGCTGTGGGAATGTTGCCACAGCAGCCAGTCGGCGCGGCTGATGGGAGGGTCGGTGAAGGAACACACCCACAGGCCGGTGTCGTCGAAATGTCCGCGGATGAAGCGTCGGTGGCCGCCCTTGTTGGTGTAGATTATGACATGGTGGCCTGCCGCGCGCAGATAGTCCACCATGGCCTGCAACTGCAGGATGATTTCGCCGGTGACGCCGCCGGAATGGTTGCGCCACTCCTCGACGTCTATGGCCAGCGGCATGTCGGGCGTGCGGTGCCCGAGCGCCCGCAGCAGGTTGGCTCCCTGCCGCCATCCTTCGCTGTCGAAGCGGAAGAAATGGTAGGCGCCTACCTTCAGGCCGGCGCGACGTGCGCGGTCGAAATTGTCTTCGAAGTTGGCGTCGCGGAAAGTCGTGCCTTCAGATGCTTTGATGTAGACGAAACTGATGCTGTCGGCGGCCACACGGCCGAAGTCGATGAAGCCGTTGTGGGCGCTGATGTCGATGCCTGCTATGGGGTAGCGCTCGCGGTCGGGGTCGACATGGTCGGGCCTCGGTTTAAGCATGCGTGCCGCCCCTGTGGCGAGCACGGCAATGCCGGTGACGGCGACTATGGCTATCGCTATGATGCGCGCACGGCGTGCGGCACGCGCCTGGCGGTTCACCCTTTGCGGCCCTCGAGGCGGCCGAGAGCCTCGGCTATGCGGCGCATGGCTTCGCGCAGGTTGTCGTCGGAGGTGGCGTAGCTGAAGCGTATGTAGCCCGGTGTGCCGAATGCCGAACCGGCCACTGTGGCCACGTGTGCGTCGTCGAGCAAGTACATGGCGAGGTCGGTGTCGGTGTCGATGGCGCGTCCGTCGGGGGTGCGCGTGCCGAGGTAGGCGCTCACTTCCGGGAACAGATAGAATGCGCCCTGGGGCTCGTTGACTTTTAGACCGGGGATGCGGCGTGCGAGTTCCACCACGAGGTCGCGGCGGCGGCGGAAAGCTTCGCGCATGTCTGCGACGCACTGCTGGGGGCCGGTGTAGGCGGCCTCGGCGGCTTTCTGTGCGATGGAGGAGACTCCGCTGGTGTACTGTCCCTGAAGTTTCGACACGGCTTTGGCTATGGGCAGCGGGGCTGCGCAGTAGCCTATGCGCCAGCCTGTCATAGCGTAGGCTTTTGACACGCCGTTTATGACGATTACCCGTCCTTCAAGGCCGGGCAGGGACGCCATGGATGTGAACGTGCCGGTATAGTTGATGTGTTCGTATATTTCGTCGGCGAGCACGAGCACGTGAGGATGGCGCGCGAGCACTTCTGCGAGGGTTTCGAGCTCGGCACGGGTGTAGACGCTGCCGGTGGGATTGGACGGCGAGCAGAACATTATCATGCGCGTACGTGGGGTGATGGCGGCTTCGAGCCGGTCGGGGCTGAGTTTGAAGTCGGTGTCGATGCCTGTGGGCAGTTCCACGACGTGTCCTTCGGCGAGTTTTACCATCTCGACGTAGCTTACCCATGCGGGGGTGGGGATGATTACTTCGTCGCCGGGGTTGACGGTGGCGAGGATTACGTTGCACAGCTCCTGCTTGGCTCCGTTGCCCACCACTATCTGTGCCGGGTCGAAGTGCAGGCCGTTCTCGCGCGAAAGTTTGTCGGCTATTGCCTGCCGCAGGGTCATGTAGCCCGGGACGGGAGTGTAGCGGGTGAAGTTGTCGTCGATGGCTTTCTTGGCGGCTTCCTTGATGTGGGCCGGAGTGTCGAAATCGGGCTCGCCGACAGAGAGGTTTATGACGTCGACGCCTGCAGCGCGCAGTTCCTGGCTGCGCTGCGACATGGCCAGTGTCTGCGACACGGCGAGCGCTGCCACGCGTTTAGAGATGCAATCCATAGCTTTGTGTGTTTGATGCTTTTTGGCAAAGTTACGGAATATTTCGGAAATAAAAGATTTTGTCCTGTAATTTGCAATGGGAGATGCACTGCAAATTACAGGACAAAGACTCAGATGCGGAAACTTATGCCTGCGGTGATGCTGCGGGGCATCATGGGGCCGTAGATGTAGCCGGAGTCGCGTAGGTAGCCTCGGTCGAAGTCGTTCTGATAGGCGTTGAAGATGTTCATTATGCCTGCGCTCAGGTCGAGGCATGCTGAGCCGCGCAGCGGAATCTCGTAGGTGAGTTTGAGGTTGGCGTCAAAGAAGGAGGGTGTGTCGACGGCCACGTCGACCGGTGTGCCGCTTCCTTCGAGGTGCTGGACGAGCATGCTTCCGGTGTAGGTGGCGGAGATGGCGGCTGTGAGCCGTCGCATGGGAAGCCACGAGGCTGTGAGGTAGCCGTATAGGTCGGGTGTGCGGAACATGCGCCGCACCGGGGCCACGTCGGCATTGTCGCTCCATCGTTCGGGTTCTTTATAGTGGCTGCGTTGCCATGTGACGCCCATCTGCAGGGAGGCGCGGGATCCGTAGGCCGCTTTGCCTTCGACGTTGATGCCTGCCACGCGTGCGCCGCTGCCGTTGTAGCGTTCGAGTACGGCATTGCCGGCGGCATCGGGCTCGTCAAGCTGCCGCAGGGCGAAGACGTGGCTGAGGTCGGTGTAGAATGCCTCGAAAAGCAGGTTGGTCTGTACGTCGCCTATCTGGCTGTACCAGTCCACCGAGCCGCTGACGCTTTGGCTGCTTTCGTGGCGTAGTCCGGGTGCGAGCACGGTGACTACGCGTTCGCCGCCCACGACCGCCACGTGGAAGTCTTCGTCGTAGGCCTGCGGGGAGCGGAATCCGGTGGAATAGGACAGCCGGAAGTTGAGTTTCGACGAGGGGTTGAAGCGGATGTTGGCGCGCGGCGACACTATCGGGGTGCTCACCATGGAGTGTTTGTCGATGCGTGCGCCGATGAGGAATCCCCAGCGGTCGTCGCGCCATTCGTTCTGCGCGTAGGCGCTGTAGATGCGCACGTGCTGGCGCGCGTCGTGGTCGTAGCCCACGGTGGTGTCGTGCAGGAAGTTGTAGTTGAATTCGGCTCCGGCCACGAGTTCGGCGGGCATGAACCACAGGCGGCTGAAGGCATGGGTCCATTGCGCTCCTGCGAGAGCCACGAGGTCCTCGGTGCGTCCGTAGGCGTCGGGGTCTTTCTCGCTTCCGTAGTAGCTGTTGCGGCGTGTGTGCTGCATGGCTGCGTAGGCGTTGAGGCGGTCGTTGCCGGAGGAACTGCGGAGGTTGTAGCCGAGGTCGACGGCGTTTATGCGGTGGTCGGTCTGTTCGGCCACCCATGCCTCGTGTGCCGGCAGGTCGAGGTTGTCGCCTCCGCGGCGGTATTCGTGGGTGCCGTGGTACTCGAGAGTGATTCGCGACAGCTCTGTCGGCAGCGCGAATGCGCGGAGTCCGAGTGTCTGTGTGTTCAGGGCTGCTATTTCAGTGAATCCGTCGCCGTCGTGGTCGTAGCCGTCGCGCTGCCTGTTCTGCCCGTAGACGAACATGCCGAGTTTTCCTTCGCCGCCCACTACGGATGCGTTGAGGGTGGTGTTGTTGTCGAGGGCTCCGCTTATGCCGATGGATGTGAGAGTGTGTGCCACGGAGGCGCTGTTCTCGGCTGCGTCCTTGGTGATTATGTTTATGGTGCCTCCTATGGCCGACGAGCCGAACAGGGCCGAGCCGCCTCCGCGCATCACTTCCACGCGGTCGATCATGTTTGCCGGAATCTGTTCGAGGCCGTAGACACCCGCAAGGGCGGAAAACATCGGGCGCGAGTTCATGAGTATCTGCGAGTAGTGTCCGTCGAGGCCGTTGATGCGCACTTGGGTGAAACCGCAGTTCTGGCAGTCGTTCTCGACGCGCACGCCGGGCTGGAAATTGAGTCCGTCGGCAAGAGAGCATGCGCTCACGAGGTCGAAAGTCTTGGACGAAACCACATTGACGAGCGAGGAGCTGTGGCGGCGCTTGAGTTCGCTTTTTGTGCCTGTGACTACGACCTGGTCGAGCATCATCGCGTCGGGGCGCAGTTCGATGGACGTGGTGTCGGTGCCGCTGTGGAGGCATAGGTGGCGCGAGCGGTCCTGATAGCCTACATAGGATGCGCTTATGGTGTAGTCGCCCGGGGCGAGTCGGTCGAAAGTGAAGCGGCCGGCAGAGTCGGTGAGTGCCGCCTCAGGGGTGCCGGAGCCTGCGAGTTTTACGGCGCAGTAGGGGATGGGTTCGCGTGTGTCGGCATCGCGTACGACGCCGTGGAGGCCTGCAGCCGTGGAGGCTGAAGCGTGTGTGGCTGCTGCGGCGATGATGGCTGCCGGCAGTATTTTGGTTATAATCATGGGATGTTGCGTAAAAATAGGATGTGTATGTGCACATGCGCCCGCACAGTGGTGCGGACGGAGAAGGGGGCGTTGTTTTTTTACGCAATTGAGGGAGGGCCGCGGCGGTCGGGCAGCGCGACGGATACGCCGGGAGTGCCTGTGGCCTCGCGGCCGCAGACAATGGCTGTGGACAGCACGTCGGCCGGGATGTATGTCTCGGGCGTGCTGCCGCTGTCGAAACTTAGGCTGTTGATAAGCCCTATGGTCTCGAACTGGGCTGAGGTGTGGGAGTGGTGTGATGAGGGAAGGTAGGGGTGGGAGTGGGTGACGGCTCCGTAGGGTCCCGAGTGTGTGTGCACGCAGAGAGTGTTTCCGCCGACAAATGCCGCGAATGCCACAAGCAGCAGGGCTGCCGCTATTCTACGTGTGCGTTCCTTCATTCAGGCTGCAAAGTTACGAAAAAAATCGGGAATCATGTCATTCCGAGACTATGGAGTCGTAGGCGTAGCCTGCGGATGTGACGCGCGGAGCCGGAGAGTACGAACCGGAAAGGATGTCGCGGCGCGGATTGTAGCGTCCTCCGCCGTCGGTATGCGCGAGGCCGAGCACTGCCTGCCCGAGGTTGTCGAGCATGCCCGGGCGGCCGGCGGCGGCTTTTATGCGCGCGGCGGCGTCGGGATTGGCGGCTGTGTAGGCCGGGCTCATCCATACGAAAAACGGGATGTCGAAGTGTCGGTGGAGCCATTCGGCGTCGTCGGGGTGCTGCGCGTTGCGTGAGCCATAAGGCGCCACATCCCATATTTCCTCGCCATGGTCGGAAAAGTAGATGGCTACGGACGGGGTATTCCGGTAAAGGTCGATGATGGAGCCTACTATGGAGTCGTTGTATAGGGTGGCATTGTCGTAGTCGGCCACTTCGGCACGGCGTCCGGGGGTGAGCCACGGCTGCTCTGCGGTGATGTCGGCTGCGGTGAAGCGTCGGCACTGCGAGTCGGCCGGGAGGCGTTCGTCGGCCGGAAAATGCTGGCCGAGCAGATGCCATATGATGAGTTTTCGCGCGCCATGCTCGCTGGGGCACAGGTTGCGCATGACATGCTCTGTGAACAGGTGGTCGTAGTCGAACCGGCGTTCGGCCGTGGCCGTGTAGCAGCAGTCGGTGAGCACGGGCGAGTACAGCATGCCGTTGAGTTCGTTGCTGCCGCCGCCGGGTGCGTACTGGTTGCTGTAGAGGTAGACGCTGAAACCCGAACGGCGCAGGAGCAGAGGCCAGAACGGGGAGTCGTGCCAAGCTGTGCCGTCGGCGAGGTCGTTGAGGTTGAGCGTGTTGCGGAGCGATTGTATCGTGAAGTCGGCAGGGCTTATCATGTCGGTGAAGGCAACCATGCGTCCGCTGTCTATTTCCTGTTGCAGACGCGGGTTTACAGGCAGGCCGTAGCCGTATGGCGCACAGTGGCTTTTGATGAAGGATTCGCCGATGATTACCGCTATCGTGAGCGAATCTGTGTCGGCCTTGCTTGCGGGCTCAGAGGTTATGCCATGCTGCACGTGCTCCCACATGCGCAGTGTGGCGCTGTCCATCTGCATGTTTTTGGCAAGATACAGCCCTTTTGTGAAACTGTCGCTGTGGAGCATGCGGTACACTCTGGCGAGCGCCGTGTTGCCATTGTCGTGTGCTCTCCATATAAGGAAGCGGTCGTAGTCTTTGATGAACCATACACTCGCGCATTCGGCTATGCCTATGGCTCCGACCGGGAGCGCCACGGCGAGTGCGGCGGCGAACAGGGCGGAAGGGAAAGGGCGGTGGCGCAGGCGCATCCACAGCATGCGGCCGCACCTTGGTGCGGCCGCCATGGCGGAGAAAAAGAGTAGGATCTTTGCGATTAGTCCTGCCGAGAAATATTGACGGAAAAAACCGCCGGCTTCGGCGGGATTTGTGTCCATGGCAAGGCTTACGGACGAGGCGTCGATGCAGCGGCCGAGCATTGCGGTGTGTCCGGCTTCTATGGCTGCCCATGCTGCGAGCACGCACAGGAATGCCATGCGCGCGACACGGCAGCGGCGCATGAGGACGCATGCCGCATAGGCCAACACGGCCGACTGGCACAAGGCAAAGGCAGTGAAACGCAGGCGGAGCTGTCCGCATAGCAGGGCTAAGGCCAATGGCGCCACCGCTCCGAGAGCCGTGGCTGCGAAAAAGAAGGCGGGGCATGTGCCTACGGGTGCAAGCAATCTGTCTTTCAGAGAGGCGGCAAGTGCGGTCAGATACCCCTTAATCCGGCGTAAGTCCATGCGGGATTCAGGGGTCTATCCAATAGGTGTAGCCGACGTAGCCGATGGATTCGTCGCCGGGTTTGTTGTAGGAGGTGCGGCCTTCGCGGTGGAGGTTTATGTTTTTGCGTCGTGAACTCTCTGCCGCACGCACCACAGCTCCGAAGTTTTTGGAGTCTTTCAGCTGCGGACCCCATTTGTCTATGATTCTGTCGATGCGCATGGCGTTCAAGTCGTCGAACAGACCGGCTATGGCGCTGTTCTGTTCCATCCGGCTGCGTGTCCATGTGCGGTTGCTGTCGAGGTATGCCGTGGCGTCGGCGAGTGCGTCGGGATGTTCGTCCGTGGCAGCGGGGGCTGTTTCTTCGACGGGGGGGGCGGTGGTGGCGGCCGGTGCGGAAATGGCGGCCGGGATTTCGGGCTGTGCCTGCCTCCGTCCCACCGTTTCGTCCTGCCCTCCGGCAAAGAGGCAGAATCCGAGCAGCAATCCGGCGGCAAAACCTGCCGCGGCGGCTATGATGGTGCGCCTCGTGCCTGCTGCCGCGCCGCCTGCCTCGGTCGCCGATGGTGCGGGGGCAGTAGTCCGCGGGGATTCGCGGACAGGTGTCGGCGCAGCGGCTTCTTTGTGTGTTTCTGCGGCCGTGTGCGTGTGCGGCTCGGGAGCGGGGCCGCCGAGCCCGAGTTCGGCGTCGAGAAGCAGAACGCCTTTGTGCGGTGTCCAGTCGGCGCGGTAGAGATTCTTGCCGAGGTAGTCGGCAAGGGTGCGGCCGCTTTGTCCTCCGTATAGGCTGCATGCATAGCTGCCGTACCTGTCGGAGGGTGTGAGGACGCGTGCAGTGCCGGCGTCGGGATATTGGCGGGTGAACAGTTCGCGTAGTTCGGCAATGTCGGCGCCGCTCATGCCCGGCGCGCTCATCTTGCGTGTGATGGCATGGACGGCCTCGCCGAGCTGGTCGGCGCTTATGTCCATTTGTGCGGGGATGAATATGGTGGCGGCCAGATGGTCGAGCTTTTCGGAGGGGATGGTGCGCAGCACCGACAGGAGCGTGCCTGAGTCTATGTACTGCACGAGGTAGAAGATGTTTTTCTCGAGCGGGTCGTAGTCGATGGCCGCGAGGGCGTCGCGCATGTCGCCGACGTGGCGGCTTACGATGTCGTCGGGGTTGAAGCTTACGAGACTTTTATAGCCGCGCAGGCTTTTGGCTATGTAGAGTTGTAGTCGGTTCATCTTGTCGGCAAAGATAGCTCAAAAGTGAGAAAGATACAAAAAAATAAGTCCCTGCTCATTTTCGCAATGGGCAGAGGACCTAAGCCGTTAAGGCATGTGAATTTACTTAAGTGTAGAGATTATATCATACTTACTTCACGTCACTGCCGTCCCGGGCTATTCGTTTCGCAACGATGCTTGTCCGGCATTGCCTTCTGCTTAGTCCTTGAAATTCTTTGTTGTAAGAAATGTAAATAATGATAGGGCCAAAGGTTCAGGCGCTGTGTCGTTAGGTATTGCAAAGATACATATATTTTATGGGGTAGGGTGTGCCGATGCGGTGTTTTAACAAAAATTAGCGTTATTGTGTCGTCAGCGGGATGTGTGTTCCGAGCAGGAGTTCCGATCCGGGGCTGCAGAAATAAAGGCAGAGGCGTGCGAGCGCGGGGGCTATGGCTTCAGTGTCGCACGGGCCGGATATAGACAGTGTTATGGCTTCGGGGCAGTCGCATTCCGTGCCTATGGCTATGGTGCGGCGGAATGTGCTGCGCAGCGGCTCCGGTATGAGGTGGCGGCGTTCGTGCAGGGTTCTCTCTATGCCTTGTGCCTCGCCGGCGAGGATGAGTATGTCGATTTCGTGCCAGTCGTGGATGAGGGTGTCGATGGCCGCTGCCGGGTCGGCATCGGGCGGGAAACAGCGTGCGCCCACGGCGTGACCTCCTCCGAGCAATGCTGTGGGGCAGCCTGCCGTGGCGAATTCCGCAGCGATGGTTCCGGCAGCGGGCGATGTTCCTGCCACGAGCACGCGGCGGCGTCCGAGACGCAGCGCCGCTGACGACGGATGCGCAGTGCGGCTGCGGTTGTTGCGGCCGCCGGCCATGTGTTCGGCCATTCTGTTCTCAAGGTAGTTGTCTGCCATTTTTTATCGGAGGTGGGGTAAAACAAAATCGACGCGTCGTCTGCGACGTGCCGATTTCTTTATGTGCTATAATTATTGCTACTTTTGCTGAATTATGCTTATATGGTCGTTTTAGATTGGTTTATCCGTTCTTCGGTGTGGCAAAGTTAACGACGAGATGTTACATTGCTGTGACGGTTGTGATACATCTGTGTGACATATAGCCGTTCGGGGAGGTTAATCGAAGCTTTCCGCGATGCGAGCCATCGTTTTGGCCGGCGACATGCGCCGGTACAATATGTCGTAAACGCCGTCGAGGATGGGCATCGCCACCTGGTAGCGGCGGTTGATGTCGTGTATGCATTTTGTGCCGTAGTATCCTTCGGCTGTCTGCTCCATTTCCATGCGGGCGGCCGTGACAGAGTATCCACGGCCTATCATGGAGCCGAAGTTGTGGTTGCGCGAGAACCGCGAGTAGGATGTTACGAGCAGGTCGCCGAGGTAGACGCTGTCGCAGATGTGGCGCGGCCTGTGGTCCACGCTGTCGAGGAAGCGCTCCATTTCGCGTGTGGCGTTGCTGACGAGCACGGCGAGCGTGTTGTCGCCGAGTTTCATGCCGTGCACTATGCCGGCCGCTATGGCGTAGATGTTTTTGAGCACGGCGGCGTATTCTATGCCGGCGAGGTCGGTGGACGTGACGGTGTGGGTGTGTTTGCCGGCTATGCAGCGGGCGAACTCGCCGGCGAGTTCCGGGTTGTGGCAGCCGATGGTGAGGATGCTGAGCCTGTCGAGCGCCACTTCCTCGGCATGGCACGGGCCGGAGATGCACAACTGCCGGTCGGGGTCGACGCCGAAGTGCGATGTCATGTAGTCGGTGACGAGCTCGTTGCTGTCGGGCACTATGCCTTTGATGGCCGACACTATGTATTTGTCGGCCAGAGGTACGGTGATTTTTGCCATGTGGTCTTTGAAGTAGGGCGACGGCATGGCAAGCAGGAGCGTGTCGGCTGATTCGCACACCCGGTTGATGTCGCTTGAGAAAACGATGCGGTTGATGTCGAACTCGACGTCGGTAAGGTACGCGGGGTTGTGGCCGAGGCGCTTGAAATCGTCGATGCGGTCGTCGCGGCGCATGTACCAGTGTATGAGCTCGCAATTCTGCATGAGGAGTTTGGCGAGCGCCGTGGCCCAGCTGCCGCCTCCGAGCACGGCTATGTTTCCGGGGAATGCCATGTGGGGATTATTGCTGTGTGTCGGTGTTGGCCGCGGCGTCTATCCATGCGGCCACAGTGTCGGGGGTCGGGTTTTTGAGGCCGAGTTTGTGCTTTTTGTTGAGTCCGCAGAGTTCCTGATGCAGTTTGCCTGCTGCCGCATCGGCCATAGATGCCGCTGTGATGTAGCCTGCTTTCTGCAGTGCGGGCACCCATTCCGCATCGATTCCGAGTGCTGTGTAGGCTTCTTCGCTGTCGCGTTTCTGCACCTTTTCCGGGCGCATCTGCGGGAACAGGAGCACTTCCTGGATGGCTGTCTGCCCTGTCATGAGCATGACGAGGCGGTCCATGCCTATGCCCATGCCCGAAGTGGGAGGCATGCCGTATTCGAGCGCGCGTATGAAGTCGTGGTCGATGATCATGGCTTCGTCGTCGCCCTTCTCGCTCAGACGCATCTGCTCGACGAAGCGTTCGTACTGGTCGATGGGGTCGTTGAGCTCAGAATATGCGTTGCACAATTCCTTGCCGTTCACCATCAGTTCGAAGCGCTCGGTGAGCTCGGGGTTGGAGCGGTGGCGCTTGGTGAGGGGCGACATTTCTATGGGGTAGTCGGTGATGAACGTGGGCTGAATGTAGTTGCCTTCGCACTTTTCGCCGAATATCTCGTCGATGAGTTTGCCTTTGCCCATGGAGGGGTCGGTCTCGATGCCGAGTGTGGCGCAGAGTTCGCGCAGCTGCTGCTCGTCCATGCCGGTGATGTCGGCGCCGGTGTGTTCTTTGATGGCTTCGGCCATGGTGACGCGGCGGAAGGGGGCTTTGAAGCTTATGGTGTTGTCGCCCACGCGCACTTCGGTGGTGCCGTTGACTTCGAGGCAGATGCGTTCGAGCATCTGCTCGGTGAAGCGCATCATCCAATTGTAGTCTTTGTAGCTGACATATATTTCCATGCACGTGAACTCGGGGTTGTGCGTGCGGTCCATGCCTTCGTTGCGGAAGTTCTTGGAGAACTCGTAGACGCCTTCGAATCCGCCCACGATGAGGCGTTTGAGGTAGAGCTCGTCGGCGATGCGGAGGTAGAGGGGGATGTCGAGCGCGTTGTGGTGGGTGATGAACGGACGCGCAGAGGCTCCGCCGGGTATGCTCTGCAGGATGGGGGTTTCTACTTCTATGTAGCCGTGCTCGTTGAAGTAGTTGCGCATGGACGTATATACGCGTGTGCGCTTGAGGAAGATGTCGCGCACGCCTTCGTTTACTACGAGGTCGACGTAGCGGCGGCGGTAGCGCAGTTCGGGGTCGTCGAATGCGTCGTAGGTCTTGCCGTCTTTAACTTTCACCACGGGCAGGGGACGGAGCGACTTGGCGAGCACGGTGAGGTCGGACGCATGCACGGAAATCTCGCCGGTCTGTGTGCGGAACACGTGGCCGCGCACGCCCACGAAGTCGCCTATGTCGAGGAGCTTTTTGAACACGGTGTTGTACAGCTCTTTGTCGTCGCCGGGGCATATCTCGTCGCGCGACACGTACACTTGCACGCGGCCGTGGCTGTCCTGCAGTTCCATGAAGGATGCTTTTCCCATGATTCTGCGGGTCATGATGCGTCCTGCCACGCACACTTGGCGCGGCTCGGCTTCGTCGCTGAAGTTGGCGCGGATGTCGTCGCTGTATGCGTCCACCGGATATTCGGCTGCGGGATAGGGGTCGATGCCCATCTGGCGCATTGTTTCCATGCTGCCGCGGCGTATTATTTCCTGTTCGCTGAGTTCCAAGGGGTTCATATATCGTATTATATTTATTGTCGGTACATATTACAGCACAAAATTACGAAAAATCTCTGGAAAAGGCTAATAAAAGATAGGAAAGTCTTCGTAATGCCTGTTAATAAGTGGTTTGCGAAGACAAAAGAGGACAGACTATACGACCTCGGCGGCAACCTCTTAAACAAGCTCTTAATACGGGCACGATTCATTACACGGCCAAGCTGCTTTTGCATAACCGGGACGATTTTATTAACTTTGTCGCAGTCCCCGGAAGTTGTCGTGACTTTCATGGAAAAAGCGGTCAGACTTTTCTTTAAGAGAGTCGTACAAAGGTATGGCTCTCTTGTATCTTTGCATTTATTAATTCCTAAAACCAATCTTGAATTTATGAATTTACGTCTACTCATCACGACTGCTGTGACAGCGGCGGCCGCGACGGCAGCATCAGCGGCGCAAGAACCTGCCACGAGGTTTTATGCCTCGGTATACAGCACAAACGAATGGAAAGAATATCCCGGCTACTCCGAGGTGGGTCTCTACAGTTTCGGATTTGACAGCGCAGACCGACAGCTTGTAAAGGAGGACGCCGACATGGACGCAAGCGGTGGCGGCACCATGACCGAAGATTTCTATTTCTGCACAAAGGAAGTAGACAATTACGGCTGGACGGAAGTGACGCATTTCACATTCACGCCCGACACTTGGGAGTACAATTCACAGTTGTTCGGAACAAAACAGGGTGTGGCCACCGACCTTGCCTACGATCACACCACATCGAAAATATACGGCTGCTTCTCTACCGACCCCGATCTTGGCGAGACGGAGGGCGGCTTTGTATTCGGCTCAATAAATGAGGCCACCGGTGAACGTACGCCGATAAAAAGCATCGAGACCCCGTGGATAGCCCTGGGCTGCAACCGCAGCGGCGAACTTTACGCTGTGGCTATGGACGGGACGCTGCTTAAAGTCGACAAGGTCAACGGCAACACCGAGCATATTGCGTCGCTGGGATTTACCGCCAACCGACGTTCGACAGGAGCCATTGACACAGCCACAGGTGTATTTTACGTGGTGGTGACAAACGAGGACTCCTCTACTATCGACGAATACGGCTACAGCATCGGCACATCGGAGTTGTATGCCGTCGATATTACAGCGGCAACGGCTACAAAACTTTATGAGTTCGCCGATGGGGAAGCCATCGGCGGTATGTACATACCGGGGCCGTTGTCGCCTGACGGGGCTCCTGCCGCACCTGACGGCCTGGAACTTGATTTCAAGAATGGAGAACTCTCCGGCACGGTAACCTTCACCGTCCCCGACAAAAATTTCGGCGGCGAAACGCTTGAAGGGGAAGTGGAATATCTGCTACGCGCCAACGGCTCATTGTTCACTCGCGGCACAGCATCGCCCGGAGAGACCGTATGTGCCAATGGCAAAGTGGACGCCGACGGCGAGCACAAATTCGTACTCGAGCTCTCCAACGCAGCAGGACGGGGGCCGAAAACCAATGCATCGCAATGGATAGGCCACGACACTCCCGTAAAACTCACGTCGGCATCGCTCACGTATGCCGACGGCCGGTTCACCATAGCATGGGAGCACCCTGCCTCCACCGAGCATGGTGGATACATGGATCCTTCGCTGCTGAGTTATGACGTGACCCGCCTGAACGACAATTTTGTCGTGGCTCGTGCAGCAGGCGCTACCACCGTGACCGACGCCGTTGAGGTGCCCGAGAAGATGACGGCTTACTCCTACCGTATCGACATGTCATACCGCGGCATGCATATATCGTCATACACCACCGATGCATACCGCCTGGGAGCGGTGGCACTTCCCTATGCGCTTGATTTTAACGACGAGGACAGTTTCAATGACCTTACCGTAATCGATGCCAACGGCGACAAGGCCGAATGGTATCGCGAGGAATACTGGTACATCGAAGCCCTTGACCTTGAATGCACGGCTGCCATGTATCCCTACTCGTCGGCCAACAAGGCCGACGATTGGCTGATACTGCCGGCTATCAGTTTTGAGAAAGGAACAAGATATGCGGTCGAATTCCAGGTATCCACCGGAAGCGACAGCTATCCCGAACGCCTTGCCGTCTATTATGGCACCGCCCCGTCACCCGAGGCTCTCGTAAACCCGATTCACGAGGAGAAAGAGTACCTCATCTTCGATCCGGTCGAAGAGAAAGCTTCTTTCGTCCCCACTGAAGACGGCCTGTACCATATCGGCTTCCATGCCTGCTCCGAGCCGGACGGAGCAGGTCTGGCACTCCGTAACATCAAGGTGGAAAAGTCGGCCAGTTCGGCGGTTGACATCATCGTTAACGACAACGAAAGCGAAGCACCCACAGAATTCTATAACATGCAAGGCATGCGTGTAAACAATCCGCTGCCCGGACAGCCCGTAATCAAACGCCACGGCACCACCGTTGCCAAGGTCATTTTTTAATATCTAAAGCTGCATAAAAACAAGAGAAAATCGGCCTTAGCAGGCCGATTTTCTCTTGTTTTACGTTTTTCCGCCTACAGGACGCAAGTTTGCATAAAGTTCATGAACTTTTCTGTACTCGCTGCATGCAAAGCCAGGGGGAAATCTTGTGTTTCAGCGTGTAAAAGCTTAGGCAAAATTTTAACAAAACGTGCTTAACAACTTTTGCGATGTCTTAACGGGTTAATTAACAAATTGTTGTGAACTTATGGCTAACTTTGTGCCACGAAGAAACGAAACCGGTTTTTTGCTTTTGCAAAGCCTTTTCGGAGTATCGTAATAATGGATAAATTGTACTTTGTGTTGGACGGCGTTCGTTAGGCGGACGTCTAAAATATACTTGAATTTTGGTTATGAGGGAGGTGCGCTGCTGTGAAGCAGCGCACTTTTCTTGGTATGGCGGGCATGCCATACATCTGTGGTGAAAGTCCACACGGGGCGTAGTTGCCGACGAACCCCATAGCGACTTGCAAGGTTCAAGTGGTGACGCTTGGGCGAGAAGAAGCAATAGCGAAATCGTGGCCTGACGAACAGAAACCTAATACCAAGGCGTATCAAGCGGACAAGCTGGCCAAAGGCAGTGAAGTTCCCAAAGGCAACCGTAACCTTGATGCGTAAATTAGGCAGGTAAACGAGGAAAGATGTATGACTTATCCCGCGAGGCCTCGGCAGTCCGCAAGGATAGTAACAACGAATGCCGAGGAGTCAGCAGAGGCCGAAGTAGCCGACCGCGAGACGGTCAATGCGAAGGGCCGAATAATTTGTAACGTTAATCAAGAATGTATGTTCCGATAGAGTAGCCGACGAGTGGGCGTAAGCGAAACGTCAAAGAGCCGACACCCTCATAAGGAGATAGAGCGCAATCTATCTGCATCTAACAATTGAAAAGGGACCCAGGTACAGCAATTGAAAAGGGACCCACC
>ERZ777305.135-NODE-135-length-118166-cov-15.585940_pt1 | contig 118166 bp, 139 predicted proteins | sample MGYA00374965_ERZ777305 | MGnify/ENA primary metagenome ERZ777305 (study PRJEB29328, sample SAMD00013331) | mouse gut metagenome | study: EMG produced TPA metagenomics assembly of the Metagenome analysis of fecal microbiota from mouse which was promoted... | reverse complement strand
CGGATTTCTTTTGATAAATCCATCCTGTCCAGTTCGCCGGAATATATGTCCGACTCTCGGAGAATCGCCTGATATTCCCCGTCACCGCTTACTATGCCGTTCATGACGCCGTTCATGCGGGTGTCCATGAGCTGGTATAATGCAGAATCCTTTTCCAATCCAATCCCTCCTTCCGTGGTGTCGTAGCTTACCTCTGTTTTGGCGGGATTGCAAGCGGAAAAAGAAAAAAGCCGGAAAACCATCTTGTAGCGTCCGACATTTTCTGATAAAATATTCATACGGGTGCTGCCATAACGGTAGGCGGCTAGTTCTTCTGCGGAGGGACTGTGACCCTCCGATTACATAGAAACCTGCTTGCAGGAATCTGGGAAAGGAGGGCTGAGTGGATGTTGACGATTGAAGGATTGATTTCAGTGCTTGGCTTATGCCTGACCTGCTTCGGTCTCGGATACGCCATCGGAAGCAAGGATAATAATAAACCACAAAAATAGCCGCCCCACAGTCTGCAAAACTAAGGCGACTATTTTTGTTGACCTAAATTCGGACTAGCCGTCTATCGGCAGTACCTTTATGTAAATATATCTTAGCAGATTTATATGGAATTGTCAAACGCTGCGGAGCTTTCCACTGAAATCATTTTATAGCGGATTCCGCACAAAGGCAAGGGGCTAATTTGTCGATTTGTCGAATCGCAAAATGGGGTGGGGTAAATTCCGCACAGGTGGGGTAAAAGGGGTAAATTATTTACCCCAGGGGTAAAAGTCATCAGAATCTAACAGCGGCACAGGCGGCGATTTCCGCGAAATAATGAGTCATGCGAGGAATGGCAGAAACAGCCGATTTGAGCATGCTCACAAGAGGATGTTTCTGACTGGCCCCATAGGGCGAAGCCCGCGACCGACATGAGGTGAACTGTCGAAGACAGTTTATGGAATGGAGGGGGTATGGCGAAGAAGAGGTACTTGCAGGCGAAAGTATTGAAGAATAGCTTAAAAATATTGAGCGTAGAGGGGTTCACCGGAGTGGTTGGTGAGCCTCTCTTTTTTGTGTTTTTGGATGCCGCTGATAAAGGGGCGATTGGGGAGAAAATCGTACTATCAGGCAAAACCTTTATACGAACACGGAAACTGCCTATGAGTTTTCGTGTTTGTATATGAGTAAAACGGTAAAATTTTAATTGGTAAATGATAACAAGAGAAAAGGGCTGTTTTGGCAGTCCTTTTTCTCATGTCCTAAGTATTCACAATTTATTTCTTCACATATTAAATTTCACAGATATTTTTATGGCGGTTCAGAAAATAAAAGTTGGAAAGCGGGGGAATCAGAGGTAATATGCTTTCACGGCGGTTTGCGTTTCCCCCATAACGGCTGTTTCATGAATATATCGGAATGACGCCCAAGAAACTGAGCAATCTGGTGCGCTATCAATGTTTATGGAGGGATATTGTAAGTCAGGAGCATTTTAACATGATGGATGCTGTTGATAAATACGGATATACGGATTTGCCGCACTTGATGCGTGAATTTGAACACTATCATTCCATGAGTATCCGGAATGCAAGGGAAATAGCTTTCCGGTAAAAATAGAAGTTTCCACATTTTATGTGCGGGAACTTTCCCAAAAAAGGAAATGGCTGCTGGAAGTATAGGGATGTCGGAAATATACAATACAACCGTTCATGTAGCTGTATAAATAGAAAAGATTAAGGTGTGTTTTCATCACTTAAACAAAAACGGAATACCGTATTTTGGAATTCTCCGGTCCCGATGATTCCAATTTCTGCGTGATTCGCTTCACGACACAGCGTTATAGCCTGTTTATAGACTGGGCTAAGGCGACTATCCGGTTCAAAGGTAGTGTTTGGTGTGGAAATTACGCAGGAGTGTTTATAAGTGGGGAAGGGATGGCCAAATATACCTAAAAAAGCAATTTTTGACATATTTTGCATATATTATAAAGAAATCATAATTATAAAGGTATGCTCAAATATGAAAGAATATGCAATTTTATCATTAGAAACACATCTTTTTTTCGGAAGGATTATGAAGGAACATTCCTTATTCCTGCTCGCCGGATTCCCTGCGAAGGAAACCGGATTTATACGGCGTGCGGAACAATTTTATAAAGAATTTGAGGAAGGACTCAGAAGGACGGTAAAGCTTGCGGATGGTATCGTAAATAAATCGGTTTTAAATTCCGGGGAGGTTGTAACGGAATTTACAAGGACAGCGGAGTGCCAGACGAAAAATCTGACAGGGATTTTTATTGATATGAAGATTACGGAGGCGGAAGAACAGCTCCGAGCCGGAAACTGTGGCATGGTGGACAGCAAGACCGTTCGGCAGGTAAGAATGTTGAATCAGCAAATGCTTGAAAGCCTGAACGGATTGATTTGTTTTAAGGAAGAAATTCTTAGAGAAGTGGCGGGGTGCAGGCTTTATACAACAAACTATCCGCTGCTGATTGAGCATATTCTGCGGGAAGCGAAATTGTACCGTCAGACGATTTCGGAGCTTGAGCAGAGGAGAAGAATCTCGGCACCGGATTTAAGAAATCTCGAAATATTCTGGAATCAGATTATGATGGAACATGCTCAGTTTATTCGAGGGCTGTTAGACCCGACGGAATGCGAGTTGATGGAGATGGCCGATGGATTTGCCGAAGATTATTGCCGCCTTTTGGAAGAGGCACGGCAGCAGGATTGGAAGGCGATGAATACCCTGACTGCAAGGACTTTACAGACGACAAAGCAATACCAGCAGTTTAAGACAGCCGGGACAGTAGGAATTACGGGCTGTGAAATTCGCTCGGTCATTCTTCCCCTTTTGGCGGACCATGTGCTCCGTGAAGCAAATCACTACCTGCGTATTCTGGAGCAGGCACAGAAAGGCAGAGATTAGTATGGAGTGCTATTATGAAATGGAGCAGACGGTAGGGGCAGGAGAGAGTAAGCGGTATTTCCGGCATGCGGACCAGGAGTACGGGAGAAAAAGGCGACAATTACCGTTCAGGCAGTTTTGCCTGGGATGTGGAATCAGGCATGATAAAATTCTTCTGAATATATCAGGCTCATTTGTGGAAAAATAAACATTATTTTTCTCCCTTTTCGGAATTGTGTACCCGTTGGAAAATGACCGATAGAAAATAGTCTTCCGGTGTTTTATCATCAATCCAAACCAAAAAGGGGGGGATTTTTTCATGGAGATAAGCATATGAATCATTCTTTTTACGGCTGGTATTTGAAATGCCAATCTGATACGCAGACTTTAGCGGTAATACCCGCTGTTCATAACGCCGGGAAAAAACGCGCCTGTTCCATTCAGGTTATTACGGATGAGGATGCCTGGACGGTTATGTTCCATGCAGATTCTTTTCAACGGACAAAAAGACAAATTTTTATCGGAGAAAACCATTTTGGAGAGAAGGGCATTTATCTGGCAATACACACACCGCAGTTAGAAATCAGGGGAGAGCTGGAATTTGGGCAGCTTTCCCCTTTAAGATATGATATTATGGGACCGTTTGCGTTGGTGCCGTTCATGCAATGCCGTCACAGCGTGTGGAGTATGCGGCATTTGGTCAGCGGAAATGTGTGTATCAACGGAATAGATTATTCTTTTCAGAATGCATGGGGATATTGGGAAGGAGACAGGGGCCGTTCCTTTCCTAAAGAGTATATTTGGACGCAATGCTGTTTTGAGGGCGGGGCCTTAATGCTGTCTGTGGCGGATATTCCCATGGCAGGCGTTCATTTTACCGGCATTATAGGTGTTGTATTATGGAAGGGGAAGGAGTACAGAATAGCTACTTATCTGGGGGCTAAAGTGGCTCGGATTCAAAACAGGACGGTCCGGGTCATACAGGGTAATCTGGAATTGGACGCCCGGATGCCGGAAGAATCCGGACGCTCTCTTATGGCGCCGGAGAAGGGAGATATGGTCAGGACGATTCACGAAAGCGCATCCTGCCGGGCTTTCTACCGATTCCGTCAAAAGGACCGTACCCTGTTTGCTTTTGAAACAGACAGGGCTTCTTTTGAATTTGAGTATTTTTCCTGATTGTGTAAAATACATGGAGATAAGCTTTTTATACAAATGTGATGATATCACAGAAAAAAGCCGAAATATGGTATATATTAAAATTACAAATCATAAGGCTTATTTTTACAGTTTTGCGGAAGGGAGAAAATGCGATGAAAAAATATTTGACTTTATTACTTTCTGTATTTTTTCTGACCGGCTGTGCTGCAGCTGATGGGAAGACAGGTTATCGCCAAATTGGTATGGATGAGGCAGTGACCATGATGGAAGAAGAAAGCGGTTATATTATTCTGGATGTCCGTACACCGGAAGAATTTGCCGGCAGCCATATTCCCAATGCCGTCAATATTCCCAATGAAGTCATTGGAAAAGAGGAAATTCCGGAACTGCCTGACAAAGAGCAGTTAATTCTTGTGTATTGCCGCAGCGGGAACCGCAGCAAACAGGCATCGGAGAAACTTGCGGATTTGGGTTATACAAATATTGTGGAGTTCGGAGGAATCATTGACTGGCTGGGGGAAACGGTTTCAGAACAGTAAAGAAAGTAGGTGGAACGGTAATATGAAGGTAGTTATTGTAGGCGGTGTGGCAGGCGGTGCAACAGCCGCCGCCCGTATTCGCAGATTGGATGAAAAGGCTGAAATTGTTGTTTTTGAGCGCTCCGGGTATATCTCTTACGCAAACTGCGGTTTGCCTTATTATATCGGAGATGTGATTACTGACCGGGAAGATTTGACGCTTCAGACCCCGGAGAGTTTTTTTGGGCGTTTTAGGGTGATTATGAAAGTACGCCATGAGGTTACTGCAATCCATCCTGACAGAAAAACGGTTTCTGTTGCAAATCTGGAGACCGGCGAGGAATTTGAGGAAAACTACGATAAGCTGATTCTTGCTCCTGGTGCAAAACCTGCGCAGCCAAGGCTTCCCGGTGTGGGGATTGATAAATTATTTACCCTGCGCACTGTGGAAGATACATTCCGGATTAAGGATTACATCAAGGAAAATCATCCCGGGTCTGTTGTGCTGGCAGGAGGCGGTTTCATCGGACTGGAACTTGCTGAAAATTTAAGGGAACTGGGAATGGATGTAACCATTGTCCAGCGTCCGAAACAACTGATGAATCCCTTTGATGCGGATATGGCTTCTTTCATCCACAATGAGATGCGCCGGCACGGCGTCAGGCTGGCGCTTGGGCATACGGTGGAAGGCTTTGAAAAAAAGAACGATGGGGTAGATGTCCTGCTGAAAGGGGAAGCAGCCCTTCATGCGGATATGGTGGTTCTGGCCATCGGTGTGACACCGGACACTGCGCTGGCAAAGGAAGCAGGACTGGAACTGGGTATGAAGGGCAGCATTGTTGTCAATGACCGGATGGAAACTTCCATTCCCGATATTTATGCCGCAGGTGATGCAGTGCAGGTAAAGCACTATGTTACCGGTGAGGATGCCCTGATTTTTCTGGCAGGTCCCGCCAATAAGCAGGGACGTATCATCGCAGACAATATCTGTGGCAGAGACAGCCGGTACTTAGGTTCTCAGGGAAGCAGCGTGATTAAGGTTTTTGAACTGACCGCTGCCAGCACAGGTATCAATGAGACCAATGCCAGAAAGGCCGGATTGAACGTAGATACCGTTATCCTGTCGCCCATGAGCCATGCCGGTTACTACCCGGGCGGCAAGGTCATGACTATGAAGGTGGTTTTTGAGAAAGACACCTGCCGTTTACTGGGGGCTCAGATTATAGGTTATGAAGGTGTAGATAAGCGGATTGATGTGCTCGCTACGGCTATTCATGCAGGACTGAGGGCTGACCGGCTGAAGGATTTGGACCTTGCCTATGCGCCGCCCTATTCTTCTGCAAAAGATGCTGTGAACATGGCAGGTTTTATGATTGACAATATCTTCAGGGGAACATTAAAGCAGTGGCATCTGGAAGATATAGACAGTCTGCCCCGTGACGGCAGTGTCATCCTGCTGGATGTCCGCACCGTGGGTGAATATGAAAAGGGCCATATTGACGGATTCCGGAATATCCCTGTGGATGAATTGCGGGAACGCATGGATGAGGTTGAGAAAAACAAGAAGGTTTATGTGATTTGCCAAAGTGGTCTGCGAAGCTATATTGCAAGCCGTATTCTGGAAGGGAACGGTTATGATTCCTATAACTTTTCGGGCGGATTCCGGTTCTATGATGCCGTGATGAACGACCGGTGCCTAATCGAAAAGGCAGCGGCATGCGGTATGGACCAGTGCGTGCGGGATGCCGGTGATGTAATTTCCGCAAAATGTTCACAGGATATCTTATCGGAAGAAAACCGCAAATACATACAAATCAGGCATTGGGATTACTGGTGGAGCGTTTATGGCATTACAAAACAGGAAAACCTTTCCGGTGCGGAGTTTAGCATTACCGATGATACAGGCGGAGAAATGCTGTTTTTCCATATTGACTTGTATGCTTTGGCAGGATTGGAAAAACCGGAAGAATTTATGGAGCCTGATGCCCCTGATTATCCGTTTTTTGTTGAACAGGCCAATCGCCTGCGGGACGGTGAGATTGATTATTTCATCGGCGGGCTTTACTATCGGGACTATGTCCAGGGTTTGAAACAATGCAATAGTTTCCTACAGACGGGCAAACCTGTATTTGATGTAAAAACGCCGCAACAGCCGCCATATTATGCCGTAGTTTTCCTTCGGGAAACTGCACCGCTTATGCCGCCGTTGTTGATTCGCTGGATGGAAAAGCTGTCGGTTCCATTGTTCCGACGGGCCATACAATTTGAAATTACTGATATCCCATCAAAAGAAGACGCAAGGAATGCTTTTGACTGTAACACATAATCAGGTAATGTTTTTACCGGCTTTTTATTGCTCGTATCCGTAAAAGAAAAATGCGTTTACAGGAGAAGGATTTGTACCGGCTGGCTGGAGGATTATGCGGCGATTTATGCGGATGTTTCGATGAAAACATATGCAAACATCCATGGCCTGCCGCTAAACGGGTTTGCGTTTGAAGATAAGAATAGTTTTTTAGGACAATTGTATCCCGATTAAAAACTGCAGGAAGTTTTGATGGCAAAGTTTTGAAAAGTATGGTATGCTAAAAAAACAAGCGGATTGCAAGTTTTGTATAACAGAAAGGTGAATGGCATGGAAGGAAGGATTCTAATTGTCGACGATGCACTGTTTATGCGGGGAGTCCTAAAGAAGATGTTGGAGGAAAACGGATATACCGTAGTAGGGGAAGCAGCAAATGGTCTTGAAGCCATTGAAAAGTATAAGGAGTTAAAACCGGATTTGTTGACAATGGACATTACGATGCCGGATATGACAGGGTTGGAGGCAGTAAAAGCCATTAGGGGAATAGACAGCAAAGCCAGAATTGTTATGTGTTCCGCAATGGGACAAAATGCAATGGTCATGGAGGCTGTGCAGAACGGGGCCATCGATTTTATTATCAAGCCGTTTAAAGCATCTACGGTGCTTGCAACATTAAAACGGTGTAAGGCGCTCAGTAATTGGGACCGTGAAGAAAGTAAGTGAGGAGAAACGTATTTGTTTAAGACTTTGCAGGATTTGTACCTGCAAGGTCTTTTTTTGCAGGCAGGCTCACTCCGGAATGCCCGTTTCCGGTTCCAAAAACCTTGATTTTAATAAAATCTCCAAAAACTTTTCCGACGCCTTGGAGAAAACCTGATATTTTTTCCAGATGATGCTCATGCCTTCTTTCCTTTCCGGGAAAAGAGGACGGAAGCAAAGACTGCTATTGCCGGAAGTATTAATGATATTATCAAACCCGACGGCATATCCCAGACCTTCCTCAACCATCAGGGATGCGTTGAATAAGAGATTATAAGTTGCAACAATCTCCAGCTCGGACAGCCTGCGGTTTATCCAAGATGTCAATGCCCCGCTGTTGTTTTCCTGCCTTGAAATAATCAGCGGCTTGTCCCACAAGTCTTCGGGGGTGATGGAGTCTTTTGCTGCAAGCGGTGAGTCCTGCCGCATCAATACCCCCCATGTGTCCCGGAAAGGCATTTGAATGGAATGGTATTTTGTACGGTCTGTGGAGCCGAATACCATGCCGAAATCAATCAGCCCTTTTTCGAGTTGTTCTGTAACGAACTGTGCATTTCCGCTGAAAATGTGGTAATGAATGCCGGGGTAATCCCTGTAAAGCTTTCGCGCGGCTCTTGCAATATAGCGGACGGCGTCGGTTTCACCTGTCCCGATAGAAACATCCCCGACAATGATTTGGTCAGAGAGGGAAATTTCTTTTTGGGTTTTCTGCACAAGGTTCAGGATTTCTTCCGCACGTTTCCTGAGAATCATTCCTTCCTCCGTAAGGGTTACTTTTCTGGAACCCTTGGTTCCCCTGATAAGAAGCTGTTTGCCCAGTTCTTCTTCCATGGCCTTAATCTGTGTAGAGAGCGTGGGCTGTGAAAGGTGCAGGGATTCGGCGGCCCTGACAATACTTTGTTCTCTTGCCACTGCAAGAAAATACTGAAGTACACGAAGTTCCATATGATAAAAGGCTCCTTTGCATTTGTATGTAGTATAGCATGATTTTTAATAGGTTTCAATTATACATATGTATTATTTATATGTATTTGCTATTGGAATCAAAGGGCAATATAATTAGGCATAAGTAATAACATTTTTCATATATAAGGAGCAGCACGGAAAAGAGGATGAATATGGATGGGAAAAAAATCAGTCTGGAAAAGTTAATTGCATATGGTTCAAAAGATGCGGTTGTTGAAAACTTAAAAGAGGCAGGATGCAGTGAAGATACCATTCATTGCTGTATGGAATGCCTGAATGACGGCAGAAAAGAAGAACTTTTGAAGCGGCTGGAAAGTCACAGGAGCGGGCTTTTGGATAAGGTGCATGAAGGGGAGAAGCAGATTGACTGTCTGGACTACCTGGTTTATCAGATTGACTGTTGCAGGGGCGATGAATAGGAAGCGGAGGAAAAGAGAATGAAAATAATAGAAAATCAGACATTTGATGAGGAACGGGCGCTTTACGGCGCGGACGGCATAATGGTAAGGAACTGTTCGTTTGACGGTCCGGCAGACGGCGAGAGCGCTTTTAAAGAAGGAAAAAATATTGAAGCCGGGCATTGTTTTTTTAATCTTCGTTATCCCTTCTGGCATGATAACGGCCTTGTCATTTCGGATTCGGAGATGACCCAGCTCTGCCGTGCCGCCCTGTGGTACTCGGACCATGTAAAAATAGAGGGTACGAAACTGCACGGAATTAAGGCACTCAGGGAGTGCAGTGATGTATGTATCAAAAACTGTGATATTATTTCACCGGAATTTGGATGGTCCGTGCGAGGGATTCATATGGAGGATACCACGGCAGTCAGTGAGTATTTTATGATGCGCGCCCAGAACATGACATTCCGGGGGGTAAATTTTAAGGGTAAATATTCCTTCCAGTACACCCAAAATGCTGTTTTTGAAAATTGTGTGTTTGATACAAAGGATGCCTTCTGGCATAGTGAAAACATAACGGTAAAAGACAGTGTGGTAAAAGGGGAATATCTTGCGTGGTATTCGGACGGACTTACACTGGTAAACTGCAAAATAATCGGTACCCAGCCTTTTTGTTACTGTAAAAACCTGAAACTGGTTGACTGTGAAATGGTGGGAACGGACCTTGCTTTTGAAAAATCGGAAGTGGATGCCATTATCACAACAAAGGTTGAAAGTATTAAAAATCCCCTCTCCGGTCAAATTGTGGTACCGGAATTGGGGGAATTGATTATGGACGACGAAAATGCAAAGGGTGAAGTTTTGTTAAAAGCACGAAACAGGGGGTTGGTAAATGGAACGGAAAATAAGTGAAACGGTATATAAGGACATGTTCCCTTTCTGGGAGAAAATACCGGAGACGGACAGGGAATTTTTAAGTGATAATTCTTATGTGTTTACATATCCGAAAGGAAAGCATGTCCACGACGGCACTGAATGTTCGGGTGTGATTCTTGTCCAATCGGGAAGCCTCAGGCTGTATATGATGTCGGATGAAGGAAAGGACATCACGCTTTACCGCCTGCATTCGGGGGATATGTGTATGCTGTCGGCTTCCTGTGTGCTGGATGCCATTACATTTGACGTGTTTATAGATGCGGAAGAGGACTGCACATGTTATGTCATCAGCGGTCCTGCTTTTGCGCAGGCTGCGGAAAGAAATCCCGATATAAAAATATTTGCGCTGGAAACCGCCGTCAGCCGTTTTTCGGATGTCATGTGGGTGATGCAGCAGATTTTATTTATGAGCATGGATAAAAGGCTTGCTATTTTTTTGTATGACGAATCGGCAAGGACGGGACTGGATACCATAGCGCTGACGCACGGACAGATTGCCCGCTATGTGGGTTCTGCCCGTGAAGTAGTATCCAGGATGTTAAAATATTTTGTCAGTGAGGGAATTGTGGAGGTTTCCCGGGGAGGCATCAGAATCCTTGATAAACAGCGCCTTCGCAGGTTAACCCTCTAACATGGCAAGAATCTGTGGTTTTGGTTTTGCACCTGACGACTGGCAAAGAATTTTACCGTCTTTCATGACAGCCAGCGTCGGGATGCTGAAAACCCGAAATTCCTCGGCCAGTTCCGGCTCTTTATCCACATTGATTTTTCCTACAAGGTACTGAGGGTTTTCCTCGGCAATTTCATCCACAATGGGGGAAACCATGCGGCAGGGGCCGCACCAGTCTGCATAGAAATCCAGAAGAACGGGTTTGCTGCTATCTTTTACGGAATCAAAATTGCTTTTATTAACATGAAGTACTGACATATTCATTACCTTCCTTTCTTTGTTGTGAGTTCAGTATACCTTATGTAGGATGTTATTTCTGTGACGAGGTCACATTTCTGTTTTGAATATATTCCACCATTTTTAAAAATTACCGCCTGTAAATGTGCCGGTGCGGCTGATAAGATAAAAACATCAATAAACAAACATTGACGGGAGGATAAAAAATGAAAAAAAGAGTAATTGCTTTGCTGCTGACAGCAGTCATGGGCGTATCTTTACTTGCAGGATGTGGAAAGCCGGGCAGTGGCACACAACCTGCAAACAACACGCCTCAGAATAATACGGCGGAAGCTGACAATGCAGGGAATGACACAGGTGAAACGGTAACCATCAGATTGTTTTCGAACCTTCCCGACCGCAAGAACGGCCAGGGGCTGGTGGAACAGATGATTATTGATGAGTACATGGCAGCAAACCCGAATATCGTGATTGAAGTCGAGGCGCTTGATGAAGAAGCATATAAGACGAAGTTTAAGGCATATGCCATGAATGGCATGCCGGATGTTGTCAGTATCTGGGGACAGCCTTCTTTCCTTGATGAAGTTCTGGATGCCGGGGTACTGGCTGAGCTGAATGAAGCGGACTATGCGGATTATGGATTTATTGCAGGTTCTTTGGAGGGCTTTAAGAAAGACGGCAAACTGTACGGACTTCCGAGAAATACGGATATCCAGCTTATCTATTACAATCAGAAGATATTTTCAGATAACGGATGGAAGGTTCCTGCCACCTATGAAGAGCTGATGGCGCTCTGTGCGGAGATTAAGGATGCAGGCATCATCCCCATGGCAATGGACGGCGGGGACGGATGGCCGATGGCAACTTATCTCACCAATATTCTGGTGGAGGTTGCCGGAACGGATTATGCCAATATTGTCCGCAATGCAATTGAAACAGGTGATTTTTCAGCGCCGGAGATAGTACAGGCAACTCAGATTCTGGTGGATTCCGCAGAATCTGGTATGTTCCAGATTGGGTATGACTCCCAGGATTACGGAACAACCATGAACCTGTTTACCAATGGGCAGGCAGCTATGTACTGCATGGGAAGCTGGGATTGCTCCATGGCATTGAATGAAGATATTGCCCCTGAAGTCAGGGATAATATCCGGGCATTTACCATGCCGGTTGTTGACGGAGGCAGGGCAGGCGCAAATGATATCGCAGCATGGAACGGCGGTGGTTATGCGGTATCCGCAGGCTCCGAAGTAAAAGAAGAAGCAATCAGATTTTTAAACTATATGTATCAGCCGGATAAACTTTCCAAGTACGGCTGGGAGAACGGTGTGGGTATGTCTGCACAGGACCAGACGGCTTATCTGACAGGCAATGAGACCGAATTACAGAAACAGGTTATGGATATCTTGAAAAATGCAACCAGCGTTTCCGGCACACCGATTAACGACTGCGGTTCTGCTGCATTCAAGACAGCTATCGAAAGCAAGATTCAAGGTGTATCCAATGGTTCCACAACCGTAGAGGACTTCCTCGCAGCGATGGGTGCGGCGTGCGAATAAAAGCAGAAAGAACTGAGTAGGCAACGAGAGGATGTTCCAAAAGAAATATACTTTTGCAACATCCTTTTTGCTGTCAGGATTGCCTGTGGAATATCGTTGATATCTGCTTGGAAGGAGATTTTTATGAGAAAACTGTATAGCAACAAACCGGTTATTTTCAGCCTTGTTCTGCCCGGATTACTGGTTTTTCTGTTTGCGGTGCTGGCGCCAATCTGCCTGAGTGTATATTACGGCTTTACGGATTATTCGGGTATGGGAAAAGCACAGCTGGTTGGATGGGACAATTACGTGAAGTTATTTCAGGATAAAGCATTTGGCCGCGCTTTGGAAAATTCGCTGCTGTTAGCCATCGGCTTTATCTGCATACAGCACCCGCTGGCAATTATCGTTGCGGCTGTGTTAGACAAACTGCAGGGAAAGGCGGAAGGGATTTTCCGCTGTATCTATTTTATTCCCAATGTGATTTCCGTGGCGGTGATTGCGTATCTTTGGAAATTTATCTATAATCCTGATTTCGGGCTTTTGAACAATATACTGAAAGTTTTTGGCTTTCAGGGGCAGGTGAACTGGCTGTCGCAGCAGAATGCCATCTGGTCAGTCTTAATTGTCCTGATATGGCATGGTTTTGGCTGGGGTATGCTGATTTACTATACCGGTATCAAAAATATAGACCCCGTGCTGTATGAGGCAGCTTCCATTGACGGTGCAAACTGGTGGACAACGTTTTTCAGGATTACGCTGCCCCTTATGAAGCCTGTCATCCAGATTAATGTGACAATGGCAATTATCTCTGCCTTAAAACAGATGGAAACCGTATACCTTCTGACAAACGGCGGGCCGGACAACAGCACGCAGTTTGCGGCAAATTATCTGTATCAGCAGGCATTTAAGGCATTTAAGTATGGATACGGAAATGCCATCGGTGTGGTGTTTATTATTATCTGTATCACGGTAACGGTTGTGCTCAACAGCATATTTAAGGATAAACAGAATGCGTAGGGGGTAAACACATGAAAGAAAAGAGTAAGAAAGCCGGTAAGATTATTTTATGGATTGTGCTGATTGCTGTTGCGGTTATCCAGTTGTTTCCCCTTATCTGGCTTGTCGATTTTTCTCTGGGCAGCAGTAATGAAATGTTTACAAACGGACTGCTGATTATTCCGGAGAAGGTACGTTGGGACAATTATGTAAAAGCTTTTGTGGATGGCAATTTCCTTCATTACTTAAGAAACAGCGTGCTGATTAACACACTTGCGGTAATCTTTGTTGCCATCATATCCATTATGGCGGCTTTTGCGTGCCATCGCATGAAGTGGAAGCTGAGCGGACCGGTAAGCACGGTGCTGGTCATGGGCATGATGATTCCGATACATGCAACGCTGCTTCCCAATTACAAAATATACAGCGCCCTGCATATGACAGATACCATCTGGGCGCTGTTAATTCCTTATGTGGCTTTTTCCCTGCCGCAGGGTTTCTTTCTGATGACCGGGTTTATCCAGTCCATTCCAAAGGAACTGGAGGAAGCAGCGGTTATGGACGGGTGTGGAATTTACAGAATAGTATTCCGGATTATTACGCCGCTTTTGAAACCTTCGATTGCAACGGTGGCAATCATGACTTTTTTAAATAACTGGAATGAATTTATGATGGCAAGCACCTATCTGAGTACTCCGGCGTGGAAGACCCTTCCTTTTTCCGTACTGGAATTTACCGGGGAATATTCTTCCAATTATGCGGTCCAGTTTGCGGTTATGGCATTGACAGCGGCTCCGGCGGTGATAGTATATGTGCTTTTAAACAAACATATTACAAAAGGAGTTGCAATGGGGGCCGTAAAAGGATAAAATAAGTAGTATTTTATTTTGAAACATGTACGGAGGATGCCATGAAACGGATAAAGAACTGGGTTTTGAAACTGAGTATCCGCCAGAAACTGGTTTTTTACAGTTATTTTATCATTACGCCTATTTTACTGCTGATTAGCATCCTTTTCCGCATACACAATTATCAGTCTGCGGTGCAGAGCGAAGAAGACAGGTGTATGCAAAATGTCCAGAGTATATCGGAAAGCATTGGCGTGGTGCAGAAAAACATCATGGAAATGGGAACCTATATCAGCATCAATGACGAGGTTGAACTGATACTGACGGAGGATGAACCGGAAAAGTTAAATGTTGATGCCAGACTTTGGCTGAACCGTGCGCCGATGCAGATGATTCAGGACATGGTGGCGATTGACGGACAGATTAAAACGGTTGCCATTTATCCGGAAAACGGCATCAATCCATATTTAAGCTGTGTGGACCGTTCATCTTACATAAGTGATATAGAGCAGGTACATGCGCAGGAAATCTATGCACTTGCAGTACAGGAAAAAGGCAAGTTTCTCTGGCAGAGGGTCGGGCGGTATGAGTCGGACACTTATCAGTTTAACCAGAGCGATAAAATCGTGATGTACCGGGAGATTTATAATCTGGCGCGGAGCAGGAAACTGGGATATCTTGTCATCGGCTCCTCGGCAGAGATATTTGATGAGATATGCCAGAATGCCCTGCGGGACAAAAGAGAAGCGGTGGTTGTGGTAAGCGGGTACGGCGCTGAACTTGTGCGATGCGGCAGCATAGAGGACGGACTGGTGACGGAAATGCTTGCGGAGAAGTTTCCGGAACCGATGGGCAAGGAATTGCTGAAGAGCAGTACATGGAAAAATTTCAGGATTTACCAATGCCGGGACAAGGAGACAGGAACAATCGTATTTAAGATGGTTCCTTTGGTGGGATGGAAAGATATGAGCAGCACCGTTATCTATGCGCCAATGGCGTTGCTTGTGGGATTTTTAATCGGACTTTATCCTGTCCTGCTTCTGGTTTCCAATATTGTATCCAAACCGTTGCACACACTTGTTGTTGCCATGGAGAACTTTAAGCAGGGTGATTTCAGCCAGAAGGTAGAAGTGATGACGCAGGATGAAGTGGGGGAAGCGTCGGCATGTTTTAACAGAATGGTGGATGATATTGGTAAGCTGATTGACAAAAATTATGTCATGGCGCTCAAGGAAAGGGAAAGCGAACTGGATATCTTACAGGCACAGATGAATCCCCATTTTCTTTACAATACATTGGATTCCCTTTACTGGAAAGCAACGGAGTCGGGAAATGATGAAATAGCGGAAGACATTCTGGTTCTTTCACAGTTGTTCCGTCTTGCCTTAAATACGGGAAACGGTATTGTGACGGTACAAATGGAAGCGGAGTTAATAGACCGGTATCTGCATATCCAGCAGATGAGATTCGGAAAACGGCTAAAGTACACGATATCCATGGAAAAACCGATGTTAAAGGAAGAGATTCCCAAACTCATCATCCAGCCCTTTGTGGAAAATGCGATTGTACACGGGTTTGAAAAAGCAGACGGACATTATGACTTATCTGTTACGGGAAAAAGAGAAGACAGCCGTATGGTTTTCCAAATCAGGGATACGGGTGTGGGTATGAGTGAGGAACAGATGGAGGCCATATGGGATAAAGCGGATACCCGCAAGTACGCAAGCCAGCGTATCGGAAAATATGCCATAAAAAATGTGAAAGAACGTTTGGAACTTATATACCATGATGATTATGAACTTCGCATAGAGAGCAGGGTAGGGCAGGGAACTGCCGTGACGATTTCCGTACCCTGTGGATTAGAGGAGAACAGGCAGCATGAGCATCAAGTTACTGATTGCGGATGATGAAGACACCATCCGCAACGGAATTGCAAAATATATACAGCTTCATACAGACCGTTTCGACAGGATATATCTGGCTTCCAACGGGCAGGAGGCTGTGGACATCATATTCCGGGATAAGCCGGATATTATGTTTCTGGATGTGCAGATGCCCTTAAAAGACGGTATTGAGGTGATGCAGGAAGCGAAGCGTGCGGATATATTGCCGTACACCATGATACTGAGCGCTTATGATGAGTTCAAGTATTGTCAGCAGGCATTGCATCTGGGCGCCCGGGAATATCTGCTTAAGCCGGTAAGGTCCTCGTCGATTCTGCAGATGGTGAACCGGGCAGCGGACGAACTCTTCGGCACACAGGACAAAGTCAGGATAGAGATGACAGAAGAAAAAAATTGTCTGGTGGAACTGGCCAGGGAGTATGTGGAAGAACACTACTATGAAAATATTATGCTGGCGGATGCGGCATACAGGGTCGGCATTTCCGCCGGGTACCTTTCCACTCTGTTCCAGAAAGGGATGTCGAAGGGATTTGTGGATTACCTCAATGAAATCCGCATAGAGCATGCCTGTACCTACCTGCAGCAAAATTACTTAAAGACCTATGAGATTGCCTATAAAGTCGGTTTCAAGGACGAAAAATATTTTTCCAAGGTATTCAAGAAAATAAAAGGACTGTCCCCTTCCGAATACCGGAAAGGGGTTCAATCAAAATAGCCCGGCTTCCTTGCCGGGCTATTTTCCTGTTTTTCACAGGCACGGGCGCGGCGGACTCATTTGTTCCAACAGGACACGTTCCCACTCCGGTAAAAACACAACGGCACATAGGAGGTTAAAATACAACCTCCAAATGCCGGTGTTTTTACAGGGTCCTTTATGGAATCAAATGAGTCCGCCGCGCCCGTGCCTGTGAAAAACAGGAAAACACCGGCGCATTATTGTTATTTTTGAACTGGTCTGTTACAATTAAAAAGAATCTTTATCGGTTCCGCAAATATTAAAAAGTGTAAAAGAGAGGAATACATCTATGAAAATAGCAGTCTGTGACGATTGCCACAAGGATGCGTTATACCTGAAAAGCCTTCTGGAGGGGCAGGATGTGACGATTTATTCTGATACAAAAGCCCTGCTTACGGATATGTCAGGTCAGGATATCCGTTATGATTTGTATCTGCTGGATATCTTCATGAAACAGTCCATGAACGGGATAGAACTGGCGGGAGAGCTTCGGGCATGGGACAAAGAGGCTGTTATCTGCTTTATTTCTTCCAGTGATGCTTTTTACCGGGAGGCATATGATTTGTATGCGGTACAGTATCTTTTGAAACCGGTGCAGGCAGATGCTTTAAACCGGCTTTTGGACAGAGTATCCAGGGATATAGTCATGAGCAGGGAGAAGAGCCTGAATTTTAAATGGAGGGGACAGACCGGCTCCATTCCTTACGGAAGCATAGTGTTTATCAGCAGCAGAGAGCACACTGTTTCTATTCATTGCAAGGATGGGAGTGTACAGGAATGCAAAGGCAAACTGAGTGAAATGGCGCTGCAGATATGCGGTCAGGTATTCCGGCGCTGTCACCAGAGTTTTCTTGTCAATATGTATCAGGTGGACAACCTGAGCGGGAATGAAATTATGGCGCTTGGATACCGTATCCCGGTTTCCAGACGGTATTATGCAGAGATAAAAAGACGGTATCAGGAGATACTTTTTGAGGAGGTGGAGTAACGCAGATGGAAATACTGAGGGATTTATCCGTTTCATGGGCAATGCTTCATGTAATTTTTCTTTTTATTATGTTGTTCAGGTCCCGTTTCACAAAAAAGAAAACCATTTTACTTGCGGTGGCCGGCATGGGTATTTTGATGGGAATTAATATGGCAGGATTGATTCTATTTGGATTTGAAGCCATGGGGAAAGCATTTATGTTTACCTGCTCTGTTCCCAGTTTTGTGTTTTTTTATGTATTATCCGCGGATAAAAAGTTTCGTTTCCTGCTGACCTTTTGTCTTGCGGACACCACCTGTCTTTGGATTATGGCGGTGACAAACCTGCTGGATTATTATGTGGGCGGAGGACAGTATGTGCTTATGTTTGTAAGCAGGCTGATTGCCTTTCCGCTGATAGAGTACTGTGTGTACCGTTTTCTGAGGAAGCCGTATCTGGAACTGCAGGACACCGTGGAAAAAGGCTGGGGAGTTTTTGCGGGTATGACTGTGCTGTACTACATCCTTCTTGCGGTTATCAACAATTATCCGACGAATATTGTAAACCGCCCTAAAGATGCGCCTGCCTGTATTTTAGTGTTGATTCTTATGTTATTTAATTATGCCACGATATTTTCAGCCCTTTACAGGCAGCTTCTGCTTTACAGGCGGCAGCAGAATGAGCGTATTTTGCAGGAACAGAAGAATTATCTGGAGGCACAGCTGGATAACCAGCAGCGCATTCGCAAAATGAAGCACGATATGAAAGGACATACGGTTACCCTGTTTGGCCTTTTGACCGCCGGAAAGCCGGATGAAGCACGGGAATACCTCAGGAATATGGAACTTTCCATGGAGTCTGCTTTTGGAGAGTATTGCGCTAACCCGTATATCAATGCGGTTTTAAGCCATTATGCCCAGAAGTTTCAGGAACTGGATATGGAACTGAAACTGGATATCCGGATTGGAGAAGAGGAATTACCCTATATGGAACTCTGCCAGATTCTGTCCAACGGTCTGGATAATGCCTGCTATGCTTTGAAAGAATTGAATAAAGAGGACAGGGGCGCCTCCGTACAGATGAAATACAGCAAGGACTATCTGATTATCAGGATACGGAACCGGTGCAGCAAGGATTTACATGTGGAGAAAGGGAAACTTCCCGCCACGGATAAAAAGGGAAAGGAGCATGGATTTGGACTGCCCACGGTACAGGAAGGCGCCAAAAAGCTGGGAGGAGATATGCTCTGCTATACTGAAAACGGGGATTTTGTATTGGACGTTATGGTCCGGGTGAAACGTTTGTGTTTGACAAGGGCAAATTCGTGATGCTATTATAGTACATATATGTACACAGGGAGGATGCAAAATGCAATCAGGAAACAGTATAGCAATACCTGCAATTTTAAAAGTAGGAAGCGGCACTCTGGGAGAGATTGGCGTTTATCTGCGGGATGCAAGACTGAAACAGGTTGTCATTTACTTTGGCAACGGACTGATAGATTTGTTCGGGATGCAGGTAATGGAATCCCTCAGGCAGGAAGAGATTACGGTTATGGAGTATCAGGAGTTGGACACGGTATGCATGGAGGATATTATCCGGCTGGCATTTTCCCTGCCGAATAAAGTACAGGCAGTTATTTCCATAGGCGGCGGAAAGGTAATAGATGCAGGCAAGTATGCGGCATTTCTTCGGAACATTCCTTTTATCAGCGTGCCGACTTCCAGTTCCAGTGACGGATTTTCCAGTGCAAGCGCTTCATTGATTGTGGAGGGCAGGAGGACTTCCGTTCCGGCAAAACTGGCATACGGGATTATTGTGGATACGGAGGTTATCAGGACAGCGCCGGAAAAGTTCATTTATTCCGGCATTGGGGACATGATTTCCAAAATTACGGCTTTGTATGACTGGCTGTATGAGGAGAAGTGCGGTTACAGTGTGGTAAATGATTTTGCCATGATGATAGCAAAAAAGGCGGTGAACAGCTTTGTCAGGACGCCTTTCAATGAGATTAAAGAGAACCTGTTTTTAAAAGAACTGGTGGATTCCCTTGCCATGAGCGGGATTGCCAATGAAATTGCAGGCAGCAGCGCACCCACCAGCGGAAGTGAACATCTCATATCCCATGCGCTGGATAAGATTCTGGAAGTACCCCAGCTGCACGGTATGCAGGTTGGGATTGCCACATATATTATGAGCCTTGTGCAGGAGCACCGGTATGTACGCGTTAACACGGTTTTGGAAAAGACCGGATTCTGGAAATATGCCGCATCCCTGAATATGAGGCGGGAAGACTTTTTGCAGGCGGTTGACATGGCTCCATCCATCAAGCCGTACAGGCATACCTATCTGCATGAAGAAAAATATCGGGAGAAAGCAAAACAGATTATAAAAACAGACGCTGTACTGCAGGATATACTGGTATGAGGTTCTTCTTATGGTACAATGGGAATATAATGTACACGAAACCCTGATACTTGCACCAAATTGATTGTGCCGTCGGCACGGAAAGGGAGGAATTGTATGCATTCACCTTTGGAAATTGCAAGAAACTACGCTGAAATCGGTGTTCATAAGGTAAGGTTGTCTGCCTTTAAAATGTTGGTACTGGGAGTTTTTGCCGGAATTTTTATCGGCTTTGCCGGAATCGGTTCCACCACGGCATCGGCTACAGTGGAAAATGCTTCCCTGGCAAGGCTGCTGAGCGCCTGCATTTTTCCGGCGGGGATGGCAATGGTACTGGTTGCCGGAAGCGAGCTTTTTACAGGCAATAACCTGATAATCATTTCCCTGCTCGAAAAAAGAATCAAGGTCAGGGAGATGCTTAAAAACTGGTTTTTTGTCTTTCTTGGTAATTTTTTGGGAGCCTCCCTGGTGGCGGTTCTTGTCGTATTTGGACATACGCCGGATTTGTTTGGAGGCGCATTGGCGGAAAGTATTGTCAATACGGCAAACGCAAAAGTGAATTTATCCTTTACGGATTCGTTTATTAGGGGGATTCTCTGTAACATACTGGTATGCATTGCCGTATGGGCGGCTTTTGCGGCAAAGAAAGTGCCCGGTAAGCTGCTGATGAGTTTTTGGCCGGTAATGTTGTTTGTACTATGTGGATTTGAGCACAGCATTGCGGATATTTACTTCTGCATAGCGGGCATATTTGCAAAGGGTGAATATGGCATAGCAGCGGAAGGGTTGAACATTGGGAGTTTTCTGTTGAAAAACCTGCTGCCTGTCACTCTTGGGAATATTGTAGGAGGTGCGGGAATTGTCGGGTTTGGATATTGGGCCATGTACCTCAGGCATACGCCCCTTTATGTATTTCCGATTGAAGCGGAGCAGGAAGAGATTGACATTGCGGAAGAATATTAAAAAGTTCCCGCATGACATATGCCATGCGGGTACCTTTTTGTTATTTTTTCATTCCGGCCCTTTTTCTCATTGTAGGGTCTAATATTTTTTTACGGATTCGGAGGGAGGAAGGTGTTACTTCCAGCAGTTCATCCGTGTCGATAAAGTCCAGACACTGCTCCAGACTCATAATTTTGGGAGGCACCAGACGGAGCGCTTCGTCTGCGCTTGAAGAACGGGTATTGGTCAGCTGCTTCTTTTTGCAGACATTGACCTCAATGTCTTCTCCGCGTCCGTTGCAGCCGATTACCATGCCGGAGTAGACCCTGACGCCGGGACCGATGAAAAGCGTACCGCGTTCCTGGGCGTTGAAGAGTCCGTATGTGATGGATTCGCCGTTTTCAAATGCAATCAGTGACCCCTGCTTACGGTACTGGATATCCCCTTTATAAGGACCGTAGCCGTTAAATACGGAATTCATGATGCCATTGCCTTTTGTATCGGTCATAAAGTCCCCGCGGTAACCAATCAGTCCCCGTGAGGGGATGGAAAATTCCAGACGGGTATAACCGCCGCTTGCGGCTCCCATGCTGATAAGCTCGCCTTTGCGCTGGCTTAGTTTTTCAATTACCACGCCGGAAAATGCTTCCGGCACATCTATATAGGTTAATTCCATAGGCTCTGTTTTCTTTCCGTTTTCATCAGTCTTGTACAGAACCTCCGCCTTGCTTACCGCAAATTCATATCCCTCCCTGCGCATATTTTCAATCAGCACGGAGAGATGGAGTTCGCCTCGTCCGGATACTTTGAAGGAATCGGCAGAGTCTGTTTCCTCCACTCGAAGGGAAACATCCGTGTTAAGTTCCTTGAAAAGTCTGTCCCTGATATGGCGGCTGGTGACATATTTGCCTTCCTGGCCTGCCAGCGGGGAATCATTTACCATAAAATGCATGGCTATGGTAGGTTCGCTGATTTTCTGGAAGGGAATCGGGGCAATGTTATCGGGTGAGCAGAGAGTATCCCCGATGTGGATATCCGTTATCCCGGAAATAGCCACGATGGAGCCGATACGGGCTTCTTTCACTTCCACCTTGTCCAGGCCGTCATACTCATATAATTTGCTTATTTTTACCTTTTTTCTTTTTTCAGGGTCATGTGCATTGCACAGGATAACTTCCTGATTTACGGCAATCTGTCCGTTGTCCACTTTGCCGACACCGATGCGGCCTACATATTCGTTGTAATCGATGGTGCTGACAAGCAGCTGCGTACCCGATTCGGGGTCCCCTTCAGGGGCGGGAATGTAATCGAGAATTGTGTCGAAAAGTGGCTTCATGTCTTTGTTTTTTACGGTAAGGTGCAAAGTGGCGCTGCCTGTCTTGGCAGAAGCAAAGACAAATGGACAGTCCAGCTGTGCGTCGTCCGCATCAAGGTCAAGGAAGAGCTCCAGCACTTCGTCAACGACCTGCTCGGGACGTGCCTCAGGCCTGTCAATTTTATTGACGCAGACAATGACGGGCAGTTTCAGCTCCAAAGCCTTGCGCAGTACGAATTTGGTCTGGGGCATGGGGCCTTCAAAGGCATCCACCACCAGGATTACACCGTTAACCATTTTGAGGACGCGCTCCACTTCACCGCCGAAATCAGCATGCCCGGGGGTGTCGATGATATTTATTTTGGTGTTTTTGTAGGTTACGGCAGTATTTTTGGAAAGAATGGTAATGCCTCTTTCCCTTTCAATATCGTTGGAGTCCATTACCCGCTCCGCGATTTCCTGATTTTGGCGGAATACGCCGCTCTGCTTTAGCAGTTCGTCCACGAGTGTGGTTTTACCATGGTCAACATGGGCGATTATGGCTATATTCCTTACATCTTCTCTTTTCTGTTTCATAAATATAACTCCTTTTTACTGGAACAAAAGCTGTTTTCAAAACTGTTACAGTATAGCACTATTTGTCGTGTAGTGCAAGGAAAAATAGGATAAACGCTGAGTTTGTCGTATGTTGCGATAAAAAAGGGTGTTATCCCGACAGAAAATAGAGTATATATATAATACACTACAGGCATAATGCCGGAAAAATTCTTAGAGGTAAGAAAAGGAGAACAAATATGACAGATAAGGTTATTGAAAACAACCAGGTAACGATTATGGGTGAAATCGTAAGCGAATTCATCTATAGTCATGAGATTTACGGAGAAGGCTTTTACATGGTTGATGTAAAAGTACAGCGTTTAAGCGATTCTTTCGATGTAATCCCGATGATGGTGTCCGAAAGGCTGATAGACATTGCAGCAGATTACAGGGGATACCATGTGGAAGTAAGCGGTCAGTTCAGGTCTTACAACCGGCATGAGGAGAGAAAGAACAGGCTGGTATTGTCCGTGTTTGCCAGGGAAATCGCATTTGTGGATGAGATTGAAGAGAGTGCGAAGACGAACCAGATTTTTTTGGACGGGTATATCTGTAAGGCGCCCATCTACAGGAAAACGCCTCTTGGCAGGGAAATCGCAGACCTTCTTCTTGCGGTTAACCGTCCATATGGAAAGTCCGATTACATACCCTGCATCTGCTGGGGAAGGAATGCAAGGTTTGCCAGCGGTTTTGAAGTGGGTGAGAGATGCCAGGTATGGGGACGTATCCAGAGCCGGGAATATATGAAAAAGATTGACGAGGAGATGGTGGAAAAGAGAGTGGCGTATGAAGTGTCCGTCAGCAAACTGGAACTTGTCAGGGAAGAAGAACAGCTCATTGAGGAGTCATAACCGGCAAAGGGAGTTGTAAAGATTTGGAAATTGTGGTATGATACAACTTATCATGTGGAAATAAATGTTACATAGTGGAGAGAGTTGTATGGAAAAAGGCATAATACATATTTATACCGGAGATGGAAGAGGAAAATCACCTGCTGCAATCGGAAGGGCCGTGCAGGCTGCAGTACGCGGCGAGCAGGTGGTTATCATTCAATTCCTCAAGGGGAAGGGCCTGGGAGATACAGAGTTTGTCAGAAAAATGGAGCCGGAAATCAAATTGTTTCGTTTTGAGAAATCCGATGAAAACTATGAAGAGCTTTCAGAAGAAAAAAAGGCAGAGGAAATCATGAATATCCGCAACGGTCTGAACTTTGCCAAAAAAGTTTTGACCACGGGAGAATGTAATCTTCTGATTTTAGATGAAGTACTTGGACTTCTGGATAAAAATATTATTGAGGTGGAAGATTTGAAAAATCTTCTGGCCCAAAAAGGGGAAACAGACGTCATCCTGACGGGTATCAGCCTGAATGACGAGGTGTGCATGCTGGCGGATGAGGTGTCAAAGATAGAAACTTTAAAATTCAAGACATTTCCCTGTTCCGCGCGTTGACAGGAAACAGGATAGGTGTTATGATAAAGAACAAAGATAGAGGTTGCGTGTTTCAAGAGTAGTTTTTCTGATGTGGCAGGCACATGTGAGGGAAAATAAAAGGGGAAGACGCCGAAAGAGGAGATGTCCTGCGCTTTCAAATCTTGGGCATGCAGTGAAGAACTGCATGACTGTCATCTGATTATTAGATGGGGCGCTATCGGGATGAGAGAAAAAACAGCCGGCCCATGCTATATAATGAGGCCGGTTTTTTTATTGTTATTCAGGAGGAGAGAAAATGTCGATTTTTAAAGGAGCCGGTGTTGCCATTGTAACGCCCATGAAAGCAGATGGAGAAGTAAATTACGAAAAGTTTGCCGAATTAATTGAATTTCAGATTCAGAACGGAACGGATGCCATTATTGTGTGCGGTACTACGGGGGAGTCTTCCACTCTCACCCATGAGGAGCATCTGGAGGTTATCCGGTACTGTACGGAAAAAACGGCAGGCCGCGTTCCCGTGATTGCGGGAACAGGCTCAAACTGTACGGAAACGGCGGTATATCTGTCCAAAGAGGCAGAAAAGTTTGGCGTAGACGGTCTGCTTTTGGTTGCGCCCTACTATAATAAAGCCACACAGAACGGACTGTACCTGCATTTTAAAACCGTGGCACAATCCGTGAAGATTCCAATTATCCTTTATAATATACCCGGACGTACCGGCTGCAATATTCAGCCGGAAACCATTATCCGTCTCTGCGAGGACGTGGAAAACATCGTGGCGGTAAAGGAAGCCAGCGGCAATATCGGCCAGATAGCGAGGCTTGCCGCAATGGGAAGGGATAAGGTAGATATTTATTCCGGTAATGACGACCATATTGTGCCGATACTTTCCCTGGGAGGAAAGGGCGTTATCTCCGTGCTTTCCAATATTGCCCCCAGACAGACCCATGATATTTGCGCAAAATATTTTGCAGGGGATGTGGAAGGCAGCCTGCGCATACAGTTAGATGCCATGGAGTTGTGTGACGCTTTGTTTTGTGAAGTGAATCCCATTCCCGTGAAAAAAGCGCTTAACCTGATGGGAATGGAAGCCGGCGCCCTTAGGCTTCCGCTTACCGAAATGGAAGAAGGCAATGCGCAAAGGCTTGAGAAGGCAATGCGGGGATTCGGGCTTTTGTAACGCAGTTTTTACAGGCCGCTTTGCGGCAGAATGAGAGGGATTATGTACAGATTTATCATGCATGGCTGTAACGGGAAGATGGGGCAGGTTATCTCCAATCTGGTTGCGGCGGATGAAGGGTCCTGCATTGTGGCAGGCATAGATGCCAGGGATGACGGGCACAACGCCTATCCGGTTTTCTCAAGTATTGAAAGCTGTAACGTGGAGGCTGACGCCGTCATAGATTTCAGTGTGGCTTCGGCGGTGGATGCGCTGCTTGAGTATTGCGGGCAAAAAAAGATACCCTGCGTGCTCTGCACGACAGGTTTGACTAAAGAGCAGCTCGTGAAGGTGAAAGAAACATCCGAACATGTGGCGATTTTAAAATCCGCCAATATGTCATTGGGAATCAATCTGTTGTTAAAGCTTTTGAAAGAGGCGGCAGGTGTGCTTGCCCCGGCGGGCTTTGATATGGAAATCGTAGAAAAACACCACAACCTGAAGCTGGATGCACCGAGCGGAACTGCGCTTGCACTGGCGGATTCCATCAACGAGGAGTTTGACGGCGCATATGAATATGTCTATGACAGGAGTAAAGTAAGGCAGAAACGGGATGCAAAGGAAATCGGCATTTCAGCCGTCAGGGGCGGCACCATCGTGGGTGACCACGACGTGATTTTTGCCGGTGCGGACGAAGTCATCACTTTTTCGCATATGGCATATTCTAAAGCAATTTTTGGAAAGGGAGCCGTACAGGCTGCAAAGTTCCTTGCCGGAAAACCTGCCGGCATGTATGATATGCAGGATGTCATAGATGGAAAGTAATCCTTTTGCAAGAACAGAATTGTTATTGGGAAAAGAAGCCATGGAGCAGCTTGCACGTTCGCGTGTGGCGGTTTTTGGCATCGGCGGCGTGGGCGGTTATGTGACGGAAGCTCTGGCAAGAAGCGGTGTGGGCAGCATCGATTTGACGGACAATGATACGGTATGCGTGACAAACCTGAACAGGCAGATAATCGCAACGCTGGATACGGTTGGAAAATACAAAGTCGATGTGATGAAAGAACGGATTTTATCCATCAATCCGGCGGCAGTGGTTAATATCCATAAATGTTTTTATCTGCCCGGGACGGCGGATGAGTTTGATTTTAAAACGTATGATTATATAGTGGATGCCGTGGATACCGTGACTGCCAAGATAGAACTGGTGATGCAGGCCGGGAAAGCGGGTACGCCCATCATCAGCTGTATGGGGACCGGAAATAAGCTGGACCCCGCAAAGCTGGAAGTGGCGGACATTTATGAAACCTCCGTGTGTCCCCTTGCACGGGTTATGCGAAGAGAATTGAAAAAGCGGGGTGTCGGGGCGTTGAAAGTGCTGTACTCCAGGGAAGAGCCTTTTCGGAGCAGGCTGCCGGGAAGCACTGCATTTGTCCCTCCTGCTGCAGGGCTGATTATTGCATCGGAAGTTATTAAAGAACTGATTAAAAAAAACAGAGAGAATACCCATTAAGGTGAATCTCTCTGTTTTTTTAGAGAAATTACCGCCTTCCGCGGCTGTCGGTATTATTGTCCTGATTTCCTGTTAAATCATCAGCGACATCCTTTACGCCGTCCCCGATATCATTTATGACATCTCCGGCTGCATTGCCAACATCATCTACTGCATCTCCGATAGCATCTCCTGCATCATCCCTGTTGTCTGCAGTGCCGTTTGTGGTATTACCTGTGGTGCTGCCTGTAGTACCGTTTGTGGTATTGCCTGTAGTGCTGTTAGTAGTATTGCCTGTAGTACCGCTTGTGGTATTGCCTGTTGTATTGTTTGTGGTGTTGCCTGTGGTATTACCTGTAGTGTTGTTTGTAGTATTGCCTGTGGTGCTGCCTGTTGTGTTATTTGTGCTGTTATTGGTGCTACCCGTGGTACTCTGTGTTGTCGTATTCTGGGTGCCGGCCATATCATTGTCATCCTTCTTGGAACCCTTGCCGCAGGCTGACACGATGCAGACACAAGAAAGCACAAGGCAGATTGCGAATATTTGTTTCATCTTTTTCATAATTTCACTCCTTTTTGTTAAATGAATAGATTAGAACAGTAGTATTGTCTGCATTACAAGGGAAATTATGCAAAAGAGTGGCGTAAAAAAAAATTTTGATGTAAAATATTGATGTTTCAAAATTGTAATGCGAAAATATCAGCGCAGAAATGAGGAAAAAAATGGAATTTCGCCCTTGTATTGATATTCATGACGGAAAAGTAAAACAGATTGTGGGTGGCAGCCTGAACCGGGAAACGGCACAGGAAAATTTTGTCTCCGAAAGGGATGCCGCTTTTTATGCGGATTTTTATCAAAAGAAAGGAATCCGCGGCGGACATGTGATACTGCTCAATTCTGCGGAAGACAGGTATTATAAGGAAACCAGGGAACAGGCACTGGCGGCATTGAGGGCCTTTCCGGGCGGCCTGCAGGCAGGCGGGGGCATTACGCCCCAAAATGCAGAAGAATATTTAAAAGCAGGCGCCAGCCATGTGATTGTGACTTCCTACGTTTTCCGTGAGGGAAAAATTGATTTTGACAGGCTGAAGGAAATGAAAGAATGTGCAGGGGCAGACAGGCTGGTGCTGGATGTAAGCTGCAAAAGGAAAGAAGCAGGCTATGTGATTATGACAGACAGGTGGCAGAAGGAAACGACGGAAACAGTGAGGGAAGAATTGTTTGACATGCTGTCAGGTTACTGTGATGAGTTTCTGGTTCATGCCGTGGATGTGGAGGGCAAGTCCCGGGGAATAGAAAAGGAGCTGGTGTCCCTGCTTGGGGGTTGGGGTAAGAAACCCGTTACCTATGCGGGTGGAGTACATGATTATGAGGATTTGAGCCTTTTACGGAAGTTGGGAAAGGGAAACATACATGTGACAATCGGAAGCGCTCTCAGTATCTTTGGAGGATTCATGGATTTTGATGAAGTCGTGAAGGCGTGCAGGGACAGTGAGCCGGAAAGATAATAAAAAAAGAACCAATCTCCTGATTGGTTCTTTTTCTAATCCCATAAAACGATATTGCAAATCCTAAATAAAAATCCTAATTAAGTCTTTGTATTTAAGAACAGGTACATCGTGTTACTGATTATAGAGTGTTATAAGTAAATTATAACTTGGTTACGTTTACAGCCTGAGGTCCTTTTTCGCCATTGACTACTTCAAACTCAACTGCCTGGCCTTCTTCCAGAGACTTGAAGCCTTCCATGTTCAGACCTGAATAATGTACGAATACATCATTGCCAGCTTCATCAGAGATGAAACCATAACCTTTTTGGTTGTTAAACCATTTTACTGTACCTTTGTTCATTGTAGATACCTCCAAAAAAATAAGTGAAATTGTGCATACACTTTTTGTATGCAGTCAACATGATTAGAATAACATATAAATTAAAAAATGTAAAGCAAAAGACTTGATTTTTATTTGGTATTGTGATAATTTCTTTTTTGACTGACAAGACAGATGAATATACATTATGGAGGAACCTATTAAAAATGAAAAAATGGAAAACAGTATTGAATGATATTTTTATCGACGGACTCAGCGGTATGGCGCTGGGGCTTTTTTCTACCTTAATCATAGGGACTATTATCGCCCAGATAGGAACTTTGCTTGGCGGAGCGGCAGGCGACGCCCTGATTGCCATAGCAAATGTGGCGAAAACCATAACGGGAGCCGGAATCGGGGTTGGAGTGGCATGCAAATATAAGGAAGGACCGCTTGTAACCGTGGCGGCAGCGGTGTGCGGCATGATTGGCGCGTTTCCGGGATTTAAATTCGGTGCGCCGGGTGAGCCGTTAGGGGCGTTTGTTGCGGCACTGGTGGCGATAAAGGCAGGGCATCTGGTGGAAGGCCGCACAAAAGTGGACATTATCGTAACGCCGTTTGTATCCATTATTTCAGGTGCGGCAGTGGGACTGGCAGCCGGACCGTTCATATCCGTATTTATGTCCTGGCTTGGAAACCTGGTTAATGTCAATGTGGAAGCACATCCTGTTTTAGGAGGAATTGCAGTTTCCGTATTGATGGGAATGATTCTGACGCTTCCCATCAGCTCGGCTGCAATCGGTATTTCCATGAATATCAGCGGACTGGCGGCAGGGGCGGCAACCATCGGCTGCTGCTGCAATATGGTGGGATTTGCGGTTGCCAGCTTCCGGGAAAATAAGACAGAAGGTCTTTTGGCACAGGGAGTCGGAACGTCCATGCTGCAGGTGCCAAACATAGTAAAAAAGCCCGTTATCTGGCTTCCGGCAATCATTTCCAGCGCCATTTTGGGTCCTGTTGCATCTGCCTGCTTTGGCATGGTGAGCACGCCGGTAGGCTCCGGAATGGGTTCAGCAGGCTTTGTGGGACAGATTGCAGCTTTTGGGGCCATGACGGAAAATGGGATGTCCGGTCTTATGGCAATGGGACTGATACTGTTGATGCATTTTATTCTTCCGGCAGCAATTACACTTGCAATTTCCGAAATAATGAGGAAAAAAGGGTGGATTTTGTCGGGAGATATGGCATTAAAGGTATAAAATGTATAAATGTTTTGAAATATTTTAGCTAATTGTTACAAATTTGTTAAATAGTCGTTGTTTCAAAGAGCCACCTGTGGTAAAATGATAAAAGTTTACTGGAGGTGACTTTTTATGCATAAAAAGAAGCACAAGAGAAAAGTAAGCCGTATCATTATATTTACAACAGATGCAGTGGATGCCAAAACAAGGCAGTTGAAGCTTCGCCCATGGACTTTCAGGGTATTTACCCTGTTTATCTGCCTTCTCATCGGAGGCATGATTGGCTATGTGACTTATGAAGGGCAGATATGGGCATTGGACAGGGCAAAAGATGCCAGACAGGCAGATAATGTGGCAGCGCTGGAAGAGAAAATAAGTATTCTCGAATCGCAGATTGAGAGTCTCAATACGGAAAAGGAAGCGATGGCGTTAGCTATCAATGAAAATGTCCAGGTTACGGAAGAACTGCAGAACCAGCTTGAAGAACAAAGCCTGCCGACAGATTACCCGCTTACCGGTTCAGCCGGAATTGAGGAAGTGACGGAAGGGGAACCGATGGTGATTTTTTCGGCTTCTGAAGGAATCACTGTTGTAGCTTCTGCAAAAGGTACGGTTGTGGCGGTGGAAGAAGATGAAACCTATGGGACCAAAATTACAATTGACCATGGGAATGGTTATGTTTCCATTTACCGCAACAGCGGTGAAGCACAGGTAAAGGCAGGGGATGAGGCTGCCAAAGGCACTACATTGTTTCTGATAGGAACGGACAACAAAACACTGGTTTACCAGATTATGAAGGAAGGCGAATATATCCGTCCGACAGAAATGTTATCCATTGATGGTTGATAAGGAGGAGGAAAAGTATGAAAAAATCAGAAGGGAAAATTACAACAATTATTGGAAAAGGCGCTGTCATAGATGGTGACTTTATAGCATCTGATTCTGCAAGGCTGGATGGTACAGTGGAAGGCAATGTAAAGATTTCGGGGATGCTGGTAGTCGGCGCTGCGGGAAAGGTACACGGAACCATTGAAGCTTCTTCGGTAATTATCGGCGGAGAGGTGCTGGGTAATGTATTGGCTTTGGATAAAGCAGAACTGAGTTCCACAGCAAGAGTAATCGGTGATATCAGGACAAATGTAATTGTTATTGATGAAAAGGCTATTTTCCAGGGAAGATGTGACATGAACCAGGAAGAGAGCAAGCCCAGAAAGCGGCCGGTCAGGGAGAGCCGTGCAGGCAAGAAGTCTGCAAAAGATGCGTTAAAAGAAGCGCTTCTTGAAGTGGAAGAAGAGTCCAGGGCATCGGAAATGCCCAATGAACTTGCAGCGGCAAGCATGGAACAGAGAGATATCTCGGAAGTATAAAACAAAAAGAGATGGTTTTAACCATCTCTTTTTTATGTACAAGATTATTTTTCCGGTTTATAACCGCCGATTCTGCCAAATACAAGTTCATATCCGTCATTTCCATAGTTTAAGGAACGGTTTACGCGGCTGATGGTGGCAGTGGAAGCGCCTGTCCTGTCGGCTATTTCCAGATAAGTTCTGTGGGCGCGCAGCATGGTGGCCACTTCAAAACGCTGAGACAGGGACAACAGTTCGTTTACGGTACAAAGGTCCTCAAAAAAGTCGTAACATTCTTCTCTGTCTTTCAGGCTCAGGATAGCATCAAAAAGGCGGTCAACTGCTTCTGTCCTAATTTTCTTGTTCATAGTAAATACCTCTCTAGACTTTTACACTGTAAAATTTTACAATTCCATCAAAAAGATTTTAACATATTAAAGTAGAAAAGTAAAGCATGACTTGCTTTTCTTATGTTTTCACATTTTGCATCCGGCTGCATGGGATTACTGCTACTTCATTGTAAAATGAAATGCGACAAGAGTTAATAAACTCTATCGCATTTCTTTTTTTATACGCTTTTATAGGGAATGTGTCAAGGGTTTAGGACTTTTGGCACATTCCTTTTTTATTTTGGAGCGATAGGAGGTGTAGAAAGCGTGAGAAAAGGTAATAGGCGATTGAACTATGAGGACAGAAAACGGATTGAAAAAATGAAAGAGCAGGGGGCGAGAGTGATTGTAATTGCTGACACTATCGGGGTCCACCGTGCGACTATCTACAACGAGTTAAAGCGTGGAGGTACACCCTATCGGGCGGAAGTCGCACAAAGAACGGTGTAAGTATGGAAATGGTAGGGGAAGCATTGCAGGAAAAGGCTAGGGAATTGGCGGATATGGTCGGTAGCGTGGTAGTAGATGAAGCGTTGCCGTTGGAGGTATTGGAAGCCGTGGCGGATTGTCTGAAAGAGGATTGCAGGCAGATTAGGCAGGCGGTACAGGATATGCAGGAAGAGCAGCAGGCAATAGAAAGAATGACCGCAGGAAAGGAGGGGTAGCGTGGCGAGTAAAACGGAAAAGCACACGGTAGCGTACAGGAACGTGAAAAAGTGTGAGTTTCATAATATCGGGTCGCATATCGTGGCGACAAGCATAATCGGCGGTACTACGTTTTGTGCGTTCTTTGATTCGGGATTACATACCGAGGAAAGCATAAGACGGAGAGGAAGCATAAAGTTACATTCAATTTATTCTAAAAAGTAGGAGGAAAAGAGGAAATGAGCGAAGCAATCAAGCACAACAATGTAGTGATTTTTGATGATAGAGGGATTCCCTCTATTATGGTCCGGTTTGAGAATCCGAGGGCAGCAGTTACCCCGGAAATGTTCATTATCGGAGGAAAAGAGGTAGACGCTATCTATATTTCCAAGTACCCCAATAAGGTAATCAAGGGCAGGGCGTACAGTCTGCCAATGGTAGACCCGACAACGGAAATTACCTTTGATGAAGCCTTGGCAGCTTGCCGGACAAAGGGCGAGGGGTGGCACTTAATGACCGCTACCGAGTGGGAATATCTGTTAAATGACAGCCGGAAGAAAGGCACATTGCCCCACGGTAATACGGATTGGGGAAATGACTATTACCACAAGGAAGAGCAGGGGGAGCGTGAGGGTTGCGGATACGGCAGGACGCTTACAGGAAGTGGCCCGGATACATGGAATCACGACCACACCGTATACGGAGTATCAGACCTTAACGGCTTGGTATGGGAATGGTTGGCAGGGGTGCGTATCGTAAACGGCGTATTGGAGTACATACCGAACAATGACGCAGCCTTGGCAGGGTGCGACCTTTCAAAGGATAGCGAGAAATGGCAGAGGATTACCACGGACCAGGGAGGAAAAACCGCCGTGAGGGTCAATGTCGAAGGCGGGGGAATCACGATTACCGACAAGGCAGCAGGCGAGGACTACACCCCGGACTATGACGGCGTATCTTGGGAGGATTTAAAGGTTGACTTGCAGGAGATACCGCAGGCGTTACGGTACTTGGGAATCCTGCCCGAAAACGGCGTAGAAGAGGAAAAGAATACCTATGTATGGTTTGACGCTACCGAGGGGGAATATCTGCCTGTCCGGGGGTCGAGTTTCAGCAGTACGTCCTATTCGGGCCCGTCCGCCCTCCACTTGAATATTCCCCGTTCCTACTCTTCCGACAGCGTGGGTTTCCGCTCCGCTTTTTACGAGGTAAACGGCAAACTGATTACTGAATAACTGTTTAGGGGTGCGGTAGCACCCCATGAGAAGAAAGGAGCGGTAAACGTGGCGGATAAAATCAGATGTGCAGATTGCGGACATTGCAAAGGGTTTCGGAAAATGAGTAATACAAGGTCGAGTTTTTCGTGCGAACACCCCGACCAAAAATATATTTTGGATTATTTCAAAGACCATAAAATACAGAAAATGCCCGGTTTCCTTGGGTACGGAAAGCCGTTTTCAAGCGAAGTGCCTATAAAAACGTCCCCGGCGTGGTGTCCTAAGAAAAAGCAGGAGGGCGGAAAGTGAAAATAATATCACAGGTAAGCGATTTTGGATTGACCGAGGGCAGGGAGTACGAGGTATTGGAAGAAAGTGCAGGATTCTACAAAGTGCAGCTTGACAACGGCAATATTTCATACAGGAACGGCTATTTATTCAACAAAGGAGAGGGAGGGGCGGAAGATGAAGTATAGGGCATTGGCGTACAACAAGGCAGAGGACAGATTTTATTATGTTTACGGTCTGCCCTCTTACGGATTCGATACGGACGAAATCGGGGAAATGGGAACGCCGGACGGCGATTTTACGGAGATTAACCCCGCAACCCTTGGCAGGGGGACCGGCTACAAGGACATAACAGGCACGGAGATTTTCACGGGCGATATTACAGAGTTGGAAGTAGACGGAGAAAAACGGCGGTTTACGGTAATTGAAACTACGGTTGACCGGGAATATAACACCCTGCCCGGATTTGACGGTAAGACCGTGAAAGTGAGGTTGCAGGGAGTAATAGCCTTTGAGTGGCAGCAGGACGGAAAAACCTATATCCTGCTACCGTGCGTGGATAAAAAGGGTGTATGCGATACGGAACGTATGCGGATTGTCGGGGATATTCACACAAGGGCGGAAAGGGGCGGTAATGGAAGCAAGGGCAAAGAGTAGCGGTACGCCCTACCCTATATGGGTGTACGGCGAATATCTGACAGAACCGCCAAAACGACCAAACGGGGCATTACGCCCCGTAGGTCACTACATAGACAAGGGCGGTTATCCGGGTGCAAATGTGTACGCCGTGGATATTTCCACCCTCTGCAAAAGCACGGAAGCGGTTGACAGCAGGGGCAGCAGGATATACACGCAGGACATTCTTTTACACGAAGCAGAGGACGAAATAGGGTACTTTATCGTGGAGGACGAAGAAACGGCGGTTGATGTGGTTTGGGGCGAAATAGTGGCATTAGGACGCTTACAGGCAGAGGATATAAGCGTGGTAGGCAATACGGTAGACTACCCGGACTTTATAGAGGGCATGAGATACCACGTTGAAAACGGTCTGAATGTGCCTTATCTGCCCTCATTAAACGTAATGGCTACGCCGTTGCCGTTTATAAAAATGACCTGTCTTAAATGCGGATATGTTACGCTTGGTTGCTGTTATGTGGCACGGCATAAGGATTGTGGCGGATTCTTTACAATGGATTTTGCAACGAAAATTTATAGGAAAGGAGAAAAAGAAAAGGCGTTTGCATAGTGGCATACGCAAACGCCTTTCATTGCCTTATAGCAATAATTACACCTACTCAAATTATACTATAAGGCTTATGGAAAGTCAATAAGCAACCTCTGAAAACGTGTAGGAAATGGCACGTTTCGGACCTTGTATGGGGTATTAACATCAAGGACAATACTATATTATATACTTATATAAGTACATATAGTTATATAAGTATATGGTTAGGTTGATGTACCCTTTATGAGGGGAGGGGTTGGGTAGTATAAGGAGAGTGCAGGAATGGCAAGAAAAAAATTCATAAGAGAGAAAAGGATTTATTGCGGGGAGGAATATTTAGAGGTTGATATAGTACCCGTTACCAATATGCCGGAAGCAGGAAAGGGAAAAAAGGGGCAGTCCTCACAGGCTCAAAAGAATCTGAATGACAAGCGGAGTAAAAGGCGATTCGTACAGATAGCCAATACCAACTTTGGGGCAGATGATTTACATATATCAGCAACCTATAACGAAGAGCATTTACCTATAACCTTGGAGGAAGCGGAAAGGAACGTACATAACTATCTTGACAGGGTAAAAAGGAGAATGAAGAGGGTCACGGGGCAGGACATGAAATATATGCTTGTCACAGAGTATACGCCGGAAGATGAAGAGGGGCAGTTGACCCTAGAGGGCATGGAGGATAAGCAGACAAAGGCGGTTAGAATCCACCACCATATTATCATAAATGGAGGGTTGAGCTGTGACGATTTGGAATTGATGTGGAGTGCGACCCGGATTAACTGGAAAAAGGCACAGAATGACCCGGAATATAGGAAAACCGTAGATTATTTGGGATTCGTGAATTGTGACAGATTGCAGCCAAACGAGAACGGCATAGAGGGGTTGGTAAACTATATCAACAAGAGAAAAAAGGGTTGTAAAAAGTGGTCTACCTCTATGAATCTGAAAAAGCCAAAGGAGAAGAAAAACGACCATAAATATAGTTTCCGAAAGTTGCGGACATTGGCACAGACCCCGGAAGATAAAGAGGTATGGCGTAAGCAGTATAAGGGGTATGAGCCTACAAAGATAGATTTTCAGTATAACGAGTATACTGGGTGGAGCGTCTACCTAAAAATGCGGAAAGTGAGGGATAGGGCAAAATGATTATAGGGTTGCATGACAGCGAAAAAGAGCATTTCAAGCATAAAAAGACATTCCCTAACTATGCCCTTATGAAAATATCCGCATACCACAAGGCAAAGGGGGATTCCGTGGAGTGGTGGGACCCTGCAAAGGATTACGATTTGGTCTATTCGTCAAAGATATTCGATTTTACGGAGGAAAACAAAGACCTACCGCCGGATACCATAAAAGGCGGTACAGGCTACGACATAGAGAAGAAACTACCGCAGGAAATAGATGATATGTACCCGGATTATTCCATATACCCCGATTGTGATTATGCGATAGGCTACATTACTAGGGGTTGCCCCAATAAATGCCCTTGGTGCTACGTTCCGAGGAAAGAGGGCAATATTAAGCCTTATAGGCGGTGGACGGAATTAGTGCGGTACGATACGCCGGATTTAATCTTAATGGATAATAACATATTGGCAAGCGAATACGGAATATCGCAGCTAAAGGATATGGCAGGCAAGGGGTGGAGAATAGACCTCAATCAAGGAATGGACGCACGATTGGTAACGGAGGAAATAGCGGACGTATTGGCAAGTCTGCAATGGATAAAGTATATTCGGTTTTCTTGCGATACTGTAAGCCAAGTAAAGCACATTGACAGGGTAGCGGGATTATTGGCGGAAAGGGGGATTAAGCCGTATCGGCTCTTTGTCTATCTGCTTGTGAGGAAAGACCTAGACGAAGCAGATTATAGGGTGCAGCAGTTGAAAAAACATAAGGGCATACACTTATACGCCCAGGCGGAACGTAACGAGGGTTTGGGTATCAGACCAAACAAGGCACAGCTTGAATTTACCAACCGCTATATATACGGAAATTTGTATAGGAAAGAAACTTGGAAAGAGTACATAAATAAAAGACCTTGGATAAAGCGGAGATTGGAGGTATCAGATGATTGTAACGATTGATTTTGAAACAACGGGATTCAGAGCAGGAAAGGACGAGGTTTTACAGGTATCTATCATAGACGAGGGATTTAATACCCTGCTTAATGCGTATTGCAGACCGAACAATAAGGACAGTTGGGAGGACGCACAGAGGGTACACGGAATCACACCGCAGAAAGTAAAAGCCTGCTGCCCCTTTTCCTGCTATGTGCAGGCGGTAACGGAAATTCTGAATAAGGCGGATAACGTGATAGCCTACAATGCGGATTTTGAAAACGGATTCTTGAAAGCCTACGGTATTTACATAGACCCCGGAAAATGGATTGACCCTATGGTAATCTTTGCGAGAATCTACGGAGAATACGACAGCTACCACGATTCGTACAAATGGCAGAAACTTAGCAAATGTGCGGACTACTACGGATACGAGTTTAAAGCACATGATTCTTTAGAGGACGCAAAAGCAACCCTTTATTGCTATAAGAAAATGGAAGAGGGGAGGGAAAGGAAATGTTGACCCTGCCAACAATAGGGAAATGGTTTTATATGATTCTGTCCGGGGAAAAGGGCGAGGAATACAGAGATATAAAGCCGTATTACACAAGTCGTTTCAAGAAAATATTTGATATGTACCCTCATTCCAATATACCTTATGGGACCGACAAAAGGGAAATTAAATTTAGGAATGGGTACGGAAGAGATAAGCCGGAATTTGTAGCACGTTGCACCTTGGATATTAAGACAGGTCGGGAAGAATGGGGAGCAGAGCCGGGGAAAGAGTATTACACATTGAAAATACATGAGATTACAGAAAGGAGCGGTTGTTGATATGCAGGCAGCAGGATTTGTAGCACATTGCCCCTATGAGGTAGGGGATAAGGTCAATATAACATTACATGGCGGTATCGGAATAGTTGGGGGACCGGTTACGGCAAGGTCCGCAGAGGTAACAATAACGGATATATTAGCGGTACATTCGGTTAAGAGGAATCAAGTAACTTTTATGTATGAGATTAACGATACAAAGGTACTGAAATTAGTTGATTGGGAGGTATTAAAACGTGAGAAATAGCGGATTTGTGACCGATTCGGACACGGAAAGAGAATTACGGAAATGGCAGCAGGCAAGGGATATGACAATAGACGTAGAGAAGATAAGGCAGCAGTACAAAAACAAGCAGAACAACGCCCAAGGGCAGCATTTTGAGCGTGAAATACTTGCAGGGTGCAGGATGTACGAGCAGAAAGGTATAGCCACGATAGACAAAACGCCGGAGCCGTTCCGTGTGACGAGCAAAAACCATAGGACGGGGGAATTTACGGGGCGTTTCAGCACACACGCACAACCCGACTTTCAAGGGACCTTATACGGCGGTCGTTCTATCATGTTTGAAGCGAAGAGGACAGGAAAAGACAGGATAACCCGGAACGTCCTTACAGATACGCAAATGGACGTATTGGAGAAGCACAACCGATTAGGGGCGTTGTGCGGTGTCTGTATCAGTATACAAGATGATTTTTTCTTTATCCCTTGGAATGTATGGCGTGATATGAAAGAAATGTACGGACGGCAGTATTTGAAAGCAGATGATATAGAGGAATACAAGGTAAGGTTTGACGGTGCGGTACACTTCTTACAGAACATAGACACGGGGATATTTACGGAGGGGCGGGCATGAGCGATAAGGATATGATTATTGAGTTGTTGGGGATTGCGGAGGTAGCAGAGGACGGAACGGTAGATTTTACAGACCGTGCAAAAGAAATCATTATGGACTTGGCGGAGAAATACAGAAAAACGCCCATATACGAGCGGGCGAAGAAAGAAACGCCGGATTGGGTAAATACCGCCACGGCAGCAGAGATTTACATACAAATGTGCGACCGTATCGTAGAAGCACCTACCGTAACGCACATGATTTTTTCTACAAAGATTCTGATACCGATTCTTTGGAAAAAGATACAGGAGGAAGAGGGAAAGGTATATTTTCGCAAGACGGCAGCAGTCGGTAAAACGGAATCCCTCTTAAATCAAATGGGCGAGATATTGGAATCTTAGGAGGTAGCTTATGGCAGCAGTTGACAGGATATTGAGCGGTTGTATTCCCTGCTATGGCATGATGAAAAAGGCAATGCCTGGACCGGAAAAGAAGAGCAGAAAGAAATATGAAAACCGCAGGCTTACGGAGGTTGACCCCAAGACCAAAAAGCCGAGGTTGAAAGCAGGGGTAAGCACCGATAGGGCGGTTGAAGTCCTCTATATGTTTGAGAATACGGACGTATTGCCCTATCAGATTGAGGAAATGAAAGTAACCATAGCAAACTTGCAGGCGAGGGTTAAAAAATTGGAGGATTGGCAGGAGTGATAGCAGGAATCGTTATTATGCTAATAATTATTGTTTCTGTATCTGTCCTATGGGTCCACGCATTAAGCAGGACGGCAGATAATGACGAGCAGGACCGGCAGCGGGAAGCAGACAGAGAGGAAGAGGACAGGGAGCAGGAAGAGTATTTAAGGCAGTATAGGGAGAAACAGAAAGCAAAGAAGAAAAGAAAGGGGCGATAATATTGCAGGAATTGACACTAGGCAGCCTATTTGACGGTATCGGCGGTTTCTGCTACGCAGCACAGCTAACAGGCAGGATAACGCCGATATGGGCCGCAGAGATAGAGCCGAGTTGTATTGATATAACACGCTACCGATTCCCGGAGGTTATGCACGTTGGGAGCGTGACGGAATTAAAAGGCGACGAAATACAACCCGTGGATATAATTTCTTTCGGGAGTCCGTGCCAAGATTTAAGCATAGCAGGGCAAAGAAAGGGGTTAAAGGGCAACCGTTCCGGGTTGTTCATGGAAGCAATCAGAATCATAGAGGAAATGAGGTTAGCAACAAATGGTAAATATCCAACTTTCATTATTTGGGAGAACGTACCCGGTGCTTTTTCATCAGCAGACGGAGCAGATTTTAGAGCCGTGCTTGAAAAAGTCACAAAAGCCAGTATTCCAATGCCTGCAAGTGGCAGGTGGGCAAACGCAGGAATGGTTAGAGGGGGAGAGGTTGACGCAGCTTGGAGAGTGCTTGACGCTCAATTTTGGGGAGTACCCCAACGTAGAAAGAGAATCTACCTTGTCGGAGATTTTGGAGGACAACGTGCCGGAGAAATACTCTTTAAGTCCGAAAGCCTGCTTGGGTATCATACGAAGAGCAAAGGCGAAAGGGCGGAAGTTGCCGGAGAATCTACGGATAGCCTTAGAGCAGAAAATAGCGGAACAGGGGGGGAGATAATCGGGTTGGACTTTGCACACGCTGACAGCGTAGTAAGGACTTTCGAGGATAAGACCCCTACGTTATTACAGAATATGGGGAGTGCAGGCGGTCAAATACCTTGCGTAATGCACGAAAGGCGGACGGTGGCAGGCTTTACATATAACCAAGGCGGAGAGGGCAAGGGGTTAGGATTCGAGGAAGAAAAAGCACCTACCATTATGACAGGTGGCAGAGGGGCGGTATTCATGGAAAAGAAAAGCGTTATCCCCTTGCGTGATGAAGTGACCCGGAATAAGGCAAGCAACGGATTAGGCGTTGGGGAAGTCGGGGGACCATGCCCGACACTTACCACGGCGGACGTACACAGCGTTTTCTACGAAGCCTATCAGCACCACGGATATAGGGAAAGCAGCACAAGCGGTACGCTTACGGCAGACCAAAACAGCACTATAAGGGGCGATACACCTTTAGTCTGCAAAGAGGTTAAATACTATGAGGGGCAGCAGTTCGGAAATTATAAGGAATCGGACATTGCAGGCACGGTATTAGCAGGGCAGGCAAAAATAGTAAATAATGGCACGGGGATAATCGTTGAAAAGAATAAAAAAGCCTTTGAATTAAACCAGCACGGCGGATATAGGGAAACAGAGGTAAACGGCACATTGAGGGCAGCAGGGGGGGGATTACGGCGGAGGGTCGGAAACAATCATAACCGAGAGCCACAGGACAAAGGAGAATACCCCTAGCAAGCCAAGAAGCATAAAGGATATTCTGAAAAAGGCGGTACAACGTGTTATCTATGTTATACGCAGATTGACCCCGGTAGAGTGTGAGAGGTTGCAGGGATACCCGGATAACTGGACAAAATACGGTGCAGACGGCACGGAAATAGCCGATACGGCACGTTATAGGGCAATAGGCAATAGTATATGTGTCTTTTGTGCGGAAAGGGTGTATTTGGGGATTTTAGACGCATTGACGGAGGTATCAGAAAGTGAAAGAGAAAAGGAAAACATTTTATAAGACCGTGTTTCGGTATTGGACCAGGGAGAAGTTAAAGCCATTCTTAATCAAGTTGCTTATTGTATCGTTGATTGTTGCGGTTGGATTCTTTGCCTTTGTATGGTTAATGGCTTATTTGTTGGCGTGTGGGGAAGCAGCAGGATTAGGGCAGGGGTTGAGGGTATGAAAAAATGTAGCATTTGCGGTAAGCCTGCCTTGGAGGTCGTGGAGGTCTGCCCGGAATGTTTGCAGAGGGCAGCAGTTGACCCCGGACAGATAAAGCGGTTAAAACAGATTAGCAGCATTTTAAGCATTACGGCAGGGATCGACACGAACATAAAGGAGTGCATGGAAAGCATATTGGAGATTGCGGAGGATTTGGAAAGGAGCGGTAGCATTGGCAAAGAAGAGCAGGAGGAAAAAGGGGCAGCAGTTCCCGAAAAGCAATAAGGTTACATACAACAAATATAAGCCGAACAGGCAGGCAAGGCGGTTAGGGATAAAGGCAGAAGCACCGCCGAAGCAGGAAGAGCCTAAGAGGGTATCCAAGGCGGAGGTATTGAGGGATAAGGTGCAGCAGGCAAAGGAAGCAGAAAGGCGGATAGCACCGCAGGGCATGACCTATGGGGAATATCTGCAATATCTGAAAGGAAAACGGCAGGAGTTGGAGGGGAAAAGGGCAAAATCCGAATAATACTTATATAAGTATACAGATTGTACAAAGAACGGCTATACTTATACAAGTATATTTGTGGATGTTTCCGGGTTGTATTTATACTTATATAAGTATATAATAGAATCATCAAAGGAAAGCAAACGGAGGTAGCCGGATATGAAGAAAGAATACACATTCGAGGAATTGGGATATTTTGCAGAAAGGGAATGTAAGGCAATCAAGGACAGCTTGCAGGGGTACAGTTACATGAATTTTGATATTTCTTGGAGTAATTGGGCGGGTAATTGCACTCTGATAGTTGCCACCGATTACGAAGCAGAGGAAAAGGAAATAAAGGATTTCTTCTTACATTGTGCTTTAGGCATGATATTTCAGATTAAAAGGACGGTTGAATAGCCGAAATAGCGGTTTATCCGCTATCAAGACAGGTCGGCAACCTGTTTTCTGACGAGGGCAAGCCAATAGCCGTAGCAGGGATAGAGTGAAAAAATAGCAGCGGGCACACCAAGCTAGAGAGTGTGTAGACGGTCAACAGGTTTTTCGTAATTTTTTAATGTGAAAAATTGCAACGCCTATCACAAATGCCGGAAAGGCGGTTGGATTCCATGATAAGGGGACCACCGAAACGAAAAGGCGGTTGCACATTTTATAGAGTGCAAGCCTTGGGGATTGTATAAAGTGTGCAAGCACACCTAAAGGAGGATAAGACATTGGTAAAAGGGAATACGGTAAAAGGGAATACGGTAAAAATGCGTGTGGAGGATATGCCGTTTTACCACCGAAGAGGGGCGGAAAACGGGAATACCTACGTTTCTTTCGGGAAAGCGAAAAGGGGAGGTAACGAGCCGTATTGTTACACACAGGAAAAACAGTGTGCGGGGCATATATGCCGTGTGCTGACCCCGGAAAAGGTAATAGATAAGGCGGTTGTTATCCGTGAGGACGGCACGGTATGGGATATATGGTTAAGCAACTTTGAATCTTGGGAACTGATAGAGATTGAGAGGGAGGGAGGAAATGGCAGCGGGAAAAGTGGAAATGACGCAGGAGGATAAAGCGTATTTCAAAAATGGGGTAAAGACCCTATGCGGTATGGAATTGATTTTTGCAACCAAGGTTATCAATGAACCGGACATAAAAAAGATATTCACGCAAGGCGACCTTGATTTTATGAATAAGGAGTTAGGCAGGCGGGCAGGGGCGATATTTGCAGGGATACTAAGAGGGTTTAAGAAAAAGGACTTTGCGGAAGTGCAGAAAATATTAACAGGAGGTAAGGAAGAATGAAAACTATTGCAGTTATCAACATGAAAGGCGGATGTGCCAAGACTACGACAACGGTAAATATGGCTCATATCTTAGCCAAGGACTACGGTAAAAAGGTATTGGTTATTGACAACGACAAGCAGGGCAATCTTTCCAAGGCTTGCGGTGTATGGAGTTATGAGAAGCCGAGCCTTGCGGATATTCTGACCGGGCAGCAGGGCATAGAATCCGTGACGCAGGAAACGAACATGGAGCGGTTAAAGGCGATTCCTGCAAATATGCACCTTTTGACCGCTAACCTCATGGTAATTAAGGACGAGGAACGGCAGCAGGCAACCATATTAGCCGGGGAATTGGAAAAGGTAAAGGGCGAGTACGATTATTGCATTATTGACTGTCCGCCGGATATAAATATTTCCGTTATCAATGCCCTTGTGGCAGCGGACGAGGTTATTATACCGATTAAGATTGACGGCTACGCCTTTGACGGCATGGACGAACTGGAAGAGCAGATAAACAACGCCAAGCGGATTAACCCGAAACTGAAATTGAGGGGTTGTCTTGTGACAATGTTCTATAACCGTGAAGTATGCAGGCAGGGGGAGGAATGGTTGCAGAATCAGCGTTACCCGGTATTTAAAACGCATATCCGCAGGACGGAAAAGGCGGACGAGGTTACTTTTACAAATGAAAGCCTTATGGAGTATTCCCCACGTTCCGGGGCCGCAAGGGATTACAAGGCGTTTGTGCGTGAGTATTTGGAGGTTTAGCATGGGAGGGTACAAGAATACAGAGGGATACCCCGACCCGACCGCAGGCATGGCGATACATGAGGTACAGAAAGAGGAAAGGCGGAAAGAGCATAACGAAGCCGTGAGTACGCTTATCACAATGCTAAAGCAGATAATCAGCCTTGCCGGGTTTGAGTTGGTCGGGCGTATCGTCTTAAAGGATAAGGAAACAGGAAAGGAGTACAGGTAATGCTTGTAAATTTAGAGGATTTGAAGAAACCCGAAGAGCAGAGGGCGGAACTTAAAAAGAGTATCTACCGTGCAAAGGGGCAGATAGAGAAGCAGACGGAAAACCTCAAAGAGTTATTCGGGTTGATAAAGAAACGCCCGGACCTGCCAATAGTGGCAATGGTAGATAGTGAGATTGTGGCAGATGATGGTTGTTGCTACTGGATGGGAAGTTGGGGAAGCTGCCTTATTGATAAATATATTGTGCATGAGGATTACGGCGTTATCTTCTACGAAGAGGGAAAACCCGATACGGTCGATATTTTTGAAAAGTATTTTGACTATGCGGAATGTGGCATAGATGAAGAATTGCCGGATACGGAAGCCTTGCCGTTAATGAGGGCAAAGGTTGATTCCTTGGATTGGAAAGAAGCGATTATAGTATATATCCAAGTGCCGGACGCTGAAATTTGTTAAGGAGGGAGAGTATGGAGCGTAGACCTATTATCATGGTTGACACAAGCAATATGCCTACATTTTGCAGGAATCGTTGTTGTAACGGAGATTGCAGCAGGCATATTTCTAAGGGCATGGCATATACGGGACCCTGCAAGTTTTCTTTGCTGAAAGATACCGAGGATTGCGAGGGGTACATATCAAAGCGGAAAAAGACTATGCAGGAGGTAAAGCAGATTGAAAAAGAAATGGAGGAAGCAGGGATTGAAAGATAATAGTTATACGGAGGAAACAAAGCAGGAATCCGTTACATTAGCAGGATTTAACCCGATAGAGATTGTACCAACGGTAAAGATTCCGTTAGATGAATATAGGGCGTTTATCGAATTTAAGGTAAAGGGTCCGACCGTGGAAATTCCGTTGGAAGTGTACGACAGGTTGAAAGATGATAATGTGCGTATGAATACGGAGATATGGGAATTGAGGGACCATATTAGAAATCTGCAAAACGAATTAGAAAGAAAGAGGGACCGGCAGGAGGAAATAGACAGGCACACGGACGTTGTTACAAAAATGGTAGCTGATGAAATAACGGAAAAGGTAATGAAAGATTTATTGCAGTTATCAGAAGAACAGAAAAAAGAACTTAGGGCAAAATGGCGTAGTGTGACCGATTCGGACACAGAAAAAAAGAAAGTGAGGTAATGGAAAATGGCAGGATTTGACCTTAATAGTTTGCTGAATGGAAAGAGCAAAGGGGCAGCAGGACAGAAGCAGGAAACGGCGGTAGCAGGGCAGGGGCCGGCAGAGGGGCAGGAAAGCAGTTTTGAGGTTGTAATGCTTGATGTAGAGGACTTAATGCCAAGCAAGGATAATTTCTACACAACCGAGGGAATAAACGAGTTGGCGGACGCTATCGAGTTGTCGGGCGGTATCGAGCAGAATTTAATTGTAAAGCCGGAAGCACACGGAAAGTATGAGGTTATCGCAGGACACCGCCGGAGATTGGCAGCGTTGAAACTGATAGGGGAGGGAAAGGAAGAGTATAGAAAAGTGCCGTGCCGTATCAAGCATGAATCCGACACCATAAAAGATAAGTTGAGCCTTATTCTTACCAACGCCACCGCAAGGGAATTGACCGATTGGGAAAAGGTGCAGCAGGCAAAGCAGTTAAAGGAACTTCTTACCGAGTATAAAAAGGCGTTGACGGAGGAAAACAAGGATAAGCCGAAAGAAGAGCGGGTAAGAATGGGGCGTATCCGTGAAATCGTGGCACAAATGCTTAACACGTCCACTACGCAGATTGGCAGAATGGAAGCCATAGAAAACAACTTATCCCCGGAATTTAAGCAGGAGTTGGAAAAAGGCAATATCGGCATTTCTACCGCCCATGAACTTAGCAGGCTTGACGGGGAGGGGCAGGCAAAAGCCTATCAGCAGTACGAAGAAAAAGGGGAAATGCACATTAAGGACGTGAAGCAGGAGCAGAAAGCGGAAATCACGGACGAACAGGCGGAGCGTGTGCAAATGGCTATCACGGACGCTATAAAGGGAGAAGCCAACCGGGATATTTTCAAGGTAAAGGATAATTTGGAGGGAATAGAAAAAATGCTTAGAAAGCATTTTGAAAGGACTTTCAAAGGCTCAAAAATCAACTTGGAGGACGGCAGGCATTTTGTTTACAGGTTTGCAGCAGAGGGAATAACGATTATCAATGAGGAATGGCAGAATTATTTGATTGAGTACGCCGACCTTGCAGGGATTGTAGCATTGATGATTGAAAACGGCGATTTGGTTTATGACGATTCCCCGGAAGAAGTGCAGGAGGTAGCGGAGGACGCAGGCGAAGAAACCGGGGAAGCATTTAACGGCATGAATGAGCCAACGGCAGCAGTTGACCCGCAGGAGGAAGAAAAGCCTTTGCCAGGGCAGCAGGATATGAGCGATTACCCGGATTATGTGCCGGAGGTACAGGAAAAGGGATTAAGTTTCACGGAATGGATTGCTAAAAAATACGGCATGGGTCAATATACGCTTATCGGAAAGGAGGTTAGGGCGGTCATAGCGTCCGAGTTGGAAGCGAACAAAGGGAAAATGCCTTGTCCGGCAGAATGGGAAAACAAAGTAACCAACGCTTTATCTGTTTGGGTAATGGGTAAGACAAAAGAGTATCAGCAGTATTTACAGAGTTAGGCGGTGCAGTATGGGCCGTATCGAGTATAGGGAGGGAATCATATATTACGGTGGCAGCAGGGCAGGAACGGAGTTAGAAACGGTTATACTTGTCCTGTCTGCCACGGGCAGGAAAACAGTAAGTGAAACGTGCGATTTGCTGAATCAGTTAATGCAATCCTTTGATGATACAATGGCAAGCCTAAAGGACATTATGGAGGGAATAGGCGGATTGTTAGAGGTATCACAAGATATTTGCGAATCCTGCAAGGGCAGGAGGACACGGCACGGCAGCAGGATTAAGGCAGGAAAGCCAAGAAAAGCGGTAGCAAGTATCAAATGGCATGAGAAATACAGACCGCCATAAAAAGAAAGGATATGCAATTATGAAAAATTTGGAAGTGGAAGCAATCTTAAAGTTTTACAGATATGTTGACCTTGATATAAAGGTGGCGAGTGAGTGGCTAGAGCAGTACGAAGCCGGGTATAATCCGCTTGGGGCCGTTGTCTATGACGGTATGCCCCACGGTAGCACTCTATCCGATTCCACGGCTCTACTTGCCGTAAAATTGGCGGAAGCTGACACAAGGGAGAGTATCGACACTCTGAAAAAGAGGATTAAGGAGTTGAAAAAACTTAGGACGGAGATTTTCAAGGAAATTTCAGCACTTACGCCGATACATAAAACCATTATCAGCGGATTCTACATAAAAGGTCAAAAATGGGAACGCATAGCGGAACAAATTAGTTACAGTGTAAGGCAGAGTAAAAATATAAGGTGCGTTGCCTTGGAAGCCTTGGGCGGAAAATTTGCAAGGAATAGGAATATTTCACGAAGCAAAATTATAGGCGAAATCACGAAATAAAATTTGCCCGCCATTGCCCGATTTTTTGTGATATAATGCAAAAGTAAAATACCGCAGGGGCAGCAGGGATAAAGTTAAAATCCCACTGCCCTTTGACGTTGCATTTTTGAAATTCTGAAAAAATGTGATGATTCCGAGGGAATGGAACGGCGGAAAATGGAGAAACAAACGAAAGGAGGTTTTGCCGTGGCACGAAAAAAGGACGAAAACCGGGAAAAGGCAAAGCAGCTTTTTTTAGATTCCGAGGGGTTAATGAGCAACCCGGAAATAGCGGAAGCCTTGGGCGTGGATTCTGCCAAGGTACGCAAATGGAAGTGTATAGACAAGTGGAAAGAAGCACTTGAAAACAAGCCGAAGAAAAAGGGCGGACAGAAAGGCAACCAAAACGCCAAGGGCCACGGGGCCCCGCCGAGGAATAAAAACGCAGAAACACACGGGGCATATTCCACGGTCTATTTTGACGAATTGACGGAGGAAGAAAAGACCCTCATAGAATCCGTTACCCTTGATACGGCGGATAATATGTTAAGGGAATTGCAGACCCTTATAGCCAAGGAAAACGACCTAAAGAAGCGTATAAACAGCCTTAACAATGACGATACAGGGCAGCTATACACGGATAAGGTCGTGGAAATGCGTACCCCGAAAAAGGCGGATAATGAGGACGGCGACCCATACGGGGAGTATGCAGGGGGCGAGGGAGAGGGAAAGAAGCCTGCCCTTGATGTGGCTATGGAAACCACCATAAAATCGTCTGCCTTTGAAAGGGCAATGAAATTAGAAGCAGAACTAAACAAGATACACGGACGCATTATAAAGCTATTGGATTCCATTAAGTCCTATGAGTTGGAGCAACGCCGTATCTCACTGGAAGAGAAGCGGTACGCACTGATGAAGCAGAAACTAAAGGGAGAGTATGAGGTAGACCCGGACACGGGGGAGATAGACGACACATACACCGAGGACGAAGAGGGATTAAGCGATATAGAATAATCAGCAGGAAAGAAGCAACGCCGGGGCAGCAGGCGGAGGGCAAAAGGTACTGTGACGGGGCGGAAAGCCTTGCGGGTGCCGTGACCCCAAGACTTGCCTAGATTCCGGGCGGAAAAATCGACTTCCAAAATTCCGGAAATTTTTTTAAGGGGGTAGGATTTTGAAACTCTATGATAAAAATGCGGTGGCAAAATTCCTAGATATGACCCCTAAGAATGTGCAGAGGTTGACGGAAAAGGGAATCTTGCAGACCAAGCAGGGCGGTTTGTATTCATTGACGGAAGCGACCCACGCTTACATAAAGTATTTGAGGGACCGCAACCCGGAGAATGAAGAAAATATAGACCTTAACGAAGAGCGGGCGAAGCTGACAAAGGCAAAAAGGCTTAATGAGGAATTGGACTTGTCGGTAAAAAAAGGGGAGTTGCACAAGGCGGAGGACATAGAAAAAATAATGTCCGCCACTCTGATAAATTTTAAAAGCCGTTTAAGTGCGATTCCGGCAGAGGAAGCCGAGAAGTTGGCGACCATGACAGACAAGGCGAAAATCTTTGTATACCTCAACGGCAGGATAAAGGAAGCGTTAGCCGAGTTGTCAAATTTTGAGGAAGTTTTTAAGGAGGAAATAAAAGAAGATGAAGAGGGAAACGATTGACCTTTTCAATCGGATATTTAAGGTATTAGAGCCACCGCCCGACCTTACATTATCCCAATGGGCGGACAAATACCGCCGTCTTTCCTCTGAATCCGGCAGCAAGGGCGGGCGTTGGGATACATCAAAAGCACCGTGGCAGCGGGAAATCATGGACGCTATAACCGATATATCCATTGAAAAGGTCGTGGTAATGAGTGCTGCACAAATGGGGAAAACAGACGCTTTTCTGCTTAATACCATAGGTTATTATATGCACTATGACCCTTGCACAATGCTATGTATGCAGCCGACATTATCGCTTGCGGAAACCATGAGCAAAGATAGGCTTATGCCAATGGTAAGGGATACCCCGGCTTTAAGGGATAAGATAAACGAGAAGAGCAGGACGAGCGGAAACACGATATTTAAAAAGGCATTTCCCGGCGGACGTATCACAATGACCGGGGCAAATTCCCCGACAGAACTTAGAAGCCGTCCTATCCGTGTTCTGCTTGCGGACGAAATAGACGCATACCCGCCGACAGCAGGGGCGGAGGGGGACCCTCTGATACTTGCGGGGAAGCGTTTAACGACATATTGGAATCGTAAGGAGGTAGACACAAGCACCCCTACCATAAAAGGCGTATCCCGTATTGAAATGGAGTATGAACATTCCACAATGGAGGAATGGAATGTACCTTGTCCGAGTTGCGGGGAGTTGCAGCCGTTGGAATGGGGAAACCTTACATACACGGTTGACGCAGACGGGGAGGTACAAAGCATTACATACGCTTGTGCAAAGTGCGGTTGCATCCATTCCGAAATTGAATGGAAAGACCATTTTAACGAGGGGAAATATGTAGCCAAGTACCCTAACCGAAAAGTGAGGGGTTTTCATTTCAATTCTTTAGCGTCTACGTTCTTTGGTTGGGAAAAGATTGTAAAAGGATTTATCGAAGCGGACCAGGCACTAAAAAAAGGCAATGTGGAGCTGATGAAATCTTGGGTCAATACCGAGTTGGGGCAGACTTGGGAGGAAGAGGGCGAAAGTGCCAACAAAGAGGATTTGTTAAAACGGCGTGAGAAATACCGTTGCGAAGTGCCGGAAGAGGTCATAGCGATAACGGCAGGGATTGACACGCAGGACGATAGATTTGAAATTGAGGTTGTCGGTTGGGGTGTAGGGCATGAATCTTACGGAATCGTCTACAAGAGGATATACGGAGATTTGAAGCAAGCCGAGATATGGAAAAATCTTGATGAATTTCTTTTGCAGAAATTCAAGAAAGCGGACGGTACGGAATTGCGTATTATATGTGCCTGCATGGATTCCGGCGGGCATTTCACAAATAAGGTTTACCGATTCTGCAAGGCACGGACGGCAAGAAAGATATTTGCCATAAAGGGAAAGGACGGCACAGACCGCCCATATATCCCGAAGCCGTCAAAGAATAACCGAGAGCAGGCGTATTTGTTCACGTTGGGGGTAGATACCGGGAAATCCCTGCTATTGCAGAGGTTACAGATTGAGGAAGAGGGACCGGGATACTGCCACTTCCCGAAAGATGAAAACGGATATATCCGGGGGTATGACGAGGATTATTTTAAGGGGTTGACGGCGGAGAAACAGGTATTACGGTATAAGAAAGGCAGACCGTACTTTGTTTGGGAACTGACAGGGGAAACGAAACGTAATGAGCCTTTGGATTGCCGTAATTATGCACAGGCAGCAATAGAAATAACAGGCTTGACCCTCAAAGAGCCGTCAAAAAAGGCAGCAGGAAACAGCACACAGACACCGCCGAAGAGGGGCAGACGGCGGGGGAATAGAAGCGGAGGTATCACATAATGGCAGCAATCACATTAGAAGTAGCAAAGAAACACTTGGAAACGTGGCTAGAAGCCGAAACAGAGGTTGCAATCAACCAAGCCTATACAATAGGGGGTAAATCCTTTACAAGGGCAAATTTGGGCGAAATACGAAAGCAGATAGAGTATTGGAGCAATAAGGTATCTGCATTGGAGAACGTAGCCAAGAATAAGGGGAGAAATAGAACATATAGGATTGTGCCGAGGGATTTATAATTATGGGTAGAAAAATAAATGATATGACGGGATACACAAGAGGAAGAATAAAGGTAATAGAGCGTGTAGGAAAAAATAAAAGCGGTAATATTCTTTGGAGGTATGAGTGCAGTTGTGGAGGTGGCGGTATTACTACGACAGACGCAATAAGGCGTATATCTTCTTGTGGGTGCATTAAAGCGGAGAATGGAAAAGAATTTTTCAGAAAAAGAAACACTATCCACGGAGAGAGCAACACAAGGCTTTACACTATTTGGGAAAATATGATAAATAGGACAACCTATAGTAAAAGCAAGGATTATAAAAATTATGGGGGTCGTGGGATTACCGTCTGCCAAGAGTGGAAAAATTTCTTGAATTTTAAGGAATGGGCATTAAATAACGGATATTCGGAAGAATTAACGATTGATAGAATGGAGAATGATAAAGGATACTCCCCCGATAATTGCAGATGGGCGGACAGGGAAACACAAGACAATAATAAAAGGCAGACAATAAGGCTTTTATACAAAGGTAAAATACAGAGTGCGGAACAATGGGCGAAAGAATATAATATAAACCGCAGCACTTTGATACACAGATTAAACCGTGGAATGAGTATAAAAGAAGCGTTGGAAACGCCCATAAAAGGCGGAAAGGGAATAGGGTATAAGCCGAAAAAGAAAGAAAAATAAACTTTGCCCGCCATTGCCCGATTTTTTATGATATTATATAAAATAGCAAAAGCACCAAAGGAAACGCACAGACGTTTCTAAGGTGCTTTTTTCATGCGAAAGATTGTAGCACGGAATCAGGATTTTGTAGCACGGAAAGGAGGTAAGGGCGTTGTGAATTGGTTAGACAGGGCGGTAAATGCAATTTCCCCCGAAAGGGCATTGAAAAGAGAGGTTGCAAGGCAGAGGTTAAGCCTAATCAATAGCGGATATGGGAACTATGGGGCAAATTCCACCAAGAAAGCCGTTATAGGGTGGACGCACGGCGGAGGAAGCCACAGAGAGGACATAGAAGAGCATGTAGACACGTTACGGCAGAGAAGCAGGGATTTATATTGCGGAGGGTCAAACATTGCCACAGGGGCGGTAAAACGGCTTAGGACAAATGCCGTAGGTACGGGGTTGCACCTTAAAAGCACAATCAACGAGGAATTTTTAGGGATAACGCAGGAGGAAGCAAGGGAGTTAGAGGAAACAATAGAAAGAGAGTTTGCACATTGGGCGGAATCTGAAAATTGCGATATTGAGCGGATAGATAATTTTTATCAGTTGCAGCAGTTGGCGTTACTCAATGCCCTGCTTAGCGGGGATTCCTTTGCACTTATGACAACCACAAAGAGAATCGGGAGTATTTACGATTTAAGGATTGAACTTGTGGAAGCTGACAGGGTAAGCACCCCGGACGCAGAGAGGGTAAACCCTCTATTTTGCGAGGGTGTGGAAAAAAACAGTGCCGGGGAAGTGGTAGCCTATCATATCTCTAAATTCCACCCTCTTTCATTCCAAGATAGGCAGCCGAGGGAGTGGGTAAGGGTAAAGGCGTTTGGAGAGAAAACAGGCAGGAGGAACGCAATACACGTTATGAATCGGGAGCGTATCGGGCAAGTCCGGGGCGTTCCTTTTTTATCCCCTGTTATTGAAACCATAAAGCAGCTTGGACGGTATACGGACGCAGAGGTATTAGCAGCCGTTATCAATGGATTGTTCACGGTATTCATTGAAAAGGAGGGGGCGAGTGATGATATACCGCTTGGGGAATCCGTGCCGGACGAAATGCAAGTGGACGCAGAGGACGAAAACAGTATAGAACTTGCCCCCGGAGCGGTAATTGACCTTGGGGAGGGCGAAAAGGCAAACATGGTAAATCCGGGCAGACCCAACCCGAACTTTGACCCCTTTGTAATGGCGGTAATTAAGCAGATTGGGGCAGCATTGGAGATACCCTACGAAATCCTCATTATGGCGTTTAGCAACAATTATTCAGCGTCAAGGGCTGCCATATTGGAGTTTTTCGAGGTTATCAAGATGTACCGGGCGTGGTTCGTGGCGGACTTCTGCCAACCAATCTATGAGGAATGGTTGAGCGAAGCCGTGGCGAAAGGCAGGGTAAACGCCCCCGGCTTTTTCAATGACCCGATTATCAAACACGCATACTGTACCGCAGAGTGGAACGGTCCAGGCATGAGGCAGTTAGACCCGAAAAAAGAGGTTGAAGCAGCGGAATTGAGGGTAGAGGGCGGTTTTTCCACACGGCAGAGGGAAACGGCAGAACTTACAGGCACGGATTTTTACAGGAATATAAAGCAGCGTAAGCGTGAGGAAGAATTGTTAAAGGAGGTTAGAGGAAATGCAGGGCAGAAAAGGCAGGAAGCCAATGCGGATAACGGGGATATGGAATCAGACCCCGACAAAGACGCAGACAGACAGGACGCAGCAGAGGAAGAAACCGAGGAATAAAAGCGAGATACACAGGTTTTGGGATTTTGTGGCAAGCCAAGAGGGGAACACCGCCGAACTTCTCTTATACGGCGAAATATCGGATTATTCTTGGTACGGGGACGAGATAACCCCGACAGAGTTTAACAACGACCTTAAAACCTTGGGGGCGGTTGAAGAAATTACCGTGCGTATCAATTCGGGCGGTGGCGACGTTTTCGCAGCGGTAGCCATTTACACCCGGTTAAAAGAGCATAAGGCGAAAATAACGGTCAAGATTGACGGTTGGTGTGCGTCCGCAGCCACGATTATAGCTATGGCAGGCGATACAATCGAAATATCAGTAGGCGGTATCTTTATGATACACGACCCGGCAGCAGGCGTATTAGGGTATTACAAGGCGGACGAACTGAAAAAGATAGCGGACGAACTGGAAACCATAAAACAATCAATCGTTAATTGCTATATGACGGTATCGGATAAGTCCGAGGGCGAAATAAAAAGCCTTATGACAGATGAAACATGGTACACGGGGCAGGAAGCGGTAGAAGCCGGATTCTGTACCGCAGTCATGTTTACGGAGGTACAGACGGAGGTAGAGGACGCAGAAAAGGTAATTGTAAACTCAATCCCTATCAGTATCAGCGGATTCCATACCGTGCCAAAAGGATTATTAGGCTATGCCAATAGCCGTAATAATAAACCCAATGCAGAAAACAGCAAGGAGGATAAGAAAATGACATTGGAAGAGTTGAAAAAAGACCACCCGGAGGTAGCCAATGCCTATAAAAATGAGATTATGGCAGGCATGGGCGGAACGGACCAGACCGCAGCCGTGGACGCAGAGAGGGCAAGGATAAAGGCGATTGATGAAATTACCCTGCCCGGATTCGAGGATATGGCAAACAAGGCGAAATATGAAGAGCCTGTAAGTGCCGAAGCGTTCGCTATGCAGATTGTGGCAGCACAGAAAAAGGCGGGCAAGTCGTTTCTGAATGACCGTGAGGACGATATAAACGATTCCGGCGTAAAGGACGTTACACCCGCACCGAACAAAGGGCATAACGGAGAAGAAGAGGACCCTTACGGCGACCTTATCGACAAGTTATACCCGGAAACAAAATAACAGCAGGAGGTAAAGAGAAATGGCAGCAGGAAAAGAGTTGTTGGGAAGTTACAACCCCAAAATGGTACACGCAGGGGATTACCCCGTTGTGACCGATTCGGGCACAGTGGCAGAGGGCGAAACAATCTTAGAACTTATGCCCGTTGTGCTTGGCACGGACGGCAAATTAAAAGCCGTCACGTCTGATACGGTGGCAAATGTCTACGGATTGGCAGCGGAGAACGCAGACGCAGGGCAGGAGGTAGTAATCTACCTTACGGGGGAATTTTTCGGGGATTCAATCGAAGTACCCGCAGGAACTACGGCAGCGGATTTTAAAGCACCGTTTAGAAAGTTGTGTATCTTCTTAGTGGATACGGAAAACGCAGCAGCCACAAGCGGAGGTACGGGAGAGAACCCGACAGAATAAGAGCAGAAAAGGAGATAAAAAATTATGGCAATCAGCATTTACGACCCCCGGACAATGGGGAAATTAGTGGAGCGTATGCCGAAAGTGCATACTTTCATCAAGTCAACCTTTTTCCGCAATACCGAAACATTCGATACGCAGAAAATTGACGTTGACTTTAAAAAGGGGAATCGGCAGTTAGCACCTTTCGTACATAAGAAGATTGGCGGGGCGACAATCGACAACGAGGGTTTTCAGACCAACACATACGAACCGCCCCTTGTAGCACCCAACAAGATTACGACCGTGGACGATATTTTGAAGCGGACACCCGGCGAGAGCCTTTACAACGGTAAATCCCCCAATCAGAGGGCGGTTGAGAAAATGCAGCGTGATTTTACCGAGTTGGACGAAATGATTACACGCCGGGAAGAATGGATGTGCTGCCAGTCCTTATTTACGGGTAAAATCCCGATTCTTGACAAGGACGGAAAGGCGATACAGGAGGAAATAGATTTTCAGTTTACGAACAAGGAAACGCTTAAAACCGCTGACAGTTGGAAAACCAAGAAAGGCGGTAAGATTGCACAGTTAAAGGCATGGCGTAAGCAGGTGCAGAAAACAGGCTTTGTAAACTGTAATATCTGCCTTATGGGGTCGGACGCACTGGAAGCGTTCTTACAGGACGAGGAAGTACAGAAAGTGCTTGACGTAAGGCGTTTTGAGGTTGCGGTTATCGCACCTAAAGAACTGCCTAACGGTGCTACTTATATCGGCACTATCCATGAAATAGCAATGGATATTTACACCTATAACGAGTGGTATCTTGATAACTGGACAAACAAGGAAAAGCCGGAGGATAAGCCGTTGTTGCCTGCTAATATCGTTGCCCTGTTATCCACGGAAGCCAATTATTCCATGTACTATGGGGCGGTCGGTATCGTGGATGAAGAAGGAAAGACGATTGCGGTTGTCGAGGGGTCAAGAATCCCCGAACAGTGGGTAGAAAGACGCCCGGCACGGCGTTTCTTGCAGTTGTCCGCTGCCCCTCTTTGCGTACCGCATGAGGTGGATTCTTGGTTTATTGCTACCGTCTGCTAAAGGCGGTGGCGACCCATGAAGAATTTTAAAGAAATGCTTGATAGGGATTTGGATACAACCTTTTACAATACAAAGGAATTTGCACAGGTCAAACGGGTTAAGTATGACGGTATCATAAAAAATATTCCTGTTATATTCGATTCGGAGGAAACAAAGGAACGAAATGCAGCAGGGGGCGACCATGCAGAGGGTATTTACGGGAGGTATACGGTTATCCGAGTCCGTTTAAGCGATGTGGGGAAAGAGCCAAGGCAGGGAGCGAGGTTTTACCTTGAAAACGAACTTTTCACGGTGGCAAGCGTCCTAAACGAGTATAACGAGTTAATCATAGACTTGGAAAGGTTTGACGAGTAATGATTGAGGTATCAGAACAGACCATAAACAGGATACACGCCATACTTGCAGGGGTTGAAAATGCCGACAAAAAGGTATTAAAGCCTGCATTGACAAGGGGGTTAATGGCAGGAAAGACGGCAGCGGGAAAAGCGGTTAGGCAGACTTACCACATATCGGCAGGGGATTTTAACAGCCGGGGGTATATGAAGTATAACAGCGTAAGCCAAGGGGGCGACGGAATCGTAGGGAGTATTGAGTATTCCGGCGGGGTGATACCGCTTATCAGATTCAAAGTATCCCCGAACACGCCGAAACGGAAAAAGACCCCAAGTGCAGCGGTATTGAAAGCGAGCAGCCTTGTAAAGTTTGGCAGGGAAAACAATGTTTTCGTGCAGCAAATGAAATCGGGGCATATCGGTATCTTTGAAAGGAAATCGGGGGAATATTCGGCAAGCCGTGGGAGCGGTCAAAACAAGCACACGGAAAAGCTGAAAGAATTGTTGTCCCCGGCAGTACCGCAGATGGTCGGCAATGATGAAGTTATGCAGACCGTGGAAGAGAGGGTAAACGAGGTTATAAACCAAAGGATAGACCACGAAATAGAAAGGCTATTGAATAAGGGCGGAGGTTGATAATGACACCGTTGGAATTATTGGAATCCTTGAAAGCATATTGCGAGGAAATCACAAAGGATATGTTGTTGGTCGCAAGGGTCCCGGAAAATGGGACCGAAGCAGGAGAGCGACCGCCGAAAGCCTTTATAGGCAATCTGCCCGACAAGGAAGCAGAGAAAAAAGCAGCACCCTACATACTCTTAAAACTTCTCACAAAGAAAACAGATGATGAAGAAAGCGTATGCAGGGTGCGTATTATTTGCGTGACCTTTTCCGAGGATAAGCAGGAGAATTATATACAATGTCTGAATCTTCTTACGAGGATTGAAACGAAGCTATTAGAGGACGTTGTAATAGACAACCGCTATTCCTGCCAAAAGCCGATTGAATCCATTTTGTATGATGATGATTTGGAGGTATACCAGATTGGGGAAATGATGACTATTTGGGAAGTGCAGAAAGCGGAAAGGAACGTAAGGCAGTATTTGGAGTAAGGAGGTAGCCGGAATGGCAGCAGGAAAGCGTACAACCGCCGATAAGGCGGTTGAAAATGAAAAGGCGGTAAATCCTACCCCTAAAGCAGAAAAGGGGCAGGAAACGGCAAATACGGAAGCCACAGAGGGTAGATTTATCTATATCGGGCCGACCACAAGGACCGGCTTAGTGGAGAATACCATATTTTCCGGGAGCCGTGAGAGTGTCGAAGAGCATTTAAAGGACACTTTGGAAAAGATTCCACAGGTAAGGTTGCTTATCGTGGCAACGGAAAGCCTTGCAGTAAACAAGGCAAAGGTAAGAAAGGCAGGCACGTTGCTTAACAAGTATTACAATGACGTTTTGAGCCTGTCAAGCAGGAATAAGGAGGGTTAAGAATGGCTTATTATCATGGAGCGAAAGCGAGTAAGCAGGCTACGACAGTTTCAACGCCTGTTACCGCAGACAGCAGTATTCATTTTATCGTAGGTGCTGCCCCCGCCCATACGGTAGGCGGTGCGGTAAATGAGCCGATTTTAGCACATTCCTACGCCGAAGCAGTACAGGCAATGGGATATAGCGAGGATTGGAAGAAATACGATATTTGCGAGGAAATCTATGCAAGTTTCCGGCTTTATCAGAATGGGCCTATTGTTATGGTCAATGTCCTGGACCCTGCAAAGCATTTGACGGGGGAAACCACGGAGGATATGACATTGGCAGCAGGCGTTACGGATTTGCCGTTTGAAGCGTTGGCGGATTCCGTGGTTGTGAGGGGGTACAACGGAGAGGAAGAGTTGACCGAGGATTACGGCAGGGGGATTGATTACGACCTTATCTATACGGACGGCGTTTTACGCTTGGAGCGTATCGAGGGCGGTAAAATCACGTCCGACACCGCAAAACTCAATATCAAGTTTAATGCCGTGGACCCGTCCAAGGTTACAAAAGCGGACGTTATCGGCGGATACGATACCGCAACGAAGAAATCAAAAGGTTTTGAGTTGGTGGATTCCGTTTTCCCGAAATACCGGGTTATCCCTACGCTTTTCCTTGCCCCCAATTTTTCCCATGACAGCGAGGTAGCTGCAATCATGGCAGCCAAGGCGGAGAATATCAACGGCTTATTCGTGGGAAAAGCGATTATTGACGTTGACACAACGGAAGCCAAGACGTACACGGAAGCGGTGGAGTGGAAGAATAAGAACAACATTACGCAGCCGTCCGAGTTGTTGGCGTGGCCCATGCTGACGCTTGGGGGAAAACTGTACCACTATTCTACGCACCTTGCCGGGAGTATGTCGGCAACGGACGCTAACGAGGATTTGGGAAAGGGTACGCCGTGTGAATCGGCAAGCAATAAGACTTTGCAGATTGACGGCATGGCGTTAGCAGACGGAACGGAGGTATTGTTAGACCTTACCAAGGCGAACTACCTCAATTCACAGGGTATCATTACCGGGTTAAATCTCATGGGCGGTTATGTGTCGTGGGGGAATGAAACCGCCTGCTACCCTGCCAATACGGACGTGACGGATTATTTCTATTGCGTAAGCCGTATGTTCGGTTGGGTGGCAAATTCCGTTATCCTTTCCGTGTGGAATAAGGTTGACAGGAAATTAAACAGACGCTTGATAGAATCCGTGGTGCAGAGCCTTAACCTTTGGCTCAACGGTCTAATGGCGGAAGAGGTAATTTTAGGAGGGCGTATTGAGTTTTTAGAGGAAGAGAATACCGACACGGATTTAATGGCGGGTATCGCTCATTTCCACATTTCCCTTCCCCCGCCTAGTCCTGCCAAGGAACTTGATTTTGTCCTTGAGTATGACGTAAGTTACCTTGAAAATCTATTCGCAGCATAAGGAGGTAAAAGGATATGCCGAAGATTGACGAAACCGTAATAGGGTTTGCGGTGTATGAGGACGCAACCGAGTATATGGGGTTGTCGGAGGTGGCGTTGCCCGAAATTTCCAACATTACCGAGGAAATCAGCGGTGCAGGCATTGGAGGTAAGATTGAATCCGTTATCTTGGGTGCAATCGAAGCAATGACAACCACTTTCAATTTCAGAACCGTAACAAAGAACGCCATTAAATTAAATGAGCCTAGACAGCACAACATTGATTTAAGGGCCGCACAGCAGCAGAAAGATACCGTAAAAGGCACAACGGAGGTAGTGAGGGTTAAGCATATTTTGGTACTGACACCCAAGAAACTTAACCCCGGAAAGGTGGCTACGGCGAGTGCAGCGGAGGTAAGCGGGGAATATGCGACCTCATACTACGCTACATACATTGACGGTAAGAAAATGCTTGAAATTGACCCGCTGAATTATATCTATTTTGTGAACGGAAAGGACTATTTGGCGGATGTAAGAAAGGCACTTGGAAAGTAAGCACGGGAAGCCGTGCTTTTTTCCTGCCTAAAATCAGATTATGGAGGATTAGAAAATGGAAGATATTAAGAAAACAGTAAACAAGAAGGCAGCAGAGGAAACGAAAGAAGCGGTTGCGGTTGTGACCGATTCGGACACGCCGGAGGGGGCGTATGTGCATGAGTTTACGAAGCCGTACATATTCGAGGAAAAGACCTATACAAGGTTGGTTTTCGACTTTGAAAAACTGATAGGCGACGACCTTGTAGCTATTGAAAACGAAATGGCAGCGGTCGGGGAATACGCATTATCCCCGGAAATTTCAACCTCATTCCTCTACCGCTTGGCAGCCAAGGCAGCAGGGGTAGGAAGTGACGTTATCGCTCATATGCCTATCCGTGATTTTGGGAAAATCAAGAATAAGAGCAGGGATTTTTTAATAAGCACGGGATTCTAAGACAGAATCCTATCAAATGGTTTAAACGAAATAGCCTACTGTTATCCAAGGAAACGCATACCGGGTTAGAGTTTTGGTTGAGCCGGACACCAAGGGAATTAGATTCTTGGATTGCCGAGTATAACGAGATTGTCGAAGAGCAGAAGAAACAAAAGTAAAATGATGTTGAAAGAAAGTATCTCCTGCGGTAAAATATAGGAAAAACCGCAGGAGGTAAAAGTTTATGAAAAAAATTTCTTTTTTGGCGGTCGCTATTGCCGTAATGCTTATGCTGAACGCCTGTTCCGGTGGGGCAGACACTTCCGGCTTATCCGAAAATCTGAAAGCGGAATACGAGTTTTACGAGGATTCCATAGGGACTATAAAAAGCACTATGGGATTGACGCAGGAGGAAGCGGATAGCGTCTTTACTATCCTTGTTACGGAATGTGGCGTAGATGAAAAGACGCAGTATGTTTTCAAGGGAAACGGCGATAACGTCTATACAGTATGGGCCGGCTTGTTGCAGTTGGAAGTGACCTTAAAGGACAATGCCGTAGATACGGTAATGCAGGGTACAGAACAGATTTACCCGGCGGTACATACGCAAATAGACAACGAAGCAGGAACAACATCCGATAAAGAGAAGATTACAGAATTATCAGGGCATGAATTAATTACGATAGACGGGCATCCGGTGCTATATGATTATTTATCAACAGCACATAAAGTATGGGATGAATATGCAGATGGAAGAATTGATTTTGCAGATGATTATTCTGACGATTATAAAGCAGGAAAAACGGTATTAGTGGTAGACGCATATACAGCGATAGAGCAAGGAAAAGAAGAACATGAGATAAAAGGTTTTGAAATTTATCCAAGTGAGGAAATGACATTAGATAATTCATTAGAAATAGCAAAATCTTATATACCAATGGATATATTGGAAAAATGGTATTCGTTAGCATGGAGCAGGAAATATATCAAAGAAGAGAGTGAACGATATGAGATATTGTATACTCCAACGGAAAATGGGAAAGCAGCCTTTGACAGTCAAGAAAAAGATTACAACTATGTAGCAATATCAATACATATTGAAAACGGCAATGTAGAATTTATCGGCATATCGTCAACAAATCCTTTATCGAGAATGCCGGGGTATCAACAGCAAGAGTGGGAATATGATTTATTGAATAAATAGAAAAAAATAAACTTTTATTGATTTGCGGATAAAGCACTTGCAGAGATGTAGGTGCTTTTATTATGCAGAAAAGGAGGTACGGAGTGGCAGCAGGCAAACAATTTGAGTTACTTTTTCAGTTGACGGCAAGGCTTGGACCGAACTTTTCGCAATCCTTTAAAAATGCGTCTAAAACCATGAACGCCCTGCAAAATGATTTACGGAGTGCAGACCAGAAATTAAAGGACGTATCCGCCTATCAGAAACAGCAGAACGCAGTAGCAAAGAGCAGGGCAAGGGTAAACGAATTGCAGGCGGAGCATGAACGGCTTACAAGGGAAATCGAGGAAACCGGGCAGGCGACGCCGGAACTTACACGAAAGCTACAAGCAAATGAAAAAGCATTAGCAAAAGCGAAAGACGCAGCAGCAAGTGAAGAGGAAAGATTACAGGAATTAAGCGAAACCCTAAGAGAAGCCGGAGTAAACACGGATAACTTAGGGCAGGATACGGAGGAATTACGGAAGCAGTACGAGCGTTTGGAACAGACACAGAAAAAGGTACAGGAGATTACAGAAAAACAGGCAGCCAATAAGCAGGCTATTTCACAGACCAAGGCACAGTTGGGTGGTCTGATTGGAACGGTAGCAGCGGTTGGAACTGCATTTTATGCCGGACCAGTAAAAAAAGCAGCGGAATTTCAAGAGCAAATGTCAAGTGTAAAAGCTATTTCTAATGCCAGTGCGGGAGATATGGAGAAATTATCCCAAAAAGCTAAAGAAATGGGGGCTAAAACCGCATTTACGGCAACAGAAGCCGGAAAAGCTATGGAATATATGGCAATGGCGGGGTGGAAAACAGAGGATATGTTGGGGGGCATTGATGGTATTATGAACCTTGCTAGTGCTTCCGGGGAAGATTTGGGGGCAGTATCAGACATTGTAACAGATGCCTTAACGGCATTTGGACTATCGGCATCAGACGCAGGACATTTTTCAGATGTATTAGCGCAAGCCTCCAGCAATGCAAACACTAATGTATCTATGATGGGTTCGACATTCCAAAAAGTTGCCCCAGTTGCGGGTGCATTGGGGTATAGCGTGGAGGATATGTCATTAGGCATAGGGTTGATGGCAAATGCCAGTATAAAAGCAGATGTAGCAGGAACTAGCTTAAAAACGGCATTGGCAAACATGGCAAAGCCAACAAAACAGCAAGCTGCATACATGGATAAGTACGGAATTAGCCTTACAAAGTCAGATGGTACAATGAAATCATTTAGCGAGGTGGTAGAAAATCTTAGGGGCAGTTTAGGCGGTTTATCGGAGCAGGAACAAATTGCAGCAGCAAGCGCAATTTTTGGAAAAGAAAGTTTTTCGGGTATGCTTGCCATTGTAAACGCTTCTGAACAAGATTTTAATAAGCTAACAGAAGCAGTATATAATTGTGACGGTGCAGCTAAAAAGATGGCAGAAACGAAACTTGATAATCTAAACGGAAGTATTACGCTTGCGAAATCAGCCTTTGACGCTTTACAAGTAGAATTAGGGGAGTTATTACTGCCAACACTTACAGAGGGAATAAAGAAATTTACAGATATAATAAACGTAGTTACGACATTTGCTAGGGAAAACCCACAGGTCATAGCCACGGTTGCAAAGGTGGCAGCAGGCTTAGTAGGGTTGAAAGCGGGCGGATTGATAGCCAAACTTGGATTTTTACAGGTAAAAGGAGGTATTCTGTCCGTTCAAAAGGCTTTTACAATGATTAAAGGCTTGGGTATTACGAAATATCTAAGCAATATGGGCGGAGGGTTTGGAGGAATCCTTACAAAAGTTGCCCCTTTGGTCGGAGTGATTGCAGCGGTGGGCGGTGCGATTTATTATGTATCCACCCACTTGGAACAGGTACGAGGGTTTATACAAAAGACTTTCGGAGATGAGGGGTTAGCCGTATTCGATAAACTTTGGGGAATCATTACCCAAGTCGGAACGGCAATAAAAGACGCATTTTTTACGAGCGGTTCGGGGGTGCTTGACACCCTTAAAAGTGTTTTGCCGACAATCATAAATACATTGCAGACCGGGTTACTTCCTATCCTGCCAATGATTGCAGATTTGTTTATGCAGATACTACCGCTTATCGGGCAGCTTGTGACGGCAATTCTCCCGGTTTTGGGCGAGTTGTTAAGTGCAGTTATTACGGTGCTTGCGTCACTGATAGCGGAAATCCTGCCCGTTATCGTACAACTTATATCTGCTATCCTGCCTTTGGTATTGCAGATAGTACAAAGTGTTCTGCCCGTCTTTATCCAATTAGTCAATACCATTGTGCCGATTTTGGTACAGATTATACAGGCGGTTTTGCCTGTTATTATTCAGTTGGTACAGACGCTATTGCCTATCATCATGCAGATTGTGGACGCAGTATTACCCGTGTTCATCAGCCTGCTTAATACGATAGTGCCGATTTTCCAAAACATCATACAGGCGATTTTGCCCGTGCTACAACAGCTTTTGCAGGCGTTGATACCTGTTATACAGTTGGTGGCGGAGATTTTCGCAAATGTGCTAGGAACGGCATTACAGAGCATAGCAAACATTGTAAGTAGTGTTATGCAGGTATTCCAAGGATTGATTGACTTTATCACGGGAGTATTTACCGGGAATTGGTCGCAGGCTTGGGAGGGAATCAAGAGTATTTTTAGCGGTGTATTCAGCGGATTAGGAGAGATTTTCAAAGCACCGTTTAAGGTAATCGTATCTGTAATAAACACGGTTATCCGTGGACTTAACAAGCTGAAAGTGCCGGATTGGGTGCCGGGAATCGGCGGTATGGGTATCAACATACCAGAAATACCGGGATTTGCAAAAGGTACTAACAGGACACCAAGCACCTTTATAGCAGGCGAGAACGGGCCGGAGTTGATAACGGACGCTGCCAACCGTAAAGTATTTACCGCAGCACAGACGGGGCAGATATTTAACAACATGGCACAAGCCGGAAACCTCAACACGGCGAACAATGTAAACGCCACCGCAGGAGGGGCGGGTACAATCACGATTCACGTTACAAATTCCCCAAGCGTGACAGTAGCAGGCGGAGGGGATACAAGCGGAATCAAAGAGCAGTTACAGCAGTATGACGAGGAATTTTTAGAGAAGTTGCGGGAAATCATACGCACGATTCTAAAAGAGCAGAGAGAACAGGAGGGCAGGGTAGCTTATGCTTGATACATATACCACGAAATCGGGGGATACATGGGATACGGTAGCCTACAAGGTATGGGGAAACGAAATGTATATGGATACTCTGATTAAGGCGAATTTAGAGCATAAGGATACCTTTATTTTTCCGGCAGGGGTCATTTTGACCTTGCCGGAAATCACGTTGGAGGTATCCGATTCCCTGCCACCGTGGAAGAAAGGAGGGGTGGCGGTAAATGAGTGACAGGACATTAGCAAGGCGGACGGCGGTAAAACTCTATTTCAAGGGCAGGGATATTTCAAAGGACCTTTCAAAATATCTGCTATCCCTTTCTTTTACGGACAAGGAAGAGGACGAAACGGACGATATTTCTATATCGCTTGACGATAGAGAGGGTAAATGGATTAAGGATTGGTTAAACACAAATAAGGCAGCACAGACCAAGACGGAAACAGTTACCACGCAGGGGGAAATAAAGGTAGGTAATATCGTGCAGTTTAAGGGGGGACCGGTATACATATCCTCAATGGCAGCAGCACCGACCGTTACAAGGGGTGCAAGTAAATGTAAATGTACGATAGCAAATTCAAACGCCCACCCCTACCACCTTATATCACAGGACGGGGCGAGGGTCTACGGTTGGGTCAATGCTTCAGACGTTGAGGGCGAAACGGTAACAACGACCAAAACAACCAAGGTATCCGAGAAAAGAGCATTTAAGGGTACGGAAATACACGCTATGGTTATTCAGAAAAACCCATATTCGGACGGAAAGGATAAGGTATTGGATTGCGGGGTTTTTGAGATTGACAGCGTAAACTATACGGGGCCGCCCCAAAAGCTGACAATAAAGGCTACGTCAATCCCTTATAAGGCAAAATTAAGGCAGACGAAGTATAACAGGCAATGGGAGAATACGACCCTTAAAAATATGGCGGAGAAGATAGCCAAACGAAGCAACATGAAACTTATGTATCTGTCAAACGCCAACCCGGTTTACAAGCGGAAAGAACAGGTAAACATGACGGACATTGCATTTCTGAAAAAGATGTGCAAAAGGGCGGGAATATCCTTAAAAGTCACGTCAAAGACAATCGTATTATTTGACGCAGCGGACTTTGAGAAAAAGGCAGAGGTAAAAAAGATAAAGGCAGGAAAGGGAAATATAATAAGCTATAATTTTACCACGAAAACGGCGGATACCGCCTATTCGTCCTGCCACGTCATTTATACAGACCCGAACACAAAGGAAACCATAGAAGCAACCTATACGCCGGAAAACGCAAATTCAGACGGTCAAACACTGGAAGTAAAACGGAAAGTGTCAAGCGTGGCGGAAGCCAAGGAGTTAGCGAGGAAATCCCTAAGAGCCAAGAACAAAGGGGAAACAACGGCAGAATTTACGCTTGTGGGCGACGTGGATTATGTGGCAGGAATCACGGTTAGGGTATATGGGTATGGGGAATTTAACGGAAAATACATTGTAGAGCAGGCAACGCATAATATCACGGGCGGTTACAAAGTACAGATAAAATTGCGTAGTTGTTTGGAGGGATATTGATTGCAGCAGTTTGATGATAACGATATGCAGGAATTAAAGGATATTGTGAGGGTCGGGATTGTAAGCAGCGTGAACGCCGGGGCAATGACGGCGAGGGTAAAGATACAGGACCAGGGAATAGTGACGGGGGATTTAAAGATAGTGCAGAATCCGCCAAAAGCGGAAATAAAAATTAAAAGCGGAAGCTGCCCGGCGGATTGTGAGGTTGAAATAAAGCCGTGGATACCCAAAGTAGGGCAATGGGTTTTGTGCCTGTTTAAGCCGGATGGGGAGGGCGACGGCTTTATATTGGGAGGTATCTAATGGCACAGGTAGGAACGCTTGGCGACATTGTTTTTAAAGTATCTGAAAAAACGGTACAGACGTTTGACGGATTACAGATTGAAAGCAAGACCAATTATGCAAAGCATACAAGGCATAACAAAAAGCCGTTGTTGGAGTTTCAGTACAATGATACGGACACGGCGAGTTTTTCTATGTATCTGTCCGCATTTCTTGGGGTAAACCCTAAGACAATGCAGGCGAAAATAGATAAGTACCGCAAGCAGGGGAAAATACTTACATTGGTTATAGGTGGCAAGAAATACGGCACGAAATGGGTCATTACGTCACATTCCAAAGGCTATAAGAGGTTCGACAATAAAGGGAATCTATTGATTGCGGAAAGCAAGGTATCATTAGAGGAATACCCGGAAAGGTAGGGTTGTATGGGGTACGTCATAGACACAACGGAAAAGGAAAATATAAACCTTGCCCCCGGAACGGTGGAAGAGGAAGTAATACAGAATCTTTGGTTTTTGTATTCCTCATTGGAGTATGATGTACCGTTAGACCGGGCATTGGGATTAAACGCCACATACATAGATAAGCCGATAGAAGCAGCCAAGGCATTAGCGACAACGGACATTTACGACAAGACCGAGGAATACGAGCCAAGGGCGGAAATCACAAACATAGATTTTAAGGCGGATTATGAAAGGGGCATATTAAAGCCGATAGTGGAGGTAGAAATAAATGGAGAATACGAAAAAGAGGAATATACCGAGTAATCTTCCCGAAGTCGAGTTTGTGGACACCAACACGGAAGCATTGGTAAATAAACTCATAGCAGGGTATGAGGAAATCACGGGCAGGACGCTTTACCCGGCAGACCCGGTAAGGGCGTTCATATTATGGCTTGCAAGCGTCTTAGTGCAGGAGCGGGTACAGATAAATGAATCGGCAAAGCAGAATCTTCCAAGGTATGCGGTAGGTAAAAACTTGGATTCCCTTAGTGAGATTTTCCATAACACATACAGATTGCAGCCGACCGCAGCGAGTACAACGCTTGGATTCTACATTACCACGACTTTAGAGCAGGATTACATCATAACGGACACACTGGAAGTAACCGTAGACGGCTTTATAAATTTTGCCACAACGGATTATCTGATATTCAAGGCGGGCGAAAACTACGCAGAGGTAAAGGCGGTATGCACGACCGCAGGAACGGCGGGGAATGACTTTGTACCCGGACAGGTAAACAAATTAGTATCAGATGAATTTCTGTATTTCAAAGAGGTATCAAATACAACCGTGACGGCAGGAGGGAGCGAAGAGGAAAGCGACACGGCATTTTATAACCGCATGAGGGAAAGCGAGGAATCATACACGACAGCCGGACCCCGTGGAAGCTATATTTATCATGCCAAGTCGGTATCCTCACAAATAAGTGACGTTTCAGCGGAAAGCCCGGAACCCGGAATAGCGGATATTAGAATCATGCTATACGGCGGGGAGTTGCCGGATAAGGAATTGATAGACCGGGTACAGCAGTATTTGAGTGCGGACGATATTAGACCAATGACGGATAAGGTAATAGTGGCAGCACCTACTACGATACCGTTTGACATTGAAGCGGTTTATTACATATCAAGGGATAAATCAGCAAGCACAAAGGAAATCCAAAGGGCCGTTGACTTGGCGGAGGAAAATTACATATTATGGCAGACCTCTAAAATGGGGCGGGATATTAACCCGTCCTATTTTAATGCTATGCTTATGGAATCCGGCATTAAAAGGGTGGAGATTGTAAAGCCTGCATTTACGACAATCCCAAAGGGGAGCGTGGCGGTCATAAGGGATTGCAATATATCTTTCGGGGGTGTGGAAGATGAATAATATTAAGACGGCAGATTTTTTACTGTCCTTTCCGCCCGCATTGAAAAAAGATGAAAAAATGCTTGCCTTGGGGCGGTTGATTGCGGAGGAATTGCATATATCCGCATGGGAAGCAGAAAAGAACGTCATATATGCGAATATAGACAGCTTATCGGAAACATGGCTTGACGTATTAGCCTATGATTTGCATGTGGATTGGTACGATTACGACTACCCGATAGAAGCAAAAAGGGCAATCATAAAGGACAGCGTAAGGGTACACCAAAAATTAGGAACTAAGGCAGCGGTAGAAAGGGCGTTAGGAGGGATACACCCACAGAGCGAAATTGAGGAATGGTTTTCATACAACGGAAAGCCGTATTGTTTCCGCATAGTGCTTGATACCACAAATTCAAGGGTAGCAGCAGACTATGACGAGATTGTAAAGACGGTTGACATATACAAGCGTCTTACGGCTCATTTGGACGGATTATATTACCAATGCTCTATTTGTGTGGTAGTCATGCCACGCACGGAGTATTTTTTATTTTCTACGCCTATGACAGGGCAGTTAAGGGCAGGCACAGAGCCGTACAGAAACACGGAGGGGGCGGTAGAAAATGCGGTTATCAGCATAAACGCAAGGGCAGCAGGGTATATAGCCGAAGCCGTGAGGACCGGAACGAAGCCGGACAGAAATATAGTGTTTTCTACGCAGGATAGCGGGATTGTGACCGATTCGGACACGAAAGGTTATCCGTTTATAAGTAATCAGACAGGGAAAGCCAAAGCAGGCACGACCCCTTACATAGATACCGTAGGCGGTGCAGGGAGTGAGGGAGTGACGGCAACGGCAGCAGGGCAGGGATATAAATTCAATTCCGATTTGGCAGGCACAAAGCCGGACAGAAATATTTTGTTTGATTCCGTGGACGTGCAGGCAGTAGGGGAAACGGATTTAGAAGCCTATGTATTTGAAAATGCCTTTACAGGCACGAAGCCGAAAAGAAATATTGCATTTTCCGGGCAGACGGCAGAGGTTATAGCGGATTCCGATACCGAGGGGTACGGATACACAACGCCGACAACGGGAAATGCAACCGCAGGCACAAAGCCGGACAGGGCCGTAGAAACGGCACAGGAGGTAAAGGGCATAGCACAGACGGCAGACACCGACAGTTACCAATACGAGGTCAAGCGTTGCGGTGCTAATCGGTTAAGCAAATAAATGTAAAGGAGATTAAGGAAATGCTTACAGAAAGAGCCTTTGAGAGTTTCAAGAAATTCATTGAAACAAACATTGCATACGCAAAGGTCGAGTATGAGGGTGTGCTGCATAAAGCGGAGATTGTCAGCCGGGAACGCTTGCCGGACGGCAGGGTAGCACTAAGCATACCGATTACGCCAGAGGTATCGGGGGCCACCACGATAACCAAGATTCAGTTGTACGATATTGGTAATAAGTTGTGGGCGGAGAAAACCGAAGCAATCAAGTTAAAAGGGGTGCAGCAGGGCGTACTGTACCGCTTTAGTTTCAACTTTAAGGAGGAATAGCGGAAATGGGATTATTCAAGATTTGGAAAGACCATGTAACGCAGTTTAGCAACCGTTACAAGGAAATCAACAACGCAGACGGCACAATAACCCATGAAGCGGTAGAGGGCGAGGTAATACAGGAGGGTACACCGCAGAACGCAAAGAATTTTAACGATATGGAGCAGCGTATTTTGGCAGCCGGGGAGGTTGCCGGACTTGCTATGTTAAAGGTCGGAGCGGTGGAAAGCAAGGTTGAGGGATTGGCAGGCGAGATTATCGAAACGACCTTAACCAATTCCAAAGAGTACCCTTTCAACAATTCCAAAAAGACCCTTGCACTCAAAACGCCAAGGGGCAATTTGGACTATACCGTATTCGTGGAATCAAGCACAGAGGACGCAGGCGGAATAGGGGAAATCAAGATAACCGATAAGCAGTTAAACGGTTTTAAAATTGAGTTTACCGGGGCCGCCAAGGAAGTATCCGTAAAATGCACCGTACAGGGAGGTTACGCATAATGGCAAATGTGATTATCAAAAGTGCGGAAAGAAAGGCACAGACGGCAGCAGTATTAAAGGCTTACGGCGTGAGCGGTGGCAGGGAAACCGTAGCACAGAGGGAAGCAGCCGAGCATATCGCAGTACGTTCCAATGAAGCGTACAAAGAATTACAGAGAATGGGAGGTAAAAGGTAATGGCAGCAGCAAAGATTATTGTAGTTGAGAAGAACGGGGGCGGGAAAATCCCTTATGAGGTATCGGGTACGAAAATCATCTTTGGAGAAGATGAACTCATGGTAAATCTGAAAGCCCGGCAGCGTGACTATGAAACAACGCTTGACATCTGCAAGGACAAGGAAAACGGCTTGACGGTCGGGGTCAATACGTCCTCTACGGAATATGTGGCACAGGTCACAATACCCGCCCGTGAATATGAGATTACGGACACAGGGAAGCAGGACGAGGACGGCAACCCGGTAATGGAGAAAAACCCGTTGCCGTTTGACATGAAGAAATGCACGTTGACCTTATGGGCGTTAATCTAATCTGATTTAAGGAGGATAATATACAATGGCAAATTTTGACGATTTACAGGGTGCAGTAGCACAGTTTGGGGCAGGAAACAAGGTTATCTATGATGATATTGGTATGCCGTCTATTATGGTAGGCGTTCCCAAGATGAAGTATTCCGACATTATCACGGGCGGTACGGAGGAAGTATTGCCGTTTTTCATTGTGGACGGCGAGGAAAAGGAAACTATCTATGTTTCCAAGTTTGCTAATATCGTGGAGAATGACCGGGCGTATTCCTTGGGTATGAAGTTGCCGAGGAATTACATCACTTTCGACCAGGCGGTAGCAGCCTGCAAGGCAAAGGGCAACGGTTGGCATTTGAATCAGACAGGCATTTTTGCCGTGCTTAATCTGTTATCGCAGAAAATGGGGACCGTACCGCACGGAAACACCAATTACGGAAAGGATTATTACCATGCCTACGAGCATGGAATACAACCGCAGGGGGAAACGCAGCGGACGCTTACGGGCAGCGGTGGCCCTACATGGTATCACAATCACGATATGTCGGGCATTGCAGACCTTAACGGCAATGCGTGGGAATGGACCGGCGGATTCCGCCTTATGGACGGGGAAATTCAGATTATCCCCTACGGTAACTGCATGAAACTTGATTGCGATATGTCCGAGGACAGCACCCTTTGGAAAGCAATCATGCCTAACGGCTCATTGGTTGCACCGGGTACGGCAGGCACTTTGAAGATAGACCAAACGAGTGCAACCGCAGGAATCAGAATCAACACAACGGTACAGTATCCGACAAGCGGGGATACATATAGGAATATTCCGTTTAAGACGCTTACGGCAGCAAGTGGGGTAACTATCCCGAAACTGTTAATAGCATTGGGGGTATTCCCGGACAGCGGAATTACAGGATATGGAAACGACAATATTTGGATGCGGAATCACGGCGAAAGGCTGCCTGTCCGGGGGTCGGGTTTCAGCATTGCGTCCGGTTCGGGACCGTCCGCCCTCAACTTGGATTTTCCCCGTTCCAGCTCTGGCCTCAACGTGGGTTTCCGCTCCGCTTTTTGCGAACTGTAAACTGAATACTGATAAACTGATAGGGTGTGCGGTAGCACACCCTTTGAAAAAATATATCAGCAAGGCAGGGGGAACATGGAAGAGAAGCAGGGAACGCAGGGGACCGGGACCAGCAACGGCAACGGGATTTTCCATATAAAAGAGAAAATCTACGAAATGATATTATACGGCAACCCTGCCTTAAAAGACTTTCCAAAGACTGAAAGGTATGTACTGGCAGGCAAAATAAGGGAATCAATGTATACGGCGTTGGAAATGGCGGTACGGCTTGAAAAGAAATACCACAAGAAAACGACCTTGCAGGATTTGGATATTGAAATAGATGTATTAAGGAATCTGCTAAGGCTTGCGAAAGACCCGAACCTATACCCAAAACAAAAGCCTTGTTTGGACTTCCATACTTGGGAAGTGTGGATTAAAAAGGTAAACGAAATCGGTTGTATGATTGGCGGTTATATGGAGTGGGTAAACAGCAGGGAAAAGCAGAAATAAAAATACATTGGGAAACAATCGCATTTGTATAGGTGGCTGCCTATCCGGGGGTCGAGTTTCAACAATACGTCCAATTCGGGACCGTCCGCCCTCAACTTGAATAATCCCCGTTCCAACTCTAACGACAACGTGGGTTTCCGCTCCGCTCTGCCCCTATGCCAAGAAGCCTTACGGTTACGACCGTAAGGACAGTGCAAAAAGGGTTAAAGGGGTTGTTTTCCATTCCCGGACATTCCGGGAAAAAGATTGTATTGCCGTAAAGACAGTTAGTAAGCGTAAGCCGAAAAGATTTATATTTGTCACGTCCGAAAGGGTTAAAAACTTAGTAGGTTTGTACGGCAAAATTTTATAAGAATCAGAGGTTGCAAATGCACAGTATCAAAAATATCTATGAGAAAATATACGATTTTGAAAATCTACATAAGGCTTGGGAAAAGGCACGGAGGGGAAAGAGGTACAGGGAGGATGTATTGAGTTTCAACCGTAACTACGAAGAGCATTTAATAGAGATTCAGAATCAGCTAATCTATGAAACGTATGAAGTGGGGAGATACCATAGTTTCTATGTGTTTGAGCCGAAAAAGCGGTTGATTATGTCCTTGCCGTTCAAAGACAGGATAGTACAATGGGCGATATATCAGCAGCTTTTCCCACTCTACGAGAAAACCTTTATTTCCGATTCCTACGCTTGCAGGCAGGGGAAAGGAACGCATAAGGCAGCCGACAAGTTACAGTATTGGCTACGGCAGACGGAAAGGAAGCCGGAGCGGTACTATTACCTCAAAATGGATATATCCAAGTATTTTTACAGGGTAGACCATGAGATACTATTAAAAATATTGGGCCGCCGGATAAAGGATAAAAGGTTGCTTAATCTGTTAGAGAAAATCATAAATTGCGAAACTACAAAATTTGGCTTGCCAATGGGAAAAGAGCCGGACGAAGTAGAGGTAGAGGACAGGTTAGGCAATAAGGGTATGCCGATAGGCAACCTTACCTCTCAAATGTTCGCAAATATCTACCTTAACGAGGTAGACCAGTACGCAAAGCATGAGTTGGGGTTGCATTACTACATACGGTATATGGACGACATTATTATTTTGCATCACGATAAAAAGTATCTTGCACAGGTTAAGGAGGATTTACGCATTTTCCTTGATGAAAACCTACGCTTGAATCTCAATAATAAAACGGCAATCAGACCTTGCAGCATGGGGATTGATTTTGTAGGATTCCGCATATGGGCCACGCACCGCCGATTAAAGAAGAAAACGGCGTTAAAAATCAAGCGGAGCATGAAACATTATGTAGAAAAGGTGGAAGCCGGGGAAGAGAGCAGGGAGAAAATGGAACGTGCGATAGCGTCATACCGGGGCATATTGTCGCATTGCAACAGCTACGGCATGAGGCAGAGCCTTAACCGTCTTTTTATCAGAAAGGAGTAGCCGGGATGTACATTGATTCATCAACAATAATAACCGTTGCGGGCGTATTGGGTGCTTTAATCACAATCGGGACCGTTGCATATAAGGTTGTCAAGTGGTTTCAGCAGCAGGATAAGCAGACAAAGGACATAGAGGAATTGAGGAAGCAGGACAAAGAAAACTTGAAACAGCTTAATGACGAAATGTGCCTGCTTACCTATGCCGTGCTTGCCTGCTTAAAGGGTCTGAAAGAGCAGGGGTGCAACGGCCCCGTGACCGAAGCAATCGGGAAAGTGGAGAAACACATAAACCAAAAGGCACACGGGCAGGAGGATTAGGAGGGCGAAAACTGAATGAAGTATATTTTGTGCGGAATCCTTGGCGTTGTCCTTGGATTCCTTATATTTTATCTGTTATTTAGGATTGCCAACAGGAAACAGCTTTTTAAAAGGGAATCGGCAAAGAAAAGAGGAAAGCCGACCTTTACAAAGGTTGTATTGGTGGCAGTCCTTTTTACTTACTTTGTGGGTCTGTATATCGGTATCAGAGTGACGCTTATAGACTACTCACAATTCGGGGTACTTGCCACATACATAGCAACCCCGACAACTACGGTAATTGCCTTGTATTGTTGGAAAGCCAAGGCAGAAAACATTATTAAAATCAAGCAGGGATACCCGGAGGAAACAAAGGATATTTCCGTTGATTTAAACAATATCACGTTATAGGAGGGTAACACCATGAATATTAAGCAGAACATTGTAACCAAGAATCCGTGTTACACTTGCGGACGGACAATTATAGTAAAGGGCCTTATGATTCATTCCGTAGGTTGTCCGCAGCCGAGAGCGTCCGTATTTGCGAATAACTGGAATAACGCAAACGCTAATGTATGCGTACACGCAGTATTGCAGGCGGACGGAACGGTATTACAGTTGTTGCCGTGGAATCGCAGGGGGTGGCATTGCGGAAGCGGAAGCAACGGAAGCGGAAACAATACCCATATCGGCGTAGAAATGACAGAGCCGGACACGATTCAGTACACAGGCGGAAGCAGCTTTAAGGATTTAAACCCGGCAGCAACCAAGGATTTTGTAGCCAAGACGTACAGGACGGCGGTAGAGCTTTTCGCTTACCTCTGCAAGCAGTATAGCCTTGACCCGGAAAAGGACGGCGTTATTATTTCACATTCCGAGGGCCACAAAAGGGGGATTGCAAGCAACCACGGCGACGTAGAACATATTTGGAATAAGTACGGCTTGACTATGGCACAATTCCGCAGGGATATTAAGAAAGCTATGGGAGGAAACGCAACGGCAGGCGGAACGGAACAGAACGCAGGAAACGCCCCTAAAAGCGTTTCAAAGGGCGATACGGTAACATTCACAGGGGGACCGGTCTATAAGTCCTCTACGGCAGCACAGGCGACCGTAAACAAGGGCATAACAAGCAAGTGCGAAGTGACCGCCGTAAACCTCAAAGGTACACACCCGTATCATTGCATATCGCAGGACGGGAAAGGCGTTTACGGTTGGGTCAATGCGGAATCTGTAAAAGAGGTATCCACGACCGCAGGAAACGCCCCTAAAAGCGTTTCAAAGGGCGATACGGTAACATTCACAGGGGGACCGGTCTACAAGTCCTCTACGGCAGCACAGGCAGCCACGACCAAAAACGTATCAAGCCGTTGTGAGGTAACGGCAATCAATGAAAAGGGTACACACCCGTATCATTGCATATCGCAGGACGGAAAGGGAGTTTACGGTTGGGTTGACAAGGCGAGCGTAAAGAAATAGGAGGTACACAATGGCAGTTACGGCAGCACAGATTAAAAAAGTGGTAAAAGTGGCAAGCGGTATCATCTACGCACAAGAGGGCAATTACGGCAGCGTAAACCGAAACGACAATAACCACGGCATGAGTATAGGGAAATGCCAATGGAACGCATATTGGGGCCGTGCATTGCCCCTATTGCGGGCAGTTGTAAATAAGGACCGGGACCAGGCAAAGGAGATATTGGGGGAATCCCTTTATAACGAGATTGCAGGAAGCAGCCCGAAAGCGTGGGATAAAAAAGAGAGGGAAGCCACCGAAGCGGAAGCAAAGGCAATTTCTGAATTGCTTACTACACCGCAGGGGAAAGAAATACAGGACGATTTGGCGGACACTGATATTACGGCTTATGTAAAAAACGGCGTTAAGGTCGGCGTTATGTCTTTAAAGGCACTTGCCTATTATGCGGACTTGGAAAACCAAGGGGGAAGCGGTGCAAGCAAAAGGATAGCCACGACCGCAGGAAATGACCTTGGAGGGGTGGAAAAGGTAGGACTTGAAGAAATACACGCCTACGCTTTAAAAGATAGCGTAATGGGGCAGTATGCAAGCCGTAGGGGCAAGGTATACGAAGCTGTCAAAGCGTCCAATTTAAGCGATTTAAAAAAGGCAGACGATAAAAAGGACGCTGACAAGCAAAAACCCGCAGGAAACGGCACACAGAACGCCACAGGGGCATTACAGAAAGGCGATACAGTGACATTTATAGGCGGTGGCGTGTATGTATCCTCTACGGCAGCACAGACAGCCAAGGAAAAGGACGTTGTAAGCGTCTGCAAGGTAACGGCGGTAAACGCCAAAGGCACACACCCGTATCATTGCATATCGCAGGACGGAAAAGGCGTTTACGGTTGGGTCAATGCGGAATCTGTAAAAGAGGTATCCACGACCGCAGGAAACGCCCCTAAAAGCGTTTCAAAGGGCGATACGGTAACATTCACAGGGGGACCGGTCTACAAGTCCTCTACGGCAGCACAGGCAGCCGTACACAAGGAAGTAACAAGCGTTTGCAGAGTGACCGCCGTAAATACCAAAGGCACACACCCGTATCATTGCATATCACAGGACGGAAAAGGCGTTTACGGTTGGGTTGACAAGGCGGATGTAAAATAGACCGATTCGGACACAAAGACAACGGAGGATAGAAAAATATGAAGATTTTAGCGGAAAATTCAGTTTTGATTATCGGTATCTTGGGGGCGTTGGCGTTTGCCGTATCCCTCATTACGGAACTGTTAAAGGACTTGCCGGGGATTAAGAAAGTGCCGACAAAGGCGTTTGTTATCCTTGTTTCCTTAATCGTGACCGTGGCAGCGTTGTTGATATACGTTGCCTATGCAGGCATACCGCTTTTGTGGTACTATGTGGCACTTGCGGTATTCGCAGCGTTTGTAGTGGCGTATATCTCAATGTACGGTTGGGATACATTCAAGGAATTAAAGGACAGGTTTATAAAATAAGATACCGCAGGAAGAAAAACGCCCCCTTGGCTCTATGCCTTGGGGGTTGTTTTTATTTTAATTTTTCCACTTGGTCGGCGGTAAAAAGAAATGCCTTTGCAAGGTAATAATGGTTGTTGTCCGTTCCGTCCGTGTTTCCGTCCACGTCCTCATTTTTCTTTGCCTTGTTCGTGAATCTCCAAAGCTTTGTAGTAATCCGGGCGTGTTCTCCTTTTTTTTACAGTGTATCCAAAACTTTTCCATGCTTGGAATGTGTGTAGCGGTATCATGTGACCGCCTGCAAGTATATTTTCGATTTGTTCCATTGTGTATAATCCGTTTGCTACCGCTTCACTGATAATAATATCTGTATTTGTCATTTCCTTAATCCTCCATGCACTTTATTTTCTGTTCCTTATGAGTACATTATATACTTATATAAGTATATTTGCAATCCCGGAAATGTTCACAAAATACTTATATAAGTACATAGGAAATCTTGTGCATTTTATATACTTGTATAAGTATAAAAAGTGTGATACAATTTCAGCAGGAAACTATAAACGGTCGGAACGGACAGGAGGTAGTGCGTAATGGCAGAGGAAAAGGCGGGCGGAACGCCTGCGACTAGGGCAAAAAATAAATGGAATAAGAATAACTATGATTCTTTTCTGCTTACTTCCATACCGAAAGGCAGGGCGGAAGAGTGGACGGAGATAGCCAAGGAATTAGGGTACAAGAGCCGGAATCAGATGATTGTTGCAGCAGTTGAGGAAAAAATAAAAAGGGAAAGGGGCGAGGGTTAGGGTGTACGCTTATAAGGACGGCGTATATACTAATGATGATTGCAATATCCATAAAACGGTAAGATTCAAGCCGGAGATATTCAGAATCATAGAAGAAAGTCCGGGAAAGAATTTCACGGACAAGTTGCAAAAGATTGTTGAGGAATACGCCAAGAATAAAGAAAAAGTTTTGTAGCACATATTCAGGAATTTGTAGCACAAAATTTATAAAAAACACTTGACAATATACTTATATAAGTATATAATGTAATTGTAGCAAGGAGATAGCAGGAAAGGAGTTAAAGAAATGGAGAACACCGAAGAAATGGCAGTATTCAAAAGTTACCTAAGACGTTTAATGCGGGATTTGAAAGACTTAAAAAAGGCTATCAAGGAAAAGAATTTAGAGGAAGCCGAAAGGCTCATAAATGATTTAATCGAGGATACCCAAAAGGATATTGAAGATTAAATAGGGATTCACACAGGGGGCGGACTTCTTAACATTCCTGCTAACCGCCCCTAGTGTTTAAGGAAATAATAGCAGGAGAAAAGGAAAAAATCAAGATACAATAGACCGATTCGGACACAAAAAGCCGGAGGGATTGGCAGCATGGGTTAAGCTATGCTCTATTTCACTATGGGAAAGGCGGTAAGGCGGAATCCAAAGGGGCAGCAGGAATATTTTACCCGCTGCCCCTTTAATCATAGGAGGTAGAGTACATGGGAAAATTATTTAAACAAATGAGCCATAATGACCGTATCAAAATGGAAGCCTTGTTAAATGCAGGACATTCCAAAGCGGAAATAGCAAAGCAATTACATTTCCACAGAAGCACGATATACAGGGAATACGACAAGGGTAAATATATGCACCGCAATTCTGATTATACGGAAGAGGAAAGGTACAGTAGCGACTTGGGGCAGAAAGCACACGACTACGCCCAAGAGGGAAAAGGCAGGGCGTTAAAGATAGGGAATGATAGGGAATTGGCGGAGTGCATAGAGGATAAAATAGTAAACGATAAGTACAGCCCGGAAGCAGCATTAGCGGAGATTGCAAAAGGGGAAAAGCAGTTTAAAACCTCTATCAGTTTGCGGACGCTTTACAGATATATAGACAATGGAATTTTCTTAAAACTGACAAACAAAGACCTACCTATTAAAAGTAAAAAGAAAAAGCATAATAAAAAGGTAAAGGTACAGAAAAGGGCAAGTGCAGGGGAAAGCATAGAAAACAGACCCGAAGAGGTAAAGGACCGGGAGATATTCGGTCATTGGGAAATGGATACAGTAAAGGGGCAACGTGGGGTTACAAAATCATGTATGCTTGTGCTGACAGAAAGAAAGACCCGTGATGAAATCATAGTAAAGCTGAAAGACCAAACGGCAGCGTCCGTAGTGGAAGCGTTGGACCGGTTAGAAAGGAAATGGGGGGATATGTTTAGTAAGGTATTCCGCAGCATTACGGTAGATAACGGGGTGGAGTTTGCAGACTATGAGGGTATGGAAAAATCCGTGTTCGGAGAGGAAAAGCGTACCTTTGTTTTCTATTGCCACCCTTATAGCAGTTGGGAGCGTGGAAGCAACGAGAATAACAATAGGCTTATCCGCAGGCACATACCAAAAGGGGAAGATTTTGACGGCAGGCAGGACGCAGAGATAGAGTATATAGAAAAATGGATTAACAATTATCCAAGGGGAATCTTTGATTACAGAACATCAGCGGAACTATTCGAGGAAGAGTTACAGAAATTGGCATAAAAATTTTTTCAAAAACTTGTCGCAAAACTATTGACAAAATATACATGGGATTACTGCTATAAAAAAAACTTGTCATGTAGTATTCAATACTATATAATGGATAGTACATAAGCGTATGTTTCCGTGCGATTGGAAACAGCGGTCCGCCAAAAAGGGGAGATGATTTTATGACGATTAATACGGAAGATTTGCTGAACAGCATATTGGAGAGTCTGACAAGGATTGAGTATATCAAAACGGAAGATATTCCCAACATAGATTTATATATGGACCAGGTCACAACTTTTATGGACAAGCGGCTGCGTACCACGACCAGGAATCCGGATGAGGACAAGATTCTGACAAAGACCATGATTAACAATTATGCAAAAAATGAGCTGCTGCCGCCGCCTGCCAAGAAAAAATATACAAAAGAGCACATGCTCCTTCTGATATTTATTTACTATTATAAAAATATTCTGTCCATCAGCGATATACAGGCTCTTTTAAAACCAATCAAGGATAGATTTTTCCGGAAAGGGGATGGATTCGGCCTTGAGGAATTGTATAATGAAGTTTTTGGCATGGAGGAAGAACAGGTTGAAATATTAAAAAAGGATGTTAGGGCTAAGTTCAAACGGGCAGAACAAACATTTGAGGATGCGCCGGAAGAGGAACGCAGTTTTTTAAAAACTTTTGCTTTTATCTGCCTGCTGAGCTTTGATGTATATACTAAAAAACTTTTGATTGAGAAGCTGGTTGATGATTTGAGGGAGAATAAAGAAGAACAGGAGTGAACAAAGAAAAGAGGATACCGGATAGAAGGTATCCTCTTTCTTATTCTAGTTCTTTGCTTTTTCTGCAAATTCCGTATTGACCAGTACGTCATAAGGAACGCGTTCCGGTAAAACATCGGATTCTTCCAGAATATTCTGTAAAAGGGTAAAGGCATCTTCACTGAAAATCAAATCTTCTTTCCAGGTATCCTGTTCATGGTATCTTTTGACTATGGTTACGAGGGTTTCCATATCCGTTTCGGCAAACTGCGGCTGTATGATTTTGGCAATTTCTTCAGGCGTGTGTGAATTGACGTAGTCCATGCCTTTTTGCAGTGCATTGGTAAATGCCTGGATGATTTCGGGGTGCTCTTCTATATAACTCTTCTTAGCTGAAAATGCAGTGTAGGGTACATAGCCGGAATCTTCACCTAAGGATGCAACCACATAACCGTCGCCTTTTAATTCCAGGGCAGTGGCATGAGGTTCAAATTCAACGGTGAAATCGCCCTGTCCGCCGGAAAAAGCGGCAGCGGTAGAACCAAAGTCGATGCTCTGGTCAATATTGACATCCAGTTTGGGGTCAATGTTGTTTTTTAACAGGATATATTCAAATACCATTTCCGGCATACCGCCCGGACGTCCGCCCAGAACGTCGGTTCCGACAATCATATCCCAGCTGAAATTATCGATGGGGGTTCTCGAAACCAAAAAGTTTCCGGCACGCTGGGTAAGCTGTGCAAAGGTAATGGCATAGTCCTGGGTGCCGTTTGCATAAGTGTAAATGGTGCTTTCGCTGCCCATAAATCCGATATCAGCTTCACCGGTAAGCAGTGCCGTCATAGTCTTATCGGCGCCAAAACCTGTCACAAGCGTCAGGTCGATGCCTTCCTCTTCAAAGTAACCTTCTTCAATGGCAACGTACATGGGAGCATAAAAAATACTATGCGCAACTTCATTTAGGGTAACTTTTGTAAGGTCACCGCCGGCGCCTTCTTTACTGCCGCAGCCCGTCAGAAAAGAAAGGCACAATAAAAGCACCAGCGATAAACTAAATAATTTCTTCATAAAAATTCCTCCAGTTTTTCGTGATGCTTTATTATATTAGGTTCATATTAAAAGGTGCATTGCCATAGGGATTATTCTTCAATATGGATATTTTTGATGGCCCATAACTGCAGCGCCTTGGCATTTGTGGATATTTTTTCCAGTGCGTCCAGAATGTGCTGAAAGGCAGGGCGCTCTGACTCGGAAATAATGCCGTCTTCGGAAATGGCAATAAGTGACATTCTGAGAGAGTCGATGTCCTTTAAGGAACCGAGAACCTTTAACGCGAGACGGTCAAAATCATCTATGGTTACTTCCTTGACACTGGTTTTGCCGATGGGACACTCCCTTGCACAGTAGGAATTGCAGAGTTCAGGGCAGTTGTAGGTACGAGACATGGAAAGTACTTCTTCGGGATACGGCGTGATGGTATCCAGTTCAATCCTGGCAAGGCGCGTACGGTCTATGCCGACAAGTTCAGCGGCCTTTTCCCTGCTGGTAAAATCATCAGTTGTCTTGGAGGCCTCATAACGTGCCACATAATACATGTTATCGGCGGCTTTTGTAGCTTTTTTTCCCATGGTGCTGACTCCCTTATGTGTTATAATTATCTCTATAATACAGTTTATGCAAAAAAAGTGCGCTTGTAAAGGGAAAAAGTAATATTATTGTAAAAGTCTGTTGAGAAAAATAGGAAAACTTGATACAATAATGACAAGCGTAGTCATAAACTGATTATAGAAAATAAAATACATATCATGGAGGGAAAAAGATGGGTTTAATTAAGGCAGCAAAAGATGCTATCGGCAGTCTGATGGCGGACCAGTGGCGCGAGTATTTTTACTGTAATTCCTTAAGCAGTGATGTGCTTGTGGTAAAAGGTGAAAAAAGAGTTGAGCAGGGACGCAACAGTAACACAAAGGGCGTTGACAACATTATTACCAACGGTTCCATCGTAGCGGTTAACGAAGGACAGTGTATGATAATTGTTGACCAGGGAAAAGTAGTGGAGTTTTGCGCGGAGGCAGGTGAATTTATTTATGACAATTCCACTGAGCCTTCCCTTTTCTATGGCAAATTGGGTGCAAACCTGAAACAGTCCTTCAGCATTGTGGGAAAAAGATTTTCTTTTGGCGGCAATCCTGCCAAAGACCAGAGAGTGTACTTTTTTAATACCAAGGAGATTATGGGCAACCTTTTCGGAACGGCCAATCCCGTACCCTTCCGTGTAGTAGACTCCAATATCGGGCTGGATGTGGATATTGCCATCAGGTGTAACGGTGAATATACATTTAAGATAGCGGACCCGCTTCTTTTTTATGCAAACGTATGCGGCAATGTCACGGAAAAATATGCAAAAAGCGAATTGACAAGCCTGATGAAGGGAGAACTGATTACAGCCCTGCAGCCAGCTTTTGCGAGGATTTCGGATATGGGCGTCAGGTACAGCGCGATTGCGGCGCATACTGTTGAACTGACCCAGGCGTTGAATCAGGAGCTTTCCGATAAATGGGCGCAGACCAGGGGCATTGAAATGGTGTCCATGACCATCAACGGCATGAAAGCATCTGAAGAAGATGAAAAGATGATAAAAGATTTGCAGAAGACGGCTGTATTCAGGCAGGCGGATATGGCAGCGGCAACACTGGCTTCGTCGCAGGCTGAAGCTATGAAACTGGCAGCTGCCAATAAGAATGCAGGTCCCATGATGGCATTTGCCGGCATGAATATGGCGCAGATGACAGGCGGAATGGATGCCAATACATTGTTTGGCATGAGTGCGGCTCAGAAAGCTGCGGCACAGTCATCCATGCCCAATCAGGGAACTGCCGCAATGCCGAATCAAGGCATTGCAGCGCCGGGGACAGGCGCGGGGGCCGTACTTGGCTGGACGTGCAGCTGCGGCAAAACGGATAACAGACACAAGTTCTGTGAAGAGTGCGGGAAGCCGAAGCCGGAGTCGGCAGGCTGGACCTGTAGCTGCGGTCATGTAAATCAGGGCAAGTTCTGTCCTGAATGTGGAAGTCCCAAGCCGGCAGGAGCGCCTCTTTACAAATGTGATAAGTGTGGATGGGAGCCGGAAGACCCGACCAGGCCGCCGAAGTTCTGTCCTGAATGTGGAGATGTGTTTGACGAAAACGACATTAAATAGTGGAGAAGAATACCCGCATGAACAGTACATTGATTGGAATTATTATAATATTGGTTCTTCTTTCCGGTTTGGTAGGCATAGGTTACTATGCCTACCGGACTGTTAGGAAAAAAGTCAGGGATTTTTCCCGGATGGCGTTTGGAACGGATTCCCTTGCGGAAGGCTTTGGCAAGGTGGAAGCGGAGTACGCCGCTACGCCTAAGTCCGTATCGGCGGCAACCGGCCTGTATCTGCCCCAGATAACAAGAGAGTTTCCTGAATTTCACTATGATGAGATGAAAAAAAGGGCGGAAAATGTGTTGATATCTTATCTGCGCAGTTTAGGAGCGTCCAATGAAAGCCTGCTTACCGAAGGAATGGAAGAACTTAAGGAACAGCTCAGGATGCAGATTGATATGCACCGCTCCCAGGACATAAAAGTGCAGTACGAACAGATGAAGATACATAGGACGGAAATAAACCAGTACAGAAAGCAGAAGGGAAGATGCAGTATTGTCTTCCAGTCAGCCATAGAGTACTATTACTGCAAGGAAAAGGCAGGGAAAGTCATGGATGGCAGCCGCAGTGTCAAAACACAGGCCAAGTATAATGTTGAATGCGTTTATATTCAGGACAGGGATTTTGTGGAAAACCTTCAGGATGCTGCATTGGGAGTAAACTGTCCGAACTGCGGGGCTCCGCTTTCGGGTGTGGGGGCGAAGGTGTGTGCATATTGCGGTACACCCATAGTGGAACTTAACATCCGTTCCTGGAATTTCAGTGATGTGAAACTGGTATAGAATAAGTTTGTTGATGTCGGGGAAGTGATACAATTGGCAGATAAGGATAAACAGTATAGGATTCCGGTAGGGATAGGCAGCTTCCGATATGATGGAAGTCTGCGGCTGGAACGTGCAAATGAAGGATTTTTTTCTTTGTTAAAAATGACAAAGGAAGAGTTTACACAAAAATATGAGAATTGCTATGACAGACTTCTTTGCCGGGAGGTCTGGTTTTGCTTGAAAGAAAAGATTGAAGAATGTCTGGAGAGCAGGGAAATGCTCCAGACGGAATTTGAAGTGTGCAGGAAAGGATGCCGGAAAGAATGGCGGCAGTTACAGGCTGCCGTATTACAGGATGGGGACGGACTTATTCTGCAATGTATGTTTACGGATATTTCGGAGATTAAGAGAGCTTACCTGAAACTGGAGCAGGAGAAAGAAAAGCTGAATGTCATTGCAGGGATGTCAGGTGAGATGTTGTTTGAATATGACATTGAGAATGATTATATGGATTATACCAGCCGGAAGGAAGAAATGCCGGGTGACGAGTATTTTACAAAGGATTTTGTAAAAAATATAAAGAAGTTGATGGACATATTCCCGGAAGACAGTGATAGTTTAAAACAGTTCAGCGAAGATTTGCAAACAGGGAAAAAGCATATATATGCGGAAATGAAAAAAAGGCATAAAGATGCAACGTATCACTGGGTGGAGATAGAAGGGGCAACGCTGTTTGATTACTGCGGCAGGCCGTTTAAAGTAATCGGAAGAATCAGGAACATAGATGAAAGAAAGAAAAAAGAAGAGCAATTCCGCCTGAGCATGGAAAGGGATTCGCTTACAGGGCTGTACAATCACCATACTATTGTGAGTAAAATCAAGAACAGGCTCCGTGAGATGGAAAAGGGACAGACGAGCTGGCTGATTATTATAGATGTGGATAATTTCAAATTGATAAATGATACGAACGGACATCTGGTGGGTGATGCTGTTCTTTGTATGGTTGCGGATGAATTACAAAGTTCTGTCAGGAAAGGCTTGCTGGGCAGAATCGGTGGAGATGAATTTATTGCGTATGTGGAAGATATGTCCAGGGTGAGGCTCGAAGAACTTTTGTTTACATTAAACAGCACCATACAGGATGTTTTTAAAGATAAGGAGAAAGATTTAAAAGTGTCCTGCAGCGTGGGCGTTGCACAGTGTGACGGAGACAGCAAAGAGTTTGACCAGTTGTTCCAATGGGCGGATTATGCATTATACAAGGTAAAACAGGCAGATAAAAACGGATACCGCATTGTGAAAGCAAAAGGGAAAGTGCCTGAAAGCGGTTATCTCACAAGGGATGAGGAAGAAGAATATATCAGGGAAGAGGGCCTGATACAGAGCGAAGATGAATTTGTGCTTTTTGCGCTGGAACTGCTTGAAAATGTTTCGGATATACAAAGCGGTCTGAAAATGGTATCTGACAGGATATGCAGTTTTTTTAACATAGATGATATTGTCTATATCTCCGATGAAAATAATATTCTGGAAAAGAAGTACCATTGGAGCAGAAAGAAAAAACGGCAGACCGAAAAAAAATTCCTTCCGGAATCCAAGGCAGCATGGTCTTATATCCGGACCAATTTTGACAAAAAAGGGATGGCTGTAATAAGAAAGGCGGAGATACGCAAGATGCCGGGAGAACAGGTGGAATCCATTCTGTTTATCAGGCCTGATAAAGGAAAAAAGGAACGGGGATATATTGTATTTCTGGACAGGTATGAGGACCGTAGCTGGGAGAAAGAAAAAGAGGTACTGTTCAGGCTTGCGGGAATCATATACAATAAACTCTGGCAGCAGTATGACAGTGAGAGGGAAAAAAGCAAGGTGGAATACCAGCTAAATTATGACGCCTTAACAGGATTGCTTCAGTACCCAAGATTTATTACGCTGGCGGAACAGTATATGAAAGAGAATGAGGAGAACAGTTTTTATTTTGTTTATTCTGATTTTGCCAATTTTCAATATATGAATGAACTGTACGGGTATACAGAAGGGGACAAAATATTAAAGGCTTTTGCAGAACAGGTGCAGAAACTGAAAACAGGTGTTTATTTTACACGTGTCACGTCGGACCATTTCGTAGGTCTTTTGGAAGGGGAAAACGAAGAAGAGGTAAGAAAGGCGTATCTGGAAACTACCAGAAAATTCTGTGAAAAGATAAACCGGAAATATGGTCAGAGCAATCTGGTGCTGGTGTCCGGTTTCAGCCGTGCCATGGATGCGATGGAGATGCCGTCCTATGCGATTGACAGGGCGAATGTTGCAAGGAAATACGGAAAGCAGACCACAAGCACAGTAGTGGTTGTATACAATCAGGAAATCAAAGAGAAAAACGAGGCAGAAAAATCTATTTCCGCAAATCGCACGGCTGCGCTTAAAAACGGAGAGTTCCAGGCGTGGCTTCAGCCGAAAATTTCCCTGCATACCGGCAAGGTGGTGGGGGCGGAAGCGTTAGTCAGATGGCAGAAGGCGGATGGCAGCATGATTTATCCGGACAGTTTTATTCCGGTTTTTGAAAAAAACGGTTTTATCACGAAAGTGGATTTTGCCGTTCTGGACCAGGTGTTATCCTATTTGAGGGAGGCGTTGTCCGCAGGGGAACAGGTAGTGCCTGTGTCGGTTAATTTTTCCAGAAGACACAATGAAGCGCCGGATTTTGTGGACCAAATATTCTGTAGGTTACAGGAAAAAAATATTCCGTCAGGATATCTGGAGGCAGAAATAACGGAATCTGTTTTTATGCTGGATTTATCCACCCTGACCGGCAACCTGAAGAAATTGAAACAAAACGGGATTGCCATTTCCATAGATGATTTCGGCAGCGGCTATTCATCACTGAACGTGCTGGCCAATGTGGAAGCGGATGTGATAAAGCTGGATAAAAAGTTTTTGGAATATGCACGAAGGGATTCCAAGGCGCCGGTGTTTGTGAAATACCTTATCAAAATGATGAAAGAATTGGGATACAAGGTCATTGCGGAAGGAGTAGAAACCAAAGAACAGCTTGATTTATTGAAAAATGCAGATTGCGACATGGTGCAGGGATATTATTATGCAAAGCCTATGACAATTTTTGCATTCAGAGAGTTTTTGAAGGAGTTTAATAAACAAAATGAGTATTTATGATACATTAAATGAACCGCAGAAACAAGGTGCGCTTACTGTAGACGGACCGGTTCTGATACTGGCGGGCGCAGGAAGCGGAAAAACAAGGGTATTAATACACAGGATGGCATATCTGATAGATGAAATGGGAGTAAATCCGTGGAACATACTGGCAATTACCTTTACCAATAAGGCAGCAGGTGAGATGCGGGAAAGGGTGGACAGGCTGATAGGAATGGGTGCAGAGCAGGTATGGGTTGCAACTTTTCATTCCACCTGTGTCAGGATTCTCAGGCGTTATATAGACAGGATTGGCTATGACAATCATTTTACCATCTATGACACGGACGACCAGAAGACTTTGATGAAAGCCATCATGAAAAAGCTGGAGCTTGACCCTAAAGTTTACAGGGAAAGAAGCCTTTTAAACGCCATTTCTGCAGCGAAGGATGAATTGATTTCGCCGATTGAATATGAACTGCAGGCGGGACTGGATTTTCATGCAAAGAAAATTGCCATGGTGTATAAGGAGTATCAGGATTCCTTAAAGAAAAACAATGCGCTGGATTTTGATGATTTGATAGTAAAAACCATAGAGCTTTTTAAAGCGGACGCTGAAGTATTGCATTCTTATCAGGAGAGATTCAAATATATTATGGTGGATGAGTATCAGGATACCAACACGGCGCAGTTTGAACTTATCCGGCTGCTTGCGGATAAGTACCGCAATCTCTGCGTGGTGGGGGATGATGACCAGTCCATATACAAGTTCAGGGGAGCCAATATCCATAATATCCTGGACTTTGAAAAGGTATATCCGGAGGCAAAGGTTATAAAGCTGGAACAGAATTACCGTTCCACACAGGTCATTCTGGATGCCGCCAATGCCGTGATAAAAAACAATACAGGACGCATGGACAAGGCGCTTTGGACGGAAAAAGAAGGCGGCAGCAGGGTACACTTCAGGCAGTTTGACTCCGCTTATGAGGAGGCGGAGTATATAGCGGATGAGATTGCACACAAGGTCAGGCGGGGAGAAGCATCTTACGGGGATTGTGCCGTGCTTTACAGGACCAATGCCCAGTCGCGTCTTTTGGAAGAGCGCATGATTGCCGAAAATATTCCGTATAATGTGGTTGGCGGTGTCAATTTTTATGCCAGAAGGGAAATAAAAGATGTTCTGGCATATCTGAAAACGATTGATAACGGACAGGATGATATAGCGGTAAAGCGCATAATCAATGTGCCAAGAAGGGGAATCGGACAGGCAAGTATTGATAAGGTGCAGGATTATGCGGAAGAAAAAAATATCAGTTTTTATGACGCGCTGAGGGAGTATACCCGGATTGCAACGCTTGGCAGGGCAGCCGCAAAAATAGAACCGTTTGTTACGATGATGCAGGCTTTCAGGAGTAAGCTGGAGTTTTACGGTGTGAAACAGCTGATAGAGGATGTACTGGAGATTACGGGATATGTGAAAGAACTGGAAGAATCCGGGGAAGAGGATGCAGAGGACCGTATTGCCAATATTGATGAGTTGATTAGCAAGGCTGCCGATTATGAAGAAACCCATGACGAAACCTCTTTAAGTGGTTTTCTGGAGGAAGTTGCGCTTGTGGCGGATATAGACAGCGTGGGTGACGGCGGAAGCAGGGTGCTTCTGATGACGCTTCACAGTGCAAAGGGACTGGAATTTTCCCATGTGTATCTGGCAGGTCTGGAGGATGGCGTCTTTCCCAGTTATATGACGATTACGGCAGACGACAAGGCGGAGATGGAAGAAGAGCGGAGGCTGGCCTATGTGGGCATTACAAGGGCAAAAGAGGAATTGAGCATTACATGCGCCAAAATGCGTATGGTGAGGGGAGAAACGCAATACAATCCCATCAGCCGGTTTGTAAAAGAGATTCCGGTTGCACTTTTGGATAATACCGTTCCTTCCCTGCGGCAGGACAGCCGGAAAGAACAGGAGGAATATGACTTCAGGCCAAAAGCAATCATCAGGCCGAAAGCGACAGCGCCTGCCAGAAAGCCATTTATTGCCCAGGGGATTGGAGCCCTGAACAATCTGGCGGGTATTTCCAAAGGAGGGACAATGGAAGCGCCCCAAGCTTTGGATTATGAAGAAGGCGACCGTGTAAAACATATCAAGTATGGAGAAGGCACGGTGCTTTCCGTAAAGAAAGAGCCGCGGGATTTCAAGGTTACAGTGATGTTTGACCAGGCTGGTCAAAAAAATATGTACGCATCTTTTGCAAAATTGAAAAGAGTGTAGCAAAATAAATGCAATCATGCTATACTATTTATAAATTGAGGCATACTATGATAAGTATAGAAAGGCGGGTTTATTTATGAACAAACTGGAATCTTTGGTTGACATGGTGAAAGCAAATGAACTGAAACTCAATGATTTGTTACACAAAAAAGAGAAAGAAGAAGAAAAGAAATCAGGAAATGCAGTGCTCTGGGTGCTTGCCATTATCGGTGCGGTTGCAGCGGTTGCCGCCATTGCATATGCAGTATACCGTTATCTGAGACCGGATTATCTGGAAGATTTTGAGGATGAGTTTGAAGACGAATTTGGCGACGAATTTGAGGATGACGACGAGGACGATGTTTTTGAAGAGGATACACCGGAGAAGTAATCCATAAAGTGGATAATACATGGAGGATTTCATGAAAAAAGGTCAGGTATATGAGGGAATTGTCGAAAGGATTGATTTTCCCAACAAGGGCATAGTCCGCGTGGGAGAAGAAACCTGTGTGGTAAAGAACAGCCTGCCCGGACAGAAAGTAACCTTCCGTGTCAACAAAGTGAGAAAAGGGAAGGCGGAGGGCCGTCTTTTGGAGGTGATGGAGAAGTCACCTTTGGAAGCAGGCAGTCCGTGTTCCCATTTTGGGTTGTGCGGAGGTTGTACTTATCTGTCCCTTTCCTATGAGGAACAGGTGAAAATAAAAGAAGAGCAGGTAAAGAAACTGTTGGATGGGGCGCTTTCCGGAAAGCAGGAGCCGTATGTGTGGGAGGGTATCAAGAAAAGCCCACAGGTATACGGATACCGTAATAAAATGGAGTTTTCTTTCGGAGATGAAGAAAAAGACGGTCCCCTTGCATTGGGAATGCATAAAAGGGGCAGTTTTTATGATATTGTAACGGTAGGGGACTGTAAACTGGTGGATGAAGATTACAGGAGCATATTGCAGACTGCCCTTACCTATTTTGCGGAAAAAGATATCAGCTTTTACCACAGACTGACCCATGAGGGTTACCTGCGGCACCTTCTGGTCAGGAAGGCATCCAAAACCGGAGAGATTCTTATCGGGCTGGTTACGACTTCGCAGCGTCCGAATGCAGGTATGCAGGAAGATTCGGCAACAGAAGCTTTATTGCAGGGATTTTGCACTGCAATGAAAGAACTTGCCTTTCGGGATGGAAAGCTTGCGGGACTCTTACATATCACCAATGATTCCCTTGCGGATGTAGTGCAAAGCGATAATACCCGTATCCTGTATGGACAGGATTTTTTCTTTGAGGAACTTTTGGACCTGAAGTTTAAAATTTCCGCCTTTTCCTTTTTCCAGACCAATTCCCACGGCGCGGAAGTGCTTTACAGCACCGTAAGGGAGTATGTGGGCGAACTGGGGAAAAATGCAGACGGCAGGCCGGATAAGGTGGTCTACGATTTGTACAGCGGCACCGGCACCATTGCCCAACTGATGGCGCCCGTTGCCGGTAAGGTCATAGGCGTGGAAATCGTGGAGGAGGCAGTCGATGCCGCAAGGAAGAACGCATCGTTAAATCATCTCTCCAACTGTGAGTTTATTGCCGGTGACGTATTGAAAGTTTTGGATGATATCGCGGAAAAGCCGGACATGATAATTTTAGACCCGCCCCGTGACGGCATCCATCCCAAGGCCCTTCCCAAAATCATCGGCTACGGTGTGGACAAAATTGTCTACATTTCCTGTAAGCCTACAAGCCTCGCGCGGGATTTGGAGGTCTTTCTGGGAAACGGTTATGTGGTTAAAAAGGCAGTGGCAGTGGACCAGTTTCCGTGGACGGCGAATGTGGAAACGGTGGTTCTTTTATCCAAGTTTTAAAGGATACTGCAAAAATATAGGCACGAACTTAGAAGGAGAGTCAGAAAAAATGAAAAAGATAGCAATACGATTGGGTATATTACTGGCTGTCGGATTGTTTTTGTATAGTGGATACGATGCCTATTCGCAGTATATGGTAACAAAGCTTTATCAATATATTGATGCGGGTAACACAGAGAAAGCATTGGCGTGCATTGAAAAAATGCCGGATGTCAATACGCTTGAAATGTGTATGCTGACATATTGCGTCGCCAGAACATTTACAGGGGGTGCCAGTATGACAGGTTATCCGTTGTATTACGCAGTTTCCCACAATGCGGATATCAGTATAATTAAAGCGCTTCTGGAAAAAGGGGCAGACCCCAACAGAATTGATTTGGGATATGAAGGCCATTATCCGCTCCGCTATGCTTGTAATAGTCTTTCCGGGGATATGTATGAAAGGATAAGATTACTGGTTGAATATGGGGCGGATATCAATACGGGATATTTGTATATTCCCCACTCAATTGAGGAATACAGCGAGGAAACCAAGAAAAGTATATTTTTATCGATTATATATTTATGGGAAAATGGGGTAGAAGAATGGCATTATACGGATACGGAGTATGAGCGTACCGTTTTACATGAGGCGGCAGCATGGATGGAAACAGATAATTTTCGGGAATTTTATCATAATGAAACAAGACCGTTAAAAGATTTGCTGGATGCACGGGATGCCAATGGAGAGACTGCGCTTTTTTATGCCATACGTGCGGAAATGTTTGATAATTATGATTTTCTGATTGAGGAAGGTGCAGATATCACGATAAAGAACAACGACGGCAAAACGGTTTTAGATGTGGCAGTGGAACTGGGATATGATTTTCTTCCCTGACGCAGAAAAGATAGTGCCGATGGCAGAGTTGATTTTTCATACAGAAATAGCAGTTTTGGGGTACAGGATAGAAAAACGTAAAATGACACCGATACGGTGAAAAGCAACAAGGTTATGCCGGCTGTCGGTATTGCCTGCATTGCGGCATTTACGGCAAATCAAAATGGATTAATTAGGAGGGCACAATGCTTATTTTTGCAAAAATGCTCATCAAACAGCATCTGAAACGCAGTTATGTGATTATCATGGGGATTGCCTGTTCGGTTACCATGATGTTCTGTATGATTCAGATGGGAGACAGCATTAACAATAAATATAAAGAGCAGGCATTGGGAACGAACAGATATGATTTTCATGTGGAAGGATTGACCAAGGAGCAGGCGGACTGGCTAAAGGGAGAGTTTGATAAAGAAGAGATAGAAGCGTCCGGAATCTATTACAGTGATTATTGTGAAATGCAAATGAGACCGGAAACGCTTCGGAAAATAGAGTTTCAGGTATGCGCGGGAACAAAGGAAGGGCTGGAGGAGCCGGGGCTGCGGCTTTGCGAAGGAAGATGGTGTGAATCACAGGATGAGATTGTCTTGGAGCAATATGTCTGTGACATTCTGGGAAACCGGATTGGGGACGAAATCAAGGTTGCCTGTGGTTCAAAGGAGGAAGTCTATCGTTTCCGGCTTGTGGGAATTATCGAAAACACCCCGGTTTTGTTGAGCAGCGACTGGACGAGGGGATTTTTGTGTGTATCGTTAGAGTTCCTTTATGATACCGGGCTGGTATCGCCTGCAGAAGAGGTGCATAATCTGATAGTTACGACGGATTCGGATGTGGATGCCTATGATGTGGAAACAGTATACGCTCTGGAAACAAAAGCTCGTGAGCTTTTGGCAGAAATTTATGGGATGAATTATTATGACGCCATTCAAAAAGGAATGGCGGGACAAAATTCGGAAGAGGAAGCAGAAATTTTAAGGCGAATCGGTCAAAGCGTCGGAACGAATCATACAAAAGAGGAAAACATTCTGGAATATGGGTCCCAGTCGGAAATCGGTATAGCATTAAAGGTGTTTGCGATATTGATTGCCGTCGCCATGGTTCTGTTGATTTTTAACAGTATGCATCTTACCATTGTTGAAAACACGAGAGAACTGGGAATGCTGCGTTGTATCGGCATGGATTATAAACAAACCGGACTGCTTATCTTTGCTGAAAACTTTTTTTACTGTATTACAGGGTATGGTATCGGGATGCTTTTCGGAAACATTGTGAACCAGCTGCTTGCTAAAAATATCTTGTACTATCTGACCGGAGAGCCTGTGATGATTAGGCAGCTCTTAAGCAGTTATCTGCTGACGGCAGCAGTTGTACTTGCTTCATTGGTCCTTGCATTTGTGTTGTCCGTACATAAAATGGTGGCGCTGACGCCCGTTGAAGCCAGTAAGTATACCGGAGCAGTCATCCCAAATAAAAAGGTTCGGACAATGGAGAAATGGTCTGCCATAAAGTTTGCAGGAAGGAATATCCGGAGGGAACGAAGCAAAAGTATAATTGTGATGCTCTCCATGATTTTTTCCATGATGATACTCATGTTGATTGTAAATACCTTTGGTTCCGTAAAACTGCCGGAGAAGGATAAAAAAGCGGATTTTTCGGATTATGAAGTTTATGTGCCCGTTACCGGCATCATGGATGCCATGGAGGGGATTTCTCCCGCAAGGATAGCTTTTTCGGAAATAGAAGAAGTAAAGAACGTAAAAGGCGTGGAAAAATGTTATGCAATCGGCATAAGTCTTGATAAAGAAGAAGTGATGCTTGACACAAACGGGAACAGGATTCCAAATATTATTTATAATGATGATTTGTTTCGGTGGCTGTTGGAGGAAAATGGAAAGTCAGCGCTTTGGGAAGAGGGAGTGGATTCTGTTTGTGTGATTACGGGAGCATATGGACAGGAAGACCAAAAAGTCCTTGCGAAGATAGAGGAGACAGGTGCCGTTGCGTATGGATTTAAAGACGGGAGAGAAGGCGTCATAAACGTTGATACCGTACTGTGCGTGGATTACAGGCCGGAATGCAAGGGGATGGGCGGTGAGCCGCTTGTCCTTGTTATGACTGAAAAATGTGCCTCGGAGGTTTATGCAGAATACAGCTATGTGGATTTGATGGTACGATGTGATTCTGATTCCAACGAGGAGGTGTACGATACTATTGCCGGTATTTTTGCGGACAATGCATATGCGTTAGGCGGGTCTTATGAGGTTGGTATGGAGCCGGTTATCAGAAATGCACTGAGTATCCTTTATATTGCCGCGCTGATTGTCATAGCGACGTTGACGGCAGCCATCTTGAACATGATGATTATGATGAAGGCAAATCTGGTTTTGAGACGAAAAGAGTACGGAATATGGCGGGCGCTGGGAATGCCTCTGGGACAGTTGAAAAGAACGCTCCGCATTGAAATATTGTTACTGCTTTTTACTTCCTGCGGCATAGCAGTCCTCCTTTCGTTTCCGATACAATGGTATTTGTGCGATATAATTGGAAACAGGAATATGGCAGGTATTGTTGGAGGATATCTGGGTGTTGGTATTGTTTCTGTATTTTCGGTGTACCTTCTGGTTATGTCCGGGCTGAAATTCAGGGATACAAATCAGATAATTGCGGATATCAGGGAGGAATCATGATGAGTTTAATTGAGTTGAAGGATGCGGTCAAGGAATATACGACGGGAGAAGTTACGGTGCGGGCGCTGGACCATCTCAGTCTTGCGCTGCATCAGGGGGAAGTGGTTGTTATTTTGGGAGAAAGCGGTTCCGGAAAGAGTACACTGTTGAATGTGATGGGCGGACTGGATGTGCTGACATCCGGGGAAATCTGTCTGGAGGGAAAACCGTATACGAATTTTAAAGATACTGAGATGTCAAAGATGCGCAGGCAGAAATTCGGATTTATTTTTCAGGCGTATCATTTGCTGCCGCTTTTGACCGTTTATGAGAACATGATTGCGCCGCTTCTTCTCGATAACAGGAAAATACAGAGGAAGGACGTGGAAAAACTGAGCGAAAGCCTTGGTATCAAGGAACAGCTTGACAAATTTCCAAATCAGCTTTCCGGCGGGCAGCAGCAGCGGACAGCGATTGTCAGGGCGTTAATCAATCACCCGAAGGTTATTTTTGCCGACGAGCCGACAGGCAATCTGGATAAGGACACCGGAGAACAGGTGATGGCATGTCTTATTGAAGCGGTGAGAAAAGAAGGCGCAACTTTAGCCATGGTGACCCATAATGAAAAACTGGCTTCCTATGCGGACAGGGTGATACGGATGGAGAACGGGCGGCTGATTTAGGTTAAAAAAAAATAAAGTATGCAAAAGGCATCCAAAGACGGATGCCTTTTTTATGTAAAAAAACAGAAAAGATGCATCTTTTCGGGGAGTTACGGGGTATTCCTTATATGAAGCACGGTTGGCTATCGGTTCAATGGACGGGAGGTTTTGTTTTGAAAAAGAAATTCTTGGTGTTTTTGGGGGTTATCACGATATTGCTTCTGTTATTTCTTTTGAAACCTTATGTTATGGTGCATCATCTAACCAAAGAATATGGTTCCGAGTTTTGTGAGTTATACAGCGAAAACGGGTTTTACAGTGATATAGAGTATTTGAAGGTGTTTCAATACCGGGACAAAAAAGCAGATATTTATTATTTAGGCAACACCGGATTAAAAAAGGAACTGAGTAATCTGACTCAGGAATATGCCGTTGTGCTTTATGTGGAAGAGAATCACAGTTCTGCTTCTATCTTCATATTTTATGATGAGAATGGTCAATGGAAATTGGTAAGCTGGAGTACTGTTTGGTCTTCTTTTGGAACAGCGGATGGATTTATGTTTCCCTGTTATTTTTAGGGAAGCTTTTGTATGGATGCGGGCAGGAGGTATAAGGTTGAAAAAAGTATGGGCGATAATAGCAGGATTTGTATGTATTCTTATAATAGCATTCTTTATAAAAGTCAATTGGATTCCTGAAAAATATGCGGTAAGGATTAGTGAATGTAAAGATTATGAGCCGTATATACTGGTGCAGGAAGCGCATTATACAGGGACCGGATGGGTACAGGTGGGAGATGAAAGCGGGTATTTTTTGGCGGAAGCGTATAAAGACATCGAGTTAACGAATGGAGATGCATTGCCTTTAATGGACTTGTATGACAAAGACTATGTCAATACATTTTTATGCAAAGTGGAATACAGAGGAACAGTGATGCATGATGCTTTTGAAAATGAGATAGCGTCATATGAAATACTGGAATGGTATCCTGTATATCCGGTTTTAAGGGATACCATATTGCCTGACTGGATGTATCCGAAAGGTTTTATGACGAAACGGGAAATCGGACGGCAATAAAATTTGAGGATGGGATACGGAGAGCTTTTATGAGTATTGATACCTATGCGTATGTTATGATTTATATTTTTATAGGATTGTTACTGCTTTCTGTGTTAGCAGGTATGGCGGCAATTGTTATGAAAATCAGAAAGAAAACAGTAAAATGCTGGTGGATAATCCCCTGTACCATTATGTATTCCTTTGTTGCGGTATACAATTTATTTATTCCCTATATAGCTTATGATGACCCGGCTGACCCGAATTATCGGACATTTAAAAACTGGGGATTGCGTGATTTCATGTTAAATGACTGTAAAATGCTGATAATTTTTCTGCTTGCTATTTTACTGCTGTATTTCGTAAGGAAAAGAAAGGGGTATTCCATAAAAGCAAACGGTTTAGCAGTATTGATTGTCTTTGCAATATTGTCGGTCGTGGTAATTTTGTTTACGTTTGTTGACAATTTTTTCCCGGGAGACGAGAAAAAGCTTTTAACGATGAGGGTGGAAGGATTTGATGTTACATATGATGCGTCGGGAAGAAAAATTACCATGGAAGAGATTGAGGATATTGCATGGGGCAGTTCAATATATGAAATCAGTGATAAGCTGGGGGAGCCTGATACTTGGATTGGGAGTGGGTTTTTAAGTCCTGTATATTTTGTGGAGAAAAACAGAGCAGTTGTATTTTACTTTACATATCCGGGAGTTTGCGAAGGTTTGGAACTGATTGTGCTGGTTGACGAAGACGGAGAAAGTCAGATTCTAAAAGAAGAATAATTTGTGAGGGAGGAAATGCCTTGAAAAAGAAAATCGGCATGCAACCAACGAGATTATGGAAATGGAAAAAAAGTTGCAGCGGGAGAAGTGATTGCAGAAAACGGAAAAATTTTTATAACTTGTGAGAATGCAATAGAATTTGAGGATGGAGAAGCAGTCGGAGTTGATAATAAACCATAATGTTTTGAATGAAAGAATATCGAAAGGAAAAAAGTAAATGCAAAAAACAAAAATCATCAAAGAAATAGTAGGTGAAAGATTAAAGGAATATGGTTTTACTTATCTGAAGACAGACGGGACATGCCGGATATTTATCCGGGAATTACAGGGGATAAAAAGGTATTACGACCCTGAAAATCAAACAGTAAAACAATATGTCAATATACACGAAAGCAGTTTTGGTAAAGATTTGACGGTCCATTTCCATACGGATGTGTTTGGATATGAAATGGACCAGGACCTTGAAGAATTGAAGAAGTATGGAACCGGCGGCTGGTTAACATATCTGGATGAGGAAAAGTATAAAGAAAGACTGCGTCTGCTTACCGGCCACATAGTTGAGCACGGGTTTGATTTACTGGAAAAAATGAGCCATGAAGAAGAGATAATACCGACAAAAGCAATGGCAAAAAGACTGTTTCACAAGCATAAGAAACTGGCGGCTGCTTTTGCAGAAGAGTTTTCCCTTAAAACGGTGCCAGAGCAGACAAAAGACATAGACGATTGGTTTGACAGGATTAAAAAACTGCTTTTGGACAGCGTGGATTTACCTTATGACGAGGTCAAGGAATTACTGGTAAAAACTGCCGCCTTCATCGGGGAAAAAGCATGTGAAATGTGTGCATACGAATGGCTGTTTCCTACCCATTTTATGACCCCTAAGATTATAGGACCGGGCAGGGCTTATTTTCTATTGGATATAGTAGTGGATGGATGGAAAAGCAAATGTGATGAAGATACCTTGTACCGGATGGAAATAATAGCCGGGACATTGAAGAATGGCATGGCGGATAAAGGCGTCTCTATATAACAGGGTAGGCCAAATACGCGTTCAAAATGATTTGGGGAGGTTTTTATGGAAATGGAGAAAAGAAAAAAGTACGCATTATTTACAAGTGTATTTTGGGTTGTGGGATTCTTGATATATGGGGAAATGGCGGCGGCTAACAGAGAGTTGCTGCATATTCCATGGAATACTGCGACAGTCTTCTTGATATATGGTTTAGTAGGCGGCCTGCTGCTGGGAGGGTTGGTTTCGGGCATTCTGTTTTTTACCCGTTTATTTCAGCGTCAAAAAACAGTCACAAAAATACTTCTATGCATATGTTTTCCGATAACATTTATGCTTAGCTGCCTTATCGGAATCTTATCCCTGATACCATATGGAATTTACAATATTATAATGATTAAAAAAGGCGTTTAGGGTATTTCATTTCCATGGGTATGAAAAAAATAACGGAGGTTTCCATCTGGGAATTTGAAGCAGCAACCGGAAGCGATGCAAAAGAACTGCGGTACATATCGGTTAAATTACTATAGCTTTTTGCAGGATTATCATGTAATATAAAAGAAGAAGGTAATCAAACAAAGAGAGGAGCGGCATATGGGGAGAAAAACAGGTTTTTCAATATTTATCTGTTTCTTATTTAGTATTTTTTTATTTGCAGGATGCGGACAGAAAGAAGCGCCTGCGGAAGAAAATGACAATGAGGTTTATGTGGCGGAATACCGTATTTTTCAAATGGGAGAAAGCAGTCCGTATTTGTCGGTATTTAATGAAGACGGCTCGGTTTATTTTGCCGTAAGCGGCAAGGGTATAAACGGGCAGTTATTTTTACTGGAGGCAGGACAGAAAGAGCCAAAAGAAATGGATTTGGGTATTGCGGAAGAGGCATGGATAAGCAGCATGGGACATGACCGGGGCGGCAATCTGCTGCTGGTATGCAGCCAATATGACGAAAGGCTGGAGGTATTGGAGTTAAAGAAGATATCTGCTGACGGAAGTAATCTGCAAAGCCTTGACATAACAGGGATTTTTATGGATATTCCCGGTTTTGAGGCAGACTGCCTGACCGGGGATGCCCGGGGGAATTATTATATCAGTGATAAAAAGAAGCTGTATATTGTCAGTGCAGAAGGAACATTGCTTCAGACACTGGAGATGGAAGCCAGCATAGAAGATATTCTCCCTGCGAAAGAAGAGAACCGTTTACTGGCGAGGCTGTCGAATGGCACGATGGTTGAAATTAACGAAGAAAATTTCATGGTAAAGAGTCTTGCCGGCAAAATAGAATTCAGACAGGGTATATATACCGCGGGACAGGAAACGGAACTGTTATACACCCAGGGCGATACGCTTTATGCCTGTGATGTGAAGGATGAAGCGCCGGATAAGCTTTTAAACTGGACGGATTGTGACATAAACAGCACCAACCTGCAAAGCTTTATTATGTTGGGTGACGGCAGGATTGCAGCATTTTCCGCGCAGTATAGTTTACAGGGAGAATGTGAGGTGGCGCTCTTAACCAAAACGCCAAAGGAGAATATTTCGGAAAAAACAATTATTACATATGGCTGTGTGTATCCCAACTCCCTGCTTTTATCCCAGATTGTCAGGTTTAATAAACTGAATCAACAGTACCGCATTGAGTTAAAGCAATATGGGGAAGACGGTATGGATTTGGGGGAGGTAAAGGACCTTATCCGTATGGATATTCTTGCAGGCAATGCTACGGATATAATTGATGTGGGAGCAGGATTTTCTGAGGAAGAGCGCTGTGAACTGATTGAAGCGGGAGCATTTGAGGACCTGAGTCCTTATATGGAGAAAGAAACAAAAATAGACAGGGAAGATTTTCTGGAAGGGGCGCTTTCGGTATATGACAGGAATCAGGCGCTTTATGCCATTATGCCTACCTTCGGATTGTATGGGCTTGTGGCAAAAGAATCAGAAATCGGAGACAAGACAGTAGTAAACATGGAGGGGCTGACTTCCCTTTACAATGACTATTACGGAGACACAAAATCACTGCCCGGATTTAGCAGAAAGAAGATGCTTGATGTTCTCTGCCGGTTAAATATAGACAGTTTTGTGGATAAGGAAACAGGGGAATGTCATTTTGAAGATGATTCCTTTATGCAGATTCTGGAATTTGCAGCACGTTTTGGTGAAGAGGATAAACAGGCAGATATCGAACAGATTAGAAATGGAGAAATTCTGTTTATGGAAGGAGCCCTTTTGTCTGCGGCAGATGTTCAGTATTATGAATTTTTGTTTGGGGATGCTGTGCGTATGATTGGATATCCTGCCGACGCAGACAGCGGGCTGATGGCGCTTCCCTGTGTGTCGGTATTGTCGATGAATAAGCAGGCCGAAAACAAAGAAGGTGCATGGCAGTTTATCTGTTTTCTTTTGGAGGAGGACCAGCAGGAGGAATTGGGGTTAAGCGGCGCCCAGGGAATTCCAATCAAAAAAAGTGTCATTGATATGCTGTGTGAAAAACAGATGGAAGTGGAATATGAGATGGATGAAGAGGGGAACCTTCAGGAAAGAAGTAAAGTAAGCTGGAAAATCGATGACATTACAGTGAAATATTATGCAATGACTGAACAGGAGACGGAATATTATAAAGAATTGCTGGGGCGAATAGGAAATACCGGGGATGCGGGGATGCAGCAGGGACTGCTTGCCATCGTACAGGAAGAGGCATCAGATTATTTTGAAGGTATGAAGCCGATAGAGGAGGTCTGCGAGATTATCCAGAGCAGGGCACAAAATTATGTAAATGAAAAGTCTGACCTTTATAATTAAGGACAGGTTTTAGGCGTAGCAGTTTAATGGCTGCTACGCTTTTCTTTTGCCGTTTTATTTTTTGTATGTTAGAATATTATTATTCTGAGGACGAATCGGGGAGGTATGGGAGTAATATGAAACTGATTTTTCAATACTTAAAAAAGCATTTGGGAATTTTTCTGCTTTCTACTTCTTTTCTGATAATGGAGGCGATGGCGGACCTTTTGCAGCCTGCATTGATGTCTGCAATCGTGGATGAGGGAATTAAAAATGCGAGTGTCAGACAGATACTTTTCTTTGGGATAGTCATGCTGGGGATTGCAGCTACGGGGGCGGTTTGTGCGGTTATGCGCAACCGCTTTGCCAGTCGTGTGTCCCAGACCATTGGGAAGGAGATGCGCAGGGATATGTACCGCAATGTGGGGCGGATGTCCATGGAAAACATAGACCGCCTGCGGCCGGATTCCATCATTACCCGTATCACCAATGATGTGGCACAGGTACAGGAATTTATCAATGGCATTATGCGGATTATGGTAAAGGCACCGGTAACCTGTATCGGGGCAATTATTTTGATTATGGTACAGACGCCGGGGCAGGCGCCGGTTATGGCAGCCATTATTTTTGTAGTGGCATTACTGATTCTGGCCAATATGCGGATTGGGTATCCGCGTTTCGGGACAGTGCAGAAAAGGATAGACAGGTTAAACGGTGTGTCCAGGGAATTTCTTTCATCGGTGCGTGTGGTGAAGGCTTTTGGCGCACAGGAAGAGGAGGCGGAAAAGTTTGAGGAGGTTTCCCTTGCGCTTGCAGGCGCCAATACAGCCGCGCTTCGGATTATGGCGGTGTTTTCGCCATTGATTAATCTGACGGTTAATTTCGGCATCGTGCTTCTTTTGTGGATTTACGGGAGCGGGCAAAATGGGGAAATAGGAAGGCTTATGGCTTCTGTCAACTATATGACGCAGGTGCTTTTTGCCGTAAATATGATTTCAAATACATTAAATACGGCGGTCAGGGCTACCGCATCCGCGGAAAGGATTCAGGAAGTGCTTGACGAAAAACCGTCGCAGAAGTTTGCGGCAAATCCCCTTATGCCGCAAATTATGGGAGATATACTTTTTGAGGGAGTATCCTTTGCTTATGCGGGAGCGGGAAAGGAAGCGCTCCATGACATGGATTTGCATATTCATGCAGGGGAAACAATCGGTATCATAGGCGCAACCGGTTCCGGAAAGACAACCTTTGTCAATCTGGTTCCGCGTTTTTATGATGCCACAAAAGGGAAGATACGGATTGACGGATGTGATATTGAGCAGATTGATGCAGCACATTTGCGCTCATCCATCGCAGTGGTTCCCCAGAAAGCGCTGTTGTTTTCCGGCACTATCAGGGAAAACCTGCGGTGGGGGCGTGCCGATGCTGCGGATGATGAACTGCGGATGGCGGCAGGGATTGCCTGTGCGGAGGAATTTATTGAAAAGAGCAGTAAGGGGTATGATACCCTTCTCGGACAGGGAGGAGTGAATCTTTCCGGCGGGCAGAAACAGCGGCTCTCCATTGCGAGGGCGCTGGTGCGCAGGCCCCGCATCCTGATTCTCGATGACTGCACCAGCGCGCTGGATGCACAGACCGAAGCAAAGGTGCTGACCGGACTTAAGAAAATGACGGACAACATGACAGTGCTGTTGGTGAGCCAGCGCATTTCTACGGTGATGCGGGCCGATACCATTTTGTGTCTGGACAACGGACGCGTGCAGGGATATGGTTCCCACGAGGAGTTGATGGAGACCTGCAGCGCTTACCGGGAAATTTTTCAGTCCCAGATTGGGGCGGGAGAGGAGGCAGACCATGGCTGAAAAGAACGGGGGCATACCACCCGCAAACCTAAACGGCATATCCCGTCCCGGGCGCGGCGGGGTTGTGTTGAAGCCAAAGAATATGAAAGGGACGCTTGCAAGGCTTTGGCAGTTGACTAAGGGCAGGAGAAAAGGCCTGGGATGGATATTACTGCTATCCGCCCTTGCCTCCGCCGCTTCCATCCTGTCGCCCTATGTGACGGGAAAAGCAGTGGCTGCCGTCAGCAGCGGTGACGCGCTTTTAACGGTTTTGGCCTGTCTTTTCGGCCTTTATGCCGGTGACTGGTTAATTAAGTTTTTACAGGCATTTTTTATGGCATTTATCGGACAGCGTGTGATACATCATATACGGAGAACGCTGTTCGGTCATATGAAGACGTTGCCCCTGTCTTTTTTTGACCGCCACCGGCATGGCGAGCTGATGAGCCGCCTTACAAATGATGTGGATAATATCAGCACAACCATTTCCAATTCCCTTACGCTTCTTTTGACGTATGGCTTTACCATAACCGGAATATTTGTGATGATGCTGTGTCTTAGCCGGTTTTTGACAATTGTGTCATTGTTTGGTGTGGGAGTTATTTTTCTGTTGACGAAAACGATAACAAAACGGACCAGTAAGCTTTTTGCAAAACAGCAGAAAAACCTTGGAGCCTTGAACGGGCAGGTGGAGGAAAGTATTTCGGGTCTGTCCCTGATTAAGGCATTCGGCAGGGAAGAGGAGATGGAGAGCGAATTTGAGAAAAAAAATGAGGCGCTTTGCAGTGTATCCGTAAAAGCACTGATTTGTTCGGGATATCTGATGCCGCTCATGAATGTGGTAAACAACCTTTTATATGTGGCAATTTCCGTTCTGAGCGGTATTTTGTTTGTGAACGGAAGGATTACAGATATCGGGCTTGTCACCAGTTTTCTGCTTTATGTGCGCCAGTTCACCCGACCTTTTGTGGAGATAGCCAATATATATAATAATTTTCAGACAGCGGTTGCCGGAGCGGAGCGTGTATTTGAAATACTGGATGAACGGCCGGAGCCGCCCGATAAGGAGGGGGCTCTGCAGCTGTCATTTCCACGGGGAGACATTGAATTTTGCCATGTGACGTTTGGATATGATATGGATAAACCTGTTCTGAAAGATATTTCCCTACGTATTCCGGCTGGAACACAGGTTGCCATTGTAGGCGAAACAGGCTCGGGAAAGACGACGATTATCAACCTTTTAACGAGATTTTATGATGTTTCGTCGGGCAGTATCCTTTTGGACGGATGTGACCTTCGGGATTACCGCATGCAGGATTTACGGAATGCATTTGGTGTGGTTTTGCAGGACACGGCGTTGTTTGCGGCAAGCATACGGGAGAATATTTCTTACGGACATCCCGGGGCCTGCATGGAGGTTGTGCGAAGGGCAGCGGAAACGGCGGGTGCGGACAGCTTCATAGAACGGCTTCCGAAAGGATACAATACGGTTCTAAATTTTGGCGGCATGGAACTTTCCCAGGGGGAACGGCAGCTTTTAACGATTGCGCGGGCAGTGCTTGCCGATGCCCCGATACTGATTCTGGACGAGGCAACCAGCTCTGTGGACACCGTTACCGAGCAAAAGATACGCCGCGCCATGCTGAAAATCTGTAAGGACAGAACCTCCATTATCATTGCCCACCGGCTTTCCACAATCCGGGATTCCGATTTGATTATCGTGCTTGCGGACGGGAGGATTGCTGAACAGGGCAGCCATGAGGAACTGATGGAGCGAAACGGGCAATATGCGCAGATGTACCGCACCCAGACAAATATGGAGGCGGCAGACAGTGTGTGAGGTTGGTGGAGATGAAAAAAGATAACATGAAAAAGACTTTGGCTGTTCGATGTGTTGCTGCGGCTGCACTGGGTTTTGCAAAGGGCGCCGTGACGATTGCACCGGTTTATTATGTGACGGGCAATCACGAAACCGCACTGCCGCAGCAGCAGTATGAGCAGCTTATGGAAGGACTTGAAACGGCCGGGGTGACGGTGCTTGCAAACGATGCCGTCACGGTTGCATACCATGGAGAAGAAATTACCGTTGTGGGGCTTTCAGACCCTGCTTCCATGGCCGCATCCAGGTTAAGCCGGCTGACGGACAAAGAAGAACGATATGTTATTTTGCTTGCACACAGACCGGACTTCTTTGAAGAATATGCAGAGGGCGGTGCTGATTTGGTTTTCAGCGGCCATGCGCACGGTGGTCAATTCCGCCTGCCGTTTATCGGAGGGCTGATGGCTCCCGACCAGGGGCTTTTCCCCAAATATGATGCAGGACTTTACAGGGATGGAAACACAAGCATGGTGGTCAGCCGCGGGCTTGGAAACAGCATTATACCTTTCCGCATCAACAACCGTCCGGAAATCATTTTGGTGGAATTAAAAGCAGATTAGAGGGGGGATTTTATGTTAGATATTTTGATTGTGGAAGATAATAAGGAAATTGCCACCCTGCTGTGTGATTTTCTGAGAAAGGAAAATTATGTGGTGGAGACTGCGGACACAGGGGAAAAAGCGATGGAGCTGTATGAAAAATACGGCGCCAAGCTTTTACTGCTCGATATCATGCTTCCCGGCATGGATGGATTTGCAGTATGTTTTGGAATCAGGGAGAAATCCAATACCCATATTTTAATTGCCAGTGCAAGGACAGAGAAGCATGACAAGCTGAAAGGCCTAAACCTCGGGGCGGATGACTATATTGAAAAACCGTATGATATAGACATTTTGCTTGCCAAAATCAGGGGAATATTTAAGCGGAAATATGGTTTGGAAGAAATCGTGGAAGGAAATATCAGGTTGAATACCATCAGACATATTTTATATGTGAATGACAACAAAGTAAATTTGACGGAAAAGGAATCTGCGCTGTTAAAGTTATTGATGGAGAATAAAAATATCACGCTGAAAAAGGAATATCTTTTTAACTCCATATGGGGAAGCGACAGTGATTCGGAGCTGCAGACATTAACGGTTCATATCAAATGGCTCAGGGAAAAAATGGAAGAAGAGCCGAGGAAACCGGTACATATCATTACGGAGTGGGGAGTGGGATACAGATTTGAATAAATATAGAAGCTTTGTCAGTGTAGTTTTGATATTGGAAATTCTTCTGGCGCTTGCCTGTAACGGGCTGTATATAGCCGGTGAGAGAAGTGAGGGCGGCAGGATGTACCGCGTGGAAGCAAACCGTGCTGCCATGGAACTTGAAAAGCATGCTTTCCCGGAGGATGAATTGGCGGACATGGATTTATCAGCTTATGAAAGCATTGTCCGCATCAGCAGGTTTGATGCCGGGGAGGCCTGTAACAATGATTATGTGGTAAAAGAGGTGAACGGCGTCCTTTACCGGATAGAATACCGTACGGAGCGTGATTTTTACGGACTTTTCTGTATAAACGCCACGTTGTTTGTAATGATGTTTATAACGGGCATCGTACTTTTTTATGTACATAAAAAGGTTTTAAAGCCCTTTCATGCCATGAGCAGCCTTTCTTACGAGCTGGCAAAGGGGAATTTGTCCGCACCCGTAAAAGAAGAGAAAAGCAAATTGTTTGGCAGATTTCTTTGGGGAATGGACATGCTTCGTGAAAAACTGGAGGATAATAAAGAAAAAGAGCTTGAATTTCAGAGGGAAAGAAAGACATTGATTCTGTCTTTATCCCATGATATTAAAACGCCCCTTTCTTCCATAGATTTGTATGCAAGGGCGCTGTCGGGGGGATTGTATGAAACACAGGAAAAAAGGGATGAAGCGCTTTCGGGAATCACGAGAAATGTTAGGGAAATCAAAAAATACGTGGATGAAATTGTGACGGCTTCCAGGGAAGACTTCCTGAATCTGGAAGTTTTTTCGGGAGAATTTTATTTATCAGAGGTGATAAGGACGACGGAAGATTATTACAGGGATAAATTGTCCGTCATCCATACCCGGATGGATGTGGAGAGGTTTTCGGACTGCCTGTTGAAAGGGGATAAAAACCGACTGATTGAGGTGTTGCAGAACATAATGGAAAATGCAGTGAAGTACGGGGACGGCGATTTTATCAAAATCCGCTGTGGGGAAGAAGAGGACTGCAAGCTTATCCAAATTGAAAATTCCGGCTGCAGCCTGCAGGTGGAAGAACTGCCGAATCTCTTTGATTCTTTTTACAGGGGAAGCAACAGCCACGGCATAAAAGGCAATGGTCTGGGACTATATATCTGTAAAAGCCTGATGCATAAAATGGACGGTGAAATATATGCTCAGGTGAAGAAGGGAATATTTTGCGTTACAGTGGTAGTCAGAAAAGCATAGTTTTCAAAATTTACATTTAAGGATTATTTAATAATTTTCCCGTTATGATGGTTTCATAAGCAAGGGAAAGGAGAAAGTAAATGTTTCTTAGGATTTTGAAAAGAGATTTAAAGAGAAAAAAGACAATGAACATGATTCTCTTTCTGTTTATTGTACTGGCAACCATGTTTGTGGCAAGCGGCATCAATAATGTCGTTACCGTTATGAACGGCACGGATTATTATCTGGATAGGGCAGGCGTTGGCGACTTTGTTATTGTTACCATGGGTGATAATTCGGTCGGCGCTCTTGATGAGATGTTAAAGACTGAGCCGGCAGTTCTGGATTATCGTCTGGAGTGCGTGGTTTACGGCTCACAGGAGGATGTCACGACCGAGGACGGTCTGGCGCTGGAGAGTAAAAACAATATTTTGGTCCAGTCCATAAAGGAGTCTAAAATTACTTTTTTTGATAAAGAAAACCGGCCGGTGACAGATGTGGAACAGGGACATGTCTATGTGTCGGGCAATTTTATGGAAGTAAACGGCCTAAAAGAAGGGGATACCGTATGTCTGAACCACAGCGGCGTGAAAATGTCATTTATTATTGACGGGACGGCAAAGGATGCACTTTTGGGCTCCGATTTTATGGGAAACACACGTTTTATCTTAAGTGATGAAGATATGCGGGTATTGCTGGATAATGAAGAGATATATCAGCATTACAGGGGAGAAGTCTGTTATATTGACACGGATGATATAGGGGCAATGTCTTCTGCCATGACGAAAGTTTCCAACGTTGCGTTTGAAGGCAGCCGTTCCCTGATTAAAATGTGTTATGTGATGGACATGATAGTTGCCTTCCTGATGTTGATTTTAAGCATCTGCCTGATAATTGTGTCCTTTGTGGTATTGAAGTTTTCCATCACCTTTACCATTGCGGAAGAGTTTCGGGAAATCGGCGTTATGAAAGCAATTGGCCTTTCCAACGGAAAAATAAGAAGGCTGTATATTACAAAATATCTGATGATGGCCCTCACAGGGGCATGTCTGGGGCTCTTTGCAAGTATTCCTTTTGGCAGGCTTCTGTTACATGTCGTCAGTGAAAAAATGGTGCTTGGAAATGATAATGAGGTGTTGTTTAATTTTTTTGGCGCTTTTCTGGTAGTGCTTGTGATTGTTCTGTTTGCTTACCTTTGCACCGGTAAGGTGAAAAAGTTCTCGCCCGTGGATGCCATCCGCAGCGGGCAGACGGGGGAGCGGTATAAAAATAAAAGTGCATTAAGGCTTTGCAGGTTTCCTGCGGGCAATGCGCTTTTTATGGCCTGTAATGATATTTTGAGCAACCCGAAAAGATTTATTACAATTATCATTTCCTTCAGCATATGCACCTTGTTTGCCTTGCTGCTGGTCAATACCATTACCACCATCAAAAGCCCCAGCCTGATTCACACCTTTGGTACAGAAAGCCATCTGTATATGACAAATGTTTCGGATGTCATGAGTTTTATTAGCGGAGGTTCCAAAAAGGATGTGGAAAAACAGCTGGAGGATATGGGAAAGGTGCTGACCGGGGAAGGAATGCCGGCAGAGATTTGTATAGAAGTCCAGTACAAGTATCCGGTTACCTTTGAGGGGAATGCGTATGTGTTCACCTGCCAGCAGGGACTTAGGACAACGGATTCTGATTACATGTATACCGAAGGGGCAGCTCCCGAAAACAAATATGAGATTGCCATCACGCCGCAGATTGCGGAAATTACGGGTGCGGCAATCGGGGATACCATGACGGTCCACTATGGTGGGGAGGATTTGGAATGCATGGTAACCGGATTCTTCCAGACAATGAACCAAATGGGGGAGCTGATTCGGCTTCATGAGGATGCACCAACGGATTTCAGGTATATTTCCAGCGCCCTTTCGTATCAGATAAATTTTACGGATGCACCGTCTGTAAAAGAAATTGAACTCCGAAAAGAGAAGGTCAAGGATTTGTATCATAACGATAAGGTGATGAATGCAACGGAATATTGTATTGACTGTATACCGGTTTTGGACACGCTGGAAAGCGTACGACTTCTGCTTCTGGGTATTACCATGGTAGTGGTTTTACTGGTTACCGTTTTGATGGAGAGAAGTTTTATTGCGGATGAAAAAAGCCAGATTGCCATTTTGAAGGCAATAGGTTTTAAAGACAGCGCGGTTATCAGATGGCATGTATACCGTATGGGGCTGGCGGCCCTGGCAGCGGTAATCCTTGCAGCAGTATTGTCCCTTTCCATGACAAAACTGTGCATTACACCGGTTTTCGGGATGATGGGCGCAACGGATTTCAATTACCATATTGATTTTATACAGGTATTTTTCTTGTATCCGGGCGCTGTTTTATTGGCGACGGTATTGGTGTCATGGGTGACGGCACTGTATACAAGGACTATTAAGAGCAGCGATACGGCAAATATAGAATAAGGAAAAATGAGAATCAAAAATCGGAGGAATGGAAAATGGCGGTTATGTTGGAAGTAAAAGACCTTTGCAAGACGTATGTAGTCAATAAGAGGCAGAATAATATATTAAAGAATGTAAATTTTACTGTGGAAAAAGGGGAGATGGTGGCAATTATGGGACCTTCCGGCTCAGGCAAATCCACCCTTCTCTATACGGTTTCCGGTATGGACGGCGCCACCGGTGGAAGAGTGCTGTTTGACGGCAGGGATATTACAAAAATAAGCGGTAATGAGCTTGCGGCGATACGCCTGGATGAAATGGGTTTTATTTTTCAGCAGATGTATATGATGAAGCACCTGACCATTCTGGACAATATCGTGCTTCCTGCCGTGGAAAGCAAAAAAACGAAAGAATCCAGAAAAGACAAAACAAAGAGGGGCGAAGAATTGATGCGTAAGCTTGGCATCATCGGAGTGGCGGACAATGATATCAACGAAGTTTCCGGCGGCCAGCTGCAAAGGGCGTGTATCTGCAGAAGCATGATTAACAGACCCAAGGTTTTGTTTGCCGACGAGCCTACAGGTGCGCTGAACAGAACCGCTTCCAACGAAGTGATGGAGGAACTGGTAAAATTGAATAAAGAAGGCACCACCATTATGATGGTAACACATGATGCCAAGGTGGCGGCAAAATGCTCCAGGGTACTTTATATTGTAGACGGCAATATAAAGGGAGAGTATAAAAGCCCCTCGGAAGAAATGCAGGAAAAAGACAGGGAGAGGCTTTTGAATAACTGGCTTATGGAATTAGGGTGGTAAGCTTATACTTACCGGAGTAGGTTTTAAACTGCTGCTTGAAGTCCTCGCTGTCATTCCTGAAATTGCGCAGGGATTCATGAAGGTTCATGTTGTTGTGCATCATATCAATGACGCATCCGGCAATATTGGAACAGTGGTCGGCAGTCCTCTCCAGATTGGTAAGCAGGTCGGACCAGATAAAACCGGCGTCGATAGAACATACGCCCCGCTGCAGGCGGAGTATGTGGCGTGTGCGGATTTGCTCTTTCAAGAGGTCAATGACCTGCTCCAGCGGTTCTACCATAAAGGCGGCAGTCTGGTTGTCCGTCAAAAAAGCATCCAGTGACAAATCCATAATTTCACTTACAGCGGAGGAAATGACTTTCAATTCGGCAGCAGCTTCCGAAGTAAATGCAAGTCCTTTGTCCTGCATTTCCTCCGCAGATTCCAGCAGGTTTACCGCATGGTCGGATATTCTCTCAAAATCCCCGATGATTTTAAGCAGTTTGGCTGCCTCTGCATTGTCGGCCTCGCTCATCTGTTTTCCGCTCAGTTTGACAAGGTAGGTTCCCAGTATATCTTCATAGTAATCTGTTTTTTCCTCTTTTTTGCGAATGGCTTCAGCGGATTTGGAGGAATAGCTGTATAACGCCGATATACTTTCTTTTAAGGCTTTGACAGATATTTCCGCCATTCTTGCAGCTACCATGTGGCAGCGTTCCAGCGCAATCGGAGGGGTGGCAAGTAAACGTTCATCCAAATCCGAATTTTCTTCCGGCAATTTTCCGTCGGGAACAAGGAGGTTTACCAGCTTTTCCAAAACCCCGGACAGGGGAAGCATCAGCAAGGTACACAGGATGTTGAAGACGGAATGTGCCAAAGCGATGCCGAACAGCGTAACGGAAGCGTCAAGGAATATGGGTTTTAAAATGATTTTTAACAGCCAGAAAACAGTAAGCCAGACCGTTGTACCGATTACATTGAACGACAAGTGTACCATTGCGGCGCGTTTTGCGTTTTTGTTGGCGCCCACGGAAGAAATCATGGCAGTGATACAGGTGCCGATATTTTGTCCCATGATAATGGGAATCGCAGCAGCATAAGAAATTTGCCCGGTTGCGGCTAAAGCCTGTAAAATTCCCACGGATGCCGAACTGGACTGGATAACAGCCGTCAAAACAGCGCCTGCCAGAACGCCGGCAACGGGATTACGGAAAAGGATAAAAAGGTTTTGAAACTGCGGAATATTGCTAAGGCCGGATACTGCCCCGGACATGTTTTCCATGCCAAACATCAAAGTGGTAAAGCCCAGCAGAATCATTCCGGTATCCTGTTTTTTAGTGTTTTTGGTAAACATATATAAAACAATGCCCAAAAGCGCCAGAAGGGGCGTGAAGGAAGAGGGCTTTAATAGCCTGACAAAAATATTGCCGCTGTCGATGCCCGAAAGGCTTAAAATCCATGCGGTTATGGTGGTGCCGATGTTAGCTCCCATTATGACATTGATAGCCTGTTTCAAAGTCATAAGTCCTGAATTGACAAATCCAACCACCATGACGGTAGTGGCGGAAGAACTTTGGATAACCGCAGTGATGCCCATTCCGGTTAACAGTCCTGCCGCTTTCTTTGTTGTCAGCTTCCCAAGAAGCGCCCGAAGCTTGTCACCGGCCCTTCGTTCCAGGGCCTGGCCCATGATATTCATGCCAAACAAAAACAGGCTCAAGCCGCCGACAAGCGTCAATAAATTAAAAACATCCATAGTAATACTGCCCTTTCCGTTTTTTCTCTATGGTGTTTATTTTATCAAATCTTTATCAAATCTATTATCTTATTCCTGTAAAATTTTTGTAAAGCGGACTGTGACGGTGGTGCCGGATTCCACGATGCTTTTTACCTCGATTTCCGCATGATGCAGTTTGGCAGCGTGCTTGACGATGGAAAGTCCCAGGCCGGTGCCCCCGATTTCTTTGGAGTGGCTTTTGTCAACCCGGTAAAACCTTTCAAAAATACGTTCCTGATGTTCTTCGGGTATACCGATGCCGGTATCGGCAACCGATAGGAGGACGGCATCTTCTTCTTTTTTTACGGTTACGGAAACGGAGCCGTTTTCGCGGTTATATTTAATGGCATTGTCGCAGAGGTTGTAGATGATGCCGGAAAGAAGCTGCCGTATGCCGTAAACCGAAACAACTTCCCCGGATAAATCCATTCGTATTCCCAAGGCTTTTGCTTCCTGCGAAAGGGATTGTATGATGGTATCAGCCAGTTCGTAGAGATTGACTTTTTCGGGTTTCATGTCATCGGCGCCTTCATCAAGACGGGATAGCCGGATAATATCATCCACCAGACGAATCATGCGTTGTGCTTCGGTGTAAATCATGTTGGAAAATTGGGGTATATCTGTACTCTTTACCATTCCGTTTGCCATGAGTTCGGCGCTTCCGGATATTGTATGCAATGGCGTTTTCAGTTCATGGGAAACATTTGCGGTAAATTCGCGGCGCATCTGCTCATTTTTTTCTTTTTCCGTTACGTCCAGCATAAGTAGGACAATACCAAGAACCAGTCCGTCCGAAAAGACAGGGCTTGCCTCAAGCTGGTAACTGCCGCCTTTCAGTTCCAGTAACATACCGGCATGTTTTCCGACTTCTGCTTTCCAGAGCAGTTCTTGTAATTCCAGGCTACGGTTAACAGACTGGAGATATCTGCCTATGCAGGAAGCATCCGTATCAAAAAGCCGCATGGCGGCAGGATTCATGCTTAAGATGATTTTTTTGGCGTTAAGAAGCACCAGCCCTTCCGCCATTCCCGTTGTAACAGTCTCAAATTCACTTTGCTTTTGCTGCAATGTTTCTTCCTGCGCTTGAATCTGGCGCTGCTGTGAGGCAATACGGCGAAGCAGGGGGGCAAGCTCATCATATCCATCGTTTTGAAAAGGTTTGTCAAGGTTTAACTCATTGAGAGGTTTTACTATTTTTTGTGATAACCGGAAAGCAAGGGCAAAAGAAAGGGCTAGTGTGGCGATAAATATAATGCAGGTTGGCTGAAGCATTCCGAGAATCAATGTCAGCATGGTATATTGGGCAACCGAAAGCCGCAGGACTGTACCGTCGGGTAAACGTCTGGCACAATATATGGAACGCTCCAGCAAGGTTGCGGAGATTCTTGTGCTTTCACCGGTGCCTTTGGAAAAAGCCTGTTTGATTTCTTCCCGCTCCAGATGATTTTCCATTTCCGAAATATCGGATTTGCTGTCAAAGAGAACAGTTCCCCCGTCGCTAATCCAGGTAATGCGGTAATCCTCCGTACTTAGTCCATCAAAGTACCGGATGCCTTCAAGGGAAACGCCCTGTGCGGCAAGGTTTGTCTGTATCCTTAGCTGGCGGCGCTGTACACCTGTAAAATGTTCGTAAAGCACACCCATAAATAATGTTACCGAGGCAAGGAAAACACAGAGCGCCACGAGGCAGATAGAACGAAAAATGCGTTTTAACATAGAATCCATCCTTTTATAAAATCAATATGTCTTTGGCTTCCATGCGGTATCCGACGCCGCGGACGGTTTCAATGTAATCCCCGCAGGCGCCAAGCTTGGAACGCATGGTACCGATATGTACATCAACGGTGCGTGTTTCTCCCGTATAATCTAATCCCCAGACTTGCCGCAAAATTTGTTCTCGTGTAAATACTTTTCCCGGGTTGTCCATAAACAGTCTGAGCAGTTCATATTCTTTTAAAGTGAGAAAAATACGTTTTCCATTAACGGAAACAATATGTTCGCCGGTATTGATTTCCAGATTTCCGGCACGGAGTAAATGTGCATTTTCTCTGGGACGGGTCCGCCGAAGAACCGCTTTTACCCGTGAAATCATTTCCATCATGCCGAAAGGTTTTGTGAGATAATCATCCGCACCGAGGTCAAGTCCGATAACACGGTCATACTCCGTTCCTTTGGCGGTAGCCATAATTATCGGGATATTGGCTGTGGAAGTATTGCGCTTAAGCTTTTTCAGTATAGTGATGCCGTCCTCTCCGGGCAGCATGATGTCAAGCAGGATTAACTCCGGCATTTCCTTTTCCAGAATGGAAAAAAGGGACAACCCGTCAGGAACGCCTATTGCTTCAAATCCGGCAGACTGCAGGGCATATATCATCAAATCGCAGATTGCATGGTCGTCTTCTACACAGAAAATCATATGGAATCCTTTCCTTCTTTAAGTATTTATATACCGGAAACAAAAAATATCCGTAAAAATTTTATCATAAAAGGGAAGGTCTGTCATCGATTTTCAAAGAATTGGAAACCCCAAAATACTGCTTGCTATACGGAAGGGAAGGAATTGGAACTTTCCGTAACAGTCTTGAATATCAACATCAGGAAGAGCGCATGGAAAACAGATTTTGGAACAGTGGGAGACGGCCGGAAATGCCGGGGGAAAGATTAAAGATAAAAAGCCGGTTGACAAATACGGCTTTGCCCGATACGATAGCTTCATAAAACCAATGTATTTTCAAGGAAGGGATACTATGAAGATTTCAACGAAAGGCAGGTATGCACTCAGGCTGATGGTGGATTTGGCTACGCATAATAACGGCAGGCCTGTCAGCATCAGGGATATAGCATCCAGACAGAATATTTCGGACAAGTATCTGGAGCAGATTATTTCTTCTCTGAATAAGGCAGGATATGTCAAAAGCTCCAGAGGCCCTCAGGGGGGATATACTTTGATGAAAGAACCGGAAGAATGCACGGTAGGGATGATACTGAGGCTTACGGAGGGAAACCTTTCGCCGGTGGCCTGTTTGGAAGAGGAAGAGAACTACTGCGGAAGAAGAGAAGAATGTGCAACGCATATGCTTTGGAAGAAACTGGATGATGCCATAAAGGGTGTGCTGGATACCGTGACTCTGGCAGATTTGGTGGATTGGCAGAAAGAAAGTGCAAAAAGTGATTTGATTTAAGAAGTAAAAGTATTTTTTTAGAGTTCCTGAACATAGTAATAAGGGTACAATGTGCATGAAATATGGTTACCTCATGCGCTATTGGACCCTTTTTTATGTTGGTATGATAAAGAAAATTGGGAGAGGTCGATACCATTATGGGCAGGGCGAAAAAGTACAGTAATATAGAAATTGGTGACCGGTTGAGGGAAATAAGGTTAAATCTTGGAAAGTCACAGGCAGGAATGGCTGAAATTCTGGACATTACCGATGACCACTATCGCAAGCTGGAAAGCGGAAACACAGGTCTTACGTTGGAAAAAGTCAGGATTTTACACGATAGGCTGAATGTAGACCCGACTTTTTTGATTGTGGGCAAGAAGATGGAAGAATTTGATTTGGACAGATATCTGGCCAATTGTACAAAAGATGAAAGAGACAGGCTGTTCAGACGGTGTCTTGAGTATATAGCGGCGTATATTACGAAATAAACAGGGGTCAGTGCTGCAAGTCATGGAAATGCAAAATATGCATAGAAATGACTTGTTTTTTACATTTAGGGGTACATTTGCAAAAGAAAGAAATAGGAAGATACGGACAGATGGATTGTTGGGAAGAAGCTTTTCGGGAGTTTTATGATAATACTTATGCTGCGCTGTATAAGTATATCAGAAAGATGGGGGTTTCAGAAAGTGAAGCAGAGGATATTGCCCAGGAGGATTATTGCATTGCATGCAGCTGCAGGGATAAACTCCGCCACCATCCTAATCCGACAGGGTGGCTCTACAAAACGGCATATTATATCCGGAAAAATCAGTTACGACTGATGGATAACCATACAGTATCCCTGGAACTGGTCAGGGAAGCTGATTTAACATCGGTCATCCGATGTGGCTATGAGAGTGTGGAATTTGCGATTATGATAAAGGAAGTATTGTCTGAAAAAGACAGGGAGTTGATTTATAAATATTATCTGGAAGGATACAAAGGGGCTGAGATTGCCATGCAGCTGGGAATATCGGAAGAAAATTTCCGTGTGAAAATGAGCAGGATTCGAAAAAAAATGCGTTCCGGCATGGGAAAATAGATTGTCACATTCTTTTTTTTTCGGTACATTAATCATGTGGGGGAGAAAGTATGGAAGTAAACGAGAGAGGAGGATGACAGTGGAGAGATACAAAACAATCATGACCGGAATAGCCAGTGCAGGATATGATGCACTGCGAGCAGTGCTGGAACTGGAATTCTTGTCAGATGGGCAGGTATGGCAGTTTTATGATGTGCCGGAATGTGTGTGGTATGAGTGGAGAAAAACAGAATCAGCAGTTTCCTTTTTTCATACTAATATTTTGGGGCACTACACTGCTAGACAAATAGGAATAGAAGCAGAGTAAAAAACGAGCAGGGGCTTGGGGGAGGCCGCCTGCTTTTTTTGAGGGGAAGATTGTAGGTTTGTCAAACATATGTTACACTGACCGCAGATAATCCTTTAACACCT